>Ga0315543_1000180_pt1 | contig 79051 bp, 73 predicted proteins | sample SalMarSW160210MG_2_FD_203098 | JGI IMG/M metagenome (GOLD analysis project Ga0315543, IMG submission 203098) | Salt marsh sediment microbial communities from the Plum Island Ecosystem LTER, Massachusetts, United States - Salt Marsh Sediment SW1601-210 ... | reverse complement strand
TGAAGGATACCGCTGGCGTTGATTATGAAGCTCTTAGTGATAAGGACGGTTACATACTCTGGCAGCACGACAGAGTCGGTGGCGATGTGCAGGTCGTCCTGACCAATTATGTTGCTACTCAGACCACCGCTTACTGGTATTATGTTGATAAAGACGGTTCCGTATTCCAGGTAGACTCAGCACCAACACCATAATTTAATCTAAGCTGATATCACGGGATGTTGATGGGAGTGGCGGTATAAGAGAGAGGTGCTCTCGATTACGAGACACCTCTCTCTTTTATTAATTCTATTTAGTGTAAAGGTTGAAGCGTGATGCTCCCACTCGTGATGAAGGGATATCGTTCGGGAGGGGTAATGGGAGTACGGAAACGGCCGCTTTCTTCGAGAGCGGTCTTGAACTGGACGAAAAGTTGATTGCTGTCTGCCTGACAGTTAAAAGTTATCTTATCGCCTGAATGGTTTATCGATGGGATTTGGACGTTGAGCTCATCCGCCAGTGTTTTTATAGTCTCAAGGTCTTCCACAAAACCGCCGCCCATATTTACTATCTGTGTGTGTTCTTTAATAACCTGCTCCAGCGGGGTACGTTTGGCAAGTTCGTTCCTCCTCATGTCCAGTAGACTGTTAACGGAGTTGTATTTGGTCTCAAGGACACCGGTATTGTCCATGGCGTCGGCGGATAACTGATACAGCGGGAAGAGCAGAGCCAGGGCGGCAATGAAGGCAAATGAGACATATGTCTGTCTGGTCGTCGGCCTCCAGGGGCGGTATGCTCTCGGCAGCAGGTTGATATCGGGTGTCAGATAGCCGACCTCATCAGGGTCGCCCTGTGCCGGTGCTCCGTATAAAGCTAGCCCTATATTGACCGCATATTGAGATACGGGCAGGTGTTCCGGGTATTCCAGCGGGGGCTCCAACTGCTCCACCGGGTATTCCACGCTCGCTTTTAAATCTTCTATAAGGTCGGAATCGCCGGACATCTGTCCCGTGATGAAGAGCGGGTTGTTCCGGTCGAAAGGAAAGCCGGGACGGGTTGAATCATAAAAGCTTACCGTCAGTTCCAGGGCTGAAACCAGGTATTCTACCTTTTCCTCTTTTGTAAGGTTATCCTGCTGCCAGGCGGTGGTGCGCATGACCTCAGCCATTCCATCGATTACCATCACTATATCAAAGCTGTCAGAGTCAACATTAAGAATGAGAGCTTCTTCTCTGTTAACCGCCCTTGCCAGAGCCATTGTCTTGAGGTTCAGCACGCGGGTGTTGACTCCAGCTATTCGCAGCGTTTGCATTTCAGCATCTATCATTTCTCTGGGTACAGCGTGTGCCAGTACCTGATGTCCACCTTCCCCGATGCCGATAGAGTGCCATGAGAGATACATATCCTCTTCGGATAAGGGCAGTATTTCCTCCACCGCTTCAATGACGCTTTGTTCGGTTACCACTGCATCCGGAGGAGTATGTACTATGATTATACGGCTTAACGAGTAAAGACCGCTGACACTGGCTGTCACCCGGTTAGTTTTTATATCGCTTGAACTCATAAGCTCCTTGATGATGACACCCAGGGCTTGCGGGTTCGCAATTATTCCATCTTGGAACATATCGGGTTCGAGGGCGTGACTTGCCCATTTTATTACCTGATTTCCGTTCGTCTCTAGAATACGGATACCCGTGGTATCTATCTCGAGAGTTACCAACCTATTATTACTCCTACGATTTTTATAACCTGAGAATATGAACTATGATTTACTGTATATATTGACGTCCAATGTTGCTTTGGTCTCGTATTTTTTCTCTCCGCTTTCCAGATATTCCCTTGCTATCACTGTATCCGGTCCATCCCACTGGCGGACTTCCCCGTCACTTTCACAGGTGTAGTAATACCGGGTAACAGATGTATCGATGTAGTTAACCGTCTCATATGAATCAGGGTTTTCTGCAGGTATCTTGTCGTGTCCGTATAGAACATAGCCGCCTCTTGGCGTGGCATTTCCCGTATAGCCTTTCTGAGGTGCAGTAGTGGTAATATCGGGAAAGCCTTCAACCGTTCCCTGTGTAGCGGGGTCATCTCCCATGAATCTCGTGGCGGTGCCATCGGTATAGTGAATCGGGTTGTTGATAACGGTCAGGCCATTATCTATCATCATGGCTCGAACTGCTTCTATTACGCTGCGGTATTCATCTCTCCTGAACGCTTCCTCTCCTGTAGGGGTAGTTTCAACTGTCTCAGTAACTAATTTGGTCAATACCATATTTGGCATCGTGGTCCCTGAATCAAGGTCTGAAATGAAGGCCATAACGTTTTCGTGGTCACCCTGAACGACGATACCTGAGAATTTCATTAGCTGATAGGTATTTTCACCCACTTGTGCCTGGTCGTAATTTGCCGAGGGAATCATAAACTTGCTGTTTTCCTGACTGATGTCGATTCCGCAATCTACGGCAATTCCAACGAGTATTTCGATAGCTCTGGTATCATCCATCGGAGCCAGGGCTTCCAGTACATTTTCATATTCTTTCTGTAACTCACCGCTTTTAGGTGGTGGTTTGGCTAAAACAACCGAGAGTTTAACAATCTCATCGGATAGGTCGTTTTGTTTCATGCCCTGCTGTACATAGATAAATCCGAGTGCGATATAGACAATCACAACAATACCGCAAAGAATGATAAATCCAGTGCGTGAAAACCTACTTATTAGTCTCTTAAGGTCATCCATTTTTATGTACTTGACGGATATTTAGTTATAATGGTATCGACGATAGTTACTTTAAGGTAAAATGTCAGCTTTTACGGTTGATATAGCCGGGAATTCAGGCTTAGAATGAACAGAATTTTTACCCCTGGTCAGAACCCGGCAATAAATAATTAATAGAGAAGACTTGTCAGGACCGCCATCTTTCACGCAGCGCTTTCTGAACCTGTTCTTCTATTGTCTCTTCAATTTTGTCCTCGATAGTCTCTCTGACTGCCTTTTTCTGTTCTCTCTCCAGTTTTAATAACTCTTCACGATAAAAACGGTTATAAAGCTGCTTTCCCTTTCTCCATCCGGTTAGCCAGACCATAGACAGACCCACGGCTGCAACGGGCGCCACTATCTCCGGCCCTGCTTTTGTATACGTGACCAGGATAATGATCAGAATAAGGACGGCGAACAGGAATATGGCTATATTAAGGTCCCACCTTGCACTTCTGGCTTTATCTTTCGCTGCCGCCGCAACCTCCTGCTCCATTTCCTGACTGATTATTTTATCAGTCTTCTCTTCTTCTGACATTTCATACCTCACAGTCTGAATAAGCAATTATAACATAATATAATATAGTGTTTACTTGATATTCCGCGAGCAGGAGGAAGCCCGGGGTATCCGCCCCGATAAAACCTCAGCAAGGCTAATACCCTTTCTGCCTGGACACGAATTAGTAGTTACTCTAACGGATAATCTCATACTGTTCGAACCCTCTAGCTCTAGAAAGCTCCGGTGATACTGTACATTGGCATCAGTACGGAAATGGCAATGAACCCGACGAATAGGGCTATGAAGATAGTGCTTGCAGGACCGATCATCGATACCAGAGAAGACATTTTCTCCTCGGCGGTAACTTCATAGAAATCGGCGACGACACCCATGGTAAAATCCAGTGTATTACTTTCCTCGCCTACAATGACCATCTGTATCAGCAGGGCAGGAAACAGCTCTACACGTGACATGGGTTCGGACAGTCCTTCACCAAGGATAAGACCTTCATTTACCCTTAGCAGGGCGTCCCGGAGATATCTGTTGTCTGTGGACTGAGGCATCAGCTCCATTATCTCCTGCAGATTCAGTCCCGCGGCAATCAAGACCGACATTGTTCGGGCAAAACGGGCTAACTCCGCCATCAGATTAGGTAGGCCTATTAGAGGGGCAGTGAGTTTCATGCGGTCCAGAATCCGCCTCCCGGTTGGCTGCTTGATAAGCCAGACTATTACCGCTACGAGGACCGCTACGACTATTACAATAACTAACAGATAGGAGGTCAGGAAGTCTGACGTGCTGATCAGTATCTTGGTGGGCAGCGGTAATTCTACGTTCATAGACGTGAACATACCCATCATCTTGGGCATAACTACCGTCATAAGAATGATGCCGACTATTATACCCACGACAAGAATCATCATAGGATAGGTTAAAGCCTTTCCTGCTTTTTTGGTCATTTCGCCCTGTTTCTCCATGAAATCGGCCATGCTGTTCAATACCAGTTCCAGATTTCCTGTCCGTTCACCTACGGCAATGGTCCTGGTATAAATTTCGCTGAAAGCCTTTGTGCTTTTAGATACGGCCTGGGAAAAAGAGCTGCCGGCACGGAGGTCGTTAATCGTGGATTCCAGAATCTTGGTAAAAGCTCTGCTGCTTGTAACCTGTTCCTGGAGAATTTCCATAGCCGGCAGGAGTGATATTCCTGATTTTAGCAATGTGGCAAGCTGGCGTGAAAAGATAATTACATCCTTCGCTTTTACCCGGAAGATGGTGGGTAAAGCCTCTTCGAGACTCCACATAGAGGGAACAGCCTCTACATTTGTCGGGGTATAGCCCTGTGTAATCAGAGCACGCTCGGCATCAATCTCGCCGGTAGCTTTCAGTGTGCCTTTAACTACTTTCCCTTGAGGGGTGGTAGCTTCGTACCGGTAAGATATAAGATTCTTTTCCTTTTCGGTAGTATCAGCAGTTTGTGCCATGTTCCTCCCGTTAACCCACAGAGAAAACGTTACGCAGTACCTCGTACGGAGTGGTTACACCCTGTTTAACCTTTAACATGCCGTCATGCCATAAAGAGACAGTGCCTTCCGTATGAGCCTGTGCTTTAATATCGTCCGTGCTGGCGCCACTCAGAATCATCCTTCTTAAAGACTCGCTCATCACCATTACCTCGAATATACCGGCTCGTCCGAGATAGCCGGTATTAGCGCAGAAATTACACCCGGCACCAACCAGGAATTCCGTTCGTGTTTCCTGCATTTCTTCCTCATAAGCCATCTGTTCATCCTCGGCAACAGGGGTAGGTCTTGAACAATAGGGGCAGACCCGCCGTACCATACGTTGAGCAGTGATACCAACTACCGCTGAAGAAAGCAGGAACGGTTCTACGCCGAGGTCTACCATCCTGAAGATGACGCTTGCCGTATCGTTGGCATGGACCGAGGAAAGGACAAGATGGCCGGTTAAGGATGCCTGTGTAGCTATCTGGGCGGTCTCGGAGTCTCGTATCTCACCTACCAGTATAACGTCAGGGTCGAGCCTCATAGCAGCTCTTAGCCCTGCGGCGAAGGTAAGTCCGGCGGCAGGGTTTACCTGCATCTGATTGATGCTGTTAAACCGGTATTCCACCGGGTCTTCAATAGTAAGTATATTCCTGCCGATAGCATCGATCTGGTTGACCGTGGCGTACTGGGTCGTTGTTTTACCGGAGCCGGTAGGACCACTTATCAATATCATCCCGAACGGACTTTTCACCATCAACAGGTATCTTTCCAGAGTATCGGGTAGAAACCCTATTTCCGCCAGAGGAAGAAAGGCAAACGCTTTATCCAGGACACGAAGCACCACCATTTCTCCGTATACGGTAGCGGTGGTGGCTACCCGGATATCTATATCTCTATCTCCCATATCGAAAGTGATTTGACCATCCTGAGGACGGCGACGTTCGGCAATATTCAAACCCGCCATGATTTTCACACGGGACAGCAGTGGCGGATGAACGCTCAGGGGCAGGGACATGACGTCATGCAAAATACCGTCGATTCGGTAACGGACACGCAGTCTGTCCTCCTGCGGCTCGATGTGAACATCGGAAGCCCGGTCTCTGACTGCCTGTTTGATAAGCAGGTCGATAGCCCGTACTACCGGAGCCTGGGCTATAGCCTCTGCGGAAACGCGTGTCTCGGTGGTTACCCTGGCTCTCTGGAAACGGGTAGGAATCTGGCTGAGTTGCTTTTCGATTTCTCCGCCTACCCTGTAGGTGAGGTCAATCATTTCCTGTATATCCTGAAAAGTGCTGAGGACCGGTTCAATCCTTTTCCTGGTAAGAGCTGCCAGCTCCTCCATCGCCTGGATATCCCTCGGGTCTTCCATGGCTAAAACCAGAGTACCGTCGGTCACGTCTATAGGTATAACCCCGTATTTTCTGGCTATCTGTTCGGGGATTAACGCTACTGCGTTGGGCCGGACTCCTTCTCTCCTCAGGTTTACAAACGGTATACGTAATTGCAGGCTGGTAAAAAACGCCAGTTGCTGCGGTGTAACCAATCGCTCCTGTAGCAGGATACGCTCAATTCTCTGGGTTTCTTTTGATTGCAGTTCTTTTATGTAGTTCAACTGGTCTTCGGTAATCAGCTTCGCTTCGACCAGCATCTGTCCGAGGTCTTTTGACGGTGCTTTTTCCTTTGTTGCCATTCTCCTCCCCTCGCTAAAAGAATCCAGGTCTAATCAGACCGGTTTATTTCGCTTTTAATTTCAGGTCTATCCTTTTTGTCTCCTTTTTATCTCCCCCCAGTAGTGCGCTCGGGGCCCCCTTTATTGTGTCTTTTTCCGGTGTTTCAATGGGTGTTACTTCCATACCCGGTATATTTGAAATAATATCCAGCAAGGGAAGCGGTTTCTCCAGCGTGACTGTTATTACGGTACCGCGGTCCCACGAGCCTCTTGTATAGAGAATTTTAATTTCCGGTGTTGTTTGCAGGCTATTGTATAATTTGGATACCGCTACAGGGTCTACCGGAACGGCTATAGCGATTTCGATATCTTCCGCATACATAGCGTCTTTGTCCAGTTCTATAGCGGCATGTGAGGGTTCTTCATCTTCCGTTTTTTCTTCTGTAACGGGCTGCTCTGCAATCTCCTCTGCTGCCGGCTCCGTCGGTTCCGATGCAACACTTTCTTCTTCCGTGGCGGCGGGTTCTTCTGTGATATCTTCTAAGGCAGCTTGCCCGGTTTCCGTTTCCCCCTTTACCACGGGTTCTTCGGTTTCAACAGCATAAGGATTCAGTATTTCGGCTTCTTCAACAGCGGCCGGTTCTGACTTTGCTTCTACCTCAGCCTGTTCCTGTGGTTCATCGATAGCGACTGGCTCCGCTTCTGTTTCTACCTGTTCAAGCGGTTCTTCGGTAGGGGCGGGTGTAGTCTCTGCCTGTTGTATCTCGCTCTGTTTCACAGATTCCGTCAGGCTGGCTGTTTCAGTGCTTCCCTCACTCGCCTGCTCGATAATCTGGGCAATTTCCTCCTCGGCTTCCTTCTGCGCTTTTGCTTTAATGCTTTCTACCAGTTGTTCGGCGTCCGTTAAAGCCCGTTCCATCAACGAGCGGACGATTTCGGACGGAGCTTCCTTTGTGGACTCGTCTTTTACCGCTGAGGTGGCGGTCCGGTCTCTTCTCAGGGGCTTTTTATTACCCCGCTTACTCCCGCCGATTTTTAAACTCCAAAAACTGGACATATAGCTACCCTGCCTTAAATTTGAATATCACTCATCCATAATTTGCCAGAAGGCAAACATTTATTGGCCACATCATCCCAAAAGATTATAAGCCTTTCTATATTATTAAGGCAATCCTGCGAAAGGGTGATTTCGGAAAGTGCCGTTGCTCTTTGCCGGTAGTACATTTTAGTGAGTCCTCCCCCCCGCTTTAACCGGTAGATATTTCTATTCAGTTAGATTTTTGACGAGTTACCCGTATTGGTATGGTTTCAGAATACAGGTTCACATAAAATTTGTCAATCACCGGTGCAAATTACGGCGCATGGCTTGAAAAACGCAGTATCTACCGTATATATTGACAGAAAGCACTATTCTGGATAAAATAGTGACAAATGTCATGTTTGCAGGTGCGACTGAAGTAATCGACTTTGATTGGAGACGGGATATTGGAAAAGACTATAGTGGCTATTATAGACAGGCAGACTCTCTTTAGAGTTGGTGCATGTTATATCCTGGCCCAGCAGCCTGACTTCGTGGTTCATGAAATCAATCCTGACGGAGATGTGCTGTTGGCAATAGAGGTTAACTCTCCCGACGTGATACTTCTGGATATTGATAATCCTTCTTTGAGAGGACTCGACCTGGCAAGAAAAATAACGATGCAATACCCCACGGTTAGGATTGTGATGCTGACTTTCGAGCCTGATGACAAACAGCTTTTTGAAATAATCAAGACCGGGGTTGTAGCCTATCTTGAAAAGAGTGTTACGTCGGAAGAGCTGGTAAAGGCGGTAAGGGAGGTCTCGACAGGGCAATATCCTATAAACGAAATTGTCCTGTCCAGACCCGAGGTTGCTGTGCATGTATTGAGACAGTTCCAGAATATACATGGTACGAACGGAAAAACCATTGAGTCTATAGTTGCCCCGCTTACCTCCCGGGAGACTCAGATTCTCAATTGTATCGCCGACGGCAATTCGAATAAGCAAATAGCTTCTATTTTACAGATAAGTGAACAGACGGCTAAGAACCATGTCAGCAACATACTGCGCAAGCTTAATGCTAATGACAGGGCTCATGCTGTGGTTCTTGCCATCCGTCACGGCTGGATATCGGCGGAAGAACTGGAGGTCCCCGGGATAGCTATAAACAGCAATTAGCAGTATTGACCATACGTATTGAGTCTTCTTCACCGGTCTCTTATACCGTAGTACATAGTACTAACTGACCATCTCTCAAGGTACTAATGACTCATATATCACCGCTTCATGCTGTAGTATTCTACTTATTATCCCGGAGCAGGCGGACATATCATAGCCAGGTAATAATCAATCTTTTTTATTTTACATTTCTGTACCCGGTGCTTTTTGTATCTTCATTTTTGAAAATAGGGGGTTGGGGGTTAGTGAAGGACATCCGGGTTCTTTTGATTGATAATGATGAAAATGTCCGCCGGAGGGTACGAGACATACTGGGAAAGGAAGGAGGAGTTGAGGTCGTAGGCGAGTGCTTGTCCGTCGAGGACGCTATCCTTCGGATGGTGGTTCTTCGTCCGGACGTTATACTGATAGATACCCTGTTACCGGATATAGACTTGATAAAGGCTACCAGCAGCCTGAAGGGAAGCAGCCCTGATAAGGGTATCGATGTTATCTTCCTGGCCGATTCTTCGGATTACTGGGTTGATGCTTTGAGAGCCGGAGCGACCGGATACCTGCTGAAAGATATGAAGGGCGCCGATTTCAAACGGGTAATTGTACAGGTTTACAGTGACAGTCACCCGCTGGAAACGGATAGTTCTGTTGAAGAGATAGTCGAGCTTGTCGTGCTTCCTCCGGCCAGTAACATAGTTTTAATCAATTTCATGTATCGGCTGGGTTCCGTGCTCGATGATGATTTTGCCTCTATCGTGTGCACGGTCGGCTCATGGGATGAGGGGTCAGTTATTACGGTACGGTCGAAGCGTACCGGGTCGTTCAATCTAGAAACGGAAATTGCTCATATCCCCGAGGTAGAAAGAGTTGAGGAAGAAGCTGTGGCGGCAGATGATATTTCCGGTCTCTCAAAGAGGGCGGAGTTTCTCCCGAGACTGGGAATCAGTCCTGAAAGAAGGTTAATCGTTACTTTAAGAGAGTAAACATTCAGTGAAAAACTGACACCGGTCTCCCTGTAGGTTGCCGCGTAATAACCGTGGAATGACTGCTGCTCCGGACTCACTTTATTAGCTGCCTTCGGCTAAAAGTGACCCTTTTGGCTCATTTAACTATCCTATTGTTACTTCCGATGCTATTTTCAGACGAACTATAATACCTGATACTGCACTGGCCGATTGTTTCTTTCTTGCATCTGAACCCGGTGAATGGGGGGAGGTACCATTAGAAAAGACTCCAGGTTGATATGCGGAAGATATCTCAAAGGTTGCTACTCCAGTTTCGCCACACCTGACCATTTGGCTGCATTTATTCAATAATAGCGACTTTTAGTCTTCGCTGGCTTGAAAACCCGTCAGCAATTAGACGATTATGCCTGATATTCCGATTCTTTATAAAATCTTTACGAAATCTTTATGAAACATTTAGCTTTTTTACGCCTGTCTTTATGAACGTATGTTAGATTTAAATTACATAGTGAATAGGGGATTTGTGTACAGGGTATAGAATCCGATGAATATTTTCATTCTGGTCCCTCTGATTTGCGCTGTCATTTACGGAGCGCTGACAGTTATAGCCTCGCTCCGCCCGACAAAGGTGCGGGCTTTCTTTGCCATGTACCTTTTCGCGGCTACGGTCTGGAGCCTGAGTTCGGCGATGGCTCACTTTGACCTGGGGCATTCGCAGACGTATTTCTGGGGCAAGATGCTGGTTATCGCCGGCACTCCTATGATGGTTTTCTATTATCATTTCGTGCGGCGTTTTACCAACAAATCTATCGATAAATGGGCTTACCTGGGATACGCAGTAGTAACGGCTCTTATTATCCTGACTTCCACCGGAATAATTCTCCGGGATGCTTATTTTGTGAATGGCCAGCTTCATATGGACTATGTCAGTCATATTACTGACGTTCTGTTGTTCATCAACTTCTCTTACATGGTAGGGGCGGCAATCACCTTGATTAGATTCTACCGCAGCTCGCATGACTCTACAGACCGCACTCGAACGGTGTATCTGCTCATCGGCATCACCGCTTTTGCTATATTCGGTGCGACCAAGGCGTACCCGGCCTTATTCGAGTACCCCCTGGACTATATTGGTGGAGTGATAAACGCTCTTGTTATCACCTATGCCATCTTCAAATACCAGTTGCTCGATATCAAGCTGGTACTCCGTAAAGGTCTGGTTTATTCTAGCCTTACCATATTACTTACTACGGTTTATCTGATTTTGCTTTATGCGATACAGATGTTCTTCCAGAACCGTCTGGGTTATACCAGCCTGGCTATTGCACTTGTAGTAGCTCTCACGATTGCCGTTTTGTTTAATCCGGCGAGAAATTTTATCCAGAAATGGATGGACAGGCTTTTTTACCGTGAGACTTATGACTACCGGCAGATGCTCCTCAACTTCTCGAACAAAATCAGCAACGTGCTCGATTTAAACGAACTCCAGCAGAGTATACTGCAGCCGATAGTGGATTCCATGCATGTAAAACGGGCGGCTTTGTTGTTCCCCGAGCTTGGTAGTGGTGACTTTAACGTCCGCTACATCAACCAGGTATCAGGTGACGAACCGTTCTCCCGATTGAGGTTCTTAAACGATAATCCGATTGTAACCTGGCTGGCGGATAAAGGCGAAGTGTTGAGAAGAAATCAGATAGATGTCAAACCGCAGTTTAAAGGTATGTGGGAGGTGGAGAAAACAACGCTCGATGTTCTTGGAGTCGAGCTGCTGTGTCCTATCAAGAGTAAAGGTAAGTTAGTCGGTATTCTGGCTTTAGCTGAAAAACAGTCCACGTCTTCTTACTCCGATGAAGAAGCGGACCTGCTCAAGACCATGTCCAATGAAGCAGCCGTAGCCCTGGAGAACGCAAGGATGCTCGATAGCCTTAAGAGCCAGCAGCTTCAGGTGGAGCAGCTTCTTGGGCAGGTAGTCCTTGCCCAGGAAGAAGAAAGAAACAGGATTTCCATCGACCTCCATGATAGTGTTGCCCAGTGGTTGGTGGCTGTTTCCTATGGTATTCAGACGTTCAGGTATGCGCTTCCGGACAAGGAAGTGGAAAAGGCAAGAAGTGAACTGAGTGACATGGAAAGCACCATTACCAAAAGCCTGAATGAGCTGCGGCGTGTAGTTGTCGGTCTGCGCCCTCCTGCTCTGGAAGAACTGGGCCTTACTCACGCTCTCAAGCATAGCCTCGATGATTTGAAAGCGGATGGGACGGTCTGCAGGCTAAATCAGGCGGGAAAACCGTTCCGGCTGCCGTCGAGTATCGAAATTGCCGTTTACCGTGTTGTCCAGGAAGCACTTTCAAATATCCGAAAACACGCCGATGCGACCAGAGTAACGCTCAACATGGAGTTTAATAAAGACGAGCTGCTGGTTGAGGTTCGTGATAACGGGCAGGGTTTTAACCTGTCGCAGACCCTCGATAGCGCCATAACGGTGGGACGTCTGGGCTTGCTCGGTATGAAGCAGAGGGTAGAGATGCTGGGAGGTGATATGAACATTAAAACAAGTGAAGGGAAAGGTACCACTGTCACCTTTACTTTTCCCGTTCAATCTCGTATGGAGGAGGTATAGATGGAGGCAATCAATATACTTCTGGTCGATGACCACCAGGTTGTTCGTGAGGGACTGAGACGTATGCTTGAGCTTGAATCGGATTTGAATGTGGTGGGTGAAGCATCTGACGCTAGAGAGGCGTTACCTCAGGTAGAGTCACTCTCGCCGGAGATTGTCCTGATGGACATTAAGATGTCCGGAGGAGACGGAATCGAACTTACGCGTCAGCTAAAACAAAAATATCCCGACTGTAGTGTCATTATGCTGACCCTTTACGATGAATTCCTGACTCAGGCTATAGAGGCTGGAGCCGTGGGTTATCTTCTCAAGGATATCAAACGCGAAGAACTGGTCAGAGCTATTCGGTCGGTTCGGGAAGGGCGTTCACCGCTTGCTTTATCAATCAGCAGAGAACGCCTTACAGAGTTGACAGCTTCGGCTGAAACCAAACGCCGGTATTCCCTGTCGGACCGTGAGTTGACCATTCTCCGCCTTATTGCGGAAGGTGTGACCACGAGTGAGATAGCTGACCAGCTTTTCTTGAGCCAGGCATCCGTTAAAAGAAGTATAAGCCTTGTTTTTGAAAAACTGGGCGTACGCAATCGTTCTGAAGCTGTCTCGGAAGCCTATAAAAGAAGTTTAATTTAGCGGAGTCCGTTATTATGCGTCTGGTACGCAACGAGAATAAGCGGGCATTTGCTTATGTGAGCCGCAGGGCTCATGAAAGCTGCTACTTTTAGCCTGTAGAGTTATACTTTTAGGGATTCCAAAAAAATAACCTGAAGAGGTATTATCAAATTTACGGCATTTCCCCGTTCCGGTAATGAACCGGAATGGGGAAATGTATAGAGAAAATTATATGGTATTCATAAAACTGGGGGGACAAAATAAAGTGAAGGACAATATCCAAATACTGCTGGTTGATGACCATCAGGTTGTTCGTGATGGCTTACAGCACATGCTGGAGCAGGAAGAGGGCCTTGAGGTTGTAGGTCAGGGTGCCGACGGCGATGAGACCATGACACAGATAGAAAAACTGTCCCCGAATGTCGTTCTGATGGATATCAAGATGCCCGGCGTGGATGGCATCGAACTCACCCGCCAGGTAAAACGGAAGTTTCCTTCCTGCAATGTTATTATGCTCACGCTGTACGACCAGTACCTGAATCAGGCTATGGAAGCCGGCGCCAGCGGTTACCTTCTCAAGGACATTAAGTGCGATGAACTTGCCAGGGCGATAAGGAAGGTCCACAGCGGCGAAATAGTCACTAGTGAAAGCATCAGGTCCAGGATGAATGTCAACCATGATAACGGTAATAACGGGAAGTATGAGGACGCCCCGGGTAATATGGTAGAAGAGTTGCAACTGGTCCTGCCTCCTCCTGTCGAAGCCAACCAGTTGATGAGGCTCTCCACACGAGTGGAAAATCTGCTAACGTCCCGGGTTTTACAGGTTATCGGTGCCTGGGAAGAAGGTACTATTATGACCATAGCTCTGGCAAAAGCCGTATTGATGTCTGATATCCTGAATACCTTCAGGAACATACCGGAGATAGAAAGAGTGGGAGAAGAGCCTCCGGTAACGTCGGTCAGCCCGAAGCTTCTGAAAAAAGCCGAAGCGATACCCAAGCTGAAGAATAGAGTAAGAAAAACGCTCTTTCTGACTCTTGAGAAAAACTAAGCTGGTAGAGCCGGGTATACCGGGTTATTTCCACCTGGGATAGGAACCCAGAACCTTGAGGAACAGTGAGCTGCTTTCCAGGACATCAAGTGTTTCTCGTACTTTTTTATCTTCACAATGCCCTTCGAAATCCAGATAGAAATTGTAGTCCCACGGTTTCTGTCTGGTTGGCCTGGATTCAATCTTGGTCATATTCAGCTTTCTCGAGGTCAGTATCTTAAGGAATTCAACCAGCGCTCCCGGTTTATGCTTCACGGAAAAGACGATGGATGTCTTATCGTTACCCGAAGGCGGAGCGTCCTGCTTCGATATCACGAAGAACCGGGTGAAGTTGCTGGGGTTGTCCTCGATTTTTCTGGCGAGTATCTGCATTCCGTATATCTCGGCGGCCCGGGTGCTGGCGATAGCGGCGCCATCGGTTATCCTCCGCTCTTTAATCATCTTCACGCTGCCTGCCGTATCATAGGTCGGTATAAGCTCGCAATCCAGATGCCTGAGGTAAGCCTGGCACTGTCCCAGAGCCTGGGGGTGCGAGTAGACCTTTTTTACGGCATCCAGCTTTGTTTCAGGGCTGGCTATAAGGCAGTGGACGACCCGCAGTTCCGTTTCACCGCATACTTTAAGCTCGGAATCGAGCAGCAGGTCGTAGGTCCTGCCTACATTACCTTCCAGTGAATTTTCTATGGGAACGATTCCGGACTGTGCCTCGTCCTGCTCAACTACTTTGAAAACGTCTTCCAGGCTTTCGCAGGGTTTTATCCGGACCGAAGAGCTGAAATAGTTGAAGGCGGCTTCTTCGCTGTAAGCCCCGACTTCACCCTGAAAAGCGACCATCGTGCCTTCGACGCTTTTAGCCATGGACATTATCTGGCGGTATATTCTGGTTATATCTTCAGGATTCAGATTTTCCTCCTCGGCAATACTCATGATATTTTTCAGGACTACCTGCTCCCTGGAAACGTCTTCAATCTGTTTACCCTGTTCTTTTTTTATACCGCCTATTTCTTCGGCAATCTTTATCCGTTCGGCTATCAGCCGGACTATTTTTTCATCCGCTTGGTCAATCTTCTTCCTGAGTTCTTCCAGGCTCATTTAAGTACCTCCGGGATAATACCTGCCCTCAGGGCGAAATCACAGAGGGTTATCGCCATCATCGCTTCCACAGCCGGTACAGCCCGCGGAACGATGCAGGCGTCGTGTCTTCCCTTCACCTCTATCGTGGTGTTCTTCATTTCAACCATATCCACAGTTTCCTGCCTGACGGCTATAGAGGAAGTCGGTTTCACGGCTACCCTGACCACGATTGGCATACCGTTGCTTATCCCGCCCAGGATACCGCCGGCGTTATTGGTTGTGGTGACTATTTTCCCATCTCTGATTGTAAACGGGTCGTTATTCTCCGAGCCCCTCTTTCCGGCAGCGGAGAAGCCGGAACCGAACTCCACTCCCTTGACTGCCGGTATATCGAAGAGCGCTTTAGCCAGGTCTCCTTCGAGCGTATCGAATACCGGCTCTCCGAGCCCGACGTGTACGTTGAGCGCTATGCCTTCGATAATTCCGCCGACACTGTCGCCTTCCGCCTTAGCCTGCTCGATTACTTTCAGCATCTCTTCAGCAGCTTTCGCATCGGCGCACTTAAGCGCATTTTTCTCCACGACGGCTCTTATCTCATCGGGTTCCTTTTTAGCCGCTTTAACTCCGCCTATTTCCACGGTGTGGGCGAGTACCTCGACGTTAATATACTCCAGCAGTTTCCTGGCTACGGCTCCTGCCATGACGAACCCGGCGGTTATTCTCCCCGAGAACCTGCCCCCGCCCCTGTAATCGTTGAATCCGCCGTACTTTATAAAGGCTGTGTAGTCGGCATGACCCGGCCTGGGCAGCGACCTTATTCTCTCGTACTCCGTGGAGTCGATATCCGTATTCCATATCAGCAGGCAGACGGGTGCTCCGGTGGTGTATCCTCCGGCGATACCGGAGAGTATTTCCACCTTCTCCGCCTCCGCCCTGGTGGTGGCTATCGGGCTGGTCGGCTTCCTTTTATCCACTTCTTTCTGAATATCCGTTTCGCTGACAGGCAGACCTGCAGGGCAGCCGTCGATAACGACCCCGATACACCTGCCGTGGCTCTCACCGAAGCTGGTTATGGTGAATTTCTTACCGATACTATTTTCCATCTATCTTCACCTCGCCGCCTGTGCTTCTCAGTATATCCCAGAATTCCGGAAATGTCTTGGATACGCATTCGGCGCTGTCTATTACCGTCCCGCCGGTTATCAGGCCGAGCAGGCTGAATGCCATGGCAATACGGTGGTCGCCCCGTGAGTCTATTGCCGCGCCTTTAGCCTGCGAACCGGTGATGGTAATTTTATCATTATCCTCCGCTACTTTTATACCCATTCTCTCCAGACCTTCTTTAACGGCTGAAGGCCTGTCGGATTCTTTTATCCTGGCTCTTTTTATGCCGGTGAACTCGCTGGTTCCCCCGGCGGCTGCTGCAAGTACCGCCATCGTCGGCAGAAGGTCTATGCAGTCCGTTAAATCGGCTTTTATCGCCTTCAGTCCCGATTTCCTGACGGTAATCGAATTTTTTCCGGTTATTATAGTAGCCCCCATAGCTTTCAGGAAATCAAGTATTTTTTTGTCGCCCTGGAGGCTTTCCGGGTTCAGGTTCTCTACCTCCATCTCGCCGGATATAGCCCCCATAGCCAGCAGGTAGGAAGCCGAAGACCAGTCGCCTTCAATGACGTAATCAGTGGACTTATATTCCTGCCGGGACGTCTCGAATTCTCTCAGGTCTCCGGAGTGTTCGACCTTTATGCCGAAAGCTTTGAGGCATTCCAGGGTCATCAGGACGAAAGGTCTCGATTCCAGAGGCGTGGTCAGCCTGATTGTCATACCGTCTTCGGCAAAGGGTGAGATGAAGAGTATGGCGGAAACGTACTGTGAGCTTATATTACCCGGCAGTTCCGCAACACCGCCTTTCAGGCTGCCTCCATTAACGATTACACAGGCTTCTTCTTCCCGGTAGGAACAGTCCACTCCAAGCTGCCGGAGTGCCCGGATGAGCGGGTCTATCGGTCTTAGAGCCAGTGAAGGTGCGGCGGTGAGACGGCACCAGCCCGGCACCAGCGAGCTGACGGCGGTCATGAACCTCAGCGTTGCCGCCGATTCCCGGCAATAGAGGTCTTTTACCGGCGGTTGTAAATCACCGCCGCCGACCCGCCATAAGTCTCTTCCCTGCTTGATGCGGACGCCGAGCTCGTTTAGCACGTTATAGCAGGCTTCGGTATCGTCCGAGCCGAGGGGATTGATAATCTCGCTCTCTCCCCGTGCCAGGGCGGCGCAGACCAGCCCCCGGATGGTGTAACTTTTCGAGGGAGGTGCTGTTACTTGCCCCTTTGTTTCACTTTTTGAAATCGAGGCCTTCATTTTCTTTCAGTTTACCTACAATTTTCTCCGCTACGGCTTCAACGCTGAGTCTGGAGGTATTCACCGTCAAATCGGCGGCGCGTTCGTAAAACGGTCCTCTGAACCTGAGCATGTCGATTATCGTTTTAAGCTGGTTCTCCACCTCCAGCAGGGGTCTCTGTCCCGCCTGACCGGACACACGTTTCAGGATAGTCTTCGGCGAGGCGGTGAGATAGACTATCATGGCTCCTTCCTTCAGCCGGTCGATGTTTATCCTGTTCAGGACTATACCTCCGCCGCAGGCGATAACACAGGACTTCTCGCCGGCAATCTTCCTGGCGGCGGCAATCTCACGCTCCCTGAAGCCTGGTTCGCCTTCTTCTTTGAATATATCTGGTATCGTCATCCCGGCTTCCTGCTCGATGAACCAGTCCATCTCGATGAATCTCATCCCCAGCTGTTCTGCCAGGAGCTGGCCGACCGCGGTCTTTCCGGTTCCCATATATCCTATCAGGGCAATACTGGTCTTCATAACGCCTCGCAGTCTACAGGTATTTCAGCACTTCTGCTTTCATCAGTTCAGCCGGCGGCTTCTGTCCTGTCCACTTCTCAAAAGCCTGGACTCCCTGCCAGACCAGCATATCGACCCCGCTTATTATCGAAGCGCCGGCGGCTTCGGCATCCTGCAGCAGTTTTGTCTTTACCGGATTGTAGATAATATCGTAAACCGTCAGGTCCGCCCTGAGAAGGTCGGCGGGAACGGGCGTGTTATCTACGTTGGGGCTCATGCCCACACTGGTAGCGTTGACCAGGATTTCCGTATTCTCCAGCGCTCTTGCCAGGTTGTCTCTGTTCAGCTCAAGAGCCTCGACGTTTTTACCGAATGTCTCTGAAATTCTTCCCGCCAGGTTGATTGCCCAGTCGATTTCCTCGATACGGTTGAGGATTACCGGGTTGGCGCCCCTGTCGGCCAGAATGAATGAGACCGCTCTCGAGGCACCGCCGGCTCCGACGATGGTCACGTTCTTTCCCGCCGGCTCGACTCCCTTTTCCAGCATTGCCTGAAGGAAGCCGGTGGCGTCGGTGTTGTAGCCGGTTAATACGCCGTTATCGTTCACAACGGTATTGACCGCACCGATTTTCTCTGCCAGCGGGTCGAGTTTGTCCATCATCGGCAGGGCAGCGACCTTGTGGGGGATGGTGACGCTCATCCCCCTCATGCCGAGCGCCCTCATCCCTTCGATGGCCTGCTTGAGACCTTCGCCCTTCACGCCGAAAGATACATAAACGTAGTCGAGTCCCATCGCCTGAAAAGCGGCGTTGTGTATTGCCGGCGACATCGTGTGCTCTATGGGGTCGCCGATTATCCCGCAGACTACTGTATGACCGGATATGTTTAGTGTCATTTACTCACCCCGCTCTTTCTTTTTTTCGATTATAGCAACGTAGTGGGAACCTTCGGAATCTATATACCTGGCTACTTTCCATCCGGCCCCCTCCAGGATATCTTCCATTTCCACTTTAGATACCATCAGGTAATCGAACCAGGGAGTGGCGTATTTCCTGTACCTGACCTTCAGTTTTACCTGACCGCCCATCCTGCCGTGGTTCCTGTTGTACTCCTGATAACTCAGGTGCTCCGGTAAATCCGTCTGGTATACATCATTGGTGGTGGCGATTATCCTGCCTTTTTCTGACGTAATTCCATGTAGTTTAGCAAGCAACCTCCTGGCGCCTTTCAGACTGCCGAACAGGCCGAAGTTATTACCCATCATTATCACGGTATCGAAAGTACCCAGAGTGGAGTTAATCTGAGTAAACGGCATTAACACGGCATTTTTCAGTCCCCTCAGCTTGCATACTTCTACTGCCAGGGGAGAATTGTCTATACCCACTACATCGTGTCCCTTTTCCTGCAAGTAAATCGCGTGTCTGCCGGCACCGCAGCCGATGTCCAGAATCCTGCCTCTGGCGTATCTAATCGTCTTTTTCTCAAGGGGCACCCAGTCTTTATGTTCGCTGAAGTAGACTGCCGAGGAACCGGAGTCGTTTACATAGCCGTCACACCTCTCGACTATGCCGATTATACGCGGTATGTCGTCTTGTAACCTGTAATAATCATATAGCTGGTGTCCGAAGGCGTCCTGGTGGTCTTTCAACACGTTCCTGTCTCCACGGGTTTTTATAAGAAAGCCTGCTTAATTATACCTGGTTGTGTCATTGCGAGTTCCGATGTAATCGGAACGAAGCAATCTTTATAGTTTGTATAGATTGCTTCGTCGTCCGCCCAAGGCGTTCGCCCAAGGCGAACTCGCAATGACATCAGAAATATCCGGATATAAACAGGATCTTTATTAACCTTACATTACCCCTATCATTTCATAGATTTTTATCATCTCTTTAACCGATATCTGCCCCGGCGCCGACTCTCTCCCTTCCTCTATTGACCCGTAGGTGAAATCACCGCCGACCAGCGGACAGAAAATCCGGCTGAGCTGTCCCGCCTGCCCCATGGCGAATGATACTATTTTAATATCGCGGTACTCCGAGATAAGCTGGAGCACGGTCATGTTGTCTTTGAACTCGTTTGCCGTGGTTACTATCTTGCATACGTCAGCTCCGGCCTTTAACTGCCTTTCGACTATCTCTTTCATCTCCTCCAAGGGAGGAGTTTTCTCCGTGTCATGGAATGAGAGAATGCATTTCACCCTCCTCTTGACAAGGGGCACGATGTTCTTCAGGTTCTTCGTCCTGAATTCGACGTCGACCATTTCCGCTCCGAGCTCAATCGCCTGGAGCAGTCTCTCTATACGCCTAGCTTCGTTTCCGTCCCAGGCACCTCCCTCGTCGACCGTCCTGTTGGTGGCAATCCAGGGTATCTCTATTTGCCGTACCAGTTCCTCCCAGCTGTCGCCGATGAGGTCTATCCGCACCTCGAAGAGGTTGACCAGCGGCTCGATTCTCTTTACTGCTTCTATGTCGTCATTTGCTATGGCGGCGCATAATTTTAGTCTGCTCATTTCATTTCACCAGTGACTCTCTTATTATGGAAGTAGGTACTTCCTCGGTTATAAACGCTTCTCCTATTTTTCTTGGCAGGGCAAACTTTATTTTACCCTGCGTTATCTTCTTATCGTGCATCATTGCCTTGATTACCTCATCCGGGTCCAGAGACGGCGGTTCCGTCGGTAGCCCGGCTCCGGTGATAACTTCATTCAAGCTGCTGAGTTCGCCTTTATCCAGTATGCCCAGCCCGTTCGATATTCTTGCCTCGATAAGCATACCGATTGCCACTGCCTCGCCGTGCCAGATTTTGAGTCCCGACACCGACTCTATAGCGTGTCCTACCGTATGGCCGTAGTTCAGTATGTTTCTAAGTCCCGTGTCCAGCTCGTCTTTCTCCACCACGCCGGCTTTTATTTCCGCCGAACGCGAGGCCACTTCCTCAAGGACCTGCTCGTCGAACGATTTAATCTTTTCCATGTTTTCCCCCAGGTATTCGAAGAACTCTTTGTCCAGTATCACCCCGTGCTTTATTATCTCGGACATCCCGTTGCTCAGTTCTCTGGCGGAAAGAGTTTTCAGGGTAGATATATCGGAGACGGTCAGTCTGGGATGATAGAAGGCTCCGATTTTATTTTTTAGCTGGCCGTGGTTTACCGCCGTTTTACCGCCGATACTGCTATCGCCCTGTGACAGCAGGGTAGTGGGTATCTGTACCAGCGGGACCCCCCGCATATAGGTGGCGGCAACGAATCCCGCCAGGTCACCGATAACACCGCCGCCAAGCGCCAGGATAGGGGTCGTTCTTTCGGCATAGAAGTCAGTCAGCTCCTGATACAGTCTGCCGGCGGTTTCAAGTGATTTCTGTTCTTCTCCCGGGGGGAGTTCTATAACCAGCGCCTCGAATCCATCATCCGTCAGGCCGTTTTTCAGGGTATCTCCGTGCAGTTCGTTCACTTTGGTGTCGGTAATTATAACTGCCTTACCGCTGAGTCCTCTCTCTTTAAGGAGAGTACCTGTCCGGGCAAGCAGTCCCGAGCCGATGATGATATCATAGCTGCTGTTACTTGTTTTTAAAGTTACTTTCTTCATCTGATACTCTACCGTTTCAGGATAATTATATACTATTACGGGGCATAAACACTCCCTTAAAAATGACGGAACCCTCCGACTGGGAGGGTTTTTAGAATTTTTATTATGGGTTTATTACCTTATTATATCTATTTTTATACCAAAACCCCCCGTACGTTTCCGGTATATGCCTTAAACGCAAAGTAAAAATTATAACAATGAGGGGTAATTTTAGCTGACATAATATCTTACCCAACCTCTATGCGTCAGTTTAACATAAGAGATTTGCTTTGTCAACACGAGTACCACCCAACGATGGTGCGGCCAAGCAGTATAAATGACTTTTCTAAAATTGGTATCGTTCTAGATTGGTAGGTACTTTGTTACCTAACCCCCGCCTGCCAAAGTCTTGTACGGCGGGCAGGCCTTACTCTTCAGGGTGAACCCTCAGGATGAACCCCTCTCCAACCAGAACCATTGAGACGGAGTGAGAAGCTATCCTGGTTTAAGAGGGGAGTAAAAAAAGAGAGGGGGCGGAGCCCCCTCTCTAAAATAATCTCCCCCTTTCACGCATGCGAATATTTGCATAGCAAGATAAGGTGCTGCGTGAGAGGGGGATAAAGGGGGTGAGTATAAATATTAACTGCAACATAAAGGATAGCCTTAACATAAACTTATTGCACTCTCAGCCTGCGGCTGGTATAATTAAACAAGTTCGGGGATTTGACAATAAGTGCTCAGAATACGTTTAGCGGATATAGATTCTCACAGTACGGAGAAATAGTAAAGGTTGCAGCCTCTCGTCCCTGAAGCGGGTGAGAGGTTTTTGTTTGGTAGAGTTAAAGGATTTATGCGATGGATGCCAGTGAAGAAGATAAGGTGAATAACGAAGAAAAACTGGGGACAATGAGGCACTCGGCAGCCCATATTATGGCCGAGGCGGTGCAGTCTATCTTCCCGGATGCGAAGTTCGGTATCGGGCCGGCTATAGAGAACGGCTTTTATTATGATTTCGAATTACCCCGCTCGCTGACTCCCGATGATTTGCCGGTTATCGAAGCTAAAATGAGGGAGATTGTCTCCTCCGATGCTCCCTTTGTCAGAGAAGAGGTAACCAGGGAGGAAGCCAGAAAGATATTCGCCGACCAGCCCTATAAGCTGGAGCTAATAAATGAGCTTGAGGATGAAAAGGTAAGTCTATACCGGCAGGGCTCTTTTACCGACCTGTGCCGGGGACCGCATGTAAACTCGACCGGCGAGATAAAGGCTTTCAGACTGACCAGTATCGCCGGGGCGTACTGGAGAGGTTCGGAAAAGAACCCTATGCTCCAGAGGATATACGGTCTGCTGTTTGAGTCGGAGAAAGACCTTGAAGAATATCTGGAATTTCAGGAAGAAATAAAAAAGAGAGACCATAGGAGAATAGGTAAGGACCTCGACCTTTTTGTGTTCTCGGACCTGGTAGGGAAGGGGCTTCCCCTTTTCACCGAAAAAGGCTCGATAATCAGGAGAGAACTGGAGCGTTTCGTGGTAGACGAGGAAATAAAGAGAGGCTATAAGCACGTATACACTCCGGACCTGGCGAGCATAGAGCTCTATAAGACATCGGGGCATTACCCGTATTATAAGGACACGATGTACCCGGTAATGAAGGTGGAAGATAATGAGTTGATGCTGAGGCCTATGACCTGCCCGCACCATTACGAGCTTTACGCAAGCAAGCCCAGGTCTTACAAAGAGCTTCCCTTCAGAATAGCTGAATTAGCCAAGCAGTTCCGCTATGAGAAATCCGGAGAGCTGACCGGACTGATAAGGGTCAGGAGTTTTTGCCTTGCCGATTCTCATATAATCTGCCAGCCTGACCAGGCGATGGATGAAATACATGAAGTCCTGGACTTAACAGAATATGTATCCGGCGTGCTGGGGCTTGATATGGGTGATAACTATAGTTACAGGTTATCCCTGGGAGACCGGAATGACGATACCAAGTATTTTAAGGACGACGAAGCCTGGGACTTTGCCGAAGATGTTTTACGCCAGGTACTGGTGCAAAGAAAAACCAATTTTGTTGAAGCTGAAAATGAAGCGGCTTTTTACGGTCCCAAGATTGATACTCAGATGAAGAATTTCGCCGGTAAAGAAGATACGGTGTTTACCGTCCAGTATGATTTTGTCGGGCCGAGGCGTTTTAACCTTACCTATATAGACAAAGACCAGAAAGAAAAGGAAACGATTGTCATTCATCGTTCTTCTATCGGTGCTATAGAACGGACGATGGCTTTCCTTATCGAGCATTATGCAGGAGCTTTCCCGGTATGGTTATCCCCGGTTCAGGTAATGATAATCCCGATTGCCGACCGGCATCTGGACTATGCACACCGGATAGAGACTATATTAAAGAATGAAAATGTTCGGGTAAAGGTTGATGACAGGTCGGACAGGATAAACCTGAAGATACGGCAGGCGCAGCTCGATAAAGTGCCTTACATGCTGGTGGTAGGCGATAAAGAGGTGGAGGCGTCTACCGTTTCAATACGGCTCCGTACCGGCGAACAAATGCCTTCTCAATCCATTGATAGCTTCGTTGGGTTTATCAAAGAAGCTATTACCACCAGGAAGCTGGACTTGAAGTAAGGTAAAAAAGCAATAAATCAAAGCCAGAATTTGATTAGTATCGAATAATATGCTATAGTTTCATTCCGAATAGTGTTTGTACGTAGAGGAGGTAAAACAGAACATAGCTAAGAAGCTGCGCGTTAATAGAGAGATACGGGCTTCCGAAGTTCGCCTTGTCGGAGAAAAAGGTGAACAACTAGGCATCATGACACTTGACCAGGCAAGAGAGATGGCCAGAAGCCGGGGCCTTGACTTGGTTGAGGTAGCGCCCACTGCGGCACCGCCGGTCTGTAGGCTGCTCGATTACGGTAAGTATAAGTACGAGCAGGCAAAGAAGGAGCGCGAAGCCAAAAAAGGTCAGAAGGCTGTCCTCCTGAGAGAGGTAAGGTTGCGTCCGAAAATCGGCGACCATGATTTCGAAGCTAAAGCAAGACTTGCGAAAAAACTGCTCGACGGCGGTGATAAGGTCAAGGTAACGATATTGTTCAGGGGGCGTGAAGTCACGCATCCTGAGATTGCCTGGAGATTACTGCAGAGAATGGCGGAATCTCTTAAAGATACGGCTACCGTCGAGGGACAGCCCCTTATGGAAGGTAGAAGGATGCATGTGATAATGTCGCCGGTAGCAAGTCAAAAGGCCAAGAGTGAAAAAGTAAAGGAAGAGGTAAAGTAGTTATAAATGCCGAAAATGAAAACCCATAAAGGGGCAAAGAGCCGCTTCCATATAACCGGTAGCGGTAAAATTATGCGGGCTAAGGGTGGCAAGAGCCACCTGCGCATGAAAAAAACCAAGCGGGTAAAACGACTTTTCGACGAGAAAGTACCGGTTCACCCCACTGACAGAGCGCGAATTAAAAAGCTATTACCCTACGGGGTTAAATAAGAGGAGAAGAACCTTGCCGCGAGTTAAAAAGGGCGTTACTGCCCATCGCAGACATAAGAAGATACTGGCCCTGACCAAAGGCCAGAGGGCTACCAGGCATAGTCTTTATCGCCGGGCAAATGAGGCTATGCTGAAATCGCTGAGCTATGCCTATGCTCATCGCCGCGATAAAAAGGGTGATATGAGGCGTTTGTGGATTTCACGGATTAATGCAGCCAGCCGGGCAAACGGAATTACCTATGGCCGGCTGATGGAAGGTTTGAAAAAATCGGGCGTTGAAATCAACCGAAAAATGCTGGCCGATATGGCTGTTAGAGAGCCGGAGTCGTTCGCTCAACTGGCATCCACGGCTAAGAGCCAGGTCCAGAGCTGAGGCTCTATACCCGGCCTCATGTTCGGTATCTCCCCATCCATCTGGGGAGATTATTTTATGTACTATAACTTTGCCAGACCCCATAAGAACCTTGCTAACCCCTATCCTAGAACTCCAGCTATAGCGGCGGATGTGGATACTAGAATTTGGTCTTATGAGGATATTGTGCATTTGGCATATTTGTAATATACTTACATTAAAATAATTGCTCTACAACCCGCATGGGTATAAACATTCTTGGCCGGTTTGCTTTGTATTCCAGTATTTCAAATCCATACTTCGAATAAAACTTCTCAACGCCTTCATTTAAACAATCAACAATTATTGCGTAAGCACTCATATGTTTGTTTATATTCAATAAGTATTCAAGAGCCTTCACTAACGTGATTTTTCCTAAACTAAGCCCTTGGCAATCAGAATGGACAGCCATTTGCGCTATTAGAAATACTGGTACAGGATAATATGGTAACTCTTTCCGAAGAGAATCGGGGAGTGATTCTCTTTCAATTGAACTTGGGGCTATAGTATAGAATGCACAAATCGGATATTTGCCATTGGGGGATGGATCAATAGCAGGCATTACCATCGTTGTGCTAACACCTGCGTCCATGTGCCTAGCTGCGTGCCTTTGGATGAATTCGTTTAATTCAGCTTCACCACAATCAAATGTTACGCGGTCATGAATTGATTTATCAAGCCTTACAAATTCTTTTGAATAATTCACTTAATATCTTGATTTTTGGTAAAAGCTACTGCATCCAGCAGTGCTTTGTTGGGCTTATCAACTTTTTCGCAAGCATTTATAAAACGGTCGAAAATATCGTCTTTAATAGTCATATTTTCATGTTGAGCAATAACCTTAGTTGCATTCTCATTCATAAGGTTTACAACATATTCAGTGGTGCTTTTAGCACCTAATAAAGCCGATGCCTTCTCTACTTTTGCTTTTAGTTTTTCATCTAGTCTGAATTCTATACGAGTAGTAGCCATTTTAACCCCCTTTTATTGTACGGCTTTCTCCCGTACATACTATAACATGTAGATATATAGATGTCAAGTGTCCCGAAAATTCTCCGAAAATGTGGCTTAACTTCGTTTTCAAAATGATACACTACCCAACTTCCGGATTTATTGACAATAACTTTCCCGTATGTTAGACTGCCATCAAACAACCGGATATGGTAATAATGATATATAATACCTCCTGCAAATTTAACCTGAACTTCATATTTAACGGGCGCTAGGTGCGCTTGGGAGCAGGTCGTATTGTAAAAAACATATTAAGTGTGAATGTATAATTAATAAGCAGACCCTCCTAGGCGGAGGGTTTTTTAGTAGTAATGTAAGGTAACTAAAGATGTCACAACAGCCGGAACAACTGAAAGAAAAGGCGCTGAAGGAGCTGGAGAGTATTACCGGCGTCGATGACCTTGAGTCTTGGAGAGTCCGCTATCTGGGGAGAAAGGGAGAACTGACCTTGATTCTACGCGGTCTGGCGGGACTGTCTCCTGATGAGAGAAAGACCGTCGGAGCCAGTGCCAACCGGGTAAAAGCCAGCCTGGAGAAGAGCCTCAAGGAAAAAGAACTGGCATTGCGTGAGACACGGGCGGCATCGGTTGATAAAGACGCTATCGACGTCACCCTCCCGGGACGCCCTTTCCCTATAGGTAAACTCCATCCGATTACTCAGACAGTCCATGAGGTATGCGATATCTTCTCCTCTATGGGCTTTCAGGTAGTAGAAGGTCCCGAGGTGGAGTGGGACTATTATAACTTCGAGGCTTTGAACATCCCCGAGGAGCACCCCTCCCGCGACAGCATGTCGACCTTTTGGATTGACTATGAGAACGAGAAAGGTGAGAGACCGATGTTGCTGCGGACTCACAACACGGCGGTCTCAGCCAGGACTATAGAGACTATGGAGCCTCCGATAAGAGTAGTTGAGCCGGGCAAGGTATACCGGTATGAAGCTACCGATGCCACTCACGGCTGGATGCTGTATCAGATGGATGGCCTGGCGGTTGATAAAGGCATTACCATGGCTGACCTCAAGGGGACGCTTTATGAAGTTATCCGTCGGTTCCTGGGTGAAGATAGAAAAGTGCGGTTCCGGGTCGATTATTTCCCCTTCGTCGAGCCTGGTGTTGAAATGGCTGTGGATTGTGTATTCTGCAACGGTAAAGGCTGCCGTATCTGTGGTAACAGCGGCTGGATTGAGCTGCTTGGAGCGGGTATGACTCACCCGGATGTCCTGCGGCGCGGCGGTATCGACCCCGATGTCTACACGAGTTTCGCCTTCGGGATGGGTATCGACCGCCTGACAATGCTTCGCTATAAAATTAATGATACCAGACTTTTTTATAACAACGACCTTAGATTTTTAAGGCAGTTTTAGTATGAGAGTGTCACTTAACTGGTTAAAAGAATATGTCGAAATTACCGTTCCGGTAGAGGAGCTTGCCGATAAGCTGACCATGGCGGGGTTCGAGGTCGAGTCTATAGAGAATACAGGCAGCGGATGGGAGAATGTTTTCGTCGGTCAGATAATAGCGGTCAATCCTCACCCCAATGCCGACCGCCTTACTCTGCCCACCATCGACCTGGGTGATGAGCAGGCAACGGTGGTCTGCGGTGCGCCCAACCTTAAAGTGGGAGATAAGATTGCCTTCGCCCGGGTCGGCGCCCGGCTTATAGACCCCGATACCAGAGAACCCGCCGTTCTAAAGACTGCCAGGATTCGAGGCGTTGCCTCCAGCGGTATGGTCTGCTCGGAAAGAGAGCTGGGTATATCTGATAGTCATGAAGGGATTATGGTTTTACCCGATGACGCGCTGGTCGGGACGCCACTGGCTGACTACATAGGTGATATTGTCCTAGATATAGACGTAACTCCCAACCGTGCCGACTGCCTTTCCGTAATCGGTGTAGCCAGAGAGGTAGCCGCTTTGACCGGACAGACGGTGCAAATCCCGGAGGTCAACTACCGGGAAACGGAGCCACCCATAGATGACCAGATAACCATTGAGATATCCGCGCCCGACCTTTGCCCCAGGTACTGCGCCAGCCTGATAACCGGAGTCAGGATAGCCGAATCTCCGGCATGGATGCAGCAGAGGTTGATTGCCAGCGGGATGAGGCCTATTAACAATCTGGTGGATGTCACTAACTACGTCATGCTTGAGTATGGACAGCCCCTGCATTCTTTCGATTACGAGAAAATAAGAGGTAAAAAGATAATCGCCCGTCGCGCCAGCGACTACGAACCGATGACTACCCTCGATGACAACGAGCGTGAACTTAATTCCGGGATGCTGGTTATTGCCGATGTAATGGGGGCGGTAGCGGTTGCCGGTGTCATGGGCGGCGTCAACAGCGAAGTAACCGAAGAGACCACCTCGATACTGCTGGAAGCTGCCAGCTTCAACCCCAAGAGTATTCACTATACGGGGAGAACGCTCGGTATCCCGAGCGAAGCCTGCATGCGGTTCGAGCGGAACATCAGCCGCGAGCTGACCCTTCCTGCTCTCAGGCGGGCGACACAGCTCCTCGCCGGGCTCGGCGGCGGTGAAGTCGCCAGGAGCATAGTCGACGTTTATCCAGAAAAACTGGTGCAGGAGTCTATTACTCTTTCAACCGGCGATATGAAGCGGTGTATCGGGATTGAATACAGCCTTGAACAGATTATTAGTGCACTGACCTCCCTGGGTTTTGAATGTAAACAGCAGGGTTCGGCGGAAGAGGCGCAGGTAACCGCTCCTTACTGGCGGACTGACATACGCCTGAAGGAAGACCTTATCGAGGAAGTAGCCCGCGTAATAGGCTATGATGAGATTCCGATAACCATGTTGAGCGACTCGATACCCAGGCACGATACCGACCCAATCATCGGTCTGAAGCGTGAGGTAAGGAATATACTCGCCGGTCTTGGCTTCCAGGAGTTAATGACCTTCTCGCTGGCCGGTCTGGAAATGCTGAAGAGGTTGTTCCCTGAGTCGCATACCGTAGACCCTGAACCTATACGGGTGACCAATCCGATGACGACCGAGCAGGAGTACCTCCGCTCCAGCCTCCGGCCCAACATTCTGGTTGCTCTTTCGGAAAACAGAAAGCACGAAGACGGTGGTATCAGGATTTATGAGCTGGGTAAGGTATATCTGCCGGGGCCGCAGGACCTGCCTGACGAACATGAAATGCTATGCGGCTTGCTCTCCGGACCCGGAGTGAACAGGTCGTGGCAGGGTGAAGGTAACCCCCTCGATTTCTTTGAGGCTAAGGGCGTTGTCGAAAGCCTGATTACACGGCTTGGTGTGGAAGCCACCTTCGTTGAGTGCATGGATGAGAGCCTGCGACCGGGCAGGCGGGCGGCGATAACGGTGGATGACAATAAACTGGGAGTCGTCGGCGAGTTTCATCCGAGAGTCCTCGAAAGCTTTGATATTAACGAAGCTGTCTATATTTTCGAAATCGACCTGCCCGAGCTTCTACGGTTTGCCGCCGGTTATGAGATGTACCGGCCAATACCCCGGTTTCCTGCCGTGGTTAGAGACTTAGCCCTGGTAGTGGATGCCGGTACCGCTCATCAGAAGATAGTGGATATAATCAAAGGCTTCCCGCTGGTGAAACAGGTCGATATCTTCGATTTCTATTCCGGCGGACAGGTACCAGAGGGGAAGAAGTCGCTTGCCTACAGGATTACCTACCAGTCGATTGAACAAACCCTTACCGATAAAGAGGTCGGTAAAGTCCAGAAACAAATACTGGATAGACTGGCGAAAGACCTCGGCGCCACCCTGCGGGTGTGATAACGACAGTGTCCTATAATTAAGTGGCTGAAAAAAGGGAGTTAAAGAGGGGCGAAAGCCCCTCTTTTTGTATATTGAGGTTATCTGATAACTGACATTTAGTACTATTCTGTTCTGGTTGGTAGTGGTATTTCGGGTATCGATATAATACGGACGAACCAATATCTAAATATGTGAGATTTATTCATAGTCTGCCTCAGGTAGACCAGAAGTAAAAGTTGAATCATCCAAATGCATACAAAACTACGTCATTCCGTGCTTGACACGGAATGCAGTCCGCCTGAGGTGGATTAAAGGGTGATATTTACTGGATTACCGCTGGAGTTTACCCGCCACGGCGGGCCGGAATGACAGGAAAATTTAGATTCTGGGAATTTAAGACAACCTCATATATATGGTAAGGTAGAACACTTACTCCTCGATAAGCTCTTTAAGCTTACTGACCGCTTCTTCGAGCGGGATGAGCTGCGATTCTTTCTCGGTACGCCGCTTTATCTCCACGCTGTTCTTCTCCAGAGTACGCGGGCTTACCGTAACTCTGAAGGGTATTCCCAGCAGGTCGGCGTCGTTAAACTTCACCCCGGGCGACTCTTCGCGGTCATCGAAAATTACTTCCATTCCCTGTGCCGTAAGGTCTGCATACAGCTTTTCGACCGTATCCGATACTCCCGAGCCTTCCCGGTACAGGGGGCAGAGGTAAATGTGGTAGGGGGCGATAGCCAGCGGCCAGATTATCCCTTTATCATCGTGGTTTTGCTCTATGGCAGCCGCCATCAGCCTGCCCAGACCGATACCGTAACACCCCATAACTATAGGATGAGAATCCCCGTTCTGGTCGATAAACGTGGCTTCCTGCACGTCGCTGTAGAAAGTACCTACCTTGAAGGTGTGCCCCACCTCTATGCCGCGACTTGACAGCAGCTTCTTTCCGCACTTCGGGCACATATCTCCGGCGTGAGCCCTGGCGATATCGGTTATGATATCAGCGCTGAAATCACGGGGATAGTTCACGTTTTTCAGGTGCGTTTCCGGTTTGTTTGCCCCGGCGACGAAGTTACTGCCCGATGTAACCGAGTCATCCGCAATAACCTTGATTCCTTTAATGCCTACCGGCGAGGCGGCGCCGGGTACTATTCCGGCTTCTATGACCTCGTCTTCGGTAGCCATTCTGAGCTCGGAGCACTTCAGGGCACGCTGTAGTTTTATCTCATTAACGTCGAGGTCGCCCCTTATGACGCCGAATATCATCTGCCTGTCGGCTATGTAAAACACTGCCTTGAGTGTGCCGCTGGCGGGAATATTAAAGAAGCCGGCGACCTCTTCGATGGAGAACTTGCCCGGCGTGGCAACCTCCTCCACGGGCAGCGGCTCGCCTCCGCCGACGTTGCCCTTGTCCAGTGCCGCCTTTTCCGCGTTGGCGGCGTACCCGCAGGAGCAGTGTATAATCTCGTCTTCACCGCTTTCCGTAACGAGTATGAACTCATGTGACTCTTTACCGCCGATAGCGCCGCTGTCTGCCTCGACCATCAATGTGGGGAGACCGCAGCGCTCGCAGATGTTCCGGTATGCCTGGAGCATTATCTCGTAGCTCTCGTCCAGGCCCCTTTCATCGACATCGAAGCTGTAAAGGTCCATCATATCGAATTCGCGGACTCTTATCAGTCCGGCTCTGGGGCGCGGCTCGTCGCGGAACTTGGTCTGTATCTGGTAGAGCATCAGCGGCAGGTCGCGGTAGCTCTGAACGTTGTATTTCAGGTGTTCGGTAAGGACCTCTTCATGGGTGGGCCCCAGTGCGAGCCGGCGTTCACGCCGGTCATACAGAGTGAAAAGGCTCTTGCCGAAGACGACGTCCCGTTTTGATTCCTCGAACAGCTCAAAGGGCGCCAGAGCCGGGAGCATCAGTTCCTGTCCGCCGGCTTTATTCATCTCGTCGCGGATTATATTCTCTATCTTCTTATGCGTCCTCCAGCCCGAGGGCAGGTAGGAATAAACACCGGCGGCTACCTGGCGTACCATTCCCGCCCTCAGCAATAGCCGGTGACTGGCGGTGTCTGCCTCGGCGGGAATCTCTCTCTGGGTCTTACCGAACAGCTTTGATATGCGCAATTCTCACTCCGTTATGATTTCCTTGGTTGGTGTTGTCATTGCGAGTTCGCCTTGGGCGAACGCCTGAGGAGAACGACGCGGCAATCTCGAAGATTTATAGAGATTGCTTCGTCCGCCCCGGACGGACTCGCAATGACATTTTAGTTTTTAAAAGAACCTTAATTTCTTATCTATCTTACACTTTTATGCCTGAATATAAAACCCCACTCGTTCAGATAATACGTCATTCCGGCGCAGGCCGGAATCCAGTAATTATTGCCCTTTAATCCGCCTCAGGCGGACTGGATTCCAGACCAAGTCTGGAATGACGGGGAGTATTTTAAAGAGGGGCGGAGCCCCTCTTTATTAAAATCCCTCTTAACCCATAGTTATAGCTTCTCCACTTCCTCCATGAGTGCCCGGACAAAATCTTTTTCTTCGATTGTCCTTATCTGTTCGCCTTTTTTGAAGAGGACGGCTCTGCCCTTGCCGCAGGCGATGCCCACGTCGGCGTCCTTGGCCTCGCCGGGCCCGTTTACAATGCAGCCCATCACCGCCACCTTTACCGGTTTCTTTACCTTTAGAAGCTCCTTTTCAACTTCGGTGGCTATGCTGACCAGGTCTACCTCGGTGCGGCCGCAGGTTGGGCAGCTTACCAGCACCGGCCCGTGCTGGCGCAGGTTCAGGCTTTTCAGGATTTCGTACCCGGCGATTACCTCTTCCCTGGGATGGGCGGTCAAAGATACGCGGATGGTATCGCCTATCCCCAGGTAGAGCAGGGTGCTGATTCCCACCGTACTGCGTATAATACCCGTTCTTGGAGGTCCGGCTTCGGTAATGCCGATGTGAAGCGGGTAGGGTATTTTATCGGCTATTTCTTTATAGGCTTCGATAGTTGTCGGCACGTCGAAGGCTTTAAGCGATACTTTTATCAGGTAAAAGTCGAGGCTCTCCAGCAGCTTTATCTGCTCCATGGCTGCTTTTATCATACGCCGGGCGGTGGTGAGTCCGAGATCTTCCTTTTTTGGTAAACTTCCGGCGTTCACACCGACGCGGATGGGGACGTTTCTCTCTTTGGCAGCTTCGACCACCGCCTTTACCCTATCCGGTTCGCTGATATTGCCCGGGTTCAGACGTAGACCGTCCACGCCCGCCTCAAGCGCGGCGAGCGCCAGACGGTAATCGAAGTGGATATCGGCAATCAGTGGTATCGAGATGCCTTTCTTTATCGCCTCCAGGGCCTGCGCCGCCTGCATGTCAGGCGCGGCTACCCGCACTATTTCGCAGTCGCAGTCCTCCAGTTCCTTAATCTGGTTTATGGTTGACATAACGTCTCGGGTATCCGTGTTGGTCATCGACTGCACCACGACAGATGCGTCGCCGCCGACGGTTACGTTGCCGATATTAATGGGTGTGGATTTTCGTCTATGAATCATGGTATCGGGCTTTCTCCTCTTATGATACGTAGAATGTCCTGGTAGGTAACGGCCAGCATAAACACTATCAGCATGGCAAAGCCAATAAGGTGCACCATCCCTTCGGTTTTGGCGGCGATGCGTTTGCCCCGGCGAACCCATTCCAGCAGGACAAAGGCGATACGCCCGCCGTCAAGAGCAGGGAGCGGGAACAGATTGAGTATACCCACTATCAGGCAGATGAAAGCAGCGAATTCCAGCAGCGGGCTTACCCCGGCACTGGCTACCTCACCCGTAGCCTGGACAAGCCCCACCGGGCCGATGAAGTCCGGCTTGGCGGCGCCGATGATTATGCTGATTATTCCGTTCTTGTATAAAACGAATATTTCCGCGAAAGTGCCTATTCCCCGGGGTATTGCCTTCCAGAACGGATAACTCCGGCTCTCAACGGTCCTGTCATTCAGGGCAGCCTGAACGTCGAGCCCGATTCCGATTGCCCCCTCGCCTTCCGGCGGCTCCCAGCGGGGTATAACCTGCACGCTTTCTTCGGTTGTGTCGGGATGCCGGATAAGCAGGGTAACCTCGTTACCAAGGTTCAGCTGGAGCTGGCGGTGCAGGTCGTTGATGCTGTGTACCGTCTGCCCGTTAATGCCGGTAACCGTATCTCCGGGCACGAAGCCGGCCCTGGCAGCCGGTGAGTCCAGGGCTACCTCCTTTACTATTACCGGCTCGGTAACAAAAGGATGGGGGACCATGAAGGCAATCGAGAGTAAAAGGAAGGCGAGCAGAATATTCATCAGCGAACCGGCGCCGAGTACCAGGAGTCTGGTAGGGGTGTTTTTACCGGCAAGACTTCCTTCAACGTCGGGGTCTTCTTCACCCGCCATTTTAACGAACCCGCCGAAGGGTATGGCATTCAGCGAGTAGCGGGTCTCTCTCCACATGGTCGATACCAGTCGCGGGGGATAACCCAGGCCGAACTCTTCTACCTTTACTCCCGTTGCCTTTGCCGAAACAAAATGCCCCAGTTCATGGACGATTATAATTACCGAAAGGACAACAAGACCTATAACTATATTGACTACCATTATGTATGACTCTCGATGATATTTGATACCTTTTCCCTTGCCCAGCTATCAGACGCCATGATTTCTTCAAGCGAAGGGTTATGTGCTGTCTCATGCTCGGAAAGGACCTGCTCGACCAGCCCGGCTATGTCCGTAAACCCGATTCTACGTGAAAGGAATAACTCAACCGCCGCTTCATCGGCACCGCATAGTACCGCGGGGCATGTCCCTCCTGCTTTTCCGGCTTCTATGGCCAATCTCAGGCAGGGGAAGGTGTCGAAGTCGGGCTGCTTAAAGGTCAGGTCTTTGAAGTTGTTCCAGTCAAGCTTAGGCAATTGCGGGTTGGAAAGGCGTTCTGGATAGGACAGGGCATATTGAATCGGCAGACGCATATCGGGGTAGCTTAGCTGGGCTTTAACCGAGCCGTCCGCAAACTCCACCATCGAGTGTATTATACTCTGGGGGTGGATGATGACGCTAATATTTTCGACAGGTATATCGAACAGCCACCGGGCTTCCATTATCTCGAGTCCCTTGTTCATCAGGGTGGCGGAGTCTATGGTTACCTTTTTCCCCATTTGCCAGGAAGGGTGTTCGAGCGCCTGCTCGACGGTGACTTTTTCCAGCTCTTTTAATGAATAGCCGTTGAATGGACCGCCTGACGCCGTCAGTATTATCCGCGAAGGCTTGCCCTCGCCTCTCAGGCACTGCCATATAGCGCTGTGCTCGCTATCGATGGGCAGAATATTCGCCTTGTTCAGTCTGGCTTCGGCGGTGATAATATCGCCTCCCATGACCAGTGATTCCTTGTTAGCCAGGGCTACGGTTTTACCTGCTTTTACGGCGGTGAGTGTCGCTTTCAACCCGGCTTTCCCGGAAGTGGCGATGACGATAGTATCGATATCAGGATGGCGGGCAATATCTTCCAGCGAAAGCAGTTCGTATTCGGTGCCGGTCTGAGCTAGATGACTGCCTGTGTCCTGATGATAGACAAAACGCGGTCTGAATTCCTTAATCTGTTCTGCCAGCAGGTCCGTGTTTTTACCGGCGGCGAGTCCGGCTATCCTGAACCGGTCGGGCAGGGCGCGGACCACCTCCAGTGTCTGCCGTCCTATGGAGCCGGTCGAGCCGAGGACGGCTAACCGCTTTACTGTATCACCCATATAACATAATAGTATACCACCGCGCCGGCAAAGACAATGCTGTCCATGCGGTCGAGGAGACCGCCATGACCCGGGATGAGCTTGCCTGAGTCTTTAACTCTGACACAGCGTTTGAATAAAGACTCCAGGAGGTCGCCCATCTGGCCGAAGACACTGACCAGTAAACCCAGCAGCACAGCCTCTCCCCAATTAATGGGCAGGGCGAAAGGTGTGGACAGGGTAAAGAGCAGACTGAAAAGGACGGCGCCGATAAGGCCGCCTATAGTCCCTTCCCAGGTCTTGCCCGGGCTGATGCGGGGAGCGAGCTTGTGCCTGCCGAGACTCCTGCCGGTAAAGTAGGCGACGGTATCGTAAGCGAAGGTGACAAACATGGCGAAGAATACCCAGTTCCTGCCCTCATCGAGACCTCTCAATGCTACCAGGTGGCTCAGCAGCCATCCTGCGTAGAGGACGCCGAGCACCGTCCAGACTCCGCTTCGAAACGATATTCTCTTTTCACGGTTCGGCACCAGCCAGAACCAGAGCAGAGGCTGAACCAGCACGGCAAGAAGAATCGGAACGATTAAGCCGGTATTAAAACCGGGCTCGATAGCCGCCAGCAGGTCGGCATCACGGAACAGGATGAAAAGCAGCGTAAGGATAAGTCCGAAATATGTGAGGGTCGGTACCTTTGAGGCAGCCACCAGCCGGTAGAACTCCAGAGCTGCCATCACTCCCCATATAACGATTAATACCGTGAACCAGGGCAAAGGACTCTCGAACCAGATGGCGGCAATCAGGATAGGGATACCGCACAGGGAAGTTAAGACTCTTGTTCTAAACATAACTATATAATGTTATTACAATCCGCCGAACCGTCTTTGTCTCCGGCTGTAAAATGATAACGCTTTGTCTATATCCTTCTTGCCGAAGTCCGGCCAGAGCACCTTTGTAAAATGGTATTCACTGTAGGAAGTTTGCCATATCATGAAGTTGCTGAGCCGGAGCTCGTCACCGGTGCGAATTAGCAGGTCTACATTGGGCGAACCGGTGGTATAAAGGTAGCTTTCAAACATTTCTTCATCTATATTTTCAGGCGGGATATCTTCGGCTACGATACGGCGTACCGCATCCACTATCTCGGCGCGCCCGCCGTAGTTGAAAGCGACGTTAAGAGTCATCCTGGTGTTGTTTTTAGTCAGCTCCACCGCTCCTGTAATCGATTCCTGCAGTTCTTCAGGCAGGAGTGCGAGTCGTCCGATATGGAGCAGCTTGATACCTTTCTGGTGGATTTCCGGCGTCGTTCTCTCGATAAATTCGGCAAGTAAACGGAACAGGCCGTCCACTTCTTCTTTCGGGCGGCTCCAGTTTTCTGTGGAAAAACCGTAAAGCGTTACATACGGTATGGGGTATTCGCTGAGGTATTCGACCATCCGGTGCATATTCTCCGCACCTACGTGGTGGCCCTGAAGTCTTGGCAGTCCGCGTTTTTCCGCCCACCTGCCGTTTCCATCCGGCACGATGGCTATATGGGTCGGGAGGATGGGAAATTTCTTTGTGGTGGATGCAGCAGCCGTCATTTTTCTACCCCGTTTCGGACTAGACCTGAATGAGCTCTGCCTCTTTGTCCTGTCCTGTCTGTTCGATACTGGCTATGAAGCTATCGGTTAGTTTCTGTAGCTGTTCCAGAGCGCGTTTGTTATCGTCCTGTGAGATTTCCTTGCTTTTCTCCAGCTCCTTTAGCTCGTTCATGGCATCACGTCTGAGATTGCGGATGGTTACCTTTCTTTCCTCGACTCGCCTGTGTACTACCTTGATAAGCTCCTGCCTTCGCTCTTCAGACAGAGGAGGGATATTTATTCGGATTGCTGTCCCGTCATTTGCCGGGTTCAATCCCAGGTCGGATGTTTGAATAGCTTTCTCGATATTTCGGATACTGCTTTTATCCCATGGTTGGATAACAAGGAGCCTGGCGTCGGGCACGGAGATTCCGGCGATTTGATTGAGTGGTGTGGCAACACCGAAGTAGTCCACTTTAATATGCTCGATTATGGATGGGGTAGCTCGACCAGTACGGATTGTTGCCAGGTCTTTCTTCAAGCCTTCATCCGTTTTCCGCATCTTTTCTTCTATATTTTGCAGGATTTGACTGGACATCCTACTCCTAACTGGATACTTTCGTGCCGATTGGTTCACCGAGTACCGCCCTCTCCAGACCGCGGGATTCCTGGAGGTCGAAAACAATTATGGGCAGTTTGTTCTCCAGGCATAAAGAAAGCGCAGTAGAGTCCATTACCTCCAGACGCATATTCAGAGCCTCGAGGTAGGTAAGCTTATCGAATTTTTTGGCGCCGGTGACTTTATTCGGGTCGTCGTCGTATATACCATCCACGTTGTTCTTGGTCATAAGCAGGACTTCTGCTTCAATCTCGATAGCTCGCAGGGCAGCGGCGGTATCGGTGGTCATGTACGGGTTGCCGGTGCCGGCGGCGAATATGACCGTTCTGCCTTTCTCAAGATGCCGGATAGCGCGGCGTCTGATATACGGCTCCGCTACTTGCTGGATATCAATGGCGGTCTGAGTTCTGGTGGTTACCCCTTCCTTTTCCAGTATATCCTGGAGAGCGAGAGCGTTAATCACCGTAGCCAGCATCCCGGCATAGTCCGCGGTTACCCTGTCTATTCCGTCTTCTTCGGCCTTGGTTCCGCGCCAGATATTGCCGCCGCCTACTACAATGGCTACCTCTACCCCCATGTCCATCACGTTTTTAATCTGCCCGGCGGCTTTTCTCAGGGTAGGGGCGTTGATACCGTATTCCTCTTCACCGCTGAAAGCTTCACCGCTCAGCTTGAGTAGAACACGTTTATACTTGGTAGTAGCCATACCGTTCTTTAGTGCCTTTTATATTTATTGTTCACCCAATTCGAACCTGACAAACCTGCTTACTTTTATGTTTTCGCCCACTTTGCCGATAACTTCGTTGATAACATCCTGAACGGTCATACCGGGGTCTTTAATGTAAGGTTGAAGGAGAAGACAGGCTTCCTCAGTCTCAATATCCAGGTCCGTTCCTTCGGGAACCATATCCGGTGAGACGAACATGGGGTTCTGAGCGGTTACCTGCATCGCCAGAAGATGAGCCAGTTCCTTGAATTCATCGGTACGTGCTACAAAGTCGGTCTCGCAGTTCAGCTCGAGCATGGCGCCGACGCGTCCCCCGGTGTGAATATACGCCTCGACAATCCCCTGAGAGGTTGTCCGCTCTTTTTTCTTCTCCGCTATATAAAGGTTCTGCTCTTTGAGAATCTCCAGAGCCTTTTCCATATCCTGTTCCGCCTCAATATAGGCATTCCTGCAGGCCATAATGCCGGCTCCGGACTGCTCTCTCAGTTCCTTGAGTTTATCTGTCGGGACTTTCAACCTTTCCTCCTTGTATTACTCATTGTCAGGAGTGAGGGTGCGAGGCTGGTCGGTATCCGCGGCTTTGGCTGCTTCCGGTTCCTCCGTTCCCTCCGGTACTTCCTGGCTCTCTGTTTCCTCCTCCTCCGTTTGTATCGGCTCCTGCCCGCTTAAGCCTTCGAGAACTGCATCTGCAATTTTATTGCAGATGAGTCTGATAGCTCTGATAGCATCATCATTAGCCGGGATAGGGTAGTCGAGTTCATCGGGATTACAGCTTGTATCTGCTATAGCAACAACCGGTATTCCCACCTTCTTGGCTTCCGCCAGGGCGATTCTTTCCTTCGGCGGGTCGACGATAAAAAGGGTAGCCGGCAGGCTGGTCATCTCTTTGAAACCGCCCATTTGCCTGTTAAGCTTGGCGATTTCCTTTTCGAGTTTCAAGGCTTCCTTTTTAGGAAGGCGGCTAAATTCTCCTCTGGATTGCTGGTCTTCCAGACGTACCAGATAGTCGATGCGGGACTGGATAGTGGCGAAGTTGGTAAGAACGCCTCCTATCCATCGTTGGTTGACATAATACATGTTGCAGCGCGTGGCTGATTCTTCTATTGATTCCTGCGCCTGTTTCTTGGTACCGACGAAAAGGACCTTACCGCCTTCTGCTACTACCTGGGTAACAAATTCACACGCCTTAGCCAGCATGGTGGTAGTCTGCTCCAGGTCGATGATATGAATGCCCTCGCGTTTTGTGAAGATATATTTCTTCATGCGAGGGTGCCAGCGGCTGGTCTGATGTCCGAAATGAGCCCCTGCTTCCAGAAGCTGTTTGACTGAAACAAGTTCTGGCAAATCCACACCCCTTTCTAGTTATAAACTAGCATAAAGTATATCATATAGTATTACAGGCAGCAACAGCGTGAGTTCCGTTTGGTTCTATTCAGCCTTAATTTAGAGAAGTACTCACCCGGCTGCTTGCCGAAGACTCACTCCTGACGAAGCTTGGCAGAGTGTTCAGGTTTAATCTGCATTCCTTTCAGGAATGATAAACAACTTCTCCCTTTCGTAAAGGGAGATAGAGAGGGATTTTAAAATTCCCCTTTGGGAAAGGAGGAAATGAAAGTGCAGATAGGGCTATAAATGAGGGTTGACAGGATAGGCTGCTGTAAATATAATAGGAAAACGGTTGCCGTTTGTACTAGCTTATACCCCCGATTTTTATCCGAGGAATGACTATGATTGGTTCCGATAATAAAGTTGTTGAAAGAAAAGTGATATCCATTTTAAGGATTCTCAAAGAATCGCCGCAGCCGCTAGGCGCGCGTCTTATTGCCAACAGATTAAAAGATTATGGTGTTGAGCTTGGAGAACGGGCAGTAAGGTATCACCTGAAATTAATGGACGAACGCGGCCTTACCCATCCCTTACAGAGAAGGGACGGCAGAATAATTACTCCTCTTGGTATCGAAGAGCTCAATAACGCTCTTGTTTCCGACAAAGTGGGCTTTATACTTGAGAAAATTGAGCTGCTTGCTTTTCGCACTTCGTTCGATGTTCAAACGGGTACCGGCATGGTACCGATAAATGTTTCGTTTTTCCCGGAGGATAAATTCCACTCTGCTTTAGGCAAAATGAAGACGGTTTTCAGTGAAGGTCTCTGTGTGAGCAACCGTGTGGCTATGGCGGAAGAGGGAGAGAAGATAGGAGAGGTTCTCGTCCCCGAGGGTAAGGTAGGCCTGGCAACCTTATGCAGTCTGGTAATAAACGGGTGTCTGCTGAAAGCGGGAATCCCGATAGGTTCAAAGTTCGGCGGCGTTCTCCAGATGCGTAGTAACCAGCCGCTCAGGTTTGTCGACCTTATTTACTATTCCGGCTCTACGATAGACCCTTCCGAAGTGTTTATCCGCGCCGGAATGACCGATGTCCGGAGCGTGATTGCCGGTGGAGAAGGAAAAATCCTGGCTAACTTCCGTGAGCTTCCCGCCAACTGCCTGACACTGACGGAAGAGATTATCGAGCAGCTTCAGAAAGCCGGTATCGGCGGACTGATAATGATGGGTAATCCAGGTGAAGAAATCTGCGGTATTTCCGTGGGCTTGAACAGAGTGGGGATGATACTACTTGGCGGGCTTACTCCGGTGGCTGCCGCCGAAGAGTCGGGGATAGAGGTGGAAAGCCAGGCGATGAGTACCCTGCTCGATTACCGGGAAATGGTCGATTTCGAGAGTCTTTTATAAGAGGAGAGATATGAAGCAGATAAAAGTGATACCCTGTCTCGATATCAGGGAAGGAAGGGTAGTCAAGGGAGTCAAGTTCGTCGACCTGAGAGATGCCCGTGACCCGGTGGAGGCGGCTGCCGCTTACTGCCGCGAGGGAGCTGACGAGCTTGTTTTCCTCGATATATTTGCCACCGTCGAAAACAGGAAGACGCGTTTTGACTGGGTTAAGAAGGTGTGCGATGTGGTCACCGTACCCTTTGCCGTAGGAGGCGGTATCGGCAGTATTGATGATATGAAAGAACTGTTTGACCTCGGCGTGAATAAGGTTTCGATAAACACGGCTGCGGTTAGAAGTCCCGAGCTTGTTGAAGAAACGGCAAGAGCATTCGGCAGTGATAAACTGGTGGTGGCTATCGACGGCAGGAAAAATCCGTCCGGCAGCGGTCTCCCCCGTCTTGAAGTGGTGGTAAAGAGCGGGAATGAGGGCACCGGTCTGGATATTGTTGACTGGGCAAAGCGGGTGGAGCAACTGGGTGCCGGAGAGATTCTGCTAACCAGTAAAGATGCCGATGGCACAAAGGATGGTTATGACCTGGAGATGACCAGGGCGGTGGCGGAGGCGGTAAGTATTCCCGTCACTGCTTCCGGCGGCGCCGGCAAGCTGGAACACCTTTACGAGGCGGTCGTAACCGGAAAAGCTTCGGCGGTTTTAGCAGCGTCAATCTTTCACTTTGGGGAAATATCTATTCTCGAGGTTAAAAAATATCTAAAAGAAAAAGGTATAGAAGTAAAATTATAAAAGGAGGAATTTGAACATTGAATTTACAAAGACCGAATGCTAATGATGCTACAAGGTCCGCCAACCGGTCGAGGAGTGTTGTTCCTTCGAGCGGACTGTGTTCGCGTTGTATTGACGGCTGTACCGGCAACTGCGAGGTGTTCAGGGCGACCTTCCGTGGACGGGAACTAATCTATCCCGGTCCTTTTGGTGAAATAACTGCCGGAGGTGACAAAGAATATCCGATCGATTACTCTCATCTCAATATCCAGGGTTATGCTCTGGGCGCTGAGGGCCTTCCGGATGGCGTAGTCGGCGATTCTGATACGGCTACTTTCCCTTCGGTAAATACGGAGACGGAATATGGCTGGGATAAAAAAGTAAAGATGAAGGTCCCCATATTCACCGGCGCTCTCGGCTCCACAGAGATAGCCCGTAAGAACTGGGAACATTTCGCCGTCGGTGCTGCTATCAGCGGCGTCACGTTGGTCTGCGGCGAGAATGTCTGCGGTATGGACCCCATGCTGGAGCTTGATTCTAATGGTAAGGTTGCATCGGCACCCGACATGGACCGCAGAATCGAAATTTACCGCCGCTATCATCAGGGATACGGCGAAATCCTGGTCCAGATGAATGTGGAGGATACCAGGCTTGGCGTTGCCGAATACGTCAATAAGAAACACGGCCTGGAGACCATTGAATTGAAGTGGGGACAGGGCGCAAAGTGTATCGGCGGGGAAGTCAAGGTCGGCAGTCTGGAACGTGCGCTGGAGCTCCAGAAACGTGGCTATATCGTGACCCCGGACCCGTCCGACCCCCTGGCGCAGGCAGCCTTTAAGGACGGCTCTCTTAAAGAGTTCGAGCGCCACAGTCGTCTCGGCTTTATCAGTGAAGAGGCTTTCTATAATGAGGTCCATCGGCTCAGGGATATAGGATTCAAACGCGTTACTCTGAAAACAGGTGCCTATAGTCTTCGAGAACTGGCTATGGCTATTAAGTGGAGCTCAAATGCTAAAATTGACCTGCTTACCATCGACGGTGCCGGCGGCGGTACCGGGATGAGCCCGTGGCGGATGATGGAAGAATGGGGTATACCCGGTATTTACCTGCATTCTGCCGCTTATGAGTTCTGCAAGAAGCTTGCCGATAAAGGTGAAAGGGTACCTGATATTGCTTTCGCCGGTGGCTTCAGCAGTGAAGACGGTGTGTTTAAGGCACTCGCGCTCGGCGCTCCTTTCACAAAAGCCGTGTGCATGGGACGGGCTCTGATGATTCCGGGTATGGTAGGTAAAAATATCTCTCGGTGGATGGAGGACGGCAAGCTGCCCAATACGGTAAGCCAGTACGGCTCTACCCCTGAAGAAATTTTCGTCTGCTATGAGGATGTTAAGAGTATAGTCGGCGCCGATGAAATGAAGAATATACCCCTCGGTGCCGTAGGTATCTACAGCTACTCCGAGAAGATAAAGGTAGGACTACAGCAGATGATGGCCGGTGCCAGGAGTTTCAGCGTACCGGCGATTACGCGTAAACACATCATGGCGCTGACCGAGGAATGCGCCAGGGTCACCGGAATACCCTATCTCATGGATGCCTATAGAGAAGAAGCAATGGCGATTCTCGGCTAATTCTCCAGAAATTACGTTTTAAAAAGGTTCCGACTCATAAGAGTCGGAACCTTTTTATTGTCTATGACGGTGAGTTTGACCTCCCGGACATGCGTACGATTGACCATGTATTGTTTGTGTTAGCTATTGTGTGGTATAATTTAGCGATACTTTTATTAAGAGAGGGGTAGTGGCTGAAATAACATCAACGGAAGAAGACCTGAAGCTACGTAATTATGAGCTGACAGTAATAGTCAGCCCCGAGGTTACAGAAGAAAGATTCGAGGCTATACTGGAGAATATAAACCGTTTCATTACCAGCAGAGGCGGTGTCATCTCCGATGTACGAAAGTGGGGTAAGAAGAGACTTGCCTATCCCATAAAACACTTTACGGAAGGCAATTACGTATTGACCCTGTTAAAAATGAAACCCGAATACGGTAAAGAACTGGAATCCAGCATGCGTATTTCTGAAGAAGTTCTACGGTATCTACTGATAAATACTGACTAGATTATCGGGAGAAAGTCCGTTTCTCCCGTACGCTTGGGGAGAGTAAAAGGAGCTTTGAGAGAATGGTAAGCGTAAATAGAATAATAATCATCGGCAATCTCGGTAGCGAACCTGAAATGCGTTTCACTCCTAACGGTAAACCCGTAACATCTTTCAGTGCGGCAACCAATCGGAGGTATACGACTTCCGACGGCGAACGCAGAGAAGAGACGGAATGGTTTACCATTGTCACCTGGGGCAGGCTGGCAGAACAATGTAACCAGTACCTGACCAAGGGCAGGCTCGTTTATGTCGAGGGCAGACTGCGTACGCATACCTGGGAAGGCCAGGACGGACAAAAGCGTTATCGGAACGAGATAGTGGCCGATAGAGTGAGTTTCCTTGACAGACAGGCGTCGACTACCCTTCATGAAGATAAACCGGTTGAAGGCGGAGTGGACGATATAGAACCGGATGATATTCCCTTTTAAAGGGAGTTAAGTTAATAAACCTGAAAGTGTGGGGATTTTATAAGTGCCAAGAAAGAAACCGTCAGGTGCTAGAAGTACAAGGTGGAGTAGGTCTAGATATGTGCCCAAACGAAAAGTCTGTGCATTTTGTGCCGATAAATCCATCGTAATAAACTACAAGGACCCCAACCAGTTACGTAACTATATATCTGACAGGGCAAAAATAGTGCCGCGTCGTAGGACTGGCACGTGTGCCAGACACCAGCGTGTCCTGGCTACAGCCATAAAGAGAGCCCGGCACCTTGCATTGTTACCCTATGTCCCGGCTCACATGCGTAAAGTAGGGAGTGTCAGCTCGGTTGAATAGTTACACAGGCTAGGGGTTGTTCGTAAACTCTCATTTATCGACTGTCAGGTCTATTAAGGGGTTAGAATGCCAAAAAGGACTTATCAACCAAAGAAAATACCGCGTAAGCGTGAGCATGGCTTTCTGAAAAGAATGAGCACCAGAGCCGGAAGAGCTATTTTAAGCGCAAGACGGCTGAAAGGTCGTAAGCGGTTAACCGTGGTTTGATGCTGCACAGTGCTCTTGCATCCGAACCCGGGAGGGGACGATGAGGAGGGAAGAGTACCTTACCAGGTCACAACAGTATGCTTTGGTTTATGAAAAGGGTAGTTCCTGGGTATCCGACCTGGTGGTGATGAGAGCCCTGCCAAACAACCTTGACTTCTCGAGATACGGCTTTTCGGTCAGTAAACGGGTCGGAAAGGCTGTGATAAGAAATAGAATAAAACGTTTGCTTCGTGAAATAGTCCGGGTGGTATCGGTAAAGCCGGGCTGGGACCTGGTATTTATAGTGCGTCCGGCGGCGGCTTCAGCCGATTATACCAGCCTGAAAAAAACGATAGAAGACCTTTTATCCCGGGCTGATTTACGGAGAACCGGAGAGGAAAACTTGCTGGCAGTAAGCCGGAAAGTTAATTAGATAGGGAATATTCAGGAGGGCTGCAGTAAAGCTAACCGGCGAAGGAACATGAAACTGATTGCACTGGGGCTTATCAGGCTTTATCAGATGACCATATCGCGTGTTACACCACCGTCCTGCCGTTTTATCCCTACCTGCTCTCAATACACCTATGAGGCAATTGAGAAATACGGGTTTTTCAAGGGAGGGTGGTTAGGATTCAAGCGTATAACCAGTTGTCATCCATTTCATCCCGGTGGTTACGACCCCGTACCGTGAAAATCGGGATCGGTCTATCCGCTCGATGATAGAGTTAATACGTATGTTCACCGGTATCGGTTCTGTCCGTCCCGGGTGCTTACAGCTCAGGCAGTTTGAATAAATGCTGAAAAATTTTTTTACGAAACCGGGTGCCAAAATAGTGCTGCTATTACTTATTGTTTTAGTTGGTACGGTAGTACTTCCGGGCTGTATTGGGAGTCGTGGTGCCCTGGCAAGAGGCTGGGCAGGGGGAGTGGTAGAGAACGATATCCTCTACACCGGCTCTATGGCAGGTAACATCGTGGCTGTGAATTTAACCGACGGACGACTTCAATGGTCGGTGCCTCTCAAGGTGCCCGAATCGTCCGGCGGCGGGCTGCTGGGTTGCGCACAAGGTTCAACGACAGTCCCTATCTATGGCACCCCGGCTGTTTCTGAAGGACTGGTCTATGTCGGGGGTTATACCGGTAAGATTTACGCCTTCAACCGGGATGAAGTCAGGGATGACCCGCGCTGGGTGTATCCGCGGCAGGAATTCATCGGCGGCGCTATCGTAGGTGGAGTTGTCTTCCGGGATGATAAGCTATACTTCGCTTCGGGCGACAATAAAGTGTATGCCCTTGATGCCCCCGACGGATATAAGGAATGGGAGTTTGAAACTGGCGATAAGATATGGTCCACCCCGGCTGTGGACGGAGATACTCTGTATATAGGTTCCTTTGATAAAAAGCTATACGCTCTGGATACTGCCGACGGCAGCAAGAAATGGGAATTCGAGGTGGAAGGGGCAATCGTTTCCACACCGGTTGTTCACGATAATACGGTCTATTTCGGTTCTTTTGACAGGTATCTTTATGCGGTAAATACTGCCGACGGCAGCCTCAGGTGGAAGTACATGGCAGATAGATGGTTCTGGGCTGAACCCGTGGTCTATGACGGCACCGTTTACGCCGCCTGTCTTGACGGGAAAATATACGCCCTCGATGCTTTGAACGGCAGCAAGAAGGTTGAGTTCGACCTCGGGGGGCCTGTTTCCTCTACCCCGGTTGTGGTTGACGGCATGCTCATAGCCGCTACTCAGGACGGAATGATATACGCTATCGATACCGGTAGTTCACGTAAAAGAGACCTTGCCGCTCTCGGGGAGAATGTATACGCCCCGCTCATTGCCGGCAGCGGTAAGGTTTATATACACACGAATACCGATGCGCTCCATGAAATAGACGTGCACACAGGAGCGAAACGGGAAATCGATATCAAGGATTAAGAGAGGTATATTCAGTTGGAGTGGATTGGATACGTATGGGACCTGATAATACTGAATCCGCTGATTAACGTCCTCATAATGCTCTCCAGCTATCTGGCTGGCAGCTTCGGACTGGCTATTATCGTTCTGACTATCGTCGTGAACCTGCTGATGTACCCTCTTACTCTGAGACAGCTCAAGGCAAGTAAAGCGATGCAGGCGATGCAGGCTGAGGTTGCCGAAGTCCGCAGGAAATACGCCAAGGACAAGCAGAAAGCAGCCCAGGAGCAGATGAGGCTGATGAAAGAGTCCGGTGTGAGTCCTGCCGGATGCCTGCTGCCGATGCTGGTGCAGATGCCTGTCTGGATAGCTTTATACCAGTCCGTTATCCGGCTGCTGGCTATAGCGCCGGAAGGTTTTCTTGACCTCTCCCAGCGTCTGTATATTTCGTGGTCGTCTGTCTTTTTCCAGATACCTTTAGAGAGCAGTTTTCTATGGTTGGACCTGGCAAACCCGGATTTCCTAATGGCTATCCTCGTCGGGGTATCGATGTGGGTGCAGCAGAAGATGACCACTCCCGCCAGTGCCGACCCGCAGCAGCAGGCGCAGGGACAGATGATGCTCTGGATGCTGCCGCTGATGTTCGGTTTCCTGTGCATGAACCTGCCCAGCGGCCTGGCTCTTTACTGGGTTACCTCAACGGCTATCAGGATAATTTTGCAGTATTACAGTACCGGATGGGGAGGTCTGACTTTACCTTTCTTAAGAGGTGGAGGACAGGATACTAAAGTGAAAAAAATTGAAGGGCGTGTGCCCCGGCAAAAGAAAGTATTGACGGAAGACGATACCACTGCCGATATCGTTATAGAGCCGGGTTCCCCCCAGGAAGAAGGAATAGAAGATGGAGAGTCTGGAGATAACAGCCAAGACAGTGGAGGAGGCTATTCAAATAGCTTTAGATCAATTAGGCGTCAGTCGGGAGGAAGTGGAAGTAAGCGTCGTAAGCGAAGGTAAGTCCGGGATACTGGGCTTTGGTTCCGATGAGGCGGTTGTGAGGGTAACGCCGCTAACCGCCAGGACCGATGATGATACAACCGGAGAGGTAACGAGTATAATAGAAAAACTGCTTGCTTTAATGGGCGTGGAAGGCTCTGCCGTGCCCCAACCGCAGCCCGTTGCCGAAGGAGAAGAGGTCACCAGGTCTATATCAGTTAATATCGAAGGCGAAGACCTCGGTATCCTCATCGGGAGGCGGGGACAGACTCTATCCTGTCTTCAATACATCGTCAGGCTGATTGTGGGTCACCAGTTTCGTTCGTGGATACCTATAGTAATTGATGTCGAAGGGTACAAACAGCGCCGCTATCAGGCTCTTGAGGCTTTCGCCCGCCAGATGGCGGAGCAGGTCAAGGAAAAAGAGATGTCCTTTACACTGGAGCCGATGTCGGCTTTCGAGAGGCGTATCATCCATCTTGCTCTAGCTGACCATCCTGACGTTATTACCGAGAGTATCGGTCAGGGCGAGTCCCGCCGGGTGGTTATCCTGCCAAAAGAAGAATAAAATTTTCCACACCTGATTTAACTGTCATTGCGAGGAGTCCCGATTCTATCAGGACGACGAAGCAATCTATAGAAATTTCAAGAGATTGCTTCGCACCGATTACATCGGCACTTGCAATGATGATACCAACCAGAGACCAACAGAACATAGACTAATAATTATTGCATTATTTTTCATAATGTGGTAATCTACTAGTGAAAAAGGCTGCGACGGAGAAGAGTAGGGGAGATAACGGGCACTCAGCGAGTCTGGTCTGGTGAAAGCAGACGTGGCTGCCTCTCTGAAAATCACTCCTGAGCCGTCAACCGAAAGTCCCGGTTCTGTCGGGGCGAGTAGACTTGGCCGGCCTTGTCAACCGTTATCCGTGACGGGGGTATAATTCCGTACCTCGGATGAGTGTCCCGGCTTTAGTCGGGGAAATAGGGTGGTACCGCGGGTATTCTATCCCGTCCCTTGGGGACGGGATTTTTTTATAGGAAGGTTTATTATGTTCGAGCCGGTAAACAGTAAGGTGAATTTTCCGCAGCTCGAGGTAGATATACTCGGTCTGTGGAAAGACAGGAACGTCTTTGAAAAGAGCGTGGAAAGACGAAAGGGCGGTCCCCGCTTCACCCTGTACGAAGGACCGCCGACAGCCAACGGCAGTCCGGGCCTTCATTTCGCCATGCCGCGTGTCATCAAGGATATTATCCCCCGCTACAAGGCAATGAAGGGGTATTATACTCCGCGTATCGGCGGATGGGATACGCACGGTTTGCCGGTGGAGCTGGAGATAGAAAGAGAGCTGGGACTATCCGGCAAGTCGCAGATTGAAGAATACGGTATCGAAAAATTCAATGCCCTCTGCCGTGAGAGCGTTCTCGGGTACATCAGCGAGTTCGAGGAAATGACCGACCGTATCGGCTTCTGGATTGATATGGAGAACGCCTACGTTACCATGGACAACAGCTATATTGAGACCTGCTGGTGGGCGCTCAAGCAGATGTGGGATAAAGAACTGATATACCAGGGCTACAAGGTTACGCCTCACTGCCCCCGCTGCGAGACATCACTGAGCTCGCATGAGGTCGCCCAGGGCTACCAGGATGACGTCGAAGACCCATCGGTTTACATAAAGTTTAAAATATCCGGTAAATTACCAGGTAATCTTCCTTCGGATAAGCCTGTATATCTCCTGGCGTGGACGACCACTCCCTGGACTCTTCCGGGCAATACCGCTCTGGCGGTAGCTCCCGATGCCGAGTACTCGATAGCCGAGCTGGATGGCGAGTACCTGATAATGGCGTCGGCTTTGCTGGGAGTGACCGTCTCTGAAGATTACAGGGTTGTCGGCAAACTGGATGGGAAGGAACTGGAGGGCGTTCGATATGAGCCGCTGTTTAACCCGCATGATTTTGATATAGAGCGGAGACGGTTTGCGGTGCAGTCGGAACTGGCTCCGCAGGAACCCCGGAAAGACCTGACCTACAGCGTTATAGTGACGGATTTCGTCTCCATGGAAGACGGTACGGGAATCGTTCATGTGGCGCCTGCCTACGGTGAGGTCGACTATGAAGCGGGTGTCGAGCAGGGGCTGGATTTCGTCCATACGGTAGACCTGCGGGGTACCATAACCGGCAGCTATCCGTTTGCCGGAAAATTCGTTAAAGAAGCCGACCCTCTGGTGCTCGAGGAACTCAGGGAAAAGGGCCTGCTTTACCGAAGCGAGACCATCAGGCATACCTATCCCTTCTGCTGGCGCTGCGATGCTCCTCTACTCTACTATGCCAAGCAGACCTGGTATATCCGGACTACGGCGGTCAAAGAAAGACTCATCAGCGGCAACCAGGAGATAAACTGGTACCCGGACTATATCAAGCACGGACGCTTCGGCGACTGGCTTGAGAATAATGTCGACTGGGCTTTATCGCGGGAGCGTTACTGGGGCACGCCTCTTCCGGTGTGGCGTTGTGAGAACCCTGAGTGCGGTAGTTTCGAGTGCATCGGCGGAGTCGATGACCTGAAGGCTAAACCGGGCGTGAACGGGTTCAGGGAACCCCTCGATTTGCACCGTCCCTTTGTCGACGAAGTCACTTTCTCCTGCCCGGAGTGCGGTTCCACAATGCGGCGGGTCCCCGAGGTAATCGACTGCTGGTTCGATTCGGGAGCGATGCCGATAGCCCAGTCGCACTATCCCTTTGAAAACGAGACCCTGCTCGAAGATGGGCGTTTCCCCGCCGATTATATCTGCGAGGCGATAGACCAGACGCGGGGCTGGTTTTACAGCCTGCACGCCATATCCACCCTGCTCTTCGACCGTCCTTGTTTTAACAACGTTATCTGCCACGGGCTTATCCTCGATGCCAAAGGGGAGAAGATGAGCAAGTCCCGGGGTAACGTTGTCGACCTCCAGATGATACTGGATAAATACGGTGCCGATGCTCTTCGCTGGTATATATACTCCGCCGTACCGATGGGCAACTTTATACGATTCGATGAGAGTTTCATCGCCGAGATTTCCCGGCGTCTCTTCCTGACCCTCTGGAATGTCTATTCCTTCTTTGTTACCTATGCCAATATAGACGAGTTCGTGCCCGGTTCGGGAGAGACCGGGGCATCCGAGTCTGACCTCGACCGCTGGATACTGTCCGGCCTGAACCAGCTTATCATCGATGTCGATACCACCCTGGAGAATTACGACCCCAGGGGAGGGGCATGGCAGATAGCTGCCTTTATCGATGAATTGTCCAACTGGTATGTCCGCAGGAGCCGGCGGCGTTTCTGGAAGAGCGAGAACGATGCCGATAAGCTCTCGGCGTATAATACCCTCTACGAATGCCTGGTTACACTGTCCAAATTGCTCGCTCCCTTTACTCCTTTCATAGCCGAGGAGCTGTACCAGAACCTTGTCCGCTCCGTCGATGGCGATGCGCCGGAGAGCGTCCACCTGACCGATTTCCCGGTAGCCGATGAAAGCAAGATTGACACGCAGTTGGGCGAAGCCAACAAGCTGGCAATGAAAGTATCCAGTCTCGGCAGGGCGGCGCGGAGCAAAGCCGGCATTAAGGTGAGGCAGCCGCTGGCGGTAAACTATATCGGTGTCGGTTCCGAGAGAGAAAAGCGTGCTCTGGAGAACGAATCGATTATGCAGATGGTGCTGGATGAGCTGAATGTAAAGGCGCTGGAAGTGAAGTCGTTCGAGGAAGTAGAAGCGCTCGAGAATGAAGAAGGCTACAGGGTTGTCAGCGAAGGCAATACCGGCTCGGCTATCTACACGGTTCTGACACCTGAACTGGAAGCCGAAGGGATGGCGCGGGAAATCGTGCACCGTTTACAGACGATGCGTCGCTCGGCAGGTTTCGATATCGCAGACCATATAGAGACGTATTTCCAGGCTGATGATTATATCCGGGGAGTCATGTCGGACCCGGTTACGGCCGACTATATCAGGCAGGAGACGTTATCGCAGAAGATAACCGAGGGCGTCCCCGAAGAGGTCGATTACAGAGAGACTTATAAGCTGAGCGGGCATGAGGTATTGCTGGGAGTCAGAAAGCTGGACTAAGAATCGTCCGGTCTTCTGATAAGCGTGGCATACGTGGTATGTTCGGCATTGTCCCGCCAGTAGACTATCTCCACTTCCTCCCCGATGCTGGCGCCGCGTATGCCTAATATCAGCTCGTCCACCGTATCGGTCTCTTTTCCGGCAAAACTGGTAATAACGTCATACGATTGCAGGCCTGCCCGGTCCGCCGGACTCCCGGCGACTACTTCCACGATAAACACCCCTTTATCTATCGTGAGACCGAACCTTTCTATCACGTACTGGTCTACCGGATACAGGCTCACGCCGAGCCAGGGGTGGGACGCAAAACCGGTGGTTATTAGCTGCTCGATTATCGGCATGGCTTCCCGGGTGCTTATGGAATAGCCGACCCCTTCGACCTCCACCTGAACCGTCTTAACGCTGTTAATGCCGATTACTTCTCCCGCCAGGTTCACCAGGGGTCCCCCGCTGTTGCCGGGGTTGATAGCGGCATCCGTCTCAATAAGACCATAGAGTACCGTGTCCATGTCTACCTGTAGCGAGACTCCGGTACGGCTGACTATCCCCTGCGTGGCTCTTATCCCCTGTCCCAGCGAGTTACCGATTGCCACCACCCAGTCGCCAATCCTCATTGCCGATGAGTCTCCGACTCTGGCTGCCTGCAGGTTTTCGGCTTCGATTTTCACCACGGCAAGGTCGGTCAGCGGGTCGGTGCCGACTATCTGAGCGTCATATAAACTTCCGTCATCGAGTATCACGGTAATACTTTGCGCCCCTTCCACCATGTGATTATTGGTCACGATATAGCCGTCCTCGCTGATAATCCATCCCGAACCGGCGGCTTCCTGGGTGCTTTCCTGATTGAAAAAGTCGAGGGTTGTAATCTCGGTGTTGATTGCCACAACGGAAGGTTTAACGGCAGCGACCACGTCGGCAATGCTGGGCAGCGCCGGTGATGGCGTTTCTGAAATCGTTATTACCGGTCCGGTTGTATCGGGGGTAGTATCCCCGGTAGTGGACGGGGTTTCCGGTTCGGTGGCTTTATCTTCGGCGGTCAGGTCACAACCGGCCTCGAGTATCAACGAGGATACCAGGAGTAAAGAGATAGTTAAATAAACAATTATCCGTTTCATGCGTACTTATATTTTAACATATCAAATTATTGTTAAAAAATAATTAAGGGAGCTGGTAGCGTCTCCGGCTCCCTTAATACGTTATTTGTACGGTTCTGTCTATGTAGCCGGTATCTCAGGTAGTGACTTCAGTGCTTCCTTTACCTTATCTTCGGGATAGGCGTAATCGATGAGGTTTCCGGAAAGGTACGCTTCATAGGCTGCCATGTCGAAGTGACCGTGTCCGCTGTGGGCAAGAAGGATAACCTTGGACTCGCCGGTCTCTTTGCATTTCAGCGCCTCGTCGATAGTCACCCTTATGGCGTGGTTGGTTTCCGGTGCGCTGATGATTCCCTCGGTCCGGGCGAACTGCACACCGGCTTCGAAAGTGGCTATCTGTGGTACGGCTACGGCTTCTACGAAACCGAGTCTGTGCAGGTGGCATATAATCGGTGCCATTCCGTGATATCTCAGTCCGCCGGCGTGTACCGGCGGGGGAATAAATCTATGCCCCAGAGTGAACATCTTGGCGATAGGAGCCATCATTGCCACATCGCCGTAATCATAAGCGTAGAGCCCCTTGGTTACCGTCGGGCAGCTCTCCGGCTCGACATTGATAATACGCAGGTCCGGCTTTTTGCCAGAAATTTTGTCCTTTACGAATGGCAGGTACATACCGGCGAAGTTCGAGCCGCCGCCGATACAGCCGACTATGATATCCGGGTAGTATCCGGCCATCTCCATCTGCATCATCGTTTCCTGTCCGATGATAGTCTGGTGCAGCAGGACATGGTTGACCACGCTGCCCAGTGCGTAGTGAGTATCCTCCCTCATCACGGCGTCTTCTACGGCTTCGCTGATGGCAAGCCCAAGGCTGCCAGGGCAATCGGGGTCTTCCTCCAGCATATCGCGTCCTGCTTTTGTATCCGGACTGGGGCTTGGCACGCAGGTGGCTCCCCACGTCTCCATCATAATCCGACGGTATGGCTTCTGGTCATAGCTTATCCTGACCATATAGACTTTCAGTTCGAGTCCGAAGAGCATACAGCCGAAGGACAGGGAGCTACCCCACTGTCCGGCACCGGTCTCAGTAGTAAGGCGTTTTACACCCTCTTTTTTGTTGTAATACGCCTGGGCGACGGCGGTATTGGGCTTGTGGCTTCCACCCTGGCTGGTCCCCTCGTACTTGTAGAAAATCTTGGCCGGAGTGTCAAGTGCTTTCTCCAGCTCGTAGGCACGGTGTAAAACGGTCGGTCTCCACGTCCGGTAAATTTCCTGCACCTCTTCAGGGATGTCAATGTATCGTTCCTGGCTGACTTCCTGCATGATTAACTCCATCGGGAAGAGAGGCGCCAGGTCGGGTGGCGTCAGCGGCTCCTTAGTCACGGGATGCAGCATGGGGGGCAGTGGCTCAGGCAAATCTGCCTGAATGTTGTACCAATGGGTCGGCATATCCTTCTGTTCAAGAAAAAACCTTCTGGTTTCCATTATTCACTCCTTTTCTATTATTCATATGGTTTATTTATCTGAATACCCTGTAGGTAGTATTCGCGATATACTGTAATTCCTGCGGTATTCCAAACAAAAGACCCCCACCCGTAAAGGGGCGGGGGTTTGTTTCCGCGGTGCCACCCTTCTTGGTCAAGACAGGTAACCTGCTCGACCATCTTTTTCAGGTACGGAGCCTGTGTCTGAAAGCAATATGCTCAATACCTCAGGATTTGATAACGCTTCCCCGGCGGCAAATCCTACTCTCCCGATGGAATCGGGATTTCGGTTTGCGGCTCCCAAGTCCATTCACCTTCGGCGCTGACATCGGCTCACACCACGGGCACTAATACTAAAAGTACCACTTTCCGACTCTCTGAGACCCGCTTTGAAGGTTACTAGTCTTGTTCGCAGCCTCTGGTAGTATTCAATTTCCGTAGATTGTACTGTAATTCCTGTTTTCTTGTCAATAAGTATTGTCCTGACGGACAATGATTAAATATATATCCTGATTTCGTATCTGTCAATAGTTAACGCCGATATTATCGGGAAGTTACTCCTTACTCCAGTCGGATACCACACCTATTGAGTCCATGTCCTTGTACAAGGCGCATTTAATGACGCACTCGCCCGTGTCGTTATCAACCTCGAGCCCGGCCGTATACGTGGTCATGTAATTCAATTTGCTGATAATCTGTTCGGAAATCATGTTGGCTAAGGGGCATAGATAAGGTTCGACTCCGCTGCTTTTAAGTTTGGCTTCCTTGGGCAGGTGGACGCAGCCTTTCATATTCAGTTTGAGCAGGATACCACGCCCCGCCACCTTTCCTGTCATGTCTTCGACGAGGCCGCTTTTCTTGATTTCCTTGATGCAGTTGTCGACCAGTTGTTCGAGGGTATCACCCTCGATATTCTTGTCATTAAGAAAATCGGAGCCGATAAGCTCTACCTTGCACCGGGCGTTAATCTGGGACAATTCATGGTAGAAAATTTCTTCGAATCTTACTAACAGATCATTGCAGTACGCTATTGTATCCATTTAACCCCTCTTCTCGTTTCCGAATTTTTCCCAGTACACGAATTCAGTGGCGTCTTTCCTGCCCTGGGGGTGGCTACGGCGTCCCGATGGCCAGCCTATCGATACGATAGCCAGCATTTTATAATCGGCCATGCCGGTGGGGATACCGAGTAGCTCTTTGATTTGTTTCACTATGCGGGGATATACGGCCGGACCGTGAACCCAGCAGGCACCCAGTCCCAGCGAATGTGCTTCAAGAATCATATTCTCAATACAGGCTGACAGGTCGTAGGGTGTATCCATCATTCCCTTGAGTTCTCCGATTGCAACGATGACCAGCGGAGCGTTTGCCGGGAAGAACGAGACCATGCCGCTGTAATAGAATTCCGCAACCCTGGCTCTTTCCGCCGGGTCCGTATATACATCGAACCTTGAGTCTTCTCCAAGACAATGCTCGGCAGTACCCCGCTGACCGGTGCCTACCCTGCAAAAGTTGCCGATTTTCTGCCTTGTCTCGGGGTCACGCACCAGGACTAAACGCCACGGTTGCTCGTTTTCCCCGCTTGGCGCCCACCGGGCGGCCTCAACGATTTTATCTATCATTTCGTCGGGTATTGGCTCATCCGTATACTTGCGTATGCTTTGCCGGCTGGTTATTACGTCCAGAATATCGCCCACTTTGTTTATCTCCTTTTCATTTGGTTTCAAAGACTGCCTCTGCAGCCTTTCCTAGTACAATGTCTATCTCCTCGGCACTGAACTCCAGTTCTGTTTTCGGCTCCTTGATTGCCTTCACCCACTCAGCTTCGGGAGTCAACACATTCGGATTGGGGAAACCACTTCCAAACATTACCTTCTCAGCACCGACGGCATCTATAGCATCCCGCAGCCATTGATAAAACTTATCAGGTTGCAAGCGCCAAAAGCCTTGGTACTCTGAAAAGTCCATATGGACGTTAGGTATCGTAGCAACTTCTATGACTTCCCTCCTATATATTCTTGTACCAGCGTGTCCGATCACTACCTTAAGCTCTGGGTATCTGAGGGCTGCATTGGCGATCAAAACCGGATGATTATAGTCCCAGTGAGCTATTTCCTTCCCAGAATGGATAACCACAGGCACTCCCCAGTCAATACATTTTTCATAGATGGGGAAACAAACCGGATCATCTGGGCGAAATCCTGAAGGCGGCATGAAGTAGAACCCCTTCATTCCCCAATCTTCAATGGCCTCCTTGGCAAGGTCAAGAGCATCCCCTCGCCTGGGATCAAGAGCACACAACGGTATGAACCGACCCTTATGCTTCTTCGCCGCATCGGCATGGGCCTTATTCTGCTCTCTTACGTGAATTCTTGGGGGTCCGGTTATAGCCTCCCAATCCACAGGGAAAATAACGCCTTTGTCAACCCCTGCTTTGTCCATCATTTCAATCACATGATCGCCCTCAGGGTCAACCACTGGCGGCTCCATAGACATCAACATCTCCCGAAAGTCATCAGGGGTCTTGTTTGTATGATGCACTCGATTATACTCGGTAATGTACATCTTCCATACAAAGCGTAAATACTTACCCCTTACCCAACCAGCCCCACTAAGGTGCATATGAGCATCGATAATCAAAATATTACTCCTTCCTCCCGATGAAATTTCAACGATATTGAAACAGAGGCCATTATTATGTGGAAACTGCTTGAATAAGGTTGTTCCGTGAATAGTATATTGCTATGCCTTGGTGTCTGTCAATCGTGGGACTTTTTTGCTACCTTCTTTGTCTGATATCGTTCCGTTTCGGTTTGATATTTATACTCACCCCCTTAATCCCCCTCTCACGCAATATCCTGTTTTGCTATGTAAACATTCTAATGCGTGAGAGGGGGAGGGAATTTTAGAGAGGGGGCTTCGCCCCCTCTCTTTCTCAACTCCCCTCTCCAACCGGGATAGCTTCTCTTTCTATATCGCTGGTTCTGGTTGGAGAGGGGTAAGGCCTGCCCGCTCCGCCTTAGGCGGAAGAATTCGGCAGGCGGGGGTGAGGTAAACTAATACTAACCATTTATAACGACATAAACCCAACTCCCGTTGTTGACAGCGGACTGTCACTATGACAAAATAAGTTTTCTGGAAGCCATTAAAGTATTTTCTTGCATCCAGTGTCATTATCGCACATTAATAAGCCCTCATTAGGATATAATGCCATGACGACGCATGTAAGAAGATATAATCTTTGGGAGGTTATATTATGCCTTTTGAATTGACTCCGGCGGAAGAGATGGTACGTAGGATAACCAGAGAGTACGCTGAGAAGGAGATAGTGCCCAGGCGGAAAGAATTGATGACCGATGACCGTGAAATCTGGGAGGAGCAGGCTGTGAAGCAGCTAAAAGCCGGTCATCATCTGCATATAATCCCGCGTGAAGAGGGCGGCACCGGAATCGGTTTTGTCGCCAGTTGTATCGCTGTCGAAGAATTATGCGCCGCCTGGCCCGATTTATGCTTTATCCCTTACGGTGAGTTCGCCTATTACTTTGCCAAGGCTACCGGCGGCGTGGTATACGATAAATTTATGCCCGGTATCATCAGTGGGGATATACAGGCGACACCAGCGATTACTGAACCCAGCGGAGGCTCGGATATGTTAGGGCTTCAGGCTAATGCTAAGAAGGTAGACGGCGGCTGGGTACTCAATGGCAGAAAATGTTTCGTCGGCGAGGGTCATTATTCTGACTTTGTTATGACCCTTTTCAAGACTGGCGATCCTAATGACCCGAAAACTCCGGGAATAAGGTCGCTGACGGCGTTTATCGTGGAAAGGGGGATGGACGGTTTCCGTGTCGGAAGAAACGAAAATACCCTTTCCAGGAAGAACGATATTACGGAATTCATTTTTGATGACGTGTTTGTACCGGACAGCCATGTTGTCGGGGGAGAGAGAGGGATAGGGCATGGGATAGCTCCCGTTTTCAGCGCTGTCGGTGATATCGGCAGGATGACGATAAGCGGGATATTAAACGGAGCCACCCTAGGCTGTTACCGCACCGCCGTCCAGTATGCCAGGGAGAGGAAGCTCTACGGGCGCCCGATTTCCGAGTTGCAGGCTATACAGACCCGCATCGCTCAGATGGCTACAGACCTTCAGGCTACCCGTGCTCTTACCTACCGCGCCGCCTGGATGCGTACAAGAGGGATAAGATGCGATGCCGAGCAGGCTACTGCCAAAGTCTTTGCCGAACTGGCTGCTACCAGAGCTACTACGCATTGCGTAAAAATTCACGGCGCTTATGGTGTGCTCGAGGACTATATGCCTCATCACTACTACAAGCATACCCCGGTAAGGTTCGGTGCCGGCGGTACTGAAGAATCACTGAATATAATGATAGCTAACGCTGCACTACGGCAGGATGCCAACCCTGACATGAGCAGCAAATCGATGGAGAATGCCGGCTGGTGGGGACGTTTGGACTGGTGATAGCCGTGACCGGTATTGAATTATCCTAGCTAAGGAGTTGTAAGTATATGAAGCCGATAAATTTTGTTGTCTGTGTCAAACCTGTTCCCGATTCCCGGTACTGGGACAGACTCAGGCTCGACCCGAATACGAAACTGCTCCGCCGCGAAGGTATCCCGATTGTAATCAATCCGATGGATATCAACGCTATTGAAGAGGCTTTGCGGATAAAAGAGGCAAGGGGGGGCAAGGTAACGGTTATCAGCATGGGACCGGCAAATACGCTGGAAATCCTGGCGTGGGCATACGCTTTTGGAGTTGATGATGCCGTGCTGCTTACCGATAGAGCCTTTGCCGGGGCGGACACACTCGCCACCGCCTATGCCCTGGCGAGCGGAATAAAGAAGCTGGAAGAAGTGGACATTGTCCTGCTGGGAAATGAGAGCCTGGACGGGAGTACCGGTCAGGTGGGGCCGCAGGTGGCTGAGTTCCTCGGCGTTCCTCATGTAACGGGTGTGGAGAAAATCGATTTTGTTGACGATGATACCCTCCATGTCAGGAGGAAGATTGAATTCGGTCATATGGTGATTGAAACAAAGCTGCCGGTTACTCTGGCGGTGACCGGGGAAATCAACGAACCGCGTGTCCCGTCGGTATTCGGTGCTCTCTGGGCTACGGAGAAAGAGGCAAAGCAGTGGACCGTCAATGATGTGAAAGTGGACAATGAGAGAATAGGGCAGGGCGGCTCGCCTACATATGTTCCCGAGGTTGCCAATATTGAGCTGCAGCGACGCAGCGAGGTCCTGAAAGGTGAGCCGGCTGAAATCGCCCGGCAACTTGTAGATAAATTAAGTGCCGAAGGAGTACTTCCCGGTGCATAAATCATCTGGAGGAGACAAGTGCAGATAGATACATATAAAGGAATATGGGTTTACACAGAGCAGAGGGAAGGTAAATTGCTGGATGTCGGCCCGGAGATACTGGGTGAAGCCCGTAAGATAGCCGACAAACTCGGTAGTGAACTGGCTGCCGTGGTGCTGGGACACAACATAGCCAATCTTGCTGATGAACTGGCAGCTTATGGCGCCGATAAAGTCTACGTTGCTGATTCGCCTGTCCTCGAGGTTTACCGGAGCGACGCCTACGCGCCGGTTCTGGAGGCCATGGTCAACGAGTATAAGCCGGAGATATTCCTTGTCGGCGGTACGAGCCTGGGAATGGACCTGGCTCCCAGGGTAGCTGCCAAGGTGAATACCGGTCTTTCGGCCCACTGCGTGGGTCTCGATGTGGATGAAGGAGGATGTATGAAAGCCCAGACACCTGCCTTCGGGGGCAGCATAATGGCTTCGATTACCTGCGCCATACACCGACCCCAGATGGCTACCATACCGCCCGGATTTATGAAAAAACCGGAAAAAGACTCCTCCCGTGAAGCGGAGGTCGTTAACGTGGAAGTTAAGCTGACCGAGGATGATGTCCGCACCAGGGTAGTGGAGGTCTTCAGAGAAGAACCAAAAACCAAACCCCTGGAGACCGCCGAGACTATTATAGCCGGCGGCTACGGCATAGGCAGTAAGGAAAACTGGGCGGTGCTCGATGAGCTTGCTGCGACATTGGGCGGTAGCGTCGGGGCTACCAGGCCTGCCTGCGACGAAGGATGGGCCGTGCAGGAAGTGCAGATGATAGGGCAGAGCGGAAAGACGGTACATCCAAACCTATATATCGGGGTAGGTATATCCGGTGTAATTCACCACTTAATCGGGATTCAGGATTCGAAAGTTATCGTAGCTATCAATCGGGATGCTGAAGCGCCTATTATGAAAGCGGCGGACTACGCCATAGTGGCGGATTATAAGGAAATAGTACCGGCATTAATCGAGGAGTTTAAGAAGCTCGGGGTTTAGTAGAGCGTATTCTTGCGGAAAAGCCATCTTCCCGGTACTTTCGCCGTACAATCATTCTATTTCCATATCCCCCCTTATTTCCATTAAAATGCTCGAATCAGTCATTAAAAGATGAATACGACGCTCGATGATATAAGTGATATAAAAACATATTACGATAAATTCACGGAAGCGGAGACGGAGAGGTTAGACCGCCACCAGCTTGAACATGACATTACCTGGAGATTTCTGGATGAATACATTCCTTCCGAAGGGCATATTCTCGAAATTGACTGTGGAACAGGGACGATAACAATCGGACTGGCTGAACGAGGGTATAAAGTGACATCTTTAGATTTATCGGAAAAGATGATTGAGATAGCCGGGAAAAGGCTTCAGGAGCATGGGCTTGGACACAATGTGGTATTTCCGCCGATGATGAAAGCTATAACCGACTCCAGGGTGAAACAAGAAAGCTGTGGCTTGACCTTTTATATAAACTCAGTACGGAAGAATCACTCATCGCATCTTCACGGCATCTGCTGTATATCGGCAGAAAACCGGGTTAAGCAGTAGCGTGATTACTGCAACTGTACTTGCCGGTTATGCCTTCAATATATCCTTACGTCGTAAGGCACGCTCAAGTGACGGCTGCATCTTCATCCGAACTTAATAAATGCGTATAGTACATATACAATGTATGAAGATGTCAAATAGCTAGATTATATAATTATCGCACTAGCCGCTGATAATATATCCCCTACTTCTCCACCAGCTCTATCAGCACGCCGTTCATCGACCTGGGGTGGATGAAGGCTACCAGACCTTCGATACCCTGCCTCGGCTCGGTGTCTATCAGCCGCACTCCTTTTTCGGAGAGGGAAGCCAGCGTTTTCCTTATATCGTCCACCTCAACACAGATATGATGGATGCCTTCTCCCCGGCTCTCGATGAACCTGGCTATCACCCCTCCGGTGCCGACAGGCTCTATCAGCTCCAGCAGGTCACCGCCCACGGAAACCATGGCGGCTCTCATCCCCGCCTCCGGCGCATTATGAATCTCTCCCAGTTCCGCTCCCAGGGCTTCGGTGTAGACCTTGATTGCCTCGTCCAGGTTTTTTACTGCAATGCCTGTATGGTTAACCCCTTTTAGCATTGTGCCTCCTGATTGAAAGATAATATATCCTGTTAATAGTAGAGCAGGCTGTCGGGCGGTTGTCAATGCCCTTCAGCCTGCTCATAGTGTCCTGTGTTGTTAGTTCCCTAAAAGGCTTTACTCATTATACAGACGCCGTTGTTGCCGGCGTAGCCATAGCTTTGGGCAAGCCCAACTTTCGGGTTATTGGTAATCTGTCTTGGACCCAAATCGCCGCGCAGCTGGTCGGCTACCTCGATGCATTGCCAGAGCCCCTGGGTTACGGTGGCTTCACCGAATGCGCCGAACCCGCCGCTGGGGCAGACCGGCACCTTGCCGTCCGGGATATTGAAATAGCCTTCTCTGAGCAGTTTATCAGAACCGCCGTATTCAAGCTGCATTATCATATCCATATAGGTCAGGTAATGCCAGGAGCTGTTGTCCGGCAGCTCGATTACGTCGATATCGTCCGGCGTGCGCCCTGCCTGTTTGTAAGCGGCGGCAAGAGCGTTCCGGCTTTCACTCCAGCCACCTACGCCTATTTCCATTTTTGGATATGCACTCAGGTAGGTCAGGGAGATACAGGGATCGCCGAATGAAGGCGAACCAATTGAAAGACCTTCGATAAGGATAGGCTTATCGGTGAATTTCTCTGCCATATCCATCGGTACAACGATGATTGCCGCCGCGCCGTCGCTGGTAGCGCAAATCTCGAAAAGCCGCAGCGGGTCGCAGACCATGGGCGAAGCCAGCACTTCTTCCATGGTAAATTCTCTCTTGTATCTGGCGTTCGGGTTGTGGACACCGCCCTTGCTGGTGATGACTTTGACCATCGCCATGTCCTCTTCGGTGGTGCCACAATCGTAAATTCTTCTCCGCATCTCCATCGCCCAGTAGCCCGGGTTGGTCTCACCAACCATAGCATAGCGGAAATAGTCGCTATCGTACAGGGGGTCTCTTGACTGGGGTCTGAAAAAACCTCCCGACGATTTGTCCGAGCCTACGGCGATGGCGATATCATGCTCGCCGGAGGCTACGGCAAGGCAGGCTTCCCTGAGGATGGACTGTCCGGTGGCGCAGGCGTTGACTACATTAACGCATGGTATGCCGGTACCTCCCATCATGGTGGATATGGATGTGCCCAGAAGCAGCGAGGGCACCCCTCCCTGGTCGGCAATCCACATGTAGGCACCGCAGGCAAGGGCTTCTATATCCTGCCATTTCATATGGGCGTCTTTAAGGGCTTCGGTAATAGCGTAGCAGCCCATCTCCGCCATCGATTTCTCTTTCCATACCCCCCAGGGATGGAGTCCCATTCCGACTATAGCAATTTCTCTGTTTTTCATTTATATCTCCTTATATAAATACCTTACTGGACGGGTTTCCATGCCCAGGTAAGGTATTCGTTTTCTTCATCTTCGAATAATTTTCTTACGGTCATTTCCATTTCCATGCCGATTTCCACGTTTTCCGTGGTAAGCATCCCCAGTATCCTCAGACCTTCGGGGAAGTCCAGCATACCGAGAGGAAACGGCTCGAAAGGCTCCATCTTGAAAGGCTCCGGAAGAGGGTACGTCTGTGTTGCGTAGGTATAGAGCTTCGCCCGGTTGCTAAGCTCGATTATCTCCACGTTATCCGTGTTTTTTTCGCAGTTCGGGTTGGTGCAGTAGGGGGATTTGGGAAAAGCCGGTGTTCCGCACTTCTTGCATCTGCTGGCTATCAACCTCGGCTGGTCGGACGGCCAGGTAAACAGCCCTTCAATCAATGGGACTTTGTTTTTTGACACTTGAATATTCCTCCTTCTTTAAGTGACTTATTTTTCTGGGCTATTATAATATTTCAAGCCCGGATTATTTACGCTTTTTTGGCGACTTTGCCGCGTATATATTCGGCTATTTCTTTGATAGAACTACCAGGACCGAACACTGAGCTTACCCCGTGCTCCTGGAGAGAAGGTATGTCCTCACCCGGGATGATACCTCCGCCGATAACGAGGACATTATCCATCCCCCGTTTCTTGAGCTCATCGACCACCCTGGGAAAGAGTGACTGATGTGCTCCGGAGAGACAGCTTAACGCTACCACATCCGGCTGTTCCTCCAGGGCAGCCTGTGCAATCATTTCCGGGGTCTGCCTGAGTCCGGTGTAGATTACCTCCATCCCCGCTTCCCTCAGTCCCATCGTCAGGACCTTGGCGCCGCGGTCGTGTCCGTCCAATCCCGGCTTGGCAATCAGAACCTTTATTTGCCCTTTGTTACTCACTCTACGGATTTGTCTCCTTTTTCTATTTTATCCGTTTGATGACCGTTCTCTAAATCTTACCATACTCTGAGTACTCGCCAAAGACTTCCTTCAGCGTGCCGCAGATTTCTCCGATAGTAGCGTATGCTTTAACCGCTTCTATCGTCAGCGGTATCAGGTTGGCTTTTTCGTCACCGGCTGTTTCACGTAGCTGCGCCAGAATTTTATTCACCTGTCCGTTGTCTCTCTGCTCCCTGATTTTCGCCAGCCTGGCTACCTGCTTCTTTTCCGCCTCGGCGCGCTTGGTCGCGTCATAAGGGTAGGGGACCATGCGGTTCGGCAGTACCTCTATCTCCTGCTCTCCGGTGAATGAGTTCACCCCTACAACCGTCTCTTCGCCGGTCTCAAGTTTCTTCTGGTATTCGTATGCGCTCTGGGCAACGGCAAGCTGCATAAAACCTTTCTCGATAGCTCCCAGAGAACCGCCCATCTCCTTAATCTTGTTTATCAGTTCCCAGGCTTCCGCTTCAATAAGGTCGGTTGTAGCTTCGATATAATAGGAGCCGGCAAGAGGGTCGGTTACTTCGCCCAGTTTCGACTCGTAGTGGATAATCCGGGCTGCGTCCTCGGCAAGCTGCTGGGCTTCTATGCTCCAGCCCAGTCCCAGCGGTTCGTCATAAGGAGGTTCTACCGACGGTATATAGCCGGCAAGCGCTCCGGCGACTCCACCGATTACCGCCCGTGTCAGGTTGTTCAGGGGGCGCTGACTGGTGGATGTCCAGGCGCCGGTCAGAAATCCTCCCGCCTCTCTCAGAATCCAGTTCCTGGGGTTCTTGCTGCCGAACTTATCCCTTATTATCTTCGCCCACATCCTGCGGCTGGCTCTGCGGGCGCAGATTTCCTTCAGTACCTCCATACTGCCGCTCAGGGTGTTGAAGGTAAAACGGTTGATGAAGGAATCCACGTCCAGCCCGGCATCGACTCCCAGTTGAACGTATGCCGTCGCGTTGGCAAGGGTAAAGGCGAGTGCCTGGACGCTGGTAGCGCCTGCCTCTCTCATGTGATAGCCGGATATGCTGATGGGGTTAAGAAGCGGCAGGTGCTCCGTGCAGTAGGCTATGACATCCCTCGTTACTCTCAATGAATGTTTCGGAGGGTATATATAAGTGCCGCGGGCGACGTATTCCTTTATGATGTCGTTCTGAAGGGTGCCCCTCAGTCTGGCGGGAGAAATACCTCTCTTTTCGGCAAGGGCGATGTATGCTGCCAGGACAACGTTTACCGGCGCGTTTATCGTCCAGTTGGATGCGATGCTGTCCAGGTTGTTTTCTCCTTGGAATGGCTCGTATATCGTTTCAAAATCGGCAAGCGTATCGAAGGCAACCCCCGCTTTTCCTACCTCGCCCTCGGCAAGGGGGTCGTCCGAGTCCAGCCCGATTTGTGAGGGCAGGTCGAATGCTATATTCGGTCCTCCGGTCCTTCCCCGCACTATCTCGCTCTGGTAGTAGTCCCTGGTATCCTCGGCTGTACCGTAACCGAGGTAACGTCCGGCTCTGACCAGGCCTCCTCCGCCGCCTATGTGATAGCCGCCGGTTACCGGGCCGCTGCCGGGTACCTGACAGGGATAGATGCCCGCGGTGAAAGGATACTCGCCGGGAAAGCCCACTTTTTCCAGAAAGTCGAATTCACTTACATCGAGCGGTGTGAAAAATTCGTTGGGGTTTTCAGTAGCGCCAAATCTGTCCAGCGACTTCTTCAGCGTACCTTCTTCCCAATCTTTACGTTTCTGCTCTATTCGCTGGAGGTCTTTTTTATCAAACGAGCCAGACATTCTACCTCCTTCCGTTATTTAAAAGGGTTTTCTGTGCGTGAAGCCACCCCTATTGTACATCAGACACAGGGGCAGTTTCCACCTTTATTTTTATTTGGTTCTGTTCCATCTGGTTGTTTATTATTACCTATCCCCTGTATCCCTTCAGGGTGAACCTTCAGGATGAACCCCTTTCCTGCCAGAACCACCGGAATTGGCTGAGAGGCTTTCCTGGCAGGAAAGGGGAGTTAAGGAGAGAGGGGGCTTCGCCCCCTCTCATAAATCTCTCCCCCTCTCACTCAAAATAGTTATTCTATACTAAATCATAGTATTGAGTGAGAGGGGGACAAAGGGGGTGAGTACATGAATCAACCAAAACCGAATAGAACTGGTATATAATACACAAGGATTATTTCTGAATATCTGTTATAATAGTATCTCTTCTTGATAAAACAATCTTTGAAATCGGTATTCTGATAAAGATGAGAAGTTCGGTAAAGATAGGCAGGGTTTTCAAGACGCCCATGCGTATACACTATACCTGGATTCTTGTCATCGTCCTCATATCATGGGCTGTCAGTACCCAGTATTCAAACGAGACTGCTATTTTCACAAGATTTGCCCTCGGCGCCGCTGCCAGTGTGGTCTTTCTGATTTTCGTTTTTATGCGTGAAATCGCCCTTCTCCTTCTGGCAATTTCAAAGGGTGTGATGGTGAATTCTATAATCATATTCGCTTTCGGAGGACTGGTTGAGGTCGACCCAGAGACCTCTACGCCTTCACATGAGATGCTTCTGGCGATAGCGGGAATGATATCTAATCTGGTTATTACCGGTATCTTTTATCTGGCTTATGTATTGCTGGCACAGAGAGTGCCGGAGGTGTACGCTTTACCTTTAAAATGGCTGGCTTTTCTGTATATCACGCTCAGCGCATTCCATGTTATTCCGGCATTTCCGCTGGAAGGGGGGCGGATTTTACACGTGATTCTGTGGAAAGCTTCCGATGACTTTCCGTGGGCTATGCGTATCGCGGGATGGATAAGCCGGGTTCTTGGTTTTATCATAATGGTAGGCGGTATACTGATACTGATATTTACCATAGAACGTGTCACGGGAGTGTTTTTAGTCGGAATAGGGCTGATATTGCAGAATGCCGCCACGCACAGTATCAGACAGACAAAGCGGATTATGACGATGGCACCTTCCGGCACGGGAGAGGCTCTCTAGTCATCCAGGGCTGCTGTTTTCAGTTCAATCTCGTCGATTATTTTCACAATACGGGTCTCCCTCTGGTATATACTCCACTCTGCTTCGAACCAGCGGAAAGGGCTCTGTGCGTGCGAACGTACCCATATCACGGGATTCAGGGGGTCATCCTGCCACCATGAGACGTTGCTGATACTCGCCAGGGGAGTCCCTCTGCGTATTTTAACATCGTAGAATGTACGTTCGTGCCCTTCCGTAAACAGGCCGGAGCTGAAGACGGTCCACTCTACTTTAACGGTAGTTAAAGGCCCGGCTACGGAGCTTATGGCAAGCCTGCAGTCGGCGGTGTTATCCGTATCTACCCACTGTGCCTGTTTTATGCTTGTGATTACGGGTAGTGATGCCAGATGGACGTGGCTGTAAGAACGCTCGGACCCTTCTTCGCAGCTTCCGACAATGTCTTCCCATTCCTGCCATTTATAAAAATAAGGGTTTGTATGTACGATAGTCCCGTTGGCGGTAGCGGTACCGCCAACGATGTCCGACCATCGGTCAGTGCCCAGCAGCCAGTCGGCTTCGTGTTCCATGGTACCGCTCCGGGCAAGTACCGAACACTCTATCGGGAAACCGAAAATATAGAAAAGGATATTATTAGCCAGTATCCATGTAGCCTTGTCTATCGTTGAAACGTCGCTGTGACCGTATTCACCGTAGTAGATGACGTCCGCACCGTCCGACAATTGGGCGGATAACGGCACGACACCATCATCCATATTCCTTGGCCACACGTCGACCCCGGTACGGTCGTACTTCGGGCTTAAAGGAGCGCTTTCGGAAGAAACGAAGGCAAGCCAGTGCTTGTCCCGGCTTACTTTTAGTCCGTCCTCAGAGCTGTCGTAAAAGGCTAAAGAGTCGCAGACTCCTTCGTCAGAACCCAGGAGCGTAGTCCGGCAGTAATTCAGCATCGGTCCGCCGCCGGGTACGTAGTACTGGTCGAGGTTCTTGATAGGGCTGTTGATGGTAATCACGGCAGCCACTCTTTCCGTGATAAAACCTATATTATGCGCTGCGGCAAAGAGGGCGGTCTTGCCTCCCATGCTGTGCCCGACAAGGATGAGGTTATCTTTATCACCGAAGTGCTCGTTGATGCTATCGGTAACGCTCTTCGACCAGGTGTAAATATCCGCGTAGCCCGGGTAACAGCGGGTTAGCATATTTACCTCTACCGTGACGTCCGGATGCTCTTCCTGATAACGGGCAATGAAGAAGGGAAGCACTTCTGTGATCTGGTCGGATAACGCCTGAAAAGAACACGGATTGCCTCCCATGCCGTGGAGGAACACGAAGTTGAGCTCTTTTACCTTTTCAGCGGCGTCCGGAGCCGCCCGTGCCGGTTGAAAGACCGCAAGCTGGAGGCACAGTACTGCAGTGAGTAGCAGTAGAAGTCGTTTTTTACCTGTATACATCATACTGGTTATACCACGATTGTATGCCTGATAATTGTACAGGAGTATAATATTTACATCAAGGTACTTGCTGGATAATTTCTTGCCCTTAATTTGATTCAGGTAACGGCACAATGATACACTGGAATAGGAGCATGGGTAATACCATTACGCCGGAGAGTTTCGATAGTCTTTTTTCTTTCTGGAATGAGTCCGACCAGCGCTTGAACTGGAGTCCGGTCTTTATTTTACCTGTCTGGTTGAAGGTGTGGTGGCAGGTGTTCGGAGATGAAGCTGAGATTTATCTGAACGCCGTCAAGCAGGATGATGAAGTTATCGGTATTGCTCCGCTGAAGGTAAAGGAAGGGAAAGCCTCTTTTATCGGTAGTGCCGATGTTTGTGATTACCTCGATTTTATTATTGCACCGGGAATGGAGCCGGTTTTCTTCAGCGTTTTGCTCGATAATCTAAAGCAGAATAATATCAGCCACCTTGACCTGGAGTCTTTGAGACCGGACTCCACCGTACTTACCAGCCTGGTTGATATAGCGCGAAACCGCGGTTACCGGGTCAGTTCCCGTCAGGTGGATGTTTCGCTGGAGCTGGAGCTGCCTGCAACCTGGGAAGACTACCTGGCTCTATTGAACGCGAAGCAGCGCCATGAGGTGAGACGCAAGCTGAGGAGGCTGGAAGAAGCGGGCAGGGTGGAGTACCGTTTCGTGAGTGACGTGGCGGGAGTACGCGACTCGATGGATGCTTTCCTGAAAATGTTCACGGAGAGCCGTGAGGATAAAGCCGACTTTCTTGATGAGCGGAGGGAGTCTTTTTTCAGGCTGATGGCGGATGCCATGGCTGAAGCCGGGCTGCTGAAACTCGGAATCCTCGATATAGATTCCGTGCCGGCGGCAATGATTATATACTTCGACTACAATAATTGTATCTACCTGTATAACAGCGGTTATGAGCCCCGTTATAACTCGTTGAGTGCGGGGCTTATGAGTAAGGTGCTGTGTATCAGGGAAAGCATAGAAAATGGCAGGAGTAAATTCGATTTCCTTAAGGGCGACGAGATATACAAGTACCGCCTCGGGGGGAGCGAAGTCCCTGTATATAACTGTCAGATAACCATCGAGTAAAATGGCGAAAGCGAGAGTGTGAATGCAGTCGGACCGGTTGAAGATAGCGATAATCAGCGCTCATAGTTGCCCCGTTGGAACTCTGGGGACGAAAGATACCGGCGGCATGAGTGTTTATATAGTGGAGCTTGCCCGGGAACTGGGCAAGGAAGGACACCTGGTGGATGCCTATACCCGCGTTCACGACCCTACCGACTCCCAGATTGTGAATCTCGGCATGAATGCCCGGCTGATTCATATCGAGGCGGGTGAGTTCGAGCAGATTCACAAGCTGGCTGTGTATTCCTACCTTCCCGACTTTGCCTGTAATCTGGAGGCTTTCAGAAAGAGTAACGGCCTTCAATACGACCTTGTATTCAGCCATTACTGGCTTTCCGCCTGGGTGGGAGAATATCTTCAGCGGTGGTGGAATGTTCCTCACGTAGCCATGTTCCATACGCTGGGAGCCGTTAAGAATGCTATCGGTGTAGGCAAAGGAGAGCCGGAGCTCCGCATCAAGACAGAAGGAGAACTGGCGAGAAGCTGCCATCATATCATCGCCCCCACGGAGAGAGAGAAAGAAGAGCTTATCCAGCAATACGGTTCATCGCCGGAGAGAATCGGTGTCGTCCCCTGCGGCGTTAATATGGAGCTATTCAAACCCGTGGATAAAGAGGCAGCCAGGCGGGAGGCAGGTTTTGGTAACGGTAAAAATATCCTGTTCGTCGGGAGAATCGACCCGCTGAAGGGTATAGAAAATCTGCTGAGGGCAATGCCGTATCTGCGTAACAAACAGGACACGAGACTGACTTTGATTGGCGGCGGTGAAGGCAACCGGAGAGAAACGGAAAGGCTGAAGGCGTTATCCGGTGAACTCGGTATAGAGGACATGGTTACCTTCGTCAGTGCGGTGAAACAGGATAGAATGCCTTACTATTACAGCGCTGCCGATGTCTGCGTGATTCCCTCTTATTACGAGAGCTTCGGGCTGGTGGCTCTGGAATCCCTTGCCTGCGGCACGCCGCTGGTAGCCAGTGACGTGGGTGATTTGAGGAATATTATCCGTCAGGGCGAGACGGGTTATGTCGTTGCCGGTAATGAACCCCGCCGACTTGCCGGGAAGATTGACCTGGTACTTGACCGGTCGGTGACAGATAAATACCCGGTTTCCCTGATGCGGGACTCGGTCAGTGAATTCGCGTGGCCGAATATCGCCGAAGCGATTGCCGGAGAGTTCCGCCGGGTTCTGGACAATTACAATATCGCCGTGTCTTAATCTACCGGCTTTTCATACCACAGGTTACTGCTGCGGAGCTCGAAACCGACCGACCTGTAAAGCTCATAGGCCACCGTATTGTTACTGTCCACCATCAATTCGACCAGCTCGATACCTTTATTCTTAAGGCAGGCTATCCCGGCAAGCAGTACTTTTTTACCGAGTCCTTTCCCCCGGTAGTCCGGGTCGGTACCAATCATGTATATCAGCCCTCTCTTCCCTCCGGGAGCTTCATCGTCCTCGATTATCTCCGTCCAGCAGTAGCCGGTGACCTTTTCGCCGTCGTACGTCAGGACCACGTCCTCAGGGGAACGGTGGCTCATATTGATATCATGGATTATTGTTTCCGCGGTATTGGGATTGTACCCCCAGTGCTCGGCAAAGGCACGGTTCTGTAGCACAGCCAGCTTCTCCTCTTCACCCGGCTGCAGGTATCGGCACTCTGAAGCAGCCTCATCCATATCCTGCTGGCTGACTCTACCGGTATACAGCCTCAGTCCGATGTAGCGTCGTACGTATTTAAAGCCCATTCCGGGTAGTATGTTTCTGGCTGTTTGATTGTACTGTGGGACCTCCACGTGCATTACCTGTGCCCCGAGTCCTCTGGCACGCTGTACTGCGTGTTCGAAAAGCTGTGTTGCCAGCCCTTTTCTCCGGTGTGAGGGGTGTATCCAGCAGTAGAAAATAACTCTGCCGATAGCCAGTTCCGGCGTGATATCCGCGTACCCGACCATCTTGCCGGCTGTTTCGGCGATAAAAATGCCCTGCTCGGGAGAAGTACCCGGACGGCTCAGTACCTCGGAAATAGCTTCCTCTGAGACGAAACGTCCGGAAGACTCCGCTTTATCGATTATCCTGTAAAGCCGGACAAAACTATCGAAATCGGAAGACCTGTAGTTCCTGATATTGTAACCGGACTTGCTCATACCGTAGCGTCATTACCTCCGCGTTTGATAGTGTTATTTGGTTCTGGTTGCAATAAGTACTCACCCCCTTGATCCCCCTCTCACACAGCTCCTTTTTTTAAATGAGGTTGTTCTTCTGTGTGAGAGGGGGAGAGAGTTTTGAGAGGGGGCGAAGCCCCCTCTCTCTATTACACCCCTCTCCAGCCATGACAACTCCTCATTCCTTTACAGTGGTTCTGGCTGGAGAGGGGTCAGGGGTGAGGTTATTATTGTCAGCCAAACGTAAACATAACCATTATAAATTGTATCAGGCAGGTAATTGTTATACAATGTTTACTTGATATGTCTGATTAAGGAGGCTCAACCAGAATGCCCGAACTGGTCGATGTAATGGTTATCACACCGCATGCCGACGATGCCGAAGGCGGTGTCGGAGGGACGGTAGCTCGTTGGACACGCGAAGGTAAAATTGTAGTTTACGTGGTCTGTACCAATGGAGATAAAGGTACCAGTAATCCTGATATAAAGCCGGAGAAGCTTGTAGAAATCCGGGAAAAAGAGCAGCTGGCGGCGGCGGAGATGCTGGGAGTGAGGGAAGTCATCTTCCTGCGTCACCCTGACCAGGGGCTGGAGGACACCCCTGATTTCAGGAAGGAACTGGTACGACTGATAAGGATGTACCGGCCGGACACGGTGGTAAGCGTTGACCCTTACCGTCGGTATCTGTGGCACCGCGACCACCGGATTACCGGACAGGTAGTGCTCGACGCCGTTTTTCCGTATGCAAGAGACCTGTACGCTTACCCCGATTTGATTGAAGAAGGCCTTCAGCCTTTTAAGGTAAAAGAGGTGCTGCTCTGGGCTTCCGAAGACCCGAACTACAGGCTGGATATCACCGATACATTCGATATCAAGCTTGCCGCTTTACGCTGTCATGTAAGTCAGGTGGGCAGCGCTCCGTTTGAAGAGATGGAAGAACGGGTAAAAGAGCGGAGCAGAATGCAGGCCGAGGGTGAAGACTTCGAGCTTGCGGAATCATTTCATCGGGTAGAAATATTCAGGTAGTAAACCACCTTACGATTACGGGCATTCTTGTCTCGTAAATGTCTCTCTAGTGTCATTCTGAGTCTGCCTCAGGCGGACGACCTGCCCGCCAAGGCTTGGCAGGCGGGAGAATCTCTATTGAACTAGGACGTAAGCCAGACTATATCGCCGCAAAGGTCAGGGTCGTGGTTGCGGGATGAAAACACGGCAAACTCCTCTTTCTCTTTTTTCAGTATCGTGGACTCGCCGTGTCCCGGGTGTATCTGAGTATCATCCGGCAGTACGAAAATCTTCCCGGTTATCGACTCAATTATCTGTTTCAAAGCGGCGGGAGAGCGTGTCTTACCCGGACCGCCGGTGAATATGGTATCCCCTGACATCAGGTAATTACCGGTTCTGAAGCACAGGCCGCCGGGAGTATGCCCCGGTGTATGAATCACCTCGATTTTCAGGTCTCCCACCGTCAGTGTATCGCCGTCGTTCAGTAATATGTCCGGTTTTTCGGGCAGGCCTGTTGCGTCAGCCTCATGGACGGCCAGTGGGACCTGCAACTTCGAGTGGAGCTCGGTCAGGGTGCCGGTGTGGTCCATGTGATTGTGGGTCATCAGGATATATTTGATATTGGCGCCCTTTAAATTTTCCAGTAAAGTGTCAGCTTCGGCAGGAGCATCAATCAGTACGCTGTCCTGCGTCTTTTGACAAACAATAATATAGGCATTGGTTCCAAAGGGTCCTAAAGGAAGCTTCTCTATCTGAATATCATCGTTTTTAACCACCACAGTCATTTTTCCAACTCACTGAATACCCGGTCATCTGTGGCCCACATTATATCACGGTGTTGAGGCTATGCACTCAGGTTAAGCCAGGTTCTCTATCGATACCGGCTCTATACTTTCGGGCAGTTCGAAACCGAATATTCTGGAATAGAAGTACAGTTCGGCATCGAGCGCCCGTTTTATATTCGGCGCTTTGCGGAACCCATGCTGCTCGCCCTCAAAGAGGACATATGCCACGGGTATTCCTTTCTGCCGGAGACCGTTTACCATCACTTTCGCCTGGTCGGGAGGGACAACCCTGTCCTCATCACCCTGGAAAAAAATCACCGGGCATGACAAGCGGTCTATAAAATTAATGGGCGAGCGCTCCAGATACAAATCACGGCGTTCGGGATACGGGCCGACAATCCGGTCCAGGTAACGCGACTCGAACTTGTGCGTGTCTTTTGCCAGTGCCTCAAGGTCACTCACTCCGTAGTAGCTGGCTCCAGCTCTAAAAGTATCCCGGAAGGTCAGGGCGGCAAGGGTGGTGTATCCACCGGCGCTGCCTCCTCGAATAACCGCTTGTTCTCCGTTTACCTCGCCTCTTTCAATAAGATAACGGGCGCAGTTAACGCAGTCATTAACGTCGACGATACCCCATTGCCCGTCCAGTCTCTGGCGGTATTCTCTCCCGTAACCGGTACTCCCGCCGTAGTTGACGTCGGCAATGGCAAAACCCCGGCTGGTCCAGTACTGTATGGAAAGACTGAGAGTACTGGATGTGGCGCTGGTCGGTCCGCCGTGACTTATAACAATCAGCGTCGGCAGTTGGGAGTCGGGGGCGGTAAAATCGGCATTCTTCGGCCTGTAGTACAGGGCGTGTGCCGTCAGGTCGCCTTCGGTCGGAAACTCGATTGCTTCGGGAAACGAAAGGAATCCGGGTTCTACAACGACTTCGCTCGAACGACGGAGCACCTCTATCTTTCCGGTAGTTAGTTCGAGCCGGACGATTGCGGAGGCTTCTTCCGGCGAACCGGCAATGAACACCGCGTAATCCGTGGTTGCTTTTAGTGATGAGATAGAGGTATAAGGGACGTCGATTATCTTGAGTTCGAGATTCGCCGTATCCAGGCTCGCCAGGTATGAAACACCGTCCTTGGCGTAGGTACATATCAACCGTTGAGATGATATAAAATCGAAGTTCGATAGGCCGAAAACCCAGTGTGGCGCTCCGAACTCGGCCTCCATCTCACATACGGGTTCCACCTGCCCGTCCCGCCACCGGTAAAGGTTCCACCAGCCGGTCCTTTCCGAGATGAAGTACAGCGTACCGTCGGGAGAATACCCCGGCTGGCAGATGGATTCATTACTGCTGCCGGCTACGAGTACAGGGTTAACGATTGCCCCGTCCTCCTTAATCTCGCCGACCCACAGTTCCGTATAGTCCCAGGGCATGTTGGGATGGTTCCAGCTGAGCCAGGCAAGGTGAGAGCCGTCGGGACTGATTCTCGGAGATGAATAGAAATCATTACCGGAAACCAGCTTCTGTATAGAACCGGTGCCGTCAAGGCTTATTCCTGCCAGTCCGTTCTCCGGTTCTTTATCATTACGTGTATGGTCTTCGTATACACAGATTACACGCTTCTTCCGGTGGTCGACTACGCCGTCGGCATAGCGTATATTTGCTTCAGAGGTTATCGGTTCCGGGTCTGAACCGGGATTCTGAAGGTACAGGCGCTGGTCGGTGAAATTCGAGAAATATACCATGCCGTTTTCGACGATAAACGCCCCGCCGCCGTATTCGTGTACCCTTGTCCTGGCATTATACGGCGCGGGGGTAACATCGGTTACCTGACCGCCTGGCGAGTAACGCACGACTACATACCGTCCCGCCTCCGTCGGACGCATCTCGTTCCAGTAGACCTGATTACCTTCAATTTCTATCTGTCCGTCAAACCTTATTATGGCTGACGAGAGAATATCTGAGGTTATGGGTGATTTCCATGAGCCGTATCCGGCTGTTTTTATACCTGTCATTTTTGCCTCCCACTGTATACCCGGCTATCTGTTGTTTATATTATATCAGACTATTATCATATCTTGCCCGAGATAAAATCGTTTTGTACCGGTCGATATTTACACTCACCCCCTTATTCCCCTCTCCAGATAGAATAGCTTCTCACTTTTGTAAAGGGGGATTGAGAGCGATTTTAAATCTCCCTTATTTGCCCTTTTAAACCTGCCCTAAAAGAAACAATTTCACGTCATTCTGAGTCCGCCTCAGGCGGGCGACCTGCCCGCCAAGGCTTGGCAGGCGGGAGAATCTCTCTACTAATTTCGTATAATTTGAGATTCTTCGTCGTTCGCCCAGACTAACTCCTCAGAATGACTTATAGGGCAAAGCCCCCCCCCTTTTTATAAAGGGAAAGGAAAACCTATATAAAATGTTATAATAGAGTTTAATCAAGGGTGGGGGAGGTAGTGTCAATGAAGTCCTCAACTCGCTGGTTACTGGGTTTCGGGTCGGCTATCGTGGTGCTGGTGTTGGTTTCTGTAATACTGGTGCTGACGATGACCGACGAAAACGGTGGTTCTCTTCTTCCCGAAGACACACCCGAAGGTATCGTGCAGAGATATTTTCTGGCTATCGAGTCCGAGGACTATGAGCAGGCATATGGCTATCTGTCTCCCGCAGCTACCAGTGAGGAGTCCCGTTATAATACCTATGAGGACTGGCATCAGGGATTGCTTCAGCGAAAGCAGACGAATGCCTGGAAAGCTACGCTGGGAGAGTCATCCGTGACGGAAACAAAAGCCGTTGTGCCGGTAACCGTGGATATTTTCAGTCCCGATACTCCTTTTGAAGACCCGGTACGTACCCGTAGGTACACGTTCGCGCTTGAAAACGAGGATGGCCTCTGGAGAATAATTTCACCTGTCTACCCGTTGTATTTAAACTAGCGGATAGGATGAGGAGGATAAAATGAGCACCGTAAAGAGAGTGTTTTTTTATACGGTATCCTTCATTACTCTGGGTATATTTGCCGGTGGAGTCGGTTCGTTGCTGACTCTCTGTTTCGATTTGCTCTTTAAAGGGGAGACCTGGCGGTATTTCGCCATGGCGCAGCTCAGCCTCGGTCTGGCGATGCTCGTCATCGGCGGCGTACTCTGGCTCCTGTTCTGGAGGGCAACTCAAAGGCAGGTCTCCGCAGATACCGGTGAAATAGCATCTGTAATACGCAAATTATACCTGAACATTATCCGGGGAGTATCGGCGATAATAGGTCTCAGCGCCGCCGCCGGCTTCTTATCGTGGCTTATGTCGGGAGTGCCGCTTGACAGGTTCCCCTCGGCAGGCCTGGCTATGATTATAGTTACCGGCAGTTTGTGGTTCTATCACTGGCGGCTGGAAGAGCGAGAAGGACAGCCTTCACCGGACGCAAAGACACTGAGACGCTGGTATATCTATGTGTTGGCGGGATTCGGGCTGGTATCCATGTCAGCCGGCATAATACAGGGCATAAATACCGCTGTTTTCCACCTGCCTGTCTGGGGAGAGGACGTAGTTCATGGTACGGTCTGGAGTCGTGATTTTCAGTATAACATGAGCTGGGTTATAATCGGCGGTCTGACCTGGTGGTTTCACTGGTTCTATATGGCGAAGGGGGATATCGAGTCTGTCCTGCGTCAGGTGTATATATACGTTCTGGCTATAGCCGGCGGCGCGATAGCCGGGCTGTCTGCCCTGATTGTATTTTTATTCTTCCTGTTCGGGTTTGCTTTCGAAGGCGTCGGCACCGCCGGTGAAGGGTATTTCCTTTTCCTCGGCTGGACTATCCCTATGATGATTGTCGCCGCGGCTATCTGGACCTACCATCAGAAGGTAGCCCGGGAAGAGGCGGAGCAGCTGGGCGAGAGGAATCTCTCTCCCCGGAGAGTCTACCTCTATCTGATGTCGTTTATAGGCCTGAGCGCCCTGGTAAGCGGAGTTTCGCTGCTGCTGGGAGTACTGCTGAACCTCCTGACCAGAGCAATAAGCACCGAGGCAGTGGTTGCGTCCGGATGGTGGTATGACCAGTTGAGTATGTGCCTGGCGTCACTGATTGTCGGGTTGCCGCTCTGGCTCTATTTCTGGAGGAAAACGCTCCGGATGGTGGAAGAAGGTGGTGTAAACGAGCGGGGAGCCAGGTCGCGGCGTATCTTCCTGTACTTGGTGGTGGGGATTGCCATAATAGCCGTGGCAACCGACCTCGTAATTATCGTTTATCAGGTACTCAATGGTCTGCTTCAAGGTGAAACAGGGGCGAGCATTCTGGGCAGCATGGCATGGAGCTTGCAGACACTGCTCGTGGCAGTTCCGGTGCTGGTATATCACTGGCGTACCCTGCGTCAAGACCAGAGATTCGGAGCGGAGAAGCTGCCGCGGAAAAAGAGAATCAACATAATTGCCCCTGATGGAGCCGAGGAGCTTGTTTCCCTGGTTGAGGAAAAACTCGGCTCACGTATCCGGCGACTGCGCTACCTGGGAGAGACAACCGGGGAAATTCCCTCCCTTTCCGAAGAAGAAATCGAGGTTCTGATTGACGAAATAAGGACGACTCCCGGAAGCGGGGTAGTCCTGGTTATTACCGGGGGCAGGGTAACGGTGTTGCCCTACGAGGAAAAGTAGCGCTGTTAAGATACACGACCTTCAAAACAGGTCCGGGCTGGACAGGAATACTGTCTTCGGATAGGGGACTTTTAGCTGCAACTTTACCCCGGCGTTCGGAAGACGAAGCAGTACTGCTGCTGGGCGATAGAGTAAACCGTTCAGTCAGGTCTCCCGAACGGTTTACCGACCTGGCTGAACGTCTCACGTCTTACTTCGGCGGCGGTAAGGTACGTTTCCCCGACGAGCTTGACCTTTCGGAGTCTACGCCGTTTCAGCGCGAGGT
>Ga0315543_1000178_pt1 | contig 79105 bp, 67 predicted proteins | sample SalMarSW160210MG_2_FD_203098 | JGI IMG/M metagenome (GOLD analysis project Ga0315543, IMG submission 203098) | Salt marsh sediment microbial communities from the Plum Island Ecosystem LTER, Massachusetts, United States - Salt Marsh Sediment SW1601-210 ... | reverse complement strand
CAGATCATTTTCGGGTACCGGTATCTTCGGTTGCCCACGCGTTACAACTCGGTCCGAAAAAAGACCTGCCTGCCGCAGGCAGGGGTCGGACCTCAGACAGTAACGCTTACTTGCCCTGTAAAATATCGACAACTACTGTCCGTATTGATAAGATGACATGTTATTTCACAGAGCTAGCCCTGTGAGATAACGTTTAAAACTATTGCTCCTCAAAGGGTTTAATCGATATTTTACAGGGCAGGGCCTCCCCTTCGCAACCTGCATCACCCGGTACTTTTGCCGAAAATGATCTGAGGGCAAAAGTCGTCCCACTGGGACGATTAGGGTGTCTGCTAATCGAATACATTGCAAAATTGAATAGTCAGTCTCAAGAATTAATTGAGCATTATACTTCTAAAGGGGAATATAACTATATAACAAATAAAAAGCCCAGAATTTTCTACGCCTTGTTTTGCACATAAAATTTTTTAAGGCCGATCCTTCGCCCTTTGGGCGATATGGGTTAATTTCTATTTATCTGCAATGCTATATTTCAGGGAATGAAAACATTGTATTCTTCTGTGATAAGAATTTACAGGATTTTTGTAATGCTGAATCCTTAACACCCGAAGAGTAGTAAAACCGCTTTAGACTGAAGGCATCCCTTTAGGAGAAAGAAAAGTATAAATTAAATTATTGCCTGATATTTGCTCCCATGAGATTCAGGTAAGTTTTACCGGTATCCGGATCCTCCACATTCATCGCACCCCAGATGCAGTTTCCCTCCCAGATCACGTAGAGGGTGCCGTTGTATTTATCGGTAATGGTATGGGGTCCCTCCTTCAGTTCAACCGTTTGCCCGGTAAATCCATAATAATCTTCCAGTATTTTTTTACACTCTTCAGGTGAATCTTTCTCCATGAAGAAAAGAATAAAATCTTCGTTTTCAACCTGGTAATCCACAGTAAACACCCGTTCCATGAATTGATGACCCAGGAAATTATCGGCAATGAATTTATCCGAGTGCGTTACTTTGCCCCTTTCCGGAAACAGCTGCAACGGTTTAGGCATCGGACCTGGATCTCCAAGGCTTTCAGCTACCTTCCGGGCAACCACCGGGACACTCTTCCGGATCTCCTCACCGGAGGAGTTGGTGGTTACTTTTACATAATAATCCGTTGTGATAAAGTGTACCAGCGATTCTTCGGCATATCCCTGAGTCCCATACTCCTGGAAATCGTATTCCGGTGTACGCTCAATACTGTAGATGCCAAAAGCATATTCGGGAGCTTTATGGTGATACACTTCTGTTTTTATAATGGTTCCTTCCTTACTAACATATTCTGCAATATGAAGGTCCATAAACAGGTAGCTCAGGTAGGCATCTGCTGCACCATCAATATAATCCCAGAGATTCTCCGGATAGTAAACCGGGTACTCCTGAACCAGCTTCCAGCCTTCGATTTCGGGAAAAACAATATCCCCTGTAACTTCGTTTTTCTTATGTGCCAGATCATCCGGCACAACGGCCTGGGTACCGGTAACAAAGATTAACACAAGCATCAGTACCCTGATCCAGCGGGAAAAGATTCTTGTATTCAACATCATTTTTTGGTTTATGTTATGAATTCCTGAGGAACATCAAGCAGTCGGCTTACATCTTTTATTTTAGATGCAACATCGAAATTTTTCGTACATGTTACTGTGCATGTATTGCATCCGCTGCACGGATCATTCGAAAGATCCAGATCCGTGAGCAAATCGTATGCTTTTTCAAGATTGCTATACCCATAGGTGTACATAAAAGCCCTCATGAAATCCGGGATTGGAAGGTTTTTCCTGCATTGGCTGAGGCATTTCTGGCAGCCGATGCAATAGAGGGAAGCCATGTTTTTGCCCTCTTCAAGATGCCTTCTTTCCTCCTCCGTCAATTCAGGATTCTCCATGATAGCAAAGCTATCCTCCAGGTGATCAAATGCGGTAAATCCCGGTATGCTTGTATGTACATTTGGATTTTGAAGAACCCATTTCAATGCGGCTTGTGTATTTATCGGATGTTGTTTCTCTTTGTCAAAAAATAGACCTGCCATGGGCTTCATGGCAATGATACCGAGCCCTGCATTAGCAGCTTTCCCAATAGCAGCATTCATTTCCTCTACATTTTTCGTAAAGTTATATGCAGTCAGGACTACGTCGATAAATCCGCTTTCAGCAGCTGCCACAAGAACCTCCGCTTCATTACTATGGGTTGAAACACCTAAAAACCGTGCCCTTCCCGACTTCTTGACTTTTTTCATAACATCAGCCAACGGTTCGAACATCAACCCTTCCCTGCTGCTAACACCATGATGATAGAGGATATCAACATACTCAAGGCCGAGCCGTTCCAGGCTCAGGTTGAACATCTCCATGAACCCTTCCTTTGTAAATTCATCCGTGTATGATCCCGATCTCCTGTCCTGTCCGGGAGGGCTGATCTTGGTTGCAATGGTATAGGAATTCCTGGGATAATCCTTTAATACCTCACCCAGCATTTCTTCGTTCCTGCCACGCTGGTATCCATGGGCTGTATCAAGGTGTTGAATTCCCTTATCCAGGGCAGCTCTTACCAGGTTGGGATTGTCTGCTCTCATAACCCCCATGCTTACAATGGGGAGTTTTATTCCTGTCTTACCCAGTGTGCGGTATACTATTTTCGGCTCGGCTTTACTATTGGTAAAAGATCTGTCAGAAGATCCTGCAAAGGCTTTTTGTCCTGCAACAAGCCCGGTTGCTCCAATAATTGAGGATTTCAGGAATCCCCGGCGATTGAATCTGTTCTTTTCCATAGTCATTTCGTTTAATCTGTTCTGTTTACTGACCACTTGTCAGTGGAACTATTCCACCTTTAAAATCGCCGGAAATATACCTTTTGGATTGCTAAGAAACAATTTAAATTATCTACAGTTGTAACTATGAACAGAAATAAAAGAATATAAAAAGACAATAAAAAAATTAGGAAGCCGTCAACATTTTTGATGACATTAAAAACAGAAACCTGATTATTGTGCAAATATGCATATTCTATAGAGGTTGAACTAACGAAAATCATGCTATTACTTACGAAAATCAAACATTCCATTTTTGGCAGAGTTCGCTCGATGATTTTAGGGGAATATTTCTGAATTTAAAAAAAATGGTGACAGCTTCCTATTATTTATAATTTAATATATTATATATCAATACTTTAAAAAATAATACAAAAAAATAATTTACAAAAATAAAATACTAAAATAATTAATTATCAATTAGTTAATCTGATAAATAGTACACAAATTAAATAGGAAGCTGTCACCACTTTTTAAGAAGATAAATATCGGATAGGGAAAACGACATTCGAAACCGGATTCGTCACCCTGCCTACGGCAGGCAGGCGTGTAACGTGGGACGATTACTCCAGTTTCCGAATCCGGACTTCAATTCCTTTTTCATCCTTCAGCAGGGCAACCAGTTCATTCGGGTCGGTTTGCCCATAATGATAGGGATAGAGGATTTTGGGTCTAAAGGCTATTGCCGCATCGGTAACCATTTCGGGGGTCATGGTGTATGGCACATTCATAGGAAGAAATGCGACATCGATATTCTTAAGGGCTTTCATTTCGGGTGTATTCTCGGTATCTCCGGCAACATATACCCGTATCCCTCCCATTGTGAGTATGTATCCGTTGCCCTGACCTTCCGGGTGGTAGGGCTGGCCATCCGGTCGCTTGTGCACGATGTTATAAGCCGGGACGGCATCAACCTGTATTCCATTAACCTCACGGGAATCTCCATTTTTTATCGCTATCCCTCCTTCAACACGTTCTGCCGAACCACCATTGAGCAGGATGGTGGTGGTGCTTTTTCGTATCTGTTCAATCACACCAATATCCAGGTGGTCGCCATGTTCATGGGTTACCAGGATAATATCTGCAGCCGGCAGTTTGCTGTAATCTGCTTCACGGGCAACAGGATCGATGTGAATGATTAGTTTATTGAATTCGAACATCAGGGTTCCATGTCCGATCATGGTCATTACCAGATCACCTTGTGAAGTTCCAATCACATCTTTTTCAAACTGGTCCTGAGCCGAACCGGAGAATCCCATGCCCAGAAAAAGAACAGGGAATACCACGATTCCCCCAAATAATTTTTTCTTATACATAACTTTCAGCATTGGTTTACACTTTTTTATAAAAATACTGATTTTTTTTGATTTTATTTTTCCTATTTTTAGACAGCCAGGATGATAGAATACCTGGTTCCTTGATGTTAAGTACCTAAAAACTGTACGATGAAAAACGATCCTTCAAACACCGATTTCAATCGCCGCCGCTTTTTTAAGATCCTGACAACCGGTGGATTAGCTGCCTCGTTGGCCCCCCTTTCTCTGAATGCTGCAACATATAATAGACCTGATCTCCAGGAAAAACCGGAAACCAATATTAAGGATGCATTAGCCTACCCCCTGAACGAGAAATCAATACCGGGAAAATTCCCTGGCAGCGTAATACACCTCCATCATGAGAACTGTGTTGTGGACGATAAGCCCGAGCCAAAAGCTGCTTACGAGATGGTTGAAAAAGGCATGCTGGCACTTACAGGCAAAAAAAAGATCGCCGATGCCTGGAGAATGTTTGTGTCTCCCGGAGATCGCATCGGATTAAAGGTTAATCCCATTGCCGGCAAATCCCTGACAACAAGTGTTGAAATTGTAACTGCAGTTATTCACCAGCTCGAATCTTCCGGCATTCCAAAAGGGGATATATTGATCTGGGACAGGAGAGAATATCAATTACACGAAGCAGGGTTTACCGGAGAAAATTTTCCGGGAATAAAAATTGTTGGAACGGAGAGAAAAGACAGTGATGGTTCTTTTTATGATAGCGATGGGAAACTGTACAGTGAAAAGATGATTGACAGGGAGTGGTATTATTATGCTGACATGGAAGGTGAGTATGATGCCTATACACTGCCTGCGATGGTTAACGGGGGAAAATACTCCTATTTCACAAAGATCTGCACGCAGGATATCGATAAGATCATTAACATCCCGATCCTGAAAAATGCAGGAGGATCGGTTACCCTCTGCATGAAGAACCTTGCCTACGGATCCATCACGAACACCGGCCGGTTACACGGGGGTTTGTACTTTGAAACCAGTGCACAGGTCCCTGCTTTTCCACCCATTCGTGATAAGGTTGTGCTGAATATTGTAGATGGGATCAAAGGGTGCTTTAACGGAGGTCCCGGAGCTAATCCGCAATTCTTTACCTTTTACAAGGATGTGCTGATCGGGACTGACCCGGTAGCGGTTGACAGGATCGGTTATGAGATTGTGACAAAAAAACGGATTGAAGAGAATCTTCAGAAAGAAGAGGATCCCAGAAACAGGGCATTCATGGTAATGGCAAACGAGTATGGGCTGGGAGAATGTGAGCTGGAGAAGATTGAGTGGAAGAAGATTGAGATGGGATAAAGTTGAAAGACCATAAGCCGTGACCGGAAGGTGGTTAGGAATGATGAATGATGAGTGATGAGTGATGAGTGATGAGTGATGAGTAAAATGAGTAGGACATTAAAGGGGCTGAAATATCTAAAAACCGTCATTCTGAATTTATTTCAGAATCTCAATAAGCTAATATTCAAGATAATGAGATCCTGAATCACATGCCTAGCGGCAGGAGTTCTCCGAGGAGTCCTTCGGACAGGATGACTAAAAATCGTCTTTTGATACAACCCTAAAAACGAATTAATAATGATTATATCAAACTGTATACTTTTCACGCTCTTCCTGCTTAACTGCTTTTCCGCTCCGGCGCAGAACGATTCGCTTCTTTTCCTTACCGATAATGAATTAAATGGTGGGAAAACAATACGTACCCGGAAGTATGATGGCAACTCACTCTGGGGATACATTAACGGAGGTGCTGATATTTACCTGGAGTATGGTTTCAGGCAGGTCTGTGTGCAGGAGATCCTTTATAAGTCAACCGGTTACAAAATCGAGATCTATCAGATGACTGATCTGGAATCGGCATATGGGATCTTTTCTGTATCGACTTTCAGGTGTGCTGATGTGGATTTCCCCCTTAAGAGGAATTATTGTGAAACCAGATACTAGGTTCAGTTTGCCAAAGGAGATCATTACGTGTCCATTACGAATGAAACCGGTGATGATGATGGCATGAAGTTCAACCGGTTTCTTGCCTCACTAATTTTATCAAAGACAGAGAAAAGGATATATGAGTTCCCTGCTCTCTTTCAGCACGAACTGTTTCAGCCAGCCCTCGAGCAGGGCATAAAGCTAATTAAGGGAGAATTAGGGCTTCAGAACGGCTTTGCATTCTGGTCAGGCAAATTTACCTTTCTAGGAAAATTTACGATCATGCTTCTTCCGATGGTAGCTAAAGAAGGAGAATTTAACCTGGCAATCCTTGAATTCCCGGGGCATCAGGAAAGAGTAACTTTCTGTAAAATAAATAATCTGGATCTTCTGGAGGTTGGTGAAATGGCAAGTCGAAAATCAAATGTGGCGGAAGAGTATTATTTTGGCTACAATAACAATTGCATTATTGTGCTTGAATCTTTTTTGTCAAAAGAGTTTACAGGCAAGTACATTCAGGCAATTGAAGAATTCATTTCCAGATAATGCTCAGGATTCAATTTTCCTAACCTTCTGGTTTTCGGTGGTTGCATCAATCATTTTTGCCCAGCTGACACGCTTTCCCGTATCGAGCGATTCATAGATGTACCCCTCTTCGGATAAAAGAATCCTGCATTTCCCCAATTCATACCGCAATGATTCTACAACATCCCCTTCCTTCAGGGGATTGCCATCAAGATCTGCCAATTTGGGTTGCTTTTTTTTAGCTGAACTATTTTTTTTGAATAGTTGAAACATAATTACCGGTTTAAACATCAGTATAAAAGTAGCAAAAATATTTCAACTATAACCGATCTTAAAAATCGAGTCCGGACTTCAATTTTTTCAAACCTGTTTTGCTAACCGGAATGGTTGTTTCGTTTTTCAGGTGGATCCGGTAAGTATCTTTTTCATACAATTCCATTCTGTGGATCTGATCCACCCTCACAATGAAAGACCTGTGTACGCGAATGAACTGTTTCGGGTCGAGGTGTGACTCGAAATATTTCATTGTTTTTTGCTTCAGGTATTTCCCGGAGGAGCAATAGAGCATAACGTAATCATCCTGCGCCTCCAGGTAATTGATTTCCCCTGTTGCTATAATGCTTATTTTCTTACCGCTTTTTACGACCACCCTCTCGAGTCTTTCGTCTGACCGGTCAATGTGTTTCGTTATTTCCACTATGGGAGTTTCCTGACCGGTTTTCATCTGTTGATATACCTTATCAACGGCATTCCTGAATCTCTCCCTGGAATAAGGTTTTAACAGGTAGTCCACTGCATTGAGCTCAAATGCTTTAATGGCAAACTGATCGAAGGCTGTAGTGAAGATTATTTTCGGCTTATATTCAAGAATTTCAAGCAGCTCAAACCCGGTGAGTTTTGGCATCTGGATATCCAGGAAAACCAGGTCCGGTTTCATTTCGTTAATTGCTTTGACTCCGGAAAAGCCGTCGGCACATTCTCCAATGATTTGAACTGAGGGTATCTCCTTCAGGTAATCTTTCAACAGGTTTCTTGCCAGCTCTTCATCTTCAACGATTATTGCACGCAAAGTTGATTTCATCAGCAATCACATTGGTTAAATACTATTCAAAAAGTTCACACTTCATAGGGTACAGAAAGCTCAGCATTAAAAACAGTCCCTTCGATGTTCCAGGAGAAAAGGTCACTCCGGTTATAGATCAGCATCAACCGGTTTTGTACATTTTTTAATCCCATCCCGTTACCTTTTCTTCCAGGTTGTTCAGGATCAAAATTATTGGTTATGGTGATGTTCAGGAAATCATCAGGTGCATGGGCATCCAGACTAATTGTAACCGTTTCTGTGCTTTCGTATACTCCGTGCTTAATGGCATTTTCAATCAGTGGTTGCAGGATCATGTTTGGAATCAGGCATGCTTTATACTCTTCTGGTATCCTGTTTTCAATACGTAATTTTTCACCAAACCGGATCTTTTCTATTTCCAGGTAGAGATGGGTATTGTGCAACTCTTCCTGCAAGGATATTTTTTCTTTCTGGTTATATTTCAAAGCATACCTCAGAAACTCAGAAAGCTTAATAATCATATCCTGAGCTCTTTGGTGGTCTGTAAGAATAAGAGAGTTTATAGAATTCAGGCTGTTGAAGATAAAATGCGGATTGATCTGCGACTTGAACATGTTCAGCTCCGATTCTTTGACCAGTGTTTTCAGGTTTGCTTCGAGGCGAATTTTTTCCTGCAGGTCGCTGTAGTAAAGAATCAGGTAATAGATCAGCAGGACGACAAGATATACCAGTGTCCCGGAAACAACTCTCCACGGCATCGACTGGTCAAGAAACGGGATATACTCGTTATCCTCACCAAGAATCATTTCAACGATAAAATATCCGGCTGTAAGCCAGAGAGCTATGGTCAGGAGTGCTACTCCGAGGTAATTCAACACCAATCCCAATGTACGGCTTTCTCCTGCCTGCATAAACTTTACCGGGTACCAAAGTCCAAGGGCAATGACAGCCAGGATCGTATCAAAGGTTATTCCATCGACGAGTGCATATCTGATCTCTAGGTGGTAGAAGAAATTCAAAACAAGGACGTGGATCGCTGTAAGCAGGATCCACGCCATGATAAAATAGAATCGGGATGTTTTTTGTTTAAGGATCGGATGCATCGGGAACTGGTATCACAAATAATTCCTGAAGTTAGTAACTTTTTATTTCTCCACCCCCAAAGATAGCAACGCCCTTAATGACGAGTTGTTTTGAAGCGTCATATACAATGTGTGGATCCGGCACTCTTTTATCCGAATAACCGCCAAAGATGGAGACAATATCGACACGGATATCCCAATCGTTAGGGACAATCAACTTGCTACCTCCGAACATGGTAAATATGTCGATCACATTTTTCCCTTTTGCCAGGGTTGCTTTTCGAAAATCGATGGTTGACCCCCCGAAGATCGAGGTGATCTTTCCGCCCAGGAAGTTATTCGATGTAATGATCCGGTTACCACCACCGAAGATTGCCACATCATCCAGGTAATCATCAGCCATTTCCTCCTCCTTTCCCTCACCAAGATGGTACGGTCTGTGTCTGCCCCCTTTAAACAGGATCAATACTCCGATAACAATAAAGATGACTGGCCAAAAAAAGTTATGCCACTGCCAGTGAAAGTTCGGGCCAAAAAAATCCGGGATCAGGAAGAAACCCCCAATACAGATTAGAATTATTCCGGCAGTATTATTGCTACGTGCAATCAGCATTAACACCCCGATAAATATCAGGAGCATCTGCCAGGAAAAGATGATTTCCCTGACCGGGAAGGGAAAAAAGTTAAAGTTACGGGCGACAAACAGAAATCCTACTAAAATCAGTATGATTCCCAGCAGTGCCCGTCCGGTGTTTCTGCTTCTGTGTTCCATGATAGATATGAATTAAAGGTTAAACTTTTCGATTCAAAGATAGAGAGTATGTACTCCCTTGAAAAGAAGAAATCGGTGAAATGCTGAATCCTACCGGTGAATTGTTTGAAAATCGTAAGAATTAATTTGAAATTTGTAAATACATACGAATGGATAAGATTGAAAGCTTAGAAGAGTTTTATAAAAGAAAATTCAATTGGATCCCCGATAACCTGAGGAAGGAATGAGCCGGTGAAATGCCCATTTCAGCATGACAAGCTATACAAACAAGATTGCTTACATGCTCAAGAATATAGAGAGAGCGATCAGCAGGTCGGTTGCTAACACCGTAAGGACATTATTTCCCAGGGCTGGTACGAGTTTTTGCGCATCTTCCTTGTATTTATGAAGACCGGCACAGGCTTTCAGTCCTATAGGAAAAGGGATCAGAGCAAGATAAAGCCAAAAAGGAGTCAGGTTAATAATGGGAATGAGGAAGAGAATTCCAAATGTCATCAGGATACCAACATGATAGATAATGGCTGCCTTTTTCTTTCCAAGTTTTATTACCAGGTGCAACCGTCCCCCGGCTTTATCAGCCTCAGCGTCCGGAAACTCATTGATCAGTAGCAGGAGTGATGTCAAAATCCCCGGTGGGATGGATACCATGATGACCGCGGTGGATAGCAGGTCCCTGATTTCTTGATCCGGTGAAGCGGTCATGGCGATATAGGTACCAACCACAACCAGCGAACCAAGGGTAAGACCAGCAAACAATTCGCCCAGCATGATACGGGCAAGACCTTCGGTATAAAACAGGATTGTTAATCCGCCAATCAAAACCAGGATCATGATGGTCCAGTGGGAGACAAAGGTAAAGTAGATACCAATTCCAGCAGCAAGAGTCAGAAATGATACTGCAGCCAGTTTTACAGATTTCGGGGAAGTGTGACCATCGATCATCATTCCGCTTCCGCCACTGAAAGGACTGCGTTTTGTACGAAAATCAATCCCCGTTTTAAAATCGGAATATTCATTGAACAGGTTTACAGAAGTGTGTGCAGAGACCACACCGATGACCAGCATTACTGCATGTAAAACCTTAAAATCAACCTGTTCCCCTGGCAGCTTGTGAGCAAGCGCAAGTCCGATCATAACCAACAGAGCTGCAAGTATCAGGAAGGGAGCCCTGACCTGAGTCAGCCATATTTTCATTCCTCCTGGCTTCTTCATAGGGTTGGATTTTATTTTGCTGCTAAAATAAGTTTTTAAATACTGTTCCAGGGCAAATATAGATAAAAGTTCCTATTCTGGAAAAAAGTCAGGGATCAGGAGATAAAACCTGGAATTAATGATCAGTCAAATACTCCAATCTTCCGGGCAATGACAAGCCGCATTATCTCGGATGTCCCCTCCCCGATCTGCAGGAGCCGCTGATCCCGGTAGAACCTTTCGATATCATAATCTTTCATCAATCCATATCCTCCATGGATCTGGACTGCTTCGTCGGCGACCTCTTTTGCGATTTCCGAACAGTAGAGCTTTGCCATGGCTGATTCTTTTGCATACTCCTTTCCCTCATCTTTCAACCAGCAGGCATGATAAAGCTGTCTTCTTGCCAACTCGATCTTTGTCGCCATATCCGCCATTTTAAAGCTGTTCACCTGGAACCGGATGATGGCTTGCCCGAATTGTTTCCTCTCTTTGCCATACTGCATTGCCATTTCAAATGCTCCCTGAGCCAGGCCAAGTCCCATGGCTGCAATGGATAGTCTTCCGCAATCGAGTGTGTGAAGCATGATTTTCGATCCCATTCCAACATCACCCAGGCGGTCCTCATCGGGCACCTCACAATTATCAAAAAACAGTTCCGATGTATCGGAAGCTCTCCACATCATTTTGTTATGCATCGATCTCCTGGTAAATCCGGGAGTACCTTTTTCCATCAGGAAGGTTGTAAACTCTTTTTTTCCTCCATCCCTGGTTCCGCTGACTGCCTGGACTGTAGCCCCGGAAGAGATTTCAACCGATCCGTTGGTAATGAATGTCTTTGATCCGTTGATATACCATTTGCCCTCCTTGAATGTTGCTGTGGTTTTGGTTCCCCGGGAGTCTGATCCGGCTTCCGGTTCTGTCAATCCGAATGCCCATAACTCTTTTCCGGTGGCAAGTCGTGGCAGGTACTCCTCTTTCTGTTTCTCGGTGCCAAATTCCAGGATTGGTAATATTCCGAGTGAATTGTGTGCAGCAAGTGTGGCAGCCTGTGAACCGTCAACCCGGGCAAGTTCCTCCACCGCAATAATATACGAGAGGGTATCCAGCGCCTGACCGCCATATTTTTCCGGCATGCACATTCCAAAAAGTCCCAGTTCACCAATCTGCAGGGTTATCTCTTCCGAAAACTCCGCTTTTTCGTCCAGTTCACGGGCAACCGGCTTGATGACCCGTTCGGCAAAATCCCTGACGCTATTGCGGATCAATTCATGCTCTTCGGTTTCAATCATGGTAATGCATTTTATGATTTATAATTAAATTGTCCTGTTTTGCTATATACCCTGATCGGGAACGAACTTATAGGAGTACATGATCATTCCGGTTTTACCCTCCTCATTCATTCTTCTGAATTTAGAAGATAACCGATCCCCGATTTTCAGGGTTTCAGGATCACAATCCGTGATCTGACCCAGTACTTTCACTCCTTCGTCCAGGCCTACAAGACCAACAGCATACGGCGCAAAATCGGTAAATCCCGATGGAGCAGTCCGGATGATGGTGAATGTTTCCAGTTTACCCTTTCCTGAAAGGTTTATCGTCTCATACTCCATATGGCCACATTCAGGACAAATGAGTCGTCCGGGGAAAGAGATCTTACCACACTGCTTGCATTTTGCAGCTTCCATTCTATATCGCTGCGGACTTTCTCTCCAATGTTTTGGTACGTTCATGATAAGTCGGTTTAATAGTATACTTTATTCTTGATTTAAAAAATAATCTTCATCATTTTCTAGAACCTGGTTTTCTGGTGATTTTCCAATGGATATACTTTAAATTCATCAAGTTCCATTATTTTATTTTTGCATTATTGTTTGACAATCTTCTGACCATTGTTTGACAATCGTTTGACCATTGTCTGACCATTGTTTGACAATCGTTTGACAATCGTTTGACCATTGTATGACTATCGTCGTTCCACCACATGGCATACGCAACTACCCCCTGATCCTCCCATATTTTGTGCTAACGCAGTCCTTGCTTCAGCTATTTGCCGTTTTCCGGCATTGTTTCTCAGTTGTTCAACGATCTCACAGATCTGCGCAACACCGGATGCTCCCACCGGATGTCCTTTTGCTTTCAATCCACCGGAAGGATTCACAGGGAATTTCCCATTCAAAGCAGTTAATCCGTCCATTGTAGCAGGACCGCCCTGGCCCTGTTTCACCACTCCCAATGATTCAAGGACCATAATCTCAGCAATGGTAAAGCAGTCGTGCACTTCTGCAAAATCGATATTGTTGATGGTTTTTTCCGCCATTTTCAGGGCACGTTGCACACCCAGGTCGACAGCATCCAGTTTAAGGATGTCTCTGCGGTGGCTAAGTGCGATGGTATCCGTACCCATCCCAATACCTGTAATCTCGACCACAGGGTATTTTTTCATTTTTTTTGCCTCCTCAACGGTGGTCAACAACACAGCTGCTGCACCATCTGTAATCGGTGAGCAATCGAGCAATCGCAAGGGATCGGCTATCATGGTTGAATTCATCACGGTTTCGAGGGTTACCGGAAATGGGAACTGTGCATTGGGATTTAATGCACCGTTTGCATGGTTTTTCACCGCCACCTGTGCAAGCTGTTCCCTGGTGGTACCAAAACGATCCATGTGTGCCCTGGCAAGCATGGCATATAATCCTGGAAACGTTATCCCATGAAAAGCTTCAAAGTCCTGGTCAGCAGCAGATGCCAGAGCAAAGGTGGCATCATTAACACTCACATCGGTCATTTTCTCCACACCGATCGCCAGGGCAAAGTCAGTGAAGCCGGATGCTACTTCAATGAAGGCTGAACGTACTGCCAGTCCTCCCGAGGCACAGGCAGATTCTACGCGTGTTGCAGGGACATGTTTCAGTCCAAGATAATCAGGAACCATACTGGCCAGGTGTTCCTGTCCGTTAAACAGACCGCTGGACATACAACCGATGGTCAGGGAGTCAACCCGGTTTGTACCGGCATCAGTGAAGCAGTTTTGAGCAGCTTCAACACACAGATCACGAAGGGATTTGGTCCATAGTTCCCCGAATTTGATCATTCCAATACCAACTATTGCGACATTTCTCATAGCTACCTCCTATTCTTGTTTACGAATTTTACGTCTGAATTTTGCATATACACCGTATTGCAGGTACGTTTTGTGTGTATCGAGCTGGGTTCTGACTTTCGGTGCCAGGTCCCGTATTTCGGCAAGTCGTTCTGTTGTCCGGAAAACAAAGGCATCACTTCCTGCACCGGACCCGTAGGAAACAAGGAGGATTAGTTCATCCTCTTTTGCTTCATCCAGGGTTGCAGCCAGTCCCATGGGTGAAGATCCGGAGTAGGTATTACCCAGCATGGGTGTAAGCAAACCATAGCGGTACTGGGGTTCAGTAAAGCCAAGGCTTTTTGCAACCTGTACCGGGAATTTTCCATTGGGTTGATGGAAAATCATATACTGAAAGTCTGACGGTTTCATTCCCGTTTTCTCAAGGATTGCCTCCACTGCACCGGTAATGTGTTTTTTGTATGCAGGTTCTCCGGTAAATCGTCCCCCATGTTCAGGATAATGCGCATGTTCGCGTCGCCAGAAGTCCGGTGTATCGGTCATATAGGCATGGGTATCGATCAGTTCTGCAATAACCTTTTCTTTTCCCATAATGTAGGCGGCTGCCCCGGCACTCGCCGAGTATTCCAGGGCATCGCCAGGAGCACCCTGGGAAGTATCAGCACCGATCGCAAGGGCGTATTTGACTGATCCGCTTTGTACCAGTTGCAACGCAATAAACATGCCTTCCGTCCCGGCTTTGCAGGCAAACTCCAGGTCTGCCGTATGAACATAAGGACAGGCACCCAATGCTTCAGAGACGATGGTTCCTGTTGGTTTAACTGCATAGGGATGTGATTCGCTGCCGACATAGACAGCTCCGATCTCTGAAGGAGTGATCCCGGCTCTGCGCAGGGCATTACGGGCAGCATTGACGGAAAGTGTTGCACAATCCTCATCGGGAGCAGGTACTGATTTTTCGTTCAGGTTCAAGCCCCTTTTCAAAGCAACCGGGTCTGCTCCCCAGACCTTGGCAATCTCTTCCACTTTTATCCTGTAGCGGGGAATCTGAGTGCCATAACCAATAATTCCAACCATAAAAACCTCCTTTTTAAATTCATCAATTATTATGATTCTTTACCAGAACGTTATTTACTTTCCTGTTCAAAATAGACCAGTGGAACACCTGCCTCAACCATCTGACCAACAGAAACCGGGATTTTGTTGATCCGGGCATCCCGGTGAGCGATGATATTGTTTTCCATCTTCATTGCTTCGATCACAAGTACCACATTGCCCTTTTTAATCTCTGCCCCCTTCTTTCCATTGATCTTTATTACTTTTCCCGGCATTGGTGAGGTAAGGACATTGGTATCCGTTATTTCTACTCCTTCTGACAAATGGTATTCGACCTCATCGGAAAGCTGGTCATTTCGTGCTATTTCAAACTGATGTCCATTAAAACTAATGCAGGTTTTTAGTTTCCCACAAGGGGAGATCCATGTTTTATATTCCTGGTTATTAATCGAGAAAGTCAATACCCCACCTGAAAAGCTATCGATTGTGGCTTCATGTTTCTTTTTACCAATTTTAGCAACAAAATGGGGGTAATTGCTCTTCAGTATGGTAACCGGAATTTCCTTATCATCGAGCTGGACAGGTATTCTCATCCTTGTTCTCCAATAGCCCATATGATCCCAAATATTCAGGTCTGTTGACCGGGAAGGAAAAGCAATATCCCGGACCGGGAAAAGCGTGCTGGCTATAAAGGAAAGGAGTGGGATAATGTGATCCGCTTGCTGTTTTTCATCACTGATCTGTTTTAAGACCAGGTGTGTATTGTGATCGCACCAGGTGGTTGAAATCCGGTTAGCTATGAAATCCTTGTTCCGTATTAAACCGAGAAGGTATGGAATATTGGTTTTTATTCCATGAATAATATAGTTACCGAGTGCTTCATCAAGTTTCTGAGTTGCCTTCTTCCGGTCGTTTCCATGCACGATTAGTTTCCCGATCATCGGGTCGAAAAAACTCTTGATCTCTGTACTTTTATCTGTAGAGGAATCGACCCGAATATTATCTCCTGCAGGTTCTGCATAACAGGTCATGATACCGGGTGATGGCAGAAATCCATTTGCCGGATCTTCCGCATATATTCTGGCTTCAATGGCATGGCCCTTTTGCCGGATATCATCCTGTGAAAAGGAGAGTGGGTTTCCGGCGCTTACCAGGATCTGTTCACGCACAAGGTCCAGTCCGGTGGTCATTTCCGTAACGGGGTGTTCTACCTGAATCCGGGTGTTCATCTCAAGAAAATAGAAATTCAGATTTTGGTCGACCAGGAATTCAATGGTTCCGGCATTGTTATAACCGATCTCTTTTCCAATCCTTACGGCAGCACTACCCATCTCCTGTCGTAATTCAGGAGTAAGCGTTGGGGAAGGGGATTCTTCGATTATCTTCTGGTAACGCCTCTGTATTGAGCATTCTCTTTCAAATAGGTGAACTACATTGCCATATTGATCACCCATTACCTGGATTTCAATATGGCGGGAGTCTTCCAGATACTGTTCAATATATATCGTTCCATCGCCGAAATAGGATAAAGCCTCACGCCGTGTAGTTTCCAGGGCACTCTTCAGTTCGCTATCTTCCTTGACCACTCTCATCCCTTTTCCTCCACCTCCGCCAGCTGCTTTTAAAAGCATGGGAAAGGGGATACGTTGAGCAGCTTTTAACAGTGAATCGGTCGTTTTACCTACGGCTCCCCCAACAAGAGATATATTGATGCTTTTTATGAACTCCCGTGCTTTGATTTTGTTTCCCATCAGTGCCATGACATTGGCTGAGGGGCCGATGAATGTCAATCCTGCCTGCTGGGTGGCTTCGACAAATTTTGGATTTTCTGCAAGGAATCCATAGCCGGGGTGAATGGCATCACATCCTGATTGCTTTGCTGTGCGAACAATCTTTTCAATATTCAGGTATGTTTCACTCAGGGCTTCCTTTCCAATGCAGCGGGCTTCATCAGCAACCGTTATATGGAGAGATGCAGCATCGGATTCCGAGAAGATTGCCACGGTTGGTATGCCCAGGCTTTTCGCTGCCCGGTTAATGCGTATGGCGATTTCACCCCTGTTCGCTATTAGTATTTTATTGAATAATTTCATGCCTTTTCTCACATATACATTTGGATTATTCTGGTAATCCAGGAATCAGGAGCTATTGTTTCTTTACCCATCCAGGAGTTCTTTTCTTCAGGAATGCCTGCATTCCTTCCTGTCCCTCTTCTGAAGCCCTGATCTCTGCAATCATGCGTGCGGTATATTCCAAGGCTTCTTCCAGACTCAATGTATTGGATACATCAAAGATCAGTTTTTTGCATTGAGACATTGCAGAAGGACCACTTGTCAGCAACAGGTTAATCACCGAGGTAACCTGTTTTTCCAGTTCATCGATGGGTAATGATTGATTAATAAGTTTTATTTTTTCTGCTTCTCTCCCCTTAATTCGTCTTCCTGTAAGCATCAATTCCCTTGCTCCAAACTCGCCAACCCTTTTTACGATATAGGGTGAGATGCAGGCAGGGATCACACCGATTTTCACCTCACTCAGGGAGAAGGTGGTATTCTCTTCACAGAAAGCCATATCGCAGGCAGCGAGTAATCCATTGGCTCCTCCGATGGCTGCGCCATGGACAACGGCTACAGTGGGTTTATTGCAGGTATAGATCGAATAGAAGCAGTGTGAAAGCCGGAGGCTCTCCTTGAGGTTTTCTTCGTATACATAGCTTGTAACATCTTTCATCCAATTCAAATCAGCCCCGGCACAGAATGATTTCCCTTTACCACGCAGGAGAACAACCCGCACCTCTTCTTTTCCATTGATGGATTCAAAACAGTTGATCAGTTCTGAGATCATCAATTCATTAAAGGCGTTGTGCACTTCAGGTCGATTAAGCCATATGGTAGTAACCTGGTTTTTCGATTCGCATGCTATGGTATTGTAATTGGTCATTTCTTGAACGATCATAAAATAAAAAGGGGTGTTACATTCTAAACACCCCATATTTCGGTTCACCAAACTTCCTGTTTAGCGACATGGATATACCCAGGGCCAAAATTCTCCTGGTATCTAAGGGATCTATGATCCCATCATCCCAGAGTCTTGATGTGCTGTAGTATGGGGATCCTTCGTAGCTATATTCATCCAGTATCGCCTTCCTCAATTTTTGAGCTTCCTGTTCAGGAAAATCTTTTCCCCTGGCCTTCATCTGGTCTCTTTTTATGGTTACCAGGACATCTGCTGCCTGGTCACCTCCCATAACTGAGATGCGAGCATTTGGCCACATGAAAAGGAGTCTGGGTTCATAAGCCCTACCTGCCATGGCGTAATTACCGGCACCGAACGATCCACCAAAGATTACTGAAAATTTAGGGACTGTAGCATTGGCAACGGCGTGTACCAATTTGGCACCGTCCCGCGCTATTCCTTCTCTTTCATATTTTTTACCGACGATGAAGCCGGTAATGTTCTGGAGGAAAACAATTGGCACTTTCCGGAAGTCACACAGTTCAATGAAATGAGTTCCTTTCAGCGAGGTTTCGGAAAAGAGTACTCCGTTGTTTGCCAGGATACCAACCGGGAAGCCCATGATCCTTGCAAAGCCGGTAACCATCGTGGGAGCATACCTTGCCTTGAATTCATGAAACTTGCTCCCATCCACCAGTCTCATAATGATTTCCCTTGAATCCACGGATCGTTTTAGATCAAGCGGGGCAATCCCATAGATCTCTTCCGGGTCATAGTGAGGATCTTCAGGGGGCAGAATTTCAAGGCTCTGTTTTTCCGTACGGGGAATGGACTCAAAGATATTCCTGCAAATCTGTATGGCATGTTTATCATTTTCAGCGAAATGATCGGATACACCCGAGATGGATGTATGGACAGTAGCACCACCCAAATCCTCTGCCGACACCTCTTCTCCGGTAGCTGCCTTAACCAGTGGAGGTCCTCCGATAAAAATCGTTCCCTGCTTATTGACAATAATGGTTTCATCGCTCATTGCCGGAACATAAGCACCGCCAGCGGTACAAGACCCCATAACAATTGAAATCTGGGGAATACCTTCCGCAGAGAGTCTTGCCTGGTTATAAAAGATACGGCCAAAATCAAACCGGTCAGGAAAAACCCGTGCCTGTTCCGGCAAGAACACACCACCTGAATCAACCAGGTAAACACAGGGTAGCCGGTTTTCCATAGCAATTTCCTGTGCCCTGATGTGTTTCTTTATCGTTTCTGCCACATAGGTTCCACCCTTCACGGTTGCATCATTGGCTACAATGATGGTTTCCCTGCCATGAATTACACCGATACCCGTTACGATACCAGCTGCCGGAAAGGCATCGTCATACTGGCCAAAGGCAGCAAGGGGGGAAAGTTCCAGGAACGGCGTGTTCGGATCAAGCAACAGATCAATCCGTTCACGGGCAAGAAGCTTACCACGGCTGTGATGTTTTTTAACAGCTTCCGGGCTACCTCCCTGAAAAACAAGTTCCAGCCGTTTTTTGTATTCTGCTAATACAATAAGGTATTCTTTTACATGCTTTTTGAATTCCCTTGAATTAGTATTGACCTGTGAGTTAAGTGTTAGCAAAATCAATCATTTTTAGTGTGATTAAGATAGAAAAAAAAAATGGATTTCATGATACGCGAATCAAAAATCAAGGGATGATTTTTCTATTTCTTGAAAATCCACTAAATTTAGCCATACATCCATTTGATTCGCCTTGAGCAAATACATCCAGCATTTAATCACCCAGGGGGAAGGGCAGACACTTGATTTCAAGTTTTGCATAACGGATTCGAAAAAAATCGCAAGGACTCTGGCTGCGTTCTCTAATTGCAATGGAGGGAAGCTATTGATCGGCGTTAAAGACAATGGCAATATCTCCGGTATCCGTTCGGATGAAGAGTTTTATATGATCCAGGCTGCTGCAGAGATGTATTGCAGGCCTAACATCTCATTCGAAACCACAAATTGGGAGATTAACGGAAAAACGATACTTGAAATAACCGTTCCCAAAAGCGATAAGAAGCCGCATTATGCAATCGCAGATGACGGTAAATGGAAAGTATTTGTCCGTTCCGGAGATCAGAATTTTATCGGTAACAGGATCCTGCTGAAGACATGGGAAGCGAAAAAAAGAAAGACAGGGACTCTGGTGAAATTCACCAAAAAAGAGAAAATTCTTCTGGATTTTCTGGATAAACATGAATCCATTTCACTTCCCAAATTTCAGAGGATAGCGAACATACCCAGGTATCTTGCAGAGAAAATTCTGGTTAATTTTATTGTCCTCGATATCGTAGGTATTGAATTCACCGAAAAGGGGGTTTTTTACCATCTTACCGAATCGGGAGTAAAAAAATTGAGTGGTAACCAAAAATCACTGAATCATGAAGGAAATTGAAAAGCTTGACAAAATTGCCATCACGGTAAGGTCTCATAAGTTGTTGAAGGAGCTGCTGCATGAAAATCCGAGACTGGAGGAAATCATGAGGAATGCAAAGAATGAAACAGAAGCACTGGTTGGTGTGCAGAACTGGATCATGGGGTATCTGAAAACGAAACCGGATGCCTATCGGTATTTCGTCAATAAACAAACAGGTAGAGAGACGTTTGAGAAGCTCGACTGGCAGGATTATGCTGCCATTCGCATCCTTGACTACATCGATAATGCAGGAAGAGAGTTTCCTGACCTTAACCTTCGTGGAGAGATTGCGGTAAGCAATCCCATCAAGTTGATCTGGCTGGGAGTAAATTTTGGTACCGGTGGAGCCAAGCCTTACTTTTTTAAGGATATGCTGCAATTGTTCCGTCAATTTTCGGGAAAAACGACGAGGGAAATCCCATCCAGGGAAAAGGTCATCGAATGGATGGAAAGGTATCCTTCAGGGCTTGATCCCAGGATCATTAAGCTCAGGGAAGAGAACAAGGACAGGATTCTTACGATTATTATTGAAAAAATCAACCGGGGTGAGATAAAAGACGACAACTATTTTTTCGAGCATAAAAAAACAAAAGAAGAGAAGCTTGAAACAGCCAGAAAGTGGTGGAAAGAGCGGCTGTTCCACCTTCGCTTTGCAGTCCGTTCCCCCAAGTTGTTAAACGAGTTGTTAGGGAATTCCCTTGATCCTGATACGATGAAGATCCTGTATGATGCTGAAAAGTCAGGTATACCATTTTTTGTGAATCCCTATTATCTCTCCCTGCTACATGTAAGGGTTCCGTACTTTGCCATTGGAGCCGACCTGGCGATCAGGCACTATATTGTCTACAGTCAGCAACTGGTAAATGAATTCGGGCATATTGTTGCATGGGAAAAGGAGGATCTGGTTGAACCGGGGAAACCCAATGCCGCTGGCTGGTTATTACCTTCACACAATAATGTTCACAGAAGATACCCCGAAGTAGCCATTCTGATACCGGATACCATGGGCAGGGCCTGCGGAGGACTCTGCTCATCCTGCCAGCGAATGTATGATTTCCAGCGTGGAAACTTGAATTTTGACCTTCAAAAGCTCAAACCCCGGGAGACATGGAGTGAAAAGCTGGAGAAACTCATGAACTATTTTGAAGAGGACTCCCAACTCAGGGATATTCTCATCACCGGAGGGGATGCATTCATGAGTTCGGACCAATCGATTAAAAAAATACTGGATGCTATTCTTGAAATGGCAAAAAGGAAACAAGAGAAGAACAAAAAACGGAAAGAGGGAGAAAAGCATGCTGAACTTGTCAGGGTTCGTTTCGGTACACGGTTGCCGGTATATTTGCCTCAACGTATAACGCCAGAACTAACAGAGATCCTTGCCGACTTTAAAGCCAGGGCTTCAGAGATAGGGATCAAACAATTTCTTGTCCAGACCCATTTTGAATCACCCATGGAAGTAACACCGGAAGCACGAGAGGGAGTAAAATTGTTAATATCAGCTGGCTGGACTGTAACCAATCAGCTTGTCTTCACTGCCCCGGCTTCCAGACGCGGGCATTCCGCCAAACTAAGGCAGGTGCTCAATGACATCGGTATCCTGAACTACTATACCTTTACTGTCAAAGGGTATATGGAGAATAATTTTATGTTTGCTACCAATGCAAGGGCTGTTCAGGAACAACTGGAGGAGAAAATCTTAGGAAAAATAGCTGAAAAAGATTATGAAACGATTCGTCAATTCCCCATGGAAGCAGAATTGATGATGGAAAACATTGATGCGCTGCGTAAGTATAACAACATACCTTTCCTGGCAACTGACCGGAATGTATTGAACCTCCCGGGGGTTGGGAAAAGCCTTACATTCAGAGTGATCGGGATTACACGATACGGAAGGAGAATACTTGAATTCGATCACGATGCTACCCGGGTACACAGTCCCATCATCCATAAAATGGGGAAAGTCGTGATCATTGAATCCAAGTCGATCAGCGAATACCTTAATCAGCTTGAGGAAATGGGTGAAATAATTTCAGATTATGAGGGTATTTACGGATATTCTATCGGTGAAACGGAAGAGCGGATCCCCGTGTTTGAATACCCCGAATATGACTTCGATGTTACACCGGAACTGAGCAATTTAGTGATCGATTAGAAAGGGCTTCCCTCCTGCCTTTGACTGAAGACGATCCGATTACAACTTGTGATTGATCACGATTTTTACTAACTTTGTGATTCTTCAGGTGTGATTCTTTCAGGCTTCTGTGCCTCTGTTACTGCATTTTTCTGTCAGTTTTCTTACCTGACAATCTCATATACAAAATTGATTTTTATGGAAGCGATAAGAATTGAAAAGTTAACCATTTCTCCTTTGTCATTTAAGATTTTCCGAAAAATCCTTGATGAGAATCCGCGACTTGAGGAGATTGTACGCAATGCAAGGAATTGGGCGGATATGCTGCATAGTATCAAATCATGGATTTTGGAAGAGATTAAAGATCGTCCCTGGGTTCTTCACTTTTACGAGAGCAATACTCCTGAAATGGAAAACTTTAAAAAACTATCCTGGAATGATTATGCTGCAATCCGCCTCCTGGATTATATTGACCACAGCGGTGAAAAGTTTGAAGATCTGAACATTTCGAATAAAGTTTCCGTAAGTTATCCTTTTAAAAACATCTGGCTGGCATACCACAAAGGGTCCGGTGGTGCCAAGCCGGCATTCTTTGAAGACATGCTGCATCTTTTCAGGCAGTTCACCGGAAAGGAAACCTTGACGTTGCCCGGTAAAGAGAAGGTAAAAGAGTGGATGGAACGGCATCCTTCGGGACTGGATTCTGATATCATACGCCTGAGGGAAAGGAACAAAAACAGGATTATTAAGATCATTATTGACAAATTGGATTCCGGAGAGCTAAAGAGCAGGAGGTTTTATTTTGAACCCGGACTTACAAAAAAAGAGAAAATTAAACTGGTTAATGAATGGTGGAATGATGAACGGTTTCACCTCACGTTTGCCGTCCGTACTCCGGAATTGCTGAACGAGATGCTGGATTATTCATTGCAGCCTGATACACTGGAAACATTAAAGAAAGCAAGAGAAGTTGGAATACCGATTTTTGTCAATACCTATTACCTCTCGCTTTTGAATGTGCGGGTCCCTCATTTTGCACTCGGAGCAGACCTGGCAATCAGGGACTATATTTTCCATAGCAACTTCATGGTCAGAGAGTTTGGAAAGATCATTGCCTGGGAAAAAGAGGATGTCGTTGAACCCGGAGAGCCAAATTTTGCCGGTTGGATTCTCCCAAATCGCCATAACATTCACCGCCGCTATCCGGAAGTAGCGATTATCATTCCGGAAACCATGGCAAGAACCTGCGGCGGACTCTGTTCCAGCTGCCAGAGAATGTATGATTTTCAGCGCGGACATTTAACCTTTAACCGCGAAGACCTTAAACCGGATGAAAAATGGCCACAGAAACTGGAACGGTTAATGGACTATTTTGAGAATGACTCAAAGTTGAGAGACATTTTAATTACCGGTGGGGATGCGTTCATGAGTTCGGAGAAATCACTCAGGGAGGTACTGGATGCGGTCTGCCAGATGGCTCTCCGGAAGAAAAAAGCAAACCAGAAAAGAAAAAATGGTGAAAAGTATGCAGAGATTGTGCGGGTGCGACTTGGTACACGATTACCTGTTTATCTGCCGCAACGATTCAATTCGGAACTCATCCGAATTCTGGAACGATTCAAAGAGAAAGCTTCAGCCATTGGCATTTCCCAGTTCGTCATCCAGACGCATATTGAATCTGCTATGGAGATAACCCCTGATACACGGAAGGCGATTCAAAAATTGATCTCCGCAGGCTGGATTGTTACCAACCAGCTTGTTTTCACTGCGGCAGCTTCACGCAGGGGACACACGGCAAAATTGCGTCAGGTTCTGAACGAGATCGGGGTTCTTCCATACTATACATTCACCGTAAAAGGGTATATGGAAAATTACCACAATTTCCCGACAAACGCCAGGAATGTTCAGGAATTAGTTGAAGAGAAAATAGCTGGGAAAGTACCTGAGGAATCCATTGAAGCGATCAAAGGTCTACCGAACGACGCGAAGCATATGGTTAAGAATCTGGAGTTGTTGAGAAAGAAGCATAATCTTCCTTTCCTTGCCACCGACCGGAACGTTTTAAATCTCCCTGGAGTTGGGAAGAGTATGACTTTCAGGGTAATAGGGATCACCCCATGGGGAAGAAGAATACTTCAGTTCGATCATGATAAAACCCGTAATCACAGTCCCATCATACACAAGATGGGTAAAGTAACCGTTGTTGAATCCAAACCGGTAAAACACTACCTGGATCAGCTTGTTGAGATGGGTGAGGATGTATCGGAATACAACGGGGTATACGGATATTCACTGGGTTTAACAGAGCAGATCATGCCTCTGTATGAATATCCTGAATATAAATTCGAGGTAACACCGGAATTTTCAAACCTGGAAGTTTAGTCCGGTAATCGGTCAGACCCTTTTGATCGTTAAGCCAGCTGTATACCAATCACGATTATATCATCGACCTGGGGAAGTTCTCCCTGCCATTCATTCAGGGTATCATCAAGTATATTACCCTGCTCTTCCATCGGATAGTCCTGAACCTCCAGCAACAATTTCTTGAATGCTTTGGTCATGAATTTTTTTCCTTCTGGTCCGCCAAATTGATCCACGTACCCATCGGAAAACATGTAAATGGTATAACCGGGTTTCATATCCAGTTCATGAAGGCTGAATGGTTCATGGTTTTTTGCCGAGATTCCGATGGGCATTTTATCTCCCTTAATCTGTTGAAGCAGGTAATTGTTATTGTACATGTCACCCTGCTGAACATCCAACTCCTGGCCTTTTTCCACCGTTTTTTTCTCCTTATCCTTTAGCGGACGAACGAAATAGAGCGGATTATATGCTCCGGAGAACTGTATCCGGCGTTTTTCCTTATCTATCACACAAAGTGAAAGGTCCATGCCATCCTTGGTTTCATCTTCTACTTCACCCGTCTGTTTCAAGGATTCCATAACAATCTCTCTCAATTCATCGAGGATCAGGTTTGACTGGGTAATTCCCGACTTAACAACAATCTCATTCAGAAATGATATACCGAGCATGCTCATGAATGCTCCCGGGACACCATGTCCGGTGCAATCCGCAGCACAGATAAAGACCTTATTCTCCTTATGTGTCATCCAATAGAAGTCACCACTTACGATGTCTCGTGGTTTAAACAGGATAAAGTGTTTGGGCAGGCTTTCGAAGAGGATTTTTTCAGATGGCAACAGGGCTCTCTGGATCCGGCTTGCGTACTCTATGCTATCGGTCAACTCTTCTTTCTGTCTCACTACTTCAGCAGTTCTTTCCGCAACAATTCCCTCCAGCCGTATATTCTCCATCAACAGCCTGCGGGTGTAGAGTTTTACAATAATCACCACGAGCGTAATTGCCAGGATCACATAGAGGATGTATGCAATGATCGTTTGATACCAGGGAGGTAGGATAGTAAACTCAAAGGTTCCGATTCCGCTTTCCACTCCGTAAACATTTTTTGCCTGAATCCTGAAAATATAATCACGCCGGCTAAGGTTAGTATAGGTAAATTCTGTCCGGTCGGACCAGGGGGTCCAATCCTTATCATTCCCCTCGAGCCAGTACCGGTATTGTGTTGCTTCTTCGGCTTCAAAAAACGGAGCAGCCCAATGAAATGTAACATTATTGTGGTCGAATTTTACGTCATATTTTAGTTCCTCAGGCTGATCGCTGCTAATGATCAATTTACCCTGCTCATTCCGATGATAGAAGGCTCCGTTAAAAATAACAGAATCGATATCCAGGATAACCCGTCTGACCTGGGCCTGATAGGGGATGGTAAAATCCTTAGCGTATGATTTATCGTACCGTAAGAGTTCATTTGCTTTTCCAAACCATACAATTCCATTTTCATCCGGATAGAGTGCATCAGTTGAATACCGTGATAACCGTTTAAAAGGAAGGTCATTGGGAACAAATTCATCACCATCCCTGCTGATGTATGTTTCAAAGTACCCTTCATTTTCTTTCTGCAAACTCATCCAAAAATCTCCATCCCTGTCTTTCATTATTCTGAATACTTTAAGGGATCCGTCCGAAAATTCGGGGCCAAAAAACCGGGAAGGTACAAACCGGTCATCCTGGGCATTGTATTCATATACACCTCCCTTTGTAGCAAAAAAGATTCCCTCTTCAAATTTGAATATATAATTCTCATTGAGGGTTGGCAGTCCATTATCGGTTGTATACCTGGTAATGATCGTATCCTTTTCTTCCGTAAACTCGCACTTAAAAATTCCACCAAACACACTGGATGCAAAGATATTTCCCCGATCATCCTCAACAATTGATCGAATTTCTTCACTTCCCACGTAATCTCCCTCAAGTTCCCATTTTCCCCGATTAAAACGGATAGTGACAAATCCATCTTTCAGTCCGAGGTATAATTTCCTGGGATCGCTATCCGATTTGTTCACTTTGTAAATATTTAAGCGCCTGGCTACAATTCCCTGTGTTATATTATCCGCAGAACCAATTCTGCTGAGATCGAACAATCCATGTTCAGTGCCAACGAGTAATTTTCCGGGGAGACTTCCATCCCCATCAAAGTAGACAAATGACCATGCCTGGTCAACGATCTCATCCACTTTTTCAAAGTGTACATAATCGAAATCGTCCCGGGTCATATAGTACACACCATTTTCAGTAGCCAGAAACAGGATGTCCTTAAATTTTATGATATCATTAATGTTTCCATTTATTCCACTCTCTTCGGCGAAATAGCGGAAAGGTGAATTGATTTCGACCTTTCCCATTCCGAAGGTGAGAGCTAACCACATTGGGGAATTATCAATCATTAGTGGATTGACAAATATCGATGTAATGGTCTGGTTCTGGAGACCAATCCTTTCGTCGAGTTGAGTAATGACCTGCCCGTCACTTCTGAAGATATAACATCCTTCTCCCTGCACAGTTCCCAGTGCAAAGTGATCATCCGGAAGAGCAATTCCGCTATAGACGAACGATTGTTTCAGGACATCGTTCAATTCAGGGTTGATAAAATGATCATTTACCCTGCCTGTTTCCAGGTTAAAGAGGTAAAGTCCTGAGCGCGCTGTCCCAATAACCAACTCATTATCACTAATTGGCACCAACGCCATAATATTTTTTGTGTTGAAAAATGAACCCCCGTTGACGGCTACGACAGAATCTCCCTGCATCTCCAGCAGCCCTTTGAAAAAGTCCCCAAGGAAAAACCTGTCATTGGCTACGAAACTGAAAAATACCTGGTCAAAACCATATTCAGCCGGTTTGATGATCTGTATGGTATCGGTTGACAGGAGGTATTTAAAAATTGTCTTTTCAGCACAAAAGTATACCTTTCCTTTCCAGAAGAGGGTTTTCCAGATATCCCCGAATTCCTGAGCGGAGGAATCCAACTTATTTACGAGGCTGTAATATACCATGTTACCAATGGCGTCCGGTCCCAGGTATCCGAATTCACCGACTGCCCCAACATATACTGTTCCGTTCTCACCCACTGCTAAAGAACGGACAAAGGATCTGTTTCCGATTGGAATTGTCCTGAAATTCCGGCCATCATATTCCACTACCATCCCGTCATTATTGGCAATATAGATCATCCCGCGATGATCCTGTGTAACCGCCCAGTTCTGCTGTCCGGTTGATTCAACGGGAGGATAATTGGTTATGAAAGGAACACCCGTTTCAAAAACCTGACTGAAACCAGACATAACAAGGAAAATGAACAGAATGGTGCCGCTTATTTTTTTCATGAGCTGGTAGTGATCACCGTTAAGCGAAAATAATTAGCAAAAATAGAAAGATTACTTTCAAAACATACGGCAAGATATATATAATTTCTAAATTTTGTAAAATTTCAAAATAACTGTTAAACTTATCCTTAACTTTACATGGGTGTTTTACGTATTATACGTATAGTAAAAATTTAGGTTATTACGTTCCATTTTACGGTTATATGTATGAGAAGGGGAATACTATATATTCTCGCTACTATACTTTTATCCGGGTTTATTATTGCAAAAGAGGATAAAAGAAAGATCAGTTTATCTTCTGATCCACCCGGGATTGCCATTCTCCGGAACGACCCTTCCCATTTTCACCTGGAGTACACGCTCTCTTCTTTTTCGGTATCATCCATTTATACCCCAAACGGAGAGTTTTCAAGGATTATTGTTGACGGATACACCAATGAGAGCCCGGATGGAACACCTGAATTACCTGTTCTCAGCCGGATCATTGAAATTCCTGCCGGAGCACAACCAGAAATTCACATTATTTCCTTCCAGGAGGAAATCATAATCCTGGAAGATCACCAGGTATATTCAACAATTTTCCCTTCACAACCCTCGGTAAGGAAGAACCAGGATCCGAACCAACGCCCCTTTCATTATTCAAGGGAAATATATGAACGTGACCGCTATACAGAAGGAGAAAGGATTTCCATCATCGAACTGGGGCAATCGCGTGGAAGAAGGCTTGCCCAGCTGCAAATTGCTCCCTTCCGTTACAATCCGGTTCAGAATGTTCTGAACGTGGCCTGTAAGATGGAGATTGAGATCCGTTTCAAAAATGCCAATGCGAGTCTGACACGGGATATTCATAAACGATTTTATTCACCGGTTTTTGAGGAGTCATTTCACCGGGTATTGAACTACCAGGAAGATCAAACCAAATCCTTCACCAGCCAGAAACCCCTGAAATATGTGATCCTTTCATCCCCCCAGTTTTCTGAAGCACTTCAACCATTTATCGAATGGAAAACCAAAAAAGGATTTACAGTAATCGAAGTTTATAAAGGAGATCCGGAAGTTGGAAGCACCAAAACGGAGATGAAAGCTTTTCTGGACAGCCTTTATACCTCGGCAACACCTGAAGATCCTGCACCAACTTACCTATTGATTGTTGGCGATCATGAACAGATCCCTGCATTCAAAAGTGACTACGAGCATTATACAGATCTCTATTATTCTGAATACGATGGGGGTGGGGATTTTTTCCCGGAGTTGTTATATGGAAGGCTCTCCGCAAAGGATACCTCACAGTTGAATCCTCAGATTGAAAAGATCCTGGAATATGAACAATACCTGTTCCCTGATCCTGCTTTTCTGGATAAAGCAGTAATGATTGCAGGGGTGGATTGGGAGTATGCACCTACCCATGGCAATGGACAGATCAATTACGGCACGTCCAATTATTTTAACGCAGAGCATGGGATATTCTCGTACACATACCTCTATTACCGTGATTCTGTCCCTGTGGACCGGGAATTGATCTTACAGAATGTGAGTGATGGAGCGTCTTTTGTAAATTATACAGGGCATGGTTCTGTCGAATCCTGGCTCAATCCTTCCTTTACCATTTCTGATATCGAAACATTGCTGAATGGAGGTAAATATCCATTGATGATCGGCAATGGATGTCAATCTGCCAATTTTTATTATGAATGTTTTGGAGAAGCCCTGGTTCGGGCACGAGGTAAAGGTGCATTGTCCTACATCGGTTGTACGAATGATTCATACTGGGACGAGGATTATTTCTGGGCGGTTGGTACCGGTCCAGTCGTGGCATTTCCAACGTACGAGGAAACCGGCCTTGGGATGTATGACCGAACGTTCCACGATCATGGGGAACCGGAAACCGAATGGTACCCAACCCAGGGGCAGATGGTTTTCGGGGGGAATCTATCGGTGGTTGAAGGCAGTCCGATAAAAGCGAAATATTACTTTGAAATTTATCATGTCCTGGGTGATCCCTCCTTAATGGTCTATTTTTCCCAGCCCGAACCCCTCGTTGTGAATAAGCCCCAAACCGTTCCTGCCGGGATTAATACTTTATTCATTCAGGCTGAACCATATGCATATGTTGGGGTCACTAAGGATGGCTCCCTTCTGGATGCGAAGTTTACAGGATATTCTGGTTTAGCCCTTCTTCAATTTCAGGAACTGAATGACACCGGGAAGCTTGATATTGTAATATCCAAGCAGAACCGGCAACCGTTTATCGACAGCATCCGGGTCATACGATCTCTTGATCCTTTTGTGGTTTTTGAAAGCCTGAACTTATGTGATACACTTGGAATGGATGATTCCCAGACAGACTACGGGGAAACGGTTGTAATGAAGGTTCGCCTGGAGAACCTGGGAGAGACTGATGCAGAGGGTATTCATGGCGTTCTTTCCACTTCAGATCCTTATGTATCGATTATCGATTCAACAGGTTATTGGGGTACTGTAAATGGATTGGACCTTTCAGCAAAAATCCCGGCCTTTATCGTTGAGATCAAAGATACTGTGCCAAATGGACATAGTGTAACATTTTGTCTCAGAGTAAAAGACACGCTTAATCAGGAATGGATCTCCTATTTTATCATGGACATTTATTCACCTGTCCTGAACACCGGTAAACTTACGGTGAATGACCTGGCAGAAGGGAACGGCAACCTTAAGCTGGATCCGGGGGAAGCGTCAAAGTTAGTCCTGAAGATCCAGAACATGGGAAGCAGTGAAGCGAAACAGGTTACCATTACCCTGCGCAATCAGGACGGGTTGATCTCCTTTACCGACTCTGTGATAACACTTGATTCGTTACTTGCTAATTCCACTGAAAAAGCCAGTTTCCCCATCTCAGTAAATCCATCGGCTGAAACCGGATCTTTAACTCATGTTCAATTTTTTATCCAAAGTAGTTTCACTTCATTCATTGACTCATTCTCCCTGCCCATCGGACTCATCTATGAAGATTTTGAAAATTATGGATTCGGGCAATACAACTGGTATAATGATTCCATTCATCCCTGGCTGATTACAGAATCAAGCAAATGGGAGGGGGAGTATAGTGCCCAATCAGCAAACATCAGTCACAACGACACATCGGTACTCTCAATTACGATCGATGTTTTGACTGATGATACTATCTCATTCTATAAGCGGGTTTCTTCCGAATCCAACTACGACTACCTTAAATTCTATATCGATACACTGGTAGTGAAATGGTCGGGAGAAAAACCCTGGTCATACGAGGAGTTCCCGGTTGGTGCAGGAACACATACTTTCAAATGGATCTATTCGAAGGACGTTTCGGTAAGCAAAGGATATGATAAAGCCTGGATTGATTTTGTGGTATTTCCCAGGAATTCTTTTACTCGATATGATGTCGGACTGGTTGATATCCTATCCCCTGTTTCAGGTATTGAACTGACCGATAATGAAACGGTTTCCATAAAACTTAAAAACTTTGGGGATGAAGCAGTGTCCGATATTCCAATTACCTACCAGCTCAATTCCTACGATCCTGTAACCGATACAATCAAAGGTGAAGTGCAAGCCGGTTCAGCCATTGTATATAATTTTACAGAAAAAGTGGATCTTTCCAACCATAAGGAATATTTCCTTACCGTATGCGCATCGATACCATCTGATGAGTACCCTGGCAACAATGAAATGACGCAGTCCATTAAGAATTTCGCATTTATTGATGCCGGAATAGAGTCCATTCTTGCTCCTTCACAAGACAGTGTATACAGCGATGCTGAAGAGGTTACTGTCCTGATCCGGAATTTTGGATACGTGCCGGTCTCGGACTTCTGGATCTTTTATACAATCAATAACTCAACTCCTGTCGGGGAATTTATAACAAATACAATTACAGCCGGTTCATCATTGCAGTTTACTTTTTCAGAAAAAGCTGATCTATCAGCCTATCAAAGCTATACCATCGTTGCCTTTACGCAGCTTCTCAATGATGTTGCCAGCTATAATGATTCTTCATCCATCCTCCTGGTACATAGTGCAAATGAGGTATCCGGCCTGTTTATCCGGACTGATAATTTCCTGATTTATCCGAATCCTACAACAGGTGTTGTTCGCTTATATTTTGAGGTAGTCCGCGAAACCCACTCCCTGCTATCCGTACGGAATATTATAGGACAGGTAGTCAGGCAGCAACAAGTACCACTCATTCGTGGTATGATGCATATGACCATAGATCTGGGTGATCTTCCGGCAGGATTGTATTTCCTCAGTTTCGAAATAAAGAACCACAGGATAACAAGGAAAATTCTGAAAGAATGAAAAAGTTAGGATTAATCGGCGGTATGAGCTGGGAATCAACAGCTGAGTATTACCGGATAATGAACCAGACTGTAAACCGTAAACTGGGTGGGTCTCACTCCTGCGATTGTTATGTCTATTCGTTTGATTTCGCCGGAATAGAAAAACTTCAGCACGAAGACAAGTGGGAAGAACTGGCTGTGTTGCTCACGGAAGCTGCCATTTCCCTGGAACAGGCTGGTGCGGAGATCATCCTGCTCTGCACAAATACCATGCACCTTGTATCGGACAGTATAGAGAACAGGCTGTCCATTCCCTTTCTTCACATAGTTGATGTTGTCGGAGAGGAGATCACTAAGAAAAAAATGCGCACGGTCGGATTACTTGGTACCAAATTCACCATGGAAAAGGATTTCTACAAAGAGCGTCTGCATCGTTCCTTCGGTGTGGAAGTCATCATCCCGGCCCTGGAGGAGAGAGATTTTATTCATGAGGTTGTCTATCATGAATTGGTGCAGGGGAAGATCAGCAATAAATCCCGCGAGCAATTCATTACGATCGTTGATCGCCTGGGAGCTTCTGGAGCTGAAGGAGTGATTCTGGGGTGCACAGAAATCCCCTTGATCATTAAACAGGAGGATTGCACTATTCCTTTGTTTGACACTACCCACATTCATGCGACTGCTGCGGTGAGGATGGCGATTGGAGAAGAGTAAGGAACCTGGAATGATGATTGAATGTTAAATGGTTCCAGGTGCTCGGTCCTTGCCTACAGGCAAGCGAACACCGTCAGACGTTATTCGGTAACGAGGCCCGCCCTGTGAAATTCTGCAAAGCAGGATATGGTTAGTGTACCTCTTTTTCTTATGAAGAGTAATTTGTATCTTTAAGATTAAAATCAAAACATCATGGGAGAATTTATTCCGACCCGGGATGATGCCTGGAAACTGTTCAGAAAATACAATCAAACGGAAAGCCTCACCAAACATGCATTGGCTGTTGAAGGAGTAATGAGGTATATGGCTCGTAAATACAATGAAGATGAAGAAAAATGGGGTATAATCGGATTGATTCATGACCTGGATTATGAAAAGTATCCTGATCAGCATTGCAAAAAAACCGAAGAGATCCTCAGAGAAAACCAATGGCCTGAGGAGTATATCCGGGCTGTGATGAGTCATGGTTACGGAATAGTAACCGATACAGAACCAAAGAGCCTGATGGAGAAAGTTTTGTTTGCAATCGACGAGTTGACCGGACTGGTTGTCACCAGTGCCCTGGTTAGGCCTTCGAAAAGTGTGCTCGATATGCAAGCAAAATCCGTTAAAAAGAAATGGAATGACAAACGGTTTGCTGCCGGAGTAGACCGTTCCATTATTGAAAAAGGAGCAGCAATGATGAACGTGGAGCTTTCGGAATTGATCACAGACACGATCATGGGTATGCGGGAAGTTGCTGATGAAATAGGGCTGAAAGGGAATCCGGTTTTATGAAAACTGCATCCTTCCGCTTCTATGAGGAGCTGAATGATTTCCTTCCTGAAAAGAAGCATAAAAAGAGCTTCTCCTACCGGTTCTCCGGATCTCCCTCAGTTAAAGATGCTATTGAGGCAATTGGGGTTCCGCATAGTGAAGTGGATCTTATCCTGGTCAATGGGGAATCGGTAACCTTCAGTCACCACTTATCTGAAAAGGACAACGTTTCTGTTTATCCTGTATTTGAAAGCCTCGATATTTCGCCTGTAAACAGACTCAGGGAAAATCCACTCAGGGATACACGGTTTATTCTCGATGTTCACCTCGGAAAACTTGCAAAATACCTAAGAATGGCCGGATTTGATACGCTGTATGAAAGGCACTATTCCGACTCAGAAATTGTGGACATTTCCCGGAATGAAAAAAGGATCATATTAACCAGGGATGTCGGTATCCTGAAATATAAGACAGTTACTCACGGTTACTGGATCCGGTCACAGGATCCAGTAGAACAGTTCAGGGAAGTCATCCGCCATTTTGATCTTTATAACCAATTTCAGCCTTTTCAACGGTGTATGCATTGTAACGGCGTGATAGAGAAAGCATCCAAAAGTCAGGTTATTCAACACCTGAAACCCAAGACCAGACAATACTATAACGATTTTTACCGGTGTGCCAGATGCAACAAGATCTACTGGAAAGGATCGCATGTTAAACGGATGCAGGAGCTGATGAATAGTATAGAGAAAGATAAATGAACTAAATTAGTTCAGTTCGCTATATGGCTCCCAGATTTTCAAAAACTCGCAACCCGAATTGAAATCGGGTTGCGAGAAAATAACTTTATTACAAATCATTGATCGTGAGTAAAAATAAACCATGCAGAACCTTTGTGATCGGAGATATTCATGGAGCGCATAAGGCATTGATGCAATGTTTTGAGCGTTCCGGATTCGATTATACTTCAGACAGGCTGATCAGCCTGGGGGATGCATGTGACGGATGGCCGGAAGTGGATAAAGTATTCAATGAGCTCTGCTCCATCCGTAACCTGGTATATATCATCGGGAATCACGATGAGTGGGCACTCAACTGGGCGGATACAGGCGAGGCGCCGTATATATGGTTGGTACAGGGAGGGAAAAGCACCACGGATTGCTATTCCAATGGGATGATCCCTGAACATCACAGGTTATTAACCCAGGCAGATGAGTATTATATTGAGAATAATCAGCTATTCGTCCATGGAGGCATCGATCCCGGCAGGCCAATTGATGAACAGGAGAGGGAAACATTTATTTGGGACAGGAACCTGGTAAACCTTGCATTATACAAGAAGGAGCTGGACATTGAAGAGCAAATGAGCCCGTTCGTGCGGATTTTCGTGGGACATACACCCACGCTCAATTATGGTTCTGCTCTACCGATTAAGGCATGTGAAGTATGGATGATGGATACGGGAGCCGGCTATTACGGTAAACTGACCATGATGGATCTGGATACGGGTAGAATCTATCAAAGTGACCCCGTTCCGGAGCTATACCCGGATCATCCTGGACGGATTTAGGTAATGGTTGCAAAAAATTATTGTCAGATTACCAAATATTACACCAAATAACAATAAATCACTAAGTTGAATTACAAAAAACCATACCTTGTAAACGATGAATGAATCCCCGGGAATGAGCAGGAAGGTTGCGATCATAGGAACGGCAGGTTTACCTGCCAGGTATGGCGGTTTTGAAACATTGGTACGGGAACTGGTAAATCACCTGAGCCAGGATTTCCATATCACCGTGTATTGCAGCAGAAGGCTTTACAAACCTGCTGAGAGAAGTGGACGTTGGGAAAAGGCTGACCTGGTTTATGTTCCGTTTAAAGCCAATGGTTACCAGAGTATTTTTTACGATCTGTTTTCACTATTCCATGCTCTTTGTCGTGCTGAAATATTCCTGGTTCTTGGCGTTTCGGGAGCAATGTTTCTTTCCTTAATAAGGATATTTACAAACCGGAGGATCATTGTTCATACCGATGGTTTGGAGTGGCAAAGAAAACGGTGGAACCGGGCAATCCGGTTTTTCCTGAAACTATCCGAGCGAAGAGCAGTGAAGTCAGCTCATAAGGTGATCGCAGATAATCCTGCCATTGAGGATTACCTGAAACAGAGGTATGGAAAATTCCCTGCCTTGATCGGTTATGGAGGAGATCATGTCTTGTCTGTTTCATTGGAGGAAAACGATCGAGAGAGATATCCCTTTATGAAACAAATGAATAGTGAACCATTCAGGGGATATACCATTTCTGTCGGACGGATCGTGCCTGAAAACAATTATGATCTAATCCTGGAATCATTCAGTGAAATGCCGGATGAGACAATCGTAATTATTGGGAACTGGGAATCGGGCAGGTATGGGAAACGATTATACCATCGATTTCAGAAATACAGGAACATTTTTCTTCTGGATCCAATATATGACCAGCATGAACTGGACCGGCTCAGGTCAAATGCATCCCTCTATATACACGGTCACAGCAGTGGTGGAACAAACCCAACCCTGGTTGAAGCCATGTACCTGGGCCTGCCTGTAATTGCTCACGAAAGTCCCTGTAACATCAGCACTACCGAAAACCAGGCATACTATTTTAAGGACAAAAGGGATTTGAAAAGCCTGCTCCAAAACACTTCGTCCGAAGAGTACAGGTCCTGTGGTGCGAGGTTACAGGCAATCGCGCATGAAAAGATGAGGTGGGAGAATGTTGTGATGAAATATGCTGGGTTGTTTGAAGAATGATAAAAAACGGTCATCGTTAATCGCCTGCCTGCAGGGTAACGAGGTTCGTGTTTTTTCTAACTGAAGCCTGGTATCTACCGGTCCAGGAAGCGATTTCGGGTTGAATAATCGTTATTCGGTAACGTAGAAAAAATTGACGAGTGACGTAAGACGCTTTACGAAAAAAAAGCGGATCGAAATACCGGTCCGCTTTTTCTTAAAGTTTATTACACTGTCAACCCAGCTCTTTCAGTTTAATATTCCGGAACCAGACAGCGTGCCCGTGATCCTGTAAACAGAGGTATCCCGTTTTGGCAACATTGGCAAAATCCGGGTTAAAATCCGGGAATTTACTATCCTCGATCATTGCTTTCCACTCATCCGTCCACAGGTGGTATTCCAATATCGTTTCACCATTCATCTTGTGTACCACGGTGCCTTCATAGACAATGATTTCTGCAGAGTTCCATACCATTGGTCCCTTGAAATTCTGGGGATCGGCCGGGATCAGGTCGTATAGTGTTCCCGCCAACCGGTTCCCATCCTTTCCGAGCTGTGTATCGATATGATCGGAGAAATTATCCAGGATCTGGAATTCCGGAGCAGTATACCAGATCTTTTTCCCCTCCAGTTCCTGACCTAAATAGAAAATCCCGGAATTACCACCTTCCTCAATCATCCATTCCATTTTCAGATGGAAATTGGTGAACTTTTTGTCGTACAGGATATCTCCTCCGGCACCTGCTTCACCCGTACCCGAGTGACGGCATTTCAGGCAACCATCCTCAATAACCCAACCGGAATCCGGAAAGGCATCGAGTCCATAACCCCTCCAGCCATCGAATGTTTCTCCATCAAAAAGCAACACCCAGCCGTCATCAATTTCTGCCTGGGTCAATTCATTGGGTCCAACCTCCTCTGACAATTTGCATGAAACGAAAAATGCCACAAAGGCCAAACTCAGTAAAAACAACAAACTTTTTTTCATATCACTAACGTATTAAAATTCTTATCCTATTAACTTTTAACTAACTTATAACTATACTATGGCATGGCGGGCAGTGACCAGCCATCGCGGTAGGTATGCTTGATCAGCTCCTGTGAGAACGCTTTGGCACTCATCCGGTCGGTCCATTTCTTATTGAATGTCGGGTGACCATCATGGATGGTGAAATTGTCTTCTATGCAGATTCTGACTTTTTCACTATCGTTGATATTGGTAAATGCCATGTTCTTTCCATCCCAGTTAAGTTCTTTATTCAGTCCCTGGAGGCGTACTGCCAGTACTCCCATAACCACCATTTCGTTGAATGGTCCGGCTTCACTGAAGGGAGATGCCGTTTCCACTCTATTATCAGGGCTTTCCTTGCAGGCTCTCACCCAATCCATTTCGTGGTTTGTTTTCACCCGTCTTCTAACTTTTGGTGCATCCGGTTTACGGCCCGAAAGCAACCATGGATCCTTGCCATAGCATCCACAAACGAGTGTATCTTTGGTGCCGTGGAACAGAACCCCTCCTCCGGCATCGTTCATATTTCTCCCATCAGGCCATCCTTCGGGTTTCAATGGTTGCAAGCCTCCGTCATACCATGTAACGTCAACTGCCGGCAGTTCAACCATAATGTCAACTGGTTTTTTGCGGGCAGGAAAAGTCATCTGCACCATTTCTGCATTGGGGGCACAATCGGTAAGCAACAGGGTTGAGCTACCCTGGACTTTCACCGGATACTGCAGTTTCAATCCCACAAAAACAGGATGCAGGATATGGCAGGCCATATCGCCCAGTGCGCCGGTACCGAAATCCCACCATCCGCGCCAGTTCCAGGGATGATAAATGGCATTGTACGGACGAACCGGTGCAGGACCAATGAACAGATCCCAATCCAGTGTTGGCGGAACATCCATTACTTCTGCCGGGCGGTTAAGTCCCTGGGGCCAGATCGGCCGGTCAGTAAACGCCTCCACTTTCTTCACCTCTCCGATCTCTCCATTCCAGATCCATTCGCATACCAGGTTTACACCCTCACCGGATGATCCCTGGTTTCCCATCGAAGTGGCAACTTTGTATTCTTTTGCCAGGTTTGTGAGTAACCTTGATTCATATACACTGTGTGTAAGGGGTTTCTGAACATAAACGTGCTTCCCCATGGTGATCGCAGTGGCCGCTGTGATGGCATGGGTATGGTCGGCAGTAGCAATGACCACCGCATCGATCGACTTGCCCATCTCATCATACATCTTGCGAAAATCTTTGTACTTTTTTGCATCGGGGTAAGCCTCAAATACCTGCTTGCTATAGCCCCAGTCAACATCGCAGAGGGTTACAATATTTTCGCCGGTAATGTTCTTCAGGTTGGCAAAACCCATTCCTCCAATTCCGATTCCGGCAATATTCAGCTTATCACTTGGTGGTTTGTATCCGAGCCCACTGACAACGTAGCTGGGTAATACTGTAAATGCAGCCGTTGCGGCCGCAGTTCTTCCGACAAACGAGCGTCTTGAAATTGAGTTCTTCTCTTTTTCTTTGTCCATAACGATAAATTTTAAGGATGTATTTGATTGATTGAAAGTTCGGAATAATTCCGACTAAAATTAACAATTATATTTAGATTTCTAAAAGGAAATTTAATTTTTAACTGCCAATATTCTTTCACTCCGGCATTTTATTATTTCATGGTGGAATCTTTTTAAAAAAATGGTGAGAATCTGATTTTTTTCATTTCCTCCATGCAAAATAAATGTTACTTTTAACAGCAGAATAAACCTATAAATAAAATAATTATGGAAGAAACAAAAGAGAAATTCAGTCGTCGAAAGTTCCTGGAAAATGCTGCGGTAATTGGTGCCCTGGGTGCAGTGGGTATCAATGGTATCATTTCAGCAAGTAGCTGTAAACGCCGTTCAGTAATTACACTGCCGGAACCCCTTGATGAAGCACCGGATGGTCCAATGCTGAAAGCCGGATTGATCGGATGCGGAGGCCGGGGCAGGGGTGCCGCAGAAAATTTCTTAAATGCCGGCCCGAACCTTGAGCTTTCTGCCCTGGGGGATCTGTTTCAGGACCAGATTGAAACCACCCGGAAGGAGCTGAAAGAGAAAAAGGGTGTTGAAGTAGCGGATGAAAACTGTTTTCTCGGGTTTGATGCATTCGAAAAAGTGATCGATTCAGGAGTGGACATTATTATCCTTGCCACTCCCCCGGTCTTCAGGCCGGATCATTTTGACGCTGCCGTGAAAGCCAGGAAACATGTATTCATGGAGAAGCCGGTCTGTGTGGATCCGGTCGGTGCACGATCGATCCTCGCTACAGCCCAAAGGGCTGAAGAGCTGGGCCTGTCGGTTGTTGCCGGTACACAACGGAGACACCAGAGAGACTACCTGAAAACCTATGAACAGATCCTGAACGGGGCGATCGGTGATATTGTTGCCGGTAATTGCTACTGGAATCAGTCCAAATTATGGCACCGGAACCGGGAAGAGGGATGGAGCGATATGGAATGGATGATCCGCAACTGGGTGAACTGGACCTGGTTGTCGGGTGATCACATCGTGGAACAACACGTTCACAATATCGATGTCATCAACTGGTATACTGGTAAACATCCCATAAAAGCGGTCGCATTTGGCAGCCGGCTGAGAAGGATCACGGGTGACCAGTACGATAATTTCAGTGTCGATTTCGTTTACGATAACGACATGCACCTGCATAGCATGTGTCGCCAGATCAACGACTGCGCAAACAGCGTTTCAGAGTATATCAGGGGAACAAAAGGATATTCAAATGGCGTTAACACCATCTACAACCCGGACGGATCAGTTAAATGGACCTATGAATATCCGCTGGATGAGAATGAAGAACCAACAGGCACACCCAAGGTAGATCCTTATGATCAGGAGCACATTGACCTGGTAACTGCCATCCGTACCAATACACCCATTAACGAAGGGGAAAACGTCGCCCATTCAACCCTGACAGCCATTATGGGGAGGATCTCTGCCTATACAGGCAAAGAGGTTACCTGGGAAGAGATGATGAATTCGGATCTGAAGCTTGGAAAAGAGACCTATGCACTGGGACCCATCGATCTGACACCGGTCATCCCGCTGCCGGGAAGCCCTGCAGAGGTTAAGGAAGATAGAGGTTAAAAAAACCGGTCCGAACAACATACTAAATGTAAAAACCGGTCTGAAGATATTTCGGACCGGTTTTTTTCAAGATAAAAGATATAAAGTAATGCCGTAGGCATCCCTTTGGGAAAAGTAAAAAGTTTTATATATAACAAATAATTGTCATTCATTAGAAATCATCAACATTAATATACGCTTCAATCAGTGCTTTTTCTCCCTCTTTTCCCGGAATTGCGTTCCCGTGCTCCATCCCAACAATCCCTTTGAATTCTTTATCATAGATATGCTTGAAGACATTTTTGTAATTGATCTCACCGGTAGTGGGCTCTTTCCTGCCGGGATTATCACCCACCTGGAAATAAGCGATCTCTTCCCATGCTCCGTCGATGTTTGGTATCAGGTTTCCTTCATGGACCTGCTGGTGGTACAAGTCATCCAGAATTTTACAGGCAGGACTGTCAACCGCCCGGCATACCTGGTATGCCTGTGCTATTTTATTCAGAAAAAGCCCGGGGTGATCCCTGAAATTAAGCGGCTCAAGGACCATTACCAGTCCGTGAGGCTCGAGGATCTCCGAAGCACGCCTCAAGGATTCAATCACATTTGCCGTCTGGTATCCGATATCCTTTGTCAGGTCAACGTACCCGGGAACCACTGTCATCCATTTTGCATTTACCCTTTTTGCCACCTCTACAGATTCTTTGATCTGCTTCAGAAATTCCTCCCTGTATTCCTTCCCTCCGGATGTAAGATTGGGTTCAGTCCAGTAGATCGTATGCGCAACAAATACACCCATCTTCATTCCAAGCTTGCTCATTTTTGAAGCAATCTTTTCCTGCATATCCGTGGTGCGGTCTTTCATGCTGTTATCCTCCATGGTAGTGAACCCTACATCCGCCATAAACTGGAGCTGGTCCAGGAGGTCTTCTCCACCATGATGTTTGAACATTCCAAAATGGGGCGCATAATTCAATTTGAATTTCTGCATCGAACCATCCCACTGTTGGTATGCAGTTCCATTCAGTTCTGCTGCATGAAGTACAGTACTTCCTGCAGCAAACGATGCGGCACCTGCCACCATTGATTTTTTCATGAAATTTCTTCTGTCCATCTGGATTATTTTATGTTTTTTGAATGCCAATTATTCTTTAAAAATATAAAATATGTGGCGGTTAAAAAATTTTATCGGTGAACAAATCCAGTGTATAACTTTTCTACTTTATTCGTCGGACGAACTTCAAGTCGTCCGACGAAGGTCCTAGTTACAATGGGTTAACCTATTAACTTTTCCCATAGCCCCATAGGTGGCATAGCCATGCCAATGGCTAAACAATTAACTTTTCCCGAAGGGATGCCTACGGCATAACATATAACAGTTAACTTTTTTCCCTAATTTTATAGTTATAAATGACGTCTAAACTAAACTTGAAAATCATATGAGAAAGTTGAAAATGGGTATGGTTGGAGGAGGAATTGACTCCTTTATTGGGGCTGTGCATCGCATGGCTGCCGTTATGGACGGGCACATTGAAATGGTGTGTGGTGCACTAAGCAGCACACCCGAACGATCACAAAAAAGTGGCGAACTGCTGGGTATGGATCCTTCGCGCATCTACTACAATTATGAAGAGATGATCCGTAAGGAGGAGGCTCTCCCGGACGGTGAACGGATGGATTTTGTCTGCATTGTCACTCCAAACAACCTGCATTTCGGGCCGGCAAAACTCGCTCTTGAAAACGGTTTTCACGTTATGAGCGATAAACCCATGACCTATAATCTGAAGGAGGCAATTGAGCTGGTTCACCTTGTGGAAAAAACAGGACTGGTTTTTGGGCTAACTCATAATTATACGGGCTACCCGATGGTGAAACAGGCGAGGGCTATGGTCAGAAACGGCGAACTTGGAACGATCAGAAAAATCGCTGTTGAATACTTCCAGGGGTGGTTAGCCACAAAACTGGAAGATACCGATCACAAACAGGCTGGTTGGCGAACGGATCCGAAGCAATCGGGTGCAGCAAATTGTATGGGTGATATCGGAACCCATGCTGAAAACCTGGCTGAGTATATTACCGGTCTGAAGATCGAATCGTTGTGTGCCGATCTGACCTCATTTGTGGGTGGCAGGACCCTGGAAGATGATGGAAATGTGTTGCTTCGGTTTGAGAGTGGTGCAAAAGGGACACTACTTGCCACACAGGTTGCTGTTGGAGAAGAGAATGGTCTCAAGATCCGGATTTACGGAGAAAAGGGTGGGCTGGAATGGGCACAGCAGGAACCGAACTCATTGCGAATAAACTGGCTTGACAAACCATATGAAGTGATACGAACAGGTACTAATTTCAACCGCTTCACTCCTGCTGCAGTATCTGCTTCGCGGCTGCCTTCCGGCCATCCCGAAGGATTTATCGAAGCTTTTGCCAACCTGTATAAAAATTTTGCCCTTACCCTGAAGGCAAAAATGGAAGGCAGAAAGCCTGATCCGGAAAACCTCGATTTCCCAACTGTTTCCGATGGAGCACGGGGTATGGCATTCATTGAAACGGTTGTCGAGTCATCCAGGAGCCCGGAGAAGTGGGTAAAGCTTAAGGAGTATGTCTAGTATGCGGTGCTTGGGGCTGGGTGCTCGGTTCTCGGTAAAAGATAACGTGTAGTTAGTGACAATAAAAAAATGATTGAGCAACTACTTCTCGTCCCGCCGAGCGGGACGAGAAACCTCTTCCTGTATTGTTTACCCTAATCCTTATATTGTCAAAAGAAGTTAGTTGATTTTTGGAAGCAACAGGGAATTAAACAACAGTTTATAGGAGCCCTGGGTTGATGCCCTGAACTGGGGATTAAACCCAAACAGTACCAGTTGTCCTTTTCCTTTTTTAAGCCAGATCATGGCTGATTTATTACCCAACAGTTCTTGGTTTTCGCTGTATCCGCTAAGGAGGATATCTTTCTCCGGAAATTTAGCGATGACTCGTCGGTCCGTATCAAACCGTGGAACAGAGGTGGAGAATACGGTATTGCGTCCGAAATAAATTCCTGCTTTTTCGGGCATTCCGTAAGTCAGCGGGTGGTCCGCATTGATATCAACTTCTAATAGTGAGCCCGCAACATACAGACCCGATCGCTGCAAGCTGGAGGAGATGTCGCGAAAGGGTAGCTGAAACTCCTCTTTCTTATCACCTCTGGGAATTTCAAGAGTCCCTTCGAACAGTGCTGCAGAACTACCCCAGGCTACGATGATCCCTCCATTATCCAGGAATGTCATCATGTTGTCCATCCCCTTCTTTCCCATTCCCTTGACATAATCGGGATGATAATTCCCCATATAATAATCATCTCCCGCCTGTCGTTTGCCCGTCATGAGAACGGATTTATCCGTACTTGGAAAGATGACAACATCGAACGATTTGACAAAATCTGTTTTATCGAACTGATCCGGGTGGAGGACGGTAAATGGTATCTGGTATGTATCAAATATGTAGCGGGTCCATCCTGCATCCATATCATGAAAATAGGTTTCGACCAGAGCAATCCGGGGAACCGCAAAAGGAATTGTTTTGAGTTTCCACTCCTCTTTAATAAAAGCGGGAGAGAATTTCAACTCTTTTGACAGTGCATTTACCTGTTCACGACCTTTTCCTTCGCCATACATGATAAAACTGCCCTTTGGGTATTCAATTCCACCAAGCGATATGGCTTGATCCATTCGTTCAACCTTCATTCCCCGTTTAGCAGCAATAAAGGCTGCGTTAAAACTACCGTTGTTGGTTGCAGTAAAGATGGCAGCCCAAAAGTTTCCCGGATCACCCTGGGCAAGCGTGAATTCCCCTTCAATTTTCTCGAGAAGCCCTTCAAATTCCTCATTTCTTTCCTTCATTTCAAACGAAGTAATCCCCCGGTGAAGCGGCAGTGACCAACTGGCAATATCATATGGCTTAACTACCTCACCCCCAGGAGTATAGTGCCTTACAGGATATTCCTGTGGTTCAAGTACCTCTTTAATGAATGGGCGAAACGGTTGTGCGAGTGGGATAACAACATCACCTGGTTCAAAATTTTTTCCGGAGAGGGTGAACGATTCTTTCAACCGGTAAACTTCCACTCCATGTTCTTTCATCAGGTTCACCAGGTTAACCAGCTCGAAAAGATCACGCTGTTGACCGGGAATCACATAATAAAATGGTGGTACCGATTCTCCTTTGGAAACCTCTTTGCGGCAAAGATCATTTCGAAACGTCAGGATCTCTTCCCGGTGGAGGGATGCTGTTTTCAGGATCGACAGGGTGGATGTGATTTCATATTGAACAATATCTCCCAGCCTCCACCAGCCACCTTCCCAGGGCAATGGCATGTTAATGCTCTTTTTATACTCCGACAGCCCTTTGCCACCCACACTCAGTTCGTTTGGCTCAATAAAAATGGGGGTAGCATCTTTGGCGCTTGCACATTCCGTCAGCATACCAATCACATTCTTCCACAGGCAGGTTTCGGTTGATCCGGGCCAGTACATGTCAAAAATGGTGTGTTGCCCCACCCCGGCGAGGCCCTCATTCGTCATGTCCCTGATCATATTAGCACCAAAAACTGCCGTCCAGTTAAAAATCTCTGCATCAACATTTTCTGCAATGGGATCGTGTACCGGAGGCACAAAATAGCGGATGCCGGTTGATCCCATCTGATGCTTTTCTACCATCACTTGCGGAAACCATTCCAGGTTATATATCCTGGCAATTGCCCGGTTATCATCCTGAGTGAGAATGACAAAATCACGGTTGTTATCATGTCCAACGTATTTATGATAGACCCTGGGCAGGGATGCGCCTTCGTATTTTGTTCCCTTGTACTTCTTATAATTATTCACAATGAAATCCATTCCATCCGGATTATGATTGGGTACCATCATGTAAACAACCTGGTCCATCCACTGAAGTATTTTCGGATCTTTCGAGGTAACCAGTTCATACGCGATCAGGGGGGCTGCCTGCGCAGGTCCAACTTCTCCGGAGTGCATGGAGAGGGTTCCCAGCACAAATACCTTCCCCTCTTCAATCATTCTTTTTTTCTCAGCCTCCGGGATAGAGGGATTAAGTGCCAGTTCACGGTTTATCTCTCTTAGTTCATCAAGTTTTTCAATATTCCCGGCGGATGAAATAAACGCAATATACATCGGCTTGCCCATGGGAGATTTGCCGATCTCAACCATCTTGAGTTTCGGGTTTGCCTCGTCGAGAAGTTTCATATAACCGATCAACGCACTGTAATCAAACAACATCCGGTCGTCACCCGGAGTAAATCCAAAATGATCTTTGGGATGAATGACGGATTCATCGGACTGTCCTGTTACCGGTAAACAGGGTATTAGGGCAATCACAAGAAGGGTGATTGCGGTCTGTAATAGGTTTGTTTTTTTCATGAGCTTATCTGATTTTTAGCAGGAGATTTTTTATTGTTATATTCCGGTTACAATGGAAGGATGTACAGGTTTTTCCATCTGACTTTTATGCCTCCTCCATCATGGATCTGTAAGGCAATTGCACCTGTGGCTTCACCGATCTTCTGGTCGGTTAACTCCACCATTTTCTCTCCGTTCAGCCAGGTAGTGACTGTATCATCCACAACCCTGATCTTCAGTTGGTTCCATTCACCCATTTTCAGGATCTGTTCCTTTTCTTCCGGGATCCGGCTCAGCCATCCGCGGCCATACGATTCATATATTCCACCAGTATCCGATCCGGGAGGTGCAACCTCCACCTGCCATCCGCTTATTCTTACTCCGGTAATGGATGAGCGAAAAAAGACACCGCTGTTCCCGTTCGATTCCTGTTTGAATTCCAGTGTCAGCTCAAAGTTTCTGTACTCTTTTTCCGTTGATAAATACCCATACTGCTTATCCGGGCCACTTTCGCAGATCAGCTCACCCTGATCAACATACCATTTTTCGGTACCGTGAATGATCCAGCCGGTCAGGTCTTTACCGTTAAAGAGAGAAATCTGGTCGGGTTGCTGCCCCGGCCTGTCATAACCGCTTTGTGTAAGGATGATGGATGGAGCCATCCACCCTGCCAGAATAAGAATGACCAAATTCAAACTTTTTAAATGCATGATCGAATTTATTTTAATGTTCGTATTTTAATGTTTCGAAACCAGGTCATACTGCCGTGATCCTGCAAGCTTATGTGTCCATTTCGGGCTCTCCCGTAATCCGGATAATTTTTCCATTTTCCTTCAGCAACCAGATTGTTCCACTCATCATTCCAGAGTGTGTACTCCACCACTTTAACACCATTTAACCAGTGTTCAACATGATCGTTTTCAAGGATGATACGGGAAGAGTTCCATTCACCCGCTGGTTTGATCTTGGTCCTTTGCGGGGCATGCATGCCATAATTCGCACCTGTCGTCTGCCACTCTTCCAGTGGTTCGGGAAATCCAAGATCATCAATGATCTGATATTCCGGTCCTGTAGTATAAACAGCTGGATAATCTCCCTCAACCACATGATACAGAATTCCACTATTCCCGCCCGGGGAAATTTTCCATTCAAGCGCAAGTTCAAAACTACCAAATTCCTCATCGGTTATAATATCCCCGCCAATATCCCCTCCTTTCCCGAGAGCAACCAGGTTACCATCCTCCACGGTCCACCCCTCATCCATCTCTTTCATGTTATAGCCTCTCCACCCTGCGGTGGAATATCCGTTGAAGAGGAGCTTCCAACCCGCTTCAATCTCTTCATCGGTTAATCGATTATGCACTTCTGCTTGAGCCATTATCGTATCCGTACTTTGTATTTCTTCCTTATTATCTGTTGAAGTTCTTCTGCCTACACATTCAATCAACAGGATGATCCCAACAAATAAAAGAAGAAAAAAAATGAGAAACCGTCTACTTTTCATGAAATAGAAATTTGAATGACCACAACACCGTTATGGTAAATTCAATGATTGGCAAGTCAATCTGATTGCTGCAGAGTTACTCCAATTCACCCGTGATCTGTAAAAGGAATTACCATGCATTCCAGTTTATTACAGCTATCAAAATTAACCTTTTTTTTCTATTTCATTCCGGATTCCCATACAAAACCATCGAATTATTCAACCCGATTAGTGAGGGGTGGTTATTGTGGTATTTTTTGTTTACATTTATTTATATAATATAAGTGCAAAGGGAGTACTTGGGAATGGGTTCATTGAGCTCCATAATATCTATATCGTGGAAAACTCTTTTCGCGGTTGCCAGTTTCCTTATTATTGTAATAGCTTCCAGGCAAATTGCCGGGCTGTTTCAGAAGGTAAGGTTACCCCTGATTACCGGGATGCTCTTCATGGGGATTATCTGCGGGCCCTTTGTTCTTAACCTGATCTCGTTTGATTCGACAGCTAATCTCACTTTTATCAACGATATAGCGTTGGCTTTTATCGCTTTTGCTGCGGGTTCGGAACTTTACGTCAAAGAACTGCGAAGTCGTTTTCGAAGCATCCGATGGATGACAATAGGGCAAATGGTATTTACCTTTATCTTCTCCACCCTTTTGGTATACGCTATTTCCAACCTGGTGCCATTCATGTCTGGCATGAAACCGGTTGAAAAGATCGCTATAGCCCTTTTAATATCCACGATATTTGTTGCAAGATCACCCGCAACCCTGATTGCTGTGATCAACGAATTGCGTGCAAAGGGGCCATTTACACAAACAACGCTTGGTGTTACTGTTCTGATTGATGTATTGGTAATCATTTTATTTGCTGTAACCTTTTCATTATCGAACACCTTGATTATAAATACAGGGTTTAGTTTTCGGTACATCATTATGCTCTCTCTGGAACTGCTGGTATCTTTTGGAATTGGCATCATCCTTGGAAAGTTCCTTGAATTCCTTTTAATGCGCAGGCTTTCCACTATAGTAAAGACCGGATTATTATTACTAACCGGTTATGGAATTTACCTTTTCTCGCACGGGGTCAGGTTGGTCAGTGAACGTCATTTCTCCCTTGATTTTTATATTGAACCACTGCTTGTCTGTATAATTGCCAGTTTCATGATTACTAACTTCACCAAGTACCGGAGGGAATTTCTGAAGATCATTCATGACGCATTACCCTATGTATATGTTGTTTTTTTCACGTTGATCGGGGCTTCAGTTCATCTTGATTTATTGCTCGGAATTTGGTTCATTGCTTTAACCTTTTTCATGATCCGGCTGATCACGCTCATGATTGGCAGTTGGGCTGGTGGAATAATGGGAGGAGATGCATTCCGATACATTAAAATAAGCTGGATGCCCTATATTACTCAGGCAGGTGTGAGTCTCGGACTGGTAACTGTTGTTGCCACGGAGTATACGGATTGGGGCGCAGAATTTCTTGTCCTGATGATCTCTGTAATTGTCTTAAACCAGATGGTGGGTCCCCCCATGTTAAAATGGGCAATTGGTCTTGCGGGTGAAGATCACTCCAGGGCAAGAGGAACAAAGGACATACGGCGTAAGGTCGTGATTTTCGGATTTGAAGATCAGTCACTTGCACTGGCCAGGCAACTTGCTGATCATGATTGGGTTGTGACCATTGCTACATTGAGTAAAGGGATTCCAAATCCATCCATTCCAAATGTTACGGTTCGGTATATGCCGGAGATATCCCTCGAATCGCTTAAAGAGGTTGGAGTTGAAAAGGCAAATACCATTGTGGCAATGAAAACCGATGAGGAAAACCTTACCATCTGCGAACTGATGTATGAGAATTTTGGCACTCAGGAAATGGTCGTGAGGATGAATCACAGGTTTAATATGAAACGGTTTCATGAACTTGGGGTTTTGATTGTCGAACCATCAACTGCCATGGTGAGTTTGCTGGATCATTTTGTCCGTTCACCGATTGCAACAACGCTATTATTGGGTATGGAGGAAGATCAGGATACCGTTGATATCGTGGTGAAAAACCGGGATCTTCACGGCATGGCGCTCCGGAATCTTCACCTTCCTTCGGATATCCTTATCCTCTCAACAAAGCGTCGCGGACATCCGATCATCTCTACCGGTTATACACGCATCAGAGTAGGAGATCGATTAACTATCGTAGGATCTGTTGAAAGCATCGAACAGGTTAAATTGCGGTTTGAATAATAAAACATTGACACATGGTTCAGGCTAAGTATTTTGAAAAGCATCCAACCGGTGAAGTAACCTGCAGGCTTTGCCCACACCAGTGTAAGCTGAAACAGGAAAAAAGAGGCATATGCGGTGTGCGAAAAAACCGGAACGGAATACTTTACGCGGAGAATTATGGAAAGGTATCAGCCATCCACTTTGATCCGATCGAGAAGAAACCGCTTTATCATTTTTTTCCGGGCAGTCAGATCCTCTCTATTGGAACGATCGGGTGTAACCTCTCCTGCCGCTTTTGTCAGAACTATGAAATTTCCCAGGCTGATATTGAATCATATGGTTTTATTTCAACGTATGAACCGGACGATATCTTGAAAATTGCGCACAGCCGGGGAGAAAATATCGGCATTTCGTTTACCTATAATGAACCAACCATCTGGTATGAATATGTCATGGATGTGGCAGAAAAAGCAAAGCAGAACCACCTGCTGACAACCATGGTTACCAATGGTTTTATTAATTCCGATCCCCTTGCTGACCTCCTGCCTGTTATGGATGCTTTTAATATTGACCTGAAGGCTTTCACAGATGAGTTTTACCGGAAGTATACCTCATCGCGACTCTCCCCGGTAATGGATACTATTCTGCAAATTAAGGAGGCAGGTAAACACCTGGAGATTACCAATTTGATCATTCCCGGCTTGAACGACAACATAGAAACCTTCCGGAAAATGGCGCAATGGATCTCAACTGAAGTGAGTAAAGAGACCGTTTTGCATCTTTCACGGTACTTCCCGGCACATGAAATGTCCATTCATAGTACTCCTTTATCAACCCTTGAGCGGTTATACAATATTGCCCGGGAATATTTGAATCATGTATTCCTGGGAAATGTGGGAGGTGCTAATTACGGGAAAAATACCTGCTGCCCATCCTGTGGCGCTGAAGTGATTATCCGGGAAGGATATTATACCCGCATTACCGGGCTGAAACCGGGTGGTACATGCTCTCACTGCGGCAACAAAGTAATTCAGAATTATTGATATCAGAAGGTATTATAAGGATCGGATTGCAGGTAAACCGGACGGAATATTGTACATTTATATGCCCGACAGGAATTACTTGCGAGATTAAAATACGAATCGATGCATTATGAAACTCACGGAGGAACAGGTAAACGATATCTCAGAAGACCTTCAGCAGGGATTTAAGGTTTATATCAACAGGGAAACCGGGGAAACCCGGTCAATATACGATTTTGGATATCTGTCGGGTGTATCTGATCTCTGGGAAGAAGAGTTGAACCGGATTAAAAAAAACTGGCCAGATCATTTTGAGATCAGGGGAATGGAGCCCTGGGAGGTGTTTGAAATCATGGAAGATTTTGTTCAGAAGATCATCAATAAAGAGGGTAACACCGTGCTTCATGATGCATTGAAAGATAAACGATCATTCGCCAAATTCAGGACCCTGGTTGAAGGTTCTGAATACAAAAAAAGCTGGTTTACATTCCGCAAGAACCGGTATCTTAAATACGTTCAAAACAAACTTCGTTTGGAGGGATTCATTGAATAACCTGTACAAAGGATTACTCATTATGGCAAATACAGAAGGAGTGGTAAAAATCAGGAAAGCAACCGTTGCCGGGAAATTTTATCCCGGAACCGGGAGTGCATTATCTGCCCAGATCAGTGAGATTCATACTGAAGAGATCCCAAAGATAGATTATCGGCTGCGTGGTACCTCATGCCGGATACATCTATTCGGGATATGAAGCCGTCCATTTTTTCGACCTCATCAGCCAGACCGATGAGAAATATGACACCTTTGTCATTGTAAACCCCAACCATACCGGGATGGGAGTACCACTGGCTCTGGATGCAAATGACTACTGGGAAACACCGCTCGGATCGGTTGAGCTTGATCGTAAATTGATGGAGCGATTGGATATCCCCGAATCAGCAATGGCTCATCAATATGAACATTCTGCCGAAGTAATGATTCCCTTTCTGCAGTACTTCCTCGATTATCGGTTTACCATTGTACCGATCAGCATTTCCCGTCAGACCTATGAAAATGCCAGAACCCTGGCTGAAAAAATTTTTACAGCAAACAAGTCCCTGCAGAAAAAGATCCTGATCATTGCATCGTCTGATTTCTCCCATTATGTTCATCCTGGAGAAGGGGAAAGAAAGGATAATCTTGTGATTGATGAGATCCTGAAACTGGATTCAGAACAGGTTTACCGGATCATTCAGGATCATCAGATCTCGGTTTGTGGTTATGGCCCGATCATGACATTGATGGAATACGCACGGCTTGTTGCGGAAAAACCGGTTGCTGAAGTGATACGAAGGGGCAATTCCGGTGATGTTATCCCCTCATCGGAGGTGGTTGATTACGTTACGATCCTCTTTTTCCAGGAATCCTGATGATCGTTATTTCACAATAAAATCACTGTATTGTTGAAGGGGTATACCGGACACATCCATCTGGTCAACCCGGGCCCATGAAGGTCCCTTCTCCAGCGCTCTTATGAAGGACCGTACGTTCGCCTCATCTCCTTCAATTTCAATATAGACCGACCCATCCGGTTCATTTCTTACAAACCCTGAAAGGTTCAACATGCGGGCTGTTTTGAAGGCAAAATAGCGAAATCCGACATTTTGAACCCTCCCCCTGATAAAAATCTGATAACAATTAATCACCTAATACCTGGTTTTGACCTGCTACTTCTTTGAAAGTTTGCTCAGCTTGACAAAGGATTGATCAATGCCTTTGTAAAATTCGGTCAGGATGCCACGGGCTGCCTGTTTGGAAAAACCGGGATTATCCTTTTTGTGCGACTGATTGATCCTGGATATCATCTCGTTTCTTAGCAGGATGGTGTCAGAAATGATTTTCTGTAACTCTTTATTATGCTTATTCGGATGTGCTTCTAGAAAGGTAAAACAATCAGAAACTACCTCGAAGGTTAATCCGTTTATCTCTTTTTTTAGCCAACGAATGCTTGCCATTGGAAAATGATTATGATTATCAGGTGGATGTTTCCCTGCTTCCCGTCGCACCAGGTAACTCAATCCAACTGCGTTAAAGGTATAAAAAAAATTATACTTTCTTCCCTGAAAGATAATTCCGGATCACGGTATGATAACCATCCATGATTTTACGTAAAACCGGATTGTTGGTATCAAAGGAATAGTGTTCGATTTCTGAAAAAGGCAATACCTTCGGTGATGTTCCGGTCATAAAGACAGCATCCATCGATTGCAGTTCCCTGCAGTCAATCATTTTAAACGTCACCGGAATATTCTCTTGCAAACAGGTTTCAATGACATACTTACGGGCAATTCCAGCCAGCACCTCCGAGTCCGGTGCCGTGAACAGGCCCCCTTCCCTGATAAGGAAAATGTTGGAGCGACTGCCTTCGGTAATGTTACCTTCCTTATCGATCAGCAACGCTTCATATGCTCCTTTTTCAATCAGCTGTTTATATACTGCCAGCCGGAGATTCTGGTTTATCACCTTGGCTGTAGGGTTGATTCGGCTTGCCTGAAACAGGATCCCTTTCACACCCTGTGCACACTGGTTTTTTGAAGGATAAAGCGGCTCTACAAAATAGGCAAGAAAATTCCTGTCCATGATATTATCCCGCCTGTGGTAGTTAAAAACCAGTTTAATGTTCCCTTCATCAACGGAATTTATACGAATCAATTCAGACACCATCTGGGACAAAAATACCTCATCATACCATATGCTCATCCCCGTTATTTCGGAAGTACGGTACAGCCGCTGAACATGATCTTCCCAGAAAAGTGGGATTTTTTCAATGATCCTTACCACTTCATAAATGGATTCTCCCCTGAATACCAGATCGATATCAAACAGGGAGGAATCCTTAATTTTCCCGTTCAGGATGTATTTACTGTGAAAACATTCACTCATAATTCTTCAATAATTTCGATAATTATCATCCCCTGTAGAGGATAGAAAAGATTAACCCGAATTATTCATGCATTCAGCATGAATAATGACGATACATAATTGAAATCTATTGATTATCAATTATATATGTCAGGGTTAACCCTGATAAAAGTCAAATTCAATACCCTCAAGTTTGGGTATGAAATTTATGGTTGAATAGATACTCTAACTAATTGAAAAGTAAAAAGTTAATAATTTTCTGAATATTTCAAAACAAACCTGTTTTTCAAGCATACAAAATCAGAATTTTAACATACTTCAGGTTACAATTCTTATCTATCGTCTACGACGAATGGTTTTCTGCGGTGATTGGCTCTCTACAATAATCTAACCCCTATGGGGTAATAAATGATTCTAAAAAGCCACAAAATCCTGTTTAATAATACTATTTTTTTAGAATATCTTCGATCTTTTTTATCAATTCCTTGGCTGGTACGATAAGATCCATAACATCTTCCCTTGTAATATCAGTAAAATCATCATAATCGCACATTTGACGTTTGTCAAAAAGATCAGAATAGAACTTTCCAAGTTTATTATCAATCAACCCGGGTTTAATAAAATGCAAACCAAACATCTGCCTGGCCCCCGAATGAGTCTGTACTTTGATGTCTTTACTTAGAAGAAGAGCTGTAATTGCATAATAGCATGCATAATAGAGTCTGTTTACGGCTGTATTCCAGAGTTTGTTCTGAATATGAATGTCAACCTCTCTAAAGGTTTCCCTAGCCCTGTTCATACGATAGGTTATCAGATCAAGGTCCCTTGATTTTGTCATAGTTCAATTCCTTCAGAGGTAACATTCTGATATAATGGAGTAATTCTGTAAAGGGTATCCCAGTTATTTTTGGAAATAACCATGGGGCTAATTATCTGGCCCGATTCGAATTCAATATCATATAAAGGATATTTCACCCTTTTTTCATCATCACGGCTTATATTGTCCTTGTTGAGCAAAATAATAAGATCTATATCCGATCCTTTATGGTCATCTCCTCGGGCAAAGGATCCGTATAGAATAACAATAGCATCAGGGTCTGTTGCTTTAACAGATCTTTTTATTCTGAGCAATATGTCAGATTTCCTGTCCATACTGCAAAGTTAACGAATTTAGGATAAAATAGGATTATTAGTTAGAATCCATCTCTCGATTCTTATAAAGGAGCCTTCAAATTAAGATTTAGCGGAAGAATTTGATTTCGGGATTTGATGTTCCAAAATGGTACCTCCATTTTATAATACACCAAATTATTCAATGCTTTGAAGAACTGGAAACCATAATCATACTAGTCCTCCTACAAACAACTAGTAATCAAATAATTAAAAAAACGATTTTCTTAAAATGTTCGGAAATATTAATTGATTTAATTTTATAACTATTTGAAAAATAGAAAGTTAAATAATTGGATAAAATTCACAAAACAGCTGTATTTCTATTGCTTAAAAACTCTTTAATTTCCGGAATTTGCATGATTTTCTTTTTCCTCTTGGAGTCAAGTTCAAACTTCTTATTCCCCCGGATTAAAGATTCAAAAGGAATCCCTAAGTACCTGTTAAGCATAGTTATCATTTTCAACGTAAGGGACCGTTTCCCATTGAGCACCTCAGACACCCTGGTTTCTCCCCCAAAGAGAGGAGCAATGTCTTTTTGTTTCAGGTTCATCTGTTCCATTCTGAACCTGATCGCTTCAACAGGATCCGGAGCTTCGACAGGAAAATGATCATTTTCATACCGCTCAACAAGGATGGACAAAATTTCGAGCTCATCACCCTTTTCCGTTCCTGGTTCTATATCTTTTGAATCAGAATGTATCAATTCGTAAATCCTGCTTACTGCATGATTATACTCTTCATCAGTTTTTATTACCCTGGGACTCATATCTTACCTCCTTTGCATCAATTTTATCATATTCTTCATGTGTTCCAAACCAAACTATAAAAACTATTTTCAATGTGTATTCAACATCCGCAATTAATCGATAATCATTCCCTTCAATATTAAATACAACCCGTTTGGAACTTATTATACTTGCATTTTTATACTTCAGTTTTAGTTCATTTGGATTATCCCAATCTGAGTATTTAACTTCAAAAATCCAGGCAAAGAGCGCCTTTTCAGCATTCTTATACCTTGGAGAAGATAAATGATCCAGAAGAGTTTTTACCTTAATAATCCGCATGTACTGACAAAGGTACAAAAAACTTACCAAATAGGGTAATTTTTCAGAAAATATTTTGAAGAGCTTGAGTCCGTAATCATATCAGTCCAATCTTTTCCTGTCCTGAAGCTCTTTCCATTATAAAAGGTGCTTATTGCTCCTCTTTCAAATGTATCATCTTTTAAATTTAAAACTTTCTGGTATGATAAGTAAATTTCATGCATTATTTTAGCTTTCTGTTAACGGAAACAAAACAACCTGATGCCTGAATCCGGATCATTATACACAATTGTTGACATTGAGACGACAGGTGGCAGCTCCCGGAACGACAGGATTACTGAAATAGCAATCTTTGTTCATGATGGGGAAAAGGTCATTGACCAGTTTGTGAGCCTCATCAATCCGGAACGAAGCATTCCTTATTTCATTACAGGTCTGACAGGGATCAGCAATGAGATGGTGGCTGACGCACCAAAATTTTATGAAATAGCACGGAAAATCGTCGAAATGACCGAAGGGAAGATCTTCGTTGCTCACAATGCCGGTTTCGATTATCACTTTATCCGCCAGGAGTTTAAAAGCCTCGGGTATCGTTTCAAACGTGATATCCTGTGCACCCTGAAACTCAGCAGGAGACTTATACCGGGACTTCGATCATACAGCCTCGGCAATTTATGCGAAGAAATAAACATAAAAATCAATCATCGGCACCGTGCCAGGGGAGATGCTGAGGCAACCGTAAAGCTCTTTGAAATGCTGCTCTCCCTCGATGACGGATCATTGTCTTTTGGTAAAAAACCGCTACTGTCCGGTCTTAATCCTTCGCTTGATCCGGAAATTATTTCCGCCCTGCCGGAAGAAGCGGGGATCTACTATTTCTACGATGAAGATCAGGAGGTGATCTATATCGGTAAGAGCAGGAATATCCATCAACGGGTGCTATCTCATCTTGCAAACCATTCATCAAAAAGGGCTATTGAGATGAAAGATCGGATCACCGATATCGGGTATGAACTGACAGGTAATGAGCTGATCGCCCTGATCCGTGAATCGTATGAGATCAAAAAGATCAAACCGGTGTATAACCGATCGCAGCGAAGAACCTCCTTCTTTTATGGGATATATTCACATCAGGACGTCCGCGGATACATCTGTTTCTCGGTGGAGAAAAATTCATCGTGTGAAACACCCCTGACCTGCTTCTCATCCTTGGAGAGAGCAAAAAAACACATGGAAAAGTTGCTGGATGACCATCAACTCTGCCAGAAACTTACGGGCTTATATGAGAGCCGGGGAGCTTGCTTTCACCGGCAAATAGGGCTGTGCCATGGAGCCTGTATTGGAGAGGAACCCGTCAGTGAGTATAACGAAAGGGCAATAAAAGCACTGGAAACATTCAATTACATGCATGAGAATTTCTTCATCATTGATTCCGGAAGAAACGAGGAGGAAAGAGCGGTTGTCAAAATCAAAAATGGAAAATTCTGTGGATACGGCTATATCGAAATTCAGGATATCGGTTTTGGATTGGACACCTTTCACGATTGCATCATTTCCCATCAGGATAACCGGGATATCCAGCAGATCATCAAAAGCTACCTTAAGAAAAAGAGGGTGGAAAAAATCCTGGCTTTTTAATCTCCAGCACTGGAAAACGGCATCAGGTAGGTCAAATGCGACCCGCTCCTGACAAAGGCCTGCCTGCAATGTATTTTTTCAGTATTTAGGTAACAGGATTTTATTTTCTATTTCAAATCGTAATCATCTTTTAAATGAGTTAATTCTAATAATCCTTACTAGTTAGAGGATGAATTGTAAAAGAAATCCTGGTAAGGATTCAATAATGAATAACCCGGTACAAGCCCTGAAGGAACTGTCAGGGCTTAGTGCCGGGTATAGGGATAATAATATATACCAACCCTGAATGCCTGCCTGCTGGCAGGCAGGGGGTTGAATAATTACTATTTGATGATTTATATTCAACCCCTTTAGGGTTGTTAATCATCCATTACAAAGCACCACCGGTTAACACCGGTGGTTATTCACAATTTTACCCCTATCCGGGGTATTGAGTTGAATGAAAATTTCTACAGGCTTTTAATCTCCTGAATCAGTTTCTGAATGGAGTCCTTGGCATTTCCGAAGAACATGCGCGTTTTATCGTGGTAAAAGAGGTTGTTTTCAATCGCAGCATACCCCATGCCCATCCCCCGTTTCATCACGATAATGTTTTTCGCATCCTGAGCTTTGATGATTGGCATTCCGTAAATCGGGCTTGATGGATCTTCTTCCGCAGCCGGATTTACCACATCATTTGCCCCGATAACGACCACAACATCGGTGTTTGGAAGATCGGGATTGATCGTGTCCATCTCAACCAGCTTCTCATAGGGCACTTCAGCTTCAGCCAGCAGGACATTCATATGTCCCGGCATTCTTCCGGCAACCGGATGGATTGCAAATTTTACATCAACCCCTTTGTCCTCGAGAAGGAGTGCCATCTCATTGCAGACATGCTGAGCCTGAGCAACCGCCAGGCCGTATCCGGGGACAATCACAACTTTTTGAGAATAACTGAGCAAAACAGCAGCATCGCTGACAGTTATCTCCTTCATAGTACCTGCTGTTTTTTCCGCTGCTGCTCCACCCCCACCAAATGCTCCGACAATGACATTCAGTAAAGAACGGTTCATGGCCCTGCACATCAAAATGGTAAGTATAGTACCTGCCGAACCGACAAAAATACCTCCCAGTATCATGGCTTGATTCTGATAAATAAACCCGGCTAATGCCGCAGCAATTCCCGTGAAGGAATTCAACAGGGATATGACTACTGGCATATCTGCACCACCAATCGGCATCACAAACATCACACCGTAAACCAGGGTGAATGCAAGCAACAGATAGAGAAGCACTGCCTCAACATCCGGATTCACATCTCCCAAGAGAAGAAACAGCACCAGGAAAATGATGATCAGCAGAAGCACTCCATTGACATACTTCATGAATGGGGCAAAAATATCTCCCACCTTCCCATCCAGTTTTCCGTAGGCAATCATGCTGCCACTAAAAGCTACTCCACCGATTACCAGGCTGAGAAGTGTTACCAGCAGGGATTGATTTGCAGGATTGGTGTATTCCATCAGTGCTACCAGCGCAGAAGCCGCTCCACCGGTCGCATTAAAAAAGGAGACCAGCTGAGGCATGGCTGTCATCTGAACCCTCCTGGCAATAACCGCCCCCAGCACGGTTCCGATACCGACCGTAATCACAATGATGATGATATTGACAAATCCGATATTCGCTCCGCTACTGTCACGATGAAGCACAATGGTTGTCACCATGGCAAGCAACATACCGAATGCAGCCCAAAGGTTTCCCCGCTTTGCCGTATCGGGATGGCTCAACAATTTCAAGCCGATGATAAAACAAACAGCAGCTACCAGGTAACTGAATTCAAGAATGATCTCACCCCGTGTAATACCGGCTTCGTGAAGATAGGATTCCATGATGATTTTCTAATGTTTCTTTTTACGGAACATCTCCAGCATCCGGTCAGTGACAACAAATCCTCCGGCTACATTCAGTGTCCCAAATAAAACGGCAAGTATTCCCAGGACAAGATTCAGGGTTATCCGGCTGGTATCGGCATGCCCGACCAGGATGATCCCACCGATGATGATAATGCCACTGATGGCATTTGCACCTGACATCAGCGGAGTATGCAAAACAGATGGGACATTTGAAATGACTTCTATTCCGAGAAATATGGACAACACGATAATGAAAATGGCTGCCCTGTTATCAAATAAAATTTGAAGGATATTCTCCATGGTCACTTACTTTATTAATGCATTGATCCGGTCATTGATCACTTTCCCTTCATGGGTAATACAGGTGCTACTGATGATCTCATCTTCAAAATCCAAATTGAGCTTACCATCCGGGGTAATCAGGACCTTAAGAAAATTCAGCAAATTCTTTCCAAACATGCGGCTGGCATCAACGGGCATGGTGGAAGGATAATTCGATTTACCGATGATCCTGACCCGGTTATGAAAGACCGTCTTATCATTGACTGTTAACTCACAATTTCCACCGGATGATGCGGCAAGATCGATAATTACTGAGCCCGGTTCCATTGCTTCAACCGTTTCCTTCCGGATAAGCAGCGGTGCTTTTTTACCGGGGATCTGTGCCGTACAGATGATCACCTTGGCTTTTTTAGCATGGTTATGGATCAACTGTTTCTGTTTTTGCACAAAATCTTCTGTTTGCTGGACAGCATATCCACCGGCGGATGAATCTTCCCTGGCTCCTTCGACTTCAATAAATTTACCACCCAGGCTCATGACCTCTTCTTTTACTGCTGACCTGACATCAAAAACTTCCACAACAGCGCCCAGTTTACGGGCAGTGGCAAGAGCCTGCAAACCGGCAACCCCTGCACCAAGAATCAACACTTTTGCCGGTTTTATTGTCCCAGATGCTGTCATGAACATGGGAAAGAAACTGGGTAACTTGGTCGCTGCCTCCAACACAGCCTTGTACCCGGCAATGGTAGCCATGGATGAGAGAATATCCATCGATTGCGCCCGGCTTGACCGGGTAATCATGTCCATGCTGAATGAGGTGATGTTCATCTCTTTTGCCTTGTTCACCAACTCTTTCCGGTAGAGTGGATTAAAGATGGCAACATAAATCTTACCCTCTATAAGTTCATCAAACTCCGGGGCATTAATTTTTATTAAAATGTCAGACTGTTCAAGAATTTTCTCTTTAACATTTATTCTTGCACCTACCGAAACATACTCTTCATTTTCCACGCAAGAGGTATTTCCGGCTTCCGATTCAACCATGACCTCCACCCCCATTTTTATCAGTTCATCCACACTCTCCGGGAGAAGCGCAACCCTATTTTCTGCTTCAGGTTCCTTTAATATACCTACTACCATTTTCTCTGATTTTTGAGGTGACAAAGTTAATGTATTTTTATTCCCCAACAAGGGAAGCCTGCAATCGTACCGGGTCCGGATCATTCAGGTTAAAACACCAGCAATGTTTTATAACAGGTTCGGATTTATATAGTTTTTTATATATTTAAATACGAACTATGAAACTTGTTTGATGTGGAAAATATAGAATTGATACTAAAAGAATTCAATGGATGCGACACGAGTAATCTTATTCCAATATTGCACGCTGTCCAGAAAGAGTTAGGATATTTATCACCGGAGTCAGTCGATGCAATTGCCAAACACCTGAGAATTTCAAAAAGTCATATTTTCGGTGTTGCCAGTTTTTATTCACAATTCAAGTTCCATCCATCCGGCCGACATATAATTAAAATCTGTCTTGGAACGGCATGTCATGTTCGGGGAGCACAGATCATTGCTGAAGAATTCGAACGCGAATTGGGAATAAAAGCAGGGGAGACCACTGAAGATCTCGAGTTTTCACTTGAAACCGTTAATTGTCTTGGAGCATGTGCCCTCGGTCCGGTAGTGGTTGTAGATGATAAATACCATGGACAGATGAATGTGGGAAAAACCCATGCCCTCCTGGAAAAATTGCAGGGAAAAACTGAACAGACAGAGTCATGAAAAAAATCAAATCCGTTACAGAATTAGAAGTTCTGAGGAGTAAGATTGCAAGCAGCCGTAATCCGGAAGATCAGTGTATCTCTATCTGCTGTGGTACCGGCTGCAGGGCTTATGGAGCTGATGAAGTGGCAGATGAATTTATTAGGGTAAGGAACAAATTGGGTCTGAAAGACAAATTAGAAATAAAAAAAACGGGGTGTCATGGGTTCTGCGAGAGAGGTCCATTGGTGGTTATACACCCTGAAGAAATTTTTTATCAGCATATCACCAAGGATGATGCTCAGGAAATTATTCAGAAAACCGTACTGGAAGGTGAGGTGATCAGTAAATTCCTCTATTTTGATCCCAAAGAGAGGAAAAAAATAGTATCTGAGTATGAGATTCCCTTTTATAAATATCAGCAAAGGAAAGTATTTAAGAACAATGGGGTAATTGATCCAACACAAATCAATGATTATTTTGCGGTTGGGGGTTATTCCGCGTTGGCCCGGGTTCTGTCGGAAATGTCTCCGGATGAGGTCATTGAAGAAATCAAAAAATCGGGACTGCGGGGTCGTGGTGGAGCGGGTTTCCCAACCGGTATCAAATGGGAGTTACTGGCGAATCAACCCAACCGAAGTATAAAATACCTGGTATGTAATGGAGATGAAGGAGATCCTGGTGCATACATGGACCGTAGTGTCCTTGAAGGGAATCCACAAAGTATTTTTGAAGGGATGTTGATCGGTGCATATGCCACCGGATCCAATCAGGGGATGATTTATGTGCGAACCGAATATCCGTTGGCAATTAAACATTTAACGATTGCTCTGGATCAGGCAAGGAAACTTGGGCTGCTTGGAAAAAATATTCTTGGAACAGAATTATCGTTTGATATACGACTGATCGAGGGGGCCGGTGCATTTGTTTGCGGAGAAGAAACAGCAATGATCCAGAGTATAGAAGGCAATAGAAGTGTACCTGTAACAAGACCTCCTTTCCCGGTAGAAAAAGGAATCAATGGGAGTCCTACAGCTATAAATAACGTCGAAACATGGGCGAATATACCCATCATTATCAGGGAAGGTGCAGAAAATTTCGCAAAAATCGGGACAAAGAAGAGCAAGGGAACAAAAATATTCAGCCTTGTTGGTAAAATAAAGAATACCGGTCTCGTGGAGGTCCCGATGGGGATCACACTGAAAGAAATTGTGGATGTAATTGGCGGAGGACCATCCGGAAGGGCAAAGATTAAAGCTGTACAAACAGGTGGACCATCTGGTGGATGTATTCCGGTCGACAAGTTTGACCTTACCATTGATTATGAAAGTCTGACAGAGGCAGGATCAATGATGGGTTCAGGCGGATTAATCGTAATGGATGAACATACCTGTATGGTTGATGTAGTCAGATTCTTTCTGCAATTCACCAGTGAAGAAAGCTGTGGAAAATGCACACCCTGCCGGATAGGTACCAGGCAAATGCTTGCAATACTGAATAAAATCATTTCAGGGAATGGGGAAGCAGAAGATCTGGTAAAACTTGAGGAACTGGCATACATTGTAAAGAGCGGATCCCTGTGTGGGTTGGGTCAGACTGCACCCAACCCGGTGCTTACCGCTCTCCGGTATTTCAGGGAAGAGTTTGAAACTCATGTAATCGACAAACGATGTCCTGCCGCCGTTTGTCGTGACCTGGTCGAATATCGTGTAATTCCAGTAAAATGTACAGGGTGCCAGCGGTGCGTAGCCGTATGTCCAACAGGTGCAATTACCGGTCCCCGTGCCAAACCACATAATCTCGATCCAGAAAAATGTATCAAGTGCCGTGCCTGTTATGAAATTTGCCGTTTTGATGCCATTGCCGGAGATGCTATTGTTATTGAATAAATTATTTTAGTTACGTTATCAAGCTGATCAATGAATCACATAAAAGGAAAAAATATCAGTATTACTGTGGATAACAAACGGGTACAGGTACCGGAAAATATTACCGTACTTGAAGCAGTTCAAAAAGCCGGTGTGTATATCCCTACCTTGTGTTACCTGGAGAATTTGAAGCCTTATGGGGGTTGTAGACTATGTATTGTTGAGATAGAAAAAATGCGGGGTTATCCCACTGCATGCACAACACCGGTAAAGCCGGATATGAAAATAAAAACCAAAACTCCGGCATTACAAAACCTGCGAAAAGAAGTATTCAAACTGATCCTTTCAGAACACCCGTTCACATGCCTGGTGTGCAGGGAAAACCGGGAGTGTCCGGAATATATGTTCTCCACCAGAAAAGTTAGTGTTACAACCGGTTGTAATTTTTGTACCAGTAATGGAGATTGCGAACTGCAGGATCTTGTCGACTACCTTGAGATTAAAGAAGTCGAATATCCAATTGAATACAGGGGTGTTCCTGTTATCCGCGATAATCCATTCTATGAAATCGACTATAACCTTTGTGTCCTGTGTGGCCGGTGTGTACGGATCTGTAATGAGGAGAGAAACAGCGGAGTGCTTGCTTTTGTGCAAAGGGGAAATGCAACCCTCGTCGGTACCGCTTTTGACGAATCTCAATATGAAGCAGGATGTGAGTATTGTGGAGCATGTGTGGATGTTTGCCCGACAGGTTCTTTATCTGGAAAAATGGGGAGATGGGCCGGGCATCCCGATAAATCAACCCATACCAGTTGTGTGTTTTGTGGTGAGGGTTGCACGATGAATATCAATTCAAAGGGAGATCGCATAACCACTGTCGGACCTGAACCAGGTGGAAGAACCCACACGCTTCAACTTTGCCTTCGCGGAAAATTTGTACCTGGAGATATTGTTCATCATCCGGATAGAATAAAAACACCTTTGATCCGGAGTGGGAATAAATGGGTTGAGGTCAGCTGGAACGAAGCCATTGATTATGCGGCATCAAACCTTGAACGTTACAGGGGGAATCAATTCGGAATGATTGCTTCCGCCCAAAACACCATGGAGGAGACCTATATCCTTCAGAAGTTTGCAAGAAAGGTGATGAGATCCAATAATGTGGATCTGTTTTCATCCTATCCAGACAGGACAATCCTTCCCGCAATGCACCGATATTATTTGAGCAATCCACCTCCTCCCATCGAAAGTATTCCTACAAGGGATACCATTCTTTTGATTGGTACGGATGCATCTGTCACACATCCTATGGTGGAAAACAGAATTCGGAAAGCATACCGGAATGGATCCTGTGTAATTTATGCAAATACTCATCAAAACAGATCATCAGGATTTACAACCCATCAGGTAATTTACAAACCCGGAACAATCGTTTTATTCCTGGAATATCTCTGGCATGAGGTAAGTCGTTACAAATCCACACCTGCTTCTTCGAAAGGGAGTTCGAAGAATGAACAGGTTCCGGACATCAAAGGATTTATTGAGAAAACCGGAATACCAGAACATGATCTGAAAGATATTTTGCGTGTCCTCAGGCATCCGGAGAAACTCTTGATTATTGCCGGTGACGGTATGCTCAGGACCCCCGACAGTAAGATCTTAATGCAAATTTTATTCAATATTGACCAACTCCTGGGTGATAAAACAGAATCATCTTTGCTGTTTCTTCTGGATGAAGGGAACCGGTATGGAGGGACCTTTGCCGGAATGCATCCGGATATGTTACCTGGTTTTGTTGATGTAGATGCAAATAAATTACGAGATGGCTGGTCGGATAACTGGAATACCGTACTCAGCGATATCAGGGGATTGAGCTGTAATGAAATGATTCATAATATTAAAGAGGATGGGATCACAGCACTCTTCATAACAGGCGATATTCCGGCACATCCCAACCTGGGAAATCTTAAATTTCTCGTGCAGCAGAATCTGTTTTTTACAGAGACTTCCAGAATGACTGATGTTTTCTTTCCCCTTACAGCTTTCCCTGAAAGCCAGGGGCATATTTTAACCCTCGATCGCAAGCTAAAAGAGATTGTTCCTGTAATATCCATGGCTAAAGGATTAAAAACCATTCCAAGAGTTCTATCAGAAATATCCATTAAAATGATGGAACAGGGATTTGAATACAAGCATCCACATGATATTTTCAAAGAGATTGAATCCTTTACGGATATTACGTTTTCCAAAAACGGGATACCCGTTCCGGAATTTGATTTCTCGCGAAAAGTCCCTGGCGATTCGAAGGATGGATTTCCGGTAAAAGTAATCCTGGATAATTACGGTTATCATATTCTGGGTAATATTCTTTCCTCGTATATCCCGGACATGATAGCCATCCGCAGGGAGGGTATTCTGAATATCTCTCCGGATATGATTCATAAGCTCAAAATAGATGAAGGAGCCCTGGTCAAGGTTCGCACCGAATTTGGAGAAGGAAAGGTAACGGTAAAATGCATGAAGGAATTAAATGGGGATATTGCTTTATTCACACCAGGTGGTAAACATCTTGATCTAATAACAAAGGGATTAAGTCCTGAGCACATGATTATTAATGCCAAATTTGAAAAAGCATAGCATGACCGAAATAATTGAAAGGAAACAGCTGGTACCGAATGTTCATACCTGTACAATTCATGCACCCGATATTGCAAAAAAGGCGTTACCTGGTCAGTTTATCATTATCATTCCGGATGAGTACAGCGAACGTACACCCATAACGATTGCCGACTGGGACAAAAAGGCCGGTACGGTTACATTTGTTTTTCTCGAGATCGGTTCATCGACCCACCGTCTGGCAGAAATGCAACCTGGGGATAAGATCTATTCTTGCACAGGGCCTTTAGGTCAGCCTTTTAAGCTGGACAAATATGGGACCGTTGCTTTGGTTGGTGGATGCTATGGAATTGGCGGTATCTACCATGCAGCCAAAGCCTTAAAGAAGTTAGGGAACAAAGTGATCTCTTTTTCTGAAGCCCGCAGTAAATTCCTTCTGTACTGGAATGAAAAACTCGAGGAAGCATCCAACGAAGTCCGATATGCTACTACAGATGGTTCGAAGGGTATTAAAGGGCATGCCTGGGACCTGTTGCAGCAAAACCTTAAGGAAAAAGAAAAGATCAATTATATAATTGCCATTGGCTGTACATTCATGATGTATAAGGTTGCTGAGGTTACTGAACCCTACGGAATCCCTACAATAGTCAGTATGAACCCTGTTATGATCGACGGAACCGGAATGTGTGGTGCATGCCGGATTGTGGTCGATAACCAGACAAAATTCGCCTGTGTTGATGGACCCCATTTTGATGCTCACAAAATAGACTGGAATATCATTATGTCACGTCGGAAAGCTTACCTGGAGGAAGAAATTATTTCACAAGAAAGATAATCCTATGGCCAAAGTAAGTGCGAAAAAGACACCCATGCGGGAGCAACCTCCTAAAGAGAGGATCCATAACTACGATGAAGTACCTTTTGGCTATTCTCCGGAAGAAGCTATTCTTGAGGCCCAGCGATGTATACAGTGTAAAAAACCAGGATGCATTGCCGGTTGTCCCGTTGAGATAGACATTCCCGGGTTTATCAAGCATATCGCTGAAAAGAATTTTAAGGAGGGGATAAACCTTTTGAAGGAGCAGAATATACTACCGGCAGTCTGCGGCCGGGTTTGCCCCCAGGAAGAACAGTGCGAAAAGGTTTGTGTCATCGGAGTAAAAAATGAACCGGTAGCCATCGGCCGGTTGGAACGTTTTCTTGCCGACTGGGAGAGAGAGCAGGGAGAGATTGAAATCCCACCGAAACCAAAACCTTCCAGGAAAAAGGTGGCTATTGTTGGAGTCGGACCTGCCGGAATTACTGTTGCAGCGGACGTGGTTCGCTGGGGACATAAAGTGGATATGTTTGAAGCATTGCATCAACCGGGAGGAGTTCTGGTATATGGAATACCCGAATTCCGGTTGCCGAAAGAGATCGTTTTCAGGGAGATCGATTACCTTCGAAAACTTGGCGTGAGATTGTTTACCGATTCAGTAATCGGAATGGTCAAAAGTATCGATGAATTACTCAAGGAATATCATGCAATTTTCCTGGGTACGGGTGCCGGACTGCCCTGGTTTCTGGAAGTGCCCGGTGAAAACCTGAATGGGATCTATTCGGCAAACGAATACCTTACCCGGGCTAACCTGATGAAAGCATACCTGTTTCCCAAATATAAAACACCCATTGTTAAAGGCAAACGTGTTGTTACCGTTGGGGGAGGAAATGTTGCCATGGATTGTGCCAGGACAGCCCTCCGGCTTGGAGCTGAAAAATCAGTTATTGTATACCGTAGGACAAGAAAAGAAATGCCCGCACGGGATGAAGAGATACATCATGCGGAGGAAGAGGGAGTAATTTTTCAATTCCTCTCCAACCCGGCTGCCTTCCATGGTGACAAAAGGAACTGGGTACGGGAGGTTGAATGTATACGGATGAAACTGGGAGAACCCGACGATTCAGGAAGACGCAGGCCCGTTCCCATTCCGGATGCCAACTTCAGAATGCCCATCGATGTAGCCATTATCGCAATTGGAAACAGTCCGAATCCCCTGATACCTTCTACCACACCCGATATTGAAACCGGCAAATGGGGAAACATCATCGCTGACCCCGAAACGGGTAAAACATCAAAAAAAGGTGTTTTTGCCGGAGGTGATGTTGCTACCGGCGCAGCTACCGTTATCCTGGCAATGGGCGCAGGTAAAAAAGCAGCCCGGGGAATAGATGAGTTTCTCCAAACAGGGGTTTGGTGAAACAAAAGATAAAAGATAAAAGTCAAAAGATAAAAGGGGAAAAAAAGAAAAAAATCATTTATTTGTTTTAGCGACAATTGATCCAAGTATTCTCTTAAGTTCTACTGATTCTGTAAGAAGCCAAATTAGTTCCGAATCTTCGTTGAACTCAGGTAATGTTGCCTTAATAATCCGGAGCCAATAGTTTGATTCACGCATTTCTCGTAAAGAGATCCGAACTTTATTATTAAAATCTGGTCGTGAAGAACCAGCCTGAGATTCTTCATAGTTGGCACCTGAAGAAGTACTACATTTTGCATATTGATACCGAATTGTTTTAAATTCAGGAGTATCTGGAAGTCTTTTCAGGAAATTAATCGATCGGACGGCAAAATTAAATAACCTTTCGTTTAAATCACCTGTTTCGCTCATAAAACTTTGTATCTAAAGATTTTGAAACAAGATTTAAATCAGAACTCTACTGAGGTTTTATCTTTTGACTTTTATCTTTTATCTTGTTTTTACCATTCCACACTATCCTCCAACCGTATTTCCTGCAGGTCTTCTTTGCTGAGTCCGTGCCAGCGGCACCCTTTTTTAGAGCAGATATAAAAATCGATCAGTTTTCTTCTGGCGCTGATCTCGATCCGGGCAATTTTACTGCCACATGCTTCGCATCGCTTTTTCGGCAGGATAAAACTTTTTTTGCAGTGGGGACACGACAGGTCTTCTATTACCTGATCTTCCGGCAACAGGATGGTGGATTTCGAGGTAAAGATGTTGAGATAGGGGCTGAGCATCATATAACCGGTTTCCTTCTTCCGTTTCACAAGGAACTTTATGGAACCTGAATCGATCAGTGATTTCTGGCAATGGGGGCAATAGGAGTGTAAAAAACTGCCGGATTTAATGGTTTCTATTTTCTCATCCTCAAGGTCGTGATGAGGATGATGCAACCGTTCTGTCTCCTCGAACAGGTTTTTCAGTGCAAAGGAAAAATCTACAAACTTCATGAAATGATTCGTACAACCCACTCTGGAGCAGATGGATACGGTTCCTCCAAGTTCGGTATCCAACGAGATAAAAGGGGCTTTGCACACATCACACACATCCTTGCTGATCAGGTCAGAATTACATAACGGACAAGACATTATTGCTATCTCATCTTTGGGGAGTTCAAGATCCGTAAGGTAATTAAAGCTATCATAAACAGAACTCAAACGGATAGTCCCTGTTTCATCCCCAACCTTAATGTTCAGCTTAATACTGGGACAGTTATCCACAAGTTGCTCTTCATCCATCAACGATTGACCACACACAGGACATTTAACTTTTAATGAGATGAGATTAAACATGTTGGTATCTTCCATAATCTTTTTCCTGTTAAGTTATCAAGTAAATATAAAAAAATTATCACTATCCGGAGAATGTCCTGTATATTTAAATTGTATTCCAAACGTAGGAATTATAGTTCGCTTGAGCTATTTTTTATGGTATATGATTTAATAATTGATATTTCGTTGATCCATTAGCAACTATATCTAAAACCATAACATATCGAAGAGACCATGAAAAGAAAAATATACATTCCACTTGTCATAATCGTTGTTGCCGTTTCTGCCGCTTTTATTTTCAATAAGGGACATTCGGATAACCGGTCGAAAGAGATTGAAATCTGGCCTGCAATCCAACCTTATGATACCGGGTATCTGTCCGTATCGGAATTGCATACAATCTATTATGAACAATGCGGGAATCCCAAGGGACAACCCGTTTTTATGGTTCATGGCGGACCCGGTGGAGGGACCAATCCAACCATGCGAAGGTTCTTTAACCCTAAAAAATTCCGGATCATCCTGTTCGATCAGCGTGGGGCAGGAAAATCCATACCTTTTGCAGAAATAAAGGAGAACCGTTCAGAGTTACTTGTTGAGGATATGGAAAAGCTCAGGAAGCACCTCGGCCTGGGAAAAGTGTTCCTGTTTGGTGGTTCCTGGGGATCAACTTTATCGCTCCTCTATGCTGAAACCTATCCACAGCATGTTTCCGGGATGCTACTAAGGGGTGTCTGGACTGCAACCCGGGAGGAGATCGATCACTTCTACCATGGCGGTGCGGAAAAATATTTTCCCGATGCCTATAACCGGTTGATCCAATCCCTTCCGGATCCTGAACAAAGACCACTACCCGATTATTTGCTGGAATTGCTGACCAGTAATGATCAGGGAACACGGAATAAATACGGCAGCGAATGGGCACGGTATGAAATAAAAATTTCCGATATCAATGTATCGGATGAAGCAATTGAGCAAAGCCTCCGGAATAACAACGTGTATGCCTTTGCCCTGCTTGAAAACTACTATATGGCAAACCAGTGTTTCCTGGAAGAGAACCAGATACTGAGGAATGCAGACCGGATAACAGGCATTCCATGCACTATCGTCAATGGAAGGTATGATATGTGTTGTCCGCCGATCACTGCCCGCAAACTGCACCAGGCTCTTCCCGGATCAAAACTGGTTATCGTGGAAGATGGCGGACATGGCGGCTGGCCGGTTATCAAAACTACCATTAAAGAGATGAGAACGTTTGAATAATTAACTATCTTTAATAGTTCAAAAACTTACCAATGATGAAAAAAATATTCTTCTTACTGGCCCTCTCCTTTCTCATCCACTCCAGAGCATACAACCAGTTGTCTATTCAAACGGTTGCTGAAAGGTCCAATTACGAATCCACATCCGTGTATAAGGATGTCATGGCATTTATTGCCGGGTTGGAACAAAGTTCCCCACTGGTTCGTACCGAGTATATCGCCACGACTGCAGAGGGCAGAGATATACCCCTTCTGGTAATTGGGGACCCTTTACCCGGGTCACCGGAAGACCTGGTAAACGATAACCGGATCGTGGTATACATTCAGGCAAACATACATGCCGGAGAAGTTGAGGGAAAAGAGGCAACCTTAATGTATACCAGGGACCTGCTGAAGGAAAAAGACCGCAACATACTTGATCATGTAGTTTTACTGATTTGTCCGATCCTGAATGCAGACGGAAACGAAAAAATCAGTCCTTCAAACCGAACTAATCAGAACGGACCGGTAAATGGTGTTGGCGTAAGGCACAATGGCATGCTTCTTGACCTGAACCGGGATGCGATGAAGATCGAGTCTCCCGAAATTGATGGAGTAATCACCAACGTGTTTAACCGCTGGGATCCATTCATCTTCATGGATTGCCATACAACCAATGGATCCTATCACGAAGAACCGGTAACATTTATGTGGATGCTTAATCCAAACGGCGACCGCACACTGATCAACTACATGCGCGATAAGATGATGCCTGCTGTAGGTACCCGGCTCAGGGATGAGTTTAACGTGGAAAATTGCTATTACGGTAATTTCAGAGATCCGATGGATTTTGAGAAGGGATGGTACCCCAATGCCAGCGAACCACGGTATATAAGCAATTATTTTGGGATCCGAAACAGGCTCGGAATACTCAATGAGAATTATGTTTATGCTGACTTCAAATCACGAGTTCAGGGTTGTTACTTTCTCATCCGTTCAGTTGTGGAGTATGCATCACAAAACAAAAGCGAGATACGTGACATGATCAGGATGGTTGACCTGAAAACGATCGATCGGGGAATGTCACCTGCTCCAGCCGACTCGTTTGCCATTACCTATCAACCCGAACCTACACCCGAACAGGTAACCATAAAAGCGTATGAGGTTGAAATTGGGGAGGCACAAGCCGGAAGAAGAAGAATGGTCAAAACCGATCGGATGAAGATAGTCTCAGTGCCTTACTTTGCCGACTATTATCCAACCTCCAGTGTGAAATTTCCTTTTGCTTATGTCCTTGAATTTCCCGACCCCTATATCCTGAAACTGCTGGAAAAACATGGAATAACGGTTGAACAGTTAACTGCAAGCCAAACGCTGGCTGTGGAGGAGTTTCAGATTGAAAAGTTAACCCCGGCGAACCGGCTGAACCAGGGGCATTATACAAACAGTGTAAAAGGCACATTTGTGGAAATTAAAAAAGAATTCCCGGCCGGCACGCCTGTCGTTTGCACATCGCAGCCGCTGGGAAATCTTATCGCATATTTACTGGAACCCCAATCGGATGACGGTCTGCTTTACTGGAACTATTTCGACCGGTATTTATCTCCACAATGGGGAAGAGGGTATAATACTTATCCTGTGTATAAGATCCTGGAGCCGACAGATCTTGAAACAACTGAAGAATAATCTTGCTTGAGTTGGTTATATTGTATATTGTTGATCAGTAGTTTAATGTTCAATTTATAGTATTTTGAACTTTGTATCAAAGACATTCTTCAATTGGACACACTATGGGCTTTGGAAGTGTGTAAGTCGACTCTTCCATGGGAATGCCTGCCCGACCGGCAGGCGGGCCTTCGGCAAGAGAGTCGACCTACATAGTATCGGCCTGCTCCACAGGTTCGGTATACATATACACTATGTAGGGCGATCCTGCCTCGCCGGCAGGCAGGTTTACAAGTCGCCTCTTAGAAGTGAGAAATTGGATTTTCTTTCAAACTGTTCTTTTGTTCATCCATGAAAAGTATACCGATCATACAGCTGGGTATCGGTAATGTCGGTCGGGAGGTGATCCGGAATGTTCTCGAATGCAGTGATTGTGGCGGAAACAGGATATTCCGGTACATTGGGATTGCCAACAGCAAATCCATTCTTTTCCAGCCTGAGGGGATTCCGGAGCGGTTTCTTGAGGAGGTCATTTCTGCCAAAAACTCAACAACAACAATAAACCAGCCGGGGTCCGGAAAACATAACGGTGACCTCTCCCCTCTCCTGCAGGAAATAGAGCGATCGGATCTCAGGGATTTCAAAATCATTGATGCATCAGATTCTGAAGCAACCACACCTTTTCTGCTTGGATGTGCCGAAAAGGGGGCTGCCCTGGTATTAGCCAACAAAAAACCCCTGGTCCGGGAGATAGCAACCTTCAGATCGCTGAAGAGGGTCCCCCTGGGATTCAGGGCTACTATCGGAGCCGGACTTCCCATCATACCGGCAATCGAGAAGCTTATTTCCGAAAGGAAAAAAATTCACAAAATGGAAGGATGTTTAAGCGGATCTTTGGGTATATTATGTTCATCACTGGAAGAAGGAAAAGGTTTTTCAGTTATTGTAAACGAATTAAAAGACCTTGGTTATACTGAACCCGATCCCCGTGAAGATCTTTCTGGAAAAGATATGGCACGTAAAATACTTATACTTTCCAGGGTGTCGGGTTATCATCTTGAATTTGATGATATAATTACAGAGAGTTTATTTCCTGAAGACATGGCTTCGCTATCTGCAGATACCTTTTTGTCAGATCTCAGGATTATGGATGATGAATACAGGGAGAGGTTCATCCGGGCTTCACAAAAGAACTGTACCCTGCGCTTTGTCGCGACTCTTGAGGATGGAATGTGCAGGGTTGGCCTGAAAGAGGTTTCCGGGGATTCATTGTTTGGCAACCTGAAAGGTGCTGAAAAGCTTGCTGTTATTCACACCGACAGGAATGAGGATGATCCGGTTATCATACGGGGTGCCGGTGCAGGGGCAAAGTCAGCAGCAAAGGATGTGTTTGACGACCTGATGGAGTTAACCCGAATTATTCATGCATTCAGCATGAATAATGACGATACATAATTGAAATCTATTGATTATCAATTATATATGTCAGGGTTAAACCGCATTATTTATGAATAATACATTTTCTAAAGTATCAGTACTTTTTTAATTGAATGAAATTAACACATGAAAATAAAGTAGAAAAATTTTACTCTCACGGTTCTAATATAAGGCGATTTCAAGAAGGAGGGTATTTATCATTTGGTTATTGGACAGATGAAATTATTGATTATCATCAAGCTGCTGAAGCATTAATTAATCGTATACTTAAATTTGAAAAAACACTTAACTGTGGGATGGTTCTTAATGTGGCATGTGGATATGGTTCAGAAACGTTAAAAATATATGAAAAAATCTGTCCTGAAAAAATTATAGCCATTGATATTACGGATTCACATATTGAACATGCAAAACTTCAAATAAGTTCATTAAACTTATCTGAGCGTATTCATTTTGAAAAAATGGATGCATGCAAACTAAGTTTTCCACCTGATAGCTTTGATTATGTGATTGCTATTGAAGGACCAGCACATTTTAATACACGAGAGATATTTTTGAAAAAGGCATATGAAGTGCTGAAACCAAATGGTATTTTATTACTTTCAGATATTACAATTGATAATATAGAAAGGAAAAAAAATCTATATAATAGAATAATTGGCAATTTTTGTGCAAAGCACTGGCATATGCCTAAAGATAATTGGATGTCAATAGAAGAGATGAAAGTATTATTAAATGAAATTGGATTTATAATTGATACTGCTGAAAGTTCAGGAAGAAATGTTTATCCGGGATTTTCGCATCATAATTTACAACTGGAGTCAGTAAGGAATGCAATTCGCACGAGAGGAATTAAAATTGGTTTAGCACTAACATTTATTTCTTGGCTGCTTGGATATGTTTATAGAAGAAAGATGATTGACTATGTGTTTCTAAGAGCAATAAAAAAAGAATAGTATTTTTAACATTAATGTACGTTGGCCAACGCCGCATATAGCCAATGGCTGCCTTAACTGGTATGCGATTGTAGACACTTCGCAAGCAAGCCAGTGCACCTGGATAGGGAAATGCTCCGAAACCCCGCCACTGGCCATATACGAAATTGTTTGTAATGAACAAGACGAAGCTAAACCCACAGTATAAGCATAATCGTATGGCTATTGCTCTCTTCCGTGTGCAGTATCACTTAACTATGCTATTGTCAGGCACATCTTGATTGAATAGAGCAGTATCCAGGAGTTATTTGGTAGCAAATTCAAGAATGTCTCCGATGGTTTTGAATTCTTTGATGAGGGAAAGGATGTTTCTGACCTTTTCTTTAATGTATTGATCAACGCCGCCTGCTGCTTTTCTGCCATCCCCCATGGCAAGGATAACAGTAGCGCCTCCACGGACAATATCACCCCCTGCAAAAATATCGGGTATGGAAGACTGCATGGTATCCTGGTTCACCTTGATGGTACCCCAGGCAGAGACCTCCAGTTCGGGCATATTTCTTGGGATAAGCGGATTAGGAGAGACACCCACGCTAACAACAACAGTGTCTGCTTCAATCTCATACTCCGATCCTTTAATGGGGATGGGTCTTCTCCGCCCGGAATCATCCGGTTCTCCCAACTCCATTTTTTGAACCTTCATGCCTTTAACCCGTCCGTTTTCATCTCCATAATATTCCAGGGGATTTGTGAGGTTCAGAAACTCAATACCTTCTTCCTGAGCATGTTTGATCTCTTCATTTCGTGCCGGCATCTCCTCGATGGAACGCCGGTAAAGGATCCTGGCATTTTTTGCCCCCAATCGTTTTGCTGTACGCACTGAATCCATTGCTGTGTTACCACCGCCAATCACGGCGACATTTTTCCCGCTGATGACCGGTGTATCGTAGTCATCGTGTGCCGCTTTCATGAGGTTAATCCGGGTGAGGTATTCATTGGCTGAGTAAATCCCGATGTAATTTTCCCCGGGAATATTCATAAAATTGGGGAGTCCGGCACCACTGGCAACAAAAAATGCCGCATAGCCCTGTTTTCTCAAATCATCGATAGTAGAGGTTTTACCGACGATGAAATTGGTAAAAAAATGTACACCCATCTTTTTCAGGATATCAATCTCAACATCAACAATTTCATTGGGAAGCCTGAATTCAGGAATGCCATATTTCAATACCCCTCCGATTTCATGCAGTGCTTCAAAAACGGTAACATCATATCCCATTTTTGCCATATCACCGGCAAAGGCGAGGGATGCAGGTCCTGAACCAATGGTAGCAACCTTAATCCCGTTATGGCTGGAAATCTCCGGAACAGATATATGACCACTGTTCCGCTCGTAATCGGCCGCGAAACGTTCCAGGTTCCCAATAGCTACCGGAGGTTTCTTCAGTTTCTCATTATAGAAACAGGTTTTTTCACACTGTGCTTCCTGTGGGCAGACCCGACCACACACAGCCGGAAGTGCATTGGTCTCTTTCAGCACTTTTGCAGATTCCAGGAATTCACCTGCTTCAATTAATTTCACAAATTTCGGAATATTAATACCCACAGGACAGCCATAGATACAGGTTGGGCTGGGACAATCAATACACCGCCGGGCTTCATGGATCGCTTGTTCTTCAGTAAGTCCTTTATTTACCTCGCAGTAGCTCTTATTCCTGATATCAGGATCTGCTTCAGGCATAGCCAATCGCTCCAGGCTGGTCCGCTCCTTATTTTTGATTTTGCTGCGGAGCTCAACCCTCCACTCCTGTTCTCTCTCCTTCTTCAGATATGCAAGTAGGCTCTCCATAATCTATGCTTTTCTATATTTGCCTATAAACTGCTCATACGATTTCTCTTCCTTATCTTTATAAGCATTCAGACGCATCAGCATCTCATCATAATCAATTTCATGTGCATCAAATTCCGGTCCGTCAACACAAACAAACTTCGTCTTTCCTCCCACACTCACCCTGCATGCTCCGCACATCCCGGTACCATCCACCATAATGGTATTTAAGCTGGCCAGTGTTTTTATCTTGTATTTTTTTGTCAGCAGAGCAGCATATTTCATCATGATTGCCGGTCCGATGGTAATCGCCAGGTTTACTTTTTCCCTTTTGATAATCTCCTCCATCCCATGCGTTACCAATCCCTTTTTACCATAGGAACCATCATCCGTCATGATGACGACCTCATCAGAATGTTTTCTCATCTGTTCTTCCAGGATGATCAGCTTTTTGGTTCTTGCAGCGAGCACGGTGATTACCTTGTTCCCTGCCTGTTTGAAGGCTTCCACAATGGGCAGCATGGGAGCCACTCCAACACCACCACCGGCTGCCAATACTGTACCCACCTTCTCGACGTGAGTAGCCTTTCCCAGGGGGCCAACAACATCCGTAATGTAATCCCCTTCCTCCAGGTTCGCCAGCTTGATCGAAGAAACGCCCACTTTCTGTGCAATCAGTGTAATGGTACCTTTTTCCACATCGGCTTCAGCAATGGTAAGCGGAAACCGTTCACCCTTCACTCCCACTCGAATAATAACAAAATGTCCTGCTTTTCTGCTTCGGGCTATTTCAGGAGCTTCAATGACCAGCTTTACCACTGCTTCCGAGAAATATTCCTTCTCAACGATTTTATTCATTTTACAGCTTTGATATTGATATTCACTCGAACAAATCCTCCAAAATAGTGTCGATCCGGGTAAGATATTCTGGTACAGACCGCGAAAATTAAAAAATAAAAGTAATATATATGAAAAATGGACTTCAAATTCACGGTATGTTTTACAACTTACTTTATCGTGGACACTATATACTATTTATTGCTAATCAACGATTTAAGCCAGGTTGCTTTCACTAAATATATAATAATTTTTACTGAATAGTAATTTTTAAATAAAAAATTAACTTTGTACCGTTTCATTCAAAATAACATCTCGATTATGGAAGAATTTAAAACGCTACAGGATATTCTGAATTTTGCCATTGGTGAAGAGGAAAAAGCTGCCGCACTCTATGCTGACCTTGCCAAACGAAGCAAAAACAGGGAGATGGCTGAAGTGTTTACCCAATTCTCAAAGGAGGAGCTGGGACATAAAAAGAAACTTCAAGCCATTAAAGGAAGCAGTAAAGTTGTCATTCCGGAAAAGAAAGTACAGGATCTTAAAATCGGAGATTACCTTGTCGATGTGGACAAATCCAGGGATGATCTGAATTACCAGGATGCGCTTATCGTTGCCATGAAGGAAGAAAAAGCTGCATTCAAGCTCTATACAAACCTTGCCGGCAAAACAGACGATCCGGAAGCCCGTGGTGTGTTCCTGATGCTCGCCCAGGAAGAAGCAAAGCATAAGCTTCGTTTCGAAATCGAGTACGACGAGAATGTGTTGAAAGAAAACTAATCCTCAGGAACAGAATAGATAAGGGAAAAGCGAGTATCCGACAGCTTCTTGTGAGGGCAGTTAGTTTCAACGGGATGGTTATTGATCCGGCGTTCAAGCATATCTTCTCCCTTCTATAATCCGTTATCCTTTACCCTATACGATTGGCTTTATGCCCTATGCTCTCTGCTCATTCGTACCTTAGTGAATCTACCGGATTTCTCAAAGCCGATTTCAATGTAACACCACTCGAGGTTAACAAAGCAATAATCAGGACAATCGCACCGGTTAGGAGAAATATCCATGTTTGAACCGCTACCTTGAACGCAAAATTCTGCAACCATCTGTGCATGGCAATATATGCAAGTGGAACAGCAACAACAAATGAGATCCCGATCCATAGAATGAGATCAATGTTCAGATGATATAAGAGATGGATGACTCTGGCTCCGTTAACCTTCCGGATCCCAAACTCTTTTGTTCTCCGTTCAGCCACGAAGGTTGACAGGCTGAAAACACCCAGGCAGGTGATAAAAATTGAAATGAGAGCAAACAGGGTGATGATCGTACCCAGTTTTTTCTCCGTGGTATATAACTTCCCTACACCAGAATCAATGAAATTGTACTGAAAGGGATAACCGGGTGCAAATGATTTGGTCACCGATTCTATTTCCTGCAATGTT
>Ga0315543_1000174_pt1 | contig 79857 bp, 71 predicted proteins | sample SalMarSW160210MG_2_FD_203098 | JGI IMG/M metagenome (GOLD analysis project Ga0315543, IMG submission 203098) | Salt marsh sediment microbial communities from the Plum Island Ecosystem LTER, Massachusetts, United States - Salt Marsh Sediment SW1601-210 ... | reverse complement strand
TGAAATAGTGGATGACCACAGGAGGGATATTACCATAAGCGGACAAGGGCCTCGGGCGGTTGAGATAATCGAAGGGCTTAAGGCGCATAGCGCATGGCGCATAGAGGAAAGAGTAAAGAGTAAAGAGTAAAGAGGAAAGAGTAAAGAGTAAAGAGGAAAGAGTAAAGAGTAAAGAGGAAAGAGGAAAGAGGAAAGAGGATTAGAAGATCAGAAGGTAAAGTAGTTAAATAGTTAAATGGGATATTTGTCGAATAGGGTCATAACGATTTGACTATTCAACCATTTAACGATTTGACCATTTAACCATTCGACCAATAACCGATAACCGACAACTAACAACTAACAACTAATAGCTAACAGCTAATATAAGGAGGTTATTAAGATTGGGCTATGGCTCTTATAATACGAAAATACGGCGGAACCTCGGTGGGGGATATTGAAAAGATAAGGGATGTAGCCAGAAAGGTTATCGATACTCACAAGCAGGGAAACAGGATGGTTGTGGTTATATCGGCTATGGCCGGCCAGACCGATGGACTGATAACCTTGGCCAATGAGATGGTGGATGATCCGGACCCCAGGGAACTGGACGTACTTGTTTCAACGGGTGAACAGGTAAGCGTTTCCCTTCTTGCCATGGCAATAAAGGCAATGGGGTATGACGCCTGTTCCCTGCTGGGATTTCAGGTGGGTATTCTCACGGATGAATTCTACGGAAAGGCCAGGATCCATGAAATTAAGACAAGACGTATCTTCGAGGAATTGGAGAAAGGCAGGATAGTTACGGTGGCAGGATTCCAAGGCATGGATGATAAAGATAACATCACCACCCTGGGGCGCGGAGGTTCTGATACCACCGCCGTTGCCCTGGCTGCCGCTTTAAATGCGGATGTGTGTGAGATCTATACGGATGTGGACGGAATTTATACCACGGATCCCAGGGTTTGTCCGGGTGCCAGGAAGATGGACAATATCTCCTATGAGGAGATGCTGGAGATGGCAAGTCTCGGAACCAAGGTCCTGGAGATAAGATCAGTGGAATTTGCGAAAAAGTTTAAGGTTCCTTTACATGTGAGATCAACATTTACAAATGAAAGGGGTACCATGGTAATTGCCGAGTCAAAAGATATGGAAAAGGTGCTTGTATCAGGTGTAGCGTTCAATAAGAACGAGGCCAGGATAACTGTATCAAAGGTGCCTGACAGACCGGGAATCGCCTCGCTTATATTCAGACCTCTAGTGGATGCCGGAATTGTGGTAGATATGATCGTGCAAAACACGAGTGAAGAAGGTATAACGGACTTAACCTTTACGGTCACAAAGCCAGATTTTTACGAAGCCATGAAGTTGCTTAGTGAAGTTGCTGAAGATATAGGGGCGCAAAAGGTGTTGGGCGATGAAAATATAGCAAAGGTTTCCATAGTGGGAGTAGGTATGAGAACTCACGCGGGCGTTGCTCAAAAGATGTTTGAAACCCTGGCTAATGAAAGTATAAACATCATGATGATAAGCACATCCGAGATAAAGGTCTCCTGTGTGATTGAGGAGAAATACACGGAACTTGCCGTAAGGGTGCTTCATGAGGCGTTCGGTCTTGAAAAGGAAAAAGATTCACAATGACGGCGGTGCGTCAGGGATGCTGATCCTGCTGCTTATGGTCTTGGTCATTTTCTGTCTTAAGGAAGGTTTCACCAGCCCGGATGTGGGAGTGGCTTTGTGTAGTGATTCCCTGTACGCACAGATCGAAGGGGATATTAGTTGTCCCGGCGTCTATTCCTTTTGCGGAAAGATCACCCTGGGTGATTTAATAGAGAAGGGCGGGGGATTTGCGGAGTACGATTATCCTCATTCTATGTCTAATGATGTCTGTGTTGAGTCAGGAGCTAAGGTGACCATTAATATGGATGATGAATGGGATATTCACCTTGAAGAGATGTCTGCCTTTTATAAGGTCACGCTGGGTATCCCTATCTCTATTAACATTGAATCGGAAGAGGGGCTTACTGCAATATCGGGGATAGGTCCCGCTCTGGCCAGGGAGATAGTCAAGGAGAGAGATAAAAAGGGGGGGTTCACAGATCTTGGGGAAATGAAAGGTATATACGGGATTGGAAACAAGCTTTATGAAAGGATGCTTCCGTATGTTGAGTTGTAAGGAGTAATAAGGGTTCAAGGATTCCATCGCATAGCGAAATCAGCTCACAGCTCACAGCTCATGGCGCATAGAGGAAAGAGGAAAGAGGAGAGAGGAAAGAGGAGAGAGGAAAGAGGAGAGAGGGTAAGAGAATCAGAACGTCAGAAGATAAGAAGATGAGAAGGTCAGAAGATCAGGAGGTAAGAAGATAAGAAGGTAAAGTAGTTAAATAGTTAAATGGGAAATTCGTTAATTGGTTAAATGGGGAATTGGTTAATTAGTTAAATGGGATATTTGTCGAATAGGGTGGTCACAATCATTTAACCATTCGACCATTTAACCAATAACTGATAACCGACAACCAACAACTGACAACTAACAGCAAATGGCTGATAGCTAATAGCTAATTTGCGGTCACAGCTGTTCTTTTCAAGACGACATCAATAGTATTCGGAGGACGTGGTCTTATTTTCAAGGGTTTGGCACACATATTCTTTGTAGCAACGGGAAATTCTGCCAGGGGTTCCGGTGGAGCAAACCCTTGAAAATCAGCCCACTGCAGGCCTTGGGTGGGATTCTTTTGGAGATGTCGTCTTTCCAAGAACACCCGTGACTTTCGCCGAATCATATTCTTAAAAGTATACAAAGGTTATATGATATTATAAAAGAAGGAATGGCTAATAGCTAATGGCTAACAGCTAAAAGCTACCTAGAGGATCCAAGGATCCGATGGGTAGAGGCAAAAACCTTTGAAAGAAAGGGACGGTGTGTCATGAAAATAAAAAAGACTATCCCTGACTGGGTAATCGGACTTGGTGTAACGCTTTTTTTCCTGTTTATTTCTTTCACCGGAGTGCTTGATTTTACCGAGGCAATCGAGATGAAGACCTTTGATTTCAGGGCCAATCTGGCAGCTTCCGATGAAAGAAACCCGGACATCGAGATTGTGGCCATCACGGAAGATGATCTGGCAGAATTCGGACGGTGGCCGTGGTCCAGGGACATTCTGGCACAGGGAATCGATAATCTTTCCATGGCCGGTGCCAGGGTAATAGCATTGAATATCCTGTTCACCGAACCTGAGGAAAGCGCCGGTCTAAAGGCTATCAAAGAGCTGAAAGAGAGTTATGAGAATCTGGGGTTGGATAATGATGATCCCGGCCTGACTTTTTATTCCAAGCTGGCCCAGGAGGAGACGGACCTTGATAATGACGCTAAATTGTTCAAGGCCGTTAAAAAGGCCGGAAATGTGGTTTTCCCTGTATATTTTGATCTGACCAGCACCGGAATAGATCAAGAGGCCCCCGATTTCATAATGAGAGATTCATTCAAACAGATAAAAGGAGTCGAGGACGAATTTGCCGTCTCGTATATGATCTGGCTGAAAAAGATCACCCCTCTTCTCCCTTCTCTTGCAGAGGTTGCGGCATCCACTGGGCATAACAATCTTTTCCCGGACAGTGACGGCTATCTCAGATCTCAGATACATGTTGTTGGGTATCAGAAAGACATCTTTTTCCCTTCCTATCCCATAGCTATAGTCAGGACCTTTCTGGGATTGGGGGATGATGAGGTGGTAGTGACTCTGGGGGAGGGGATCAGTTTGAAGACCAGTCCCTCTTCAACAGTTAAGGTGCCTGTCATAGATTATGAGATGAAGACGCTCTTAAACTGGAATGCCGGTCCGGGTATAGCGTTCCATCAAACGCCCTTCTCCAAAGTTTATAAGAATAGTATTCAGACCGGTTTTTTCAAGGACAAGATAGTAATAATCGGACCTACCGCTTCAGGCATAGGGGATCGTTTTGTTACGCCCGTCTCGGGACAGATGCCTGGTGCGGAGGTGGTCGCGAACTCGGTTGCCAATATCCTTTCCCAGAGGTTTTTTTCCCGGCCGTCCTGGGTGAGTCTGATGGAACTGGGCCTGCTGATTATCTTTGGTCTTTACATATCCTTTGCCCTGCCGAGGTTAAAGGCGGGCATCGGGGCCGTTACTACTCTGTGTCTTTTCGTCTCCTATGGGATTGCCGGCATGGTCCTGTTTTTTTCAAACAGTACGTGGGTGAAGCTATCCGCGCCCATGCTTCTCCTGGTAGCGGGATATATACTGATCATCTCAAAGCGGTTTCTGATCACGGAGAGGACCAAGGAGAAGGTTGAAGCCGATTCAGTGGAGACCAGCAAGATGCTGGGTCTTTCCTTCCAGCAGCAGGGGATGTTGGATCTTGCCCTGGAGAAATTCCGTAAGATACCTGTTGATGAGGAGGGGAGCAAGGATCTCTTGTATAATTTGGGGCTTGATTTTGAAAGGAAAAGGCAGTTTTCAAAGGCCCTGGCTACATATAATCTGGTCATCGCGGATGGCCGGAATTTTAGGGATCTGGACGAGAGGATTCCCAAATTAAAGGGGGCCGAGGCCACCATGATTTTCGGCGGCGGAGGAACCGCCCACCCGGGCGACATAGGGGCCACCATAATGAACATGGATACCAAGCCCACGCTCGGCAGGTACGAGGTCACGGGCGAACTGGGCCGGGGAGCGATGGGGATTGTTTACAAGGGGGAAGACCCTAAGATTCATCGGACCGTGGCTATCAAGACCGTAAGTCTTTCTGATTTTGATGAAAGCATGCTGGATGAGATGAAGGAAAGATTTTTCAGGGAGGCGGAATCAGCGGGCCTGCTGACACACCCCAATATAGTAACCATATACGACGCCGGGGAAGAACACGATCTGGCCTTTATAGCCATGGAATTTCTCAAAGGCATGGATTTGGAGGAATACACCAGGAAGGAGAATTTTCTTCCTGTTCGTGAAACCCTGACCATCGTGGCCAGGGTAGCTGATGCCCTGGATTACGCCCATGCCAAGGGGATCGTCCACAGGGATATTAAGCCGGCCAATATCATGCGTCTCGAGGAAAGTAAGGAGATCAAGGTAACTGACTTCGGCATTGCCCGGATAGCCTCTTCGTCCAAGACCAAGACCGGAATTGTATTGGGAACACCCTCATACATGTCTCCGGAGCAGGTCGCCGGCAAAAAGGTGGACGGAAGATCGGACATCTTTTCCCTGGGTGTTGTCCTCTTCGAGATGCTGTGCGGGGAAAAACCCTTTGCGGATGAGGATATGACGTCCTTAATGTATAAGATCGCCAAGGAGAAACATCCTCCGGTGCGTTCAATAAACGCCAAGGTCCCCCAGGTCCTGGAGAAGATTATAGACAGGGCACTGGAAAAGGAGGTGGAGAAGAGGTATCAGAAGGCAGGTCAGATGGCCAGGCACCTGGATCAAGTTGTAGTAAAGATTGATGAGATCAAGGCAAAGAAGCTCGGGACAACCGGAAGCTGAAGCTGAAATGGAGGATATGGCTCATTATGAGATTGAATGTGGAGGGTAAAACCCATATAGGACGGAAAAGGAAGATTAACGAGGATAGTTATCTGATAAACCCTGAACTGGGTTTGTACGTGATTGCAGACGGAATGGGGGGACACAGGGCTGGAGAGGTAGCGAGTCGTATGGTTGTGGAATCGATAGAGGGCTACTGGCAAAAAGTCAATTTCAAAGAGACTCCCACTGTACCGGAGACGACAGCGAAGGACATCTCCAAAAAGGCCAAACACCTTGTCAAGGCAATATCTCTAGCCAATACTGTAGTCCATGAGGCCCAGAAAAAGCCGGAATACCTCCGGATGGGTTCCACCGTCACGGCCCTGCTGGTTGAGAAGGATACCATATGGTCGGCAAACGTAGGAGACAGTCCGGCATATATCCTTGATCAGGGAAGGTTGAGACTGGTATCCCAGGAACATTCCATTGAGGCGGAACAGAGAAACATGGGTTTTTCCGATTTTTTCGGATCCACCAACCCCCTAATGAAGAATATACTGACCAGGGTGATAGGGTTAAATGAAAAGGTGGATATCTATATTATGCCAATGAGACCGGAGGCGGGAGATATCATACTGGCGTGTTCTGACGGCATTACCAATTACATGCCCAAAGAATCCATAACAGACGTGCTTAATAATCCTTCAACGTCCCTTGAAGATAAAGTGGACCTTTTGATTGAAGGTGCAAACAGGGGCGGAGGAGGGGATAATATAACGGCAATATTGATGGAGGTGCTGAAAGAGGGAAAGTGGGACAGGTTTAAAAGGGTATTTAAATGATCCTTATATGATATGTATGAATCTAGGTTTGATCAGACATGCAGTGTCGGATTAAATTCTTTTGATATATTTTGAAATCCGAATATCCAAACTCGAAACAAATACGAAATACTAAATCCGAAATTCGAAACAAATTTAAAATTCAAATGTTCGAAACAAAATAAAAAAGACCTTAAAGACACTAAATCTAGTTTTGGTCATTTGAATTTTTGTCATTCGATATTGTCCTTCGACTTCGCTCAGGATGGTGAGTAAGTCGAACTATTTAGAGTTTCGAGCTTGTGATTTCGAGCTTTAATCTCATCTTACAGTATCCGTGAGATAATATAGAAGTTAATACATATGGTATGCCGTGAGGTCATTAGGCCATTCCCAGATGATAAACCATGCCCGGATAAGGATAATTGCTGTTCGGGAGTCCTATCCGGGTTGTTTTTGGTTCATCCGGTTAATGAGCACGGAAAGGACTTTACATAAATACTTGGTTTGGACCATGGGGCTCTCTTTGCGACAGGCGAACTTGTTTATGTGCAAGGCGCTGGCACTAAGCCGGACGAGGCGGGCGGCGGGCTATTGGAATAGTATACTAGGACCGGAAGTCCGGCCATCATCTCAGAAGTTACCCGCCCGCCTGGCAGGCACCTTATGCTATTATCTTGCTTCTAATTTTTTCGCCGCTGCAAAGAGAGCCCCATGGGCCGAACATCACCAATCTTGCTATAGTTTTATCATTAAGCGTAGTCATTTGCCGGACGATCCTTATTTTTTTAGATGGTAATTCCAATCAGTAGGGATAAAGAAGATGAATATTCTAGGGATAGATACTTCCTGCGACGACACATCTGCGGCAGTCATTAATGAAAAACGTGTCGTGCTGTCAAATGTGGTCAATTCACAGGTCAGCCTCCATCATCCCTACGGAGGGGTGGTGCCGGAACTTGCCTCCAGAGAGCATGTGAGGAATATTGTTCCTGTAGTAAATGAGGCCATGTCCAGGGTGAATCTTGCCGTGGAACAACTTGACGGAATCGCTGTTACGGTGGGGCCCGGCCTCATAGGATCGTTGCTTGTAGGGCTTTATTACGCAAAGGCGCTCGCATTTGTCGGACATATACCTATGGTGGGGGTAAATCACCTGGAAGGTCATATCCTCTCTGTTTTGTTGGAGGACAACACCCCGGAGTTTCCATTTGTGGCGCTTACCGTTTCAGGTGGTCACACCAGCCTGTTCCATGTAAAAGGCATGGGCGAATACAGGTTGATGGGGCAGACCCTTGACGATGCCGCCGGAGAGGCCTTTGACAAGGTAGCCAAGATCATGGGGTTGGGATATCCCGGGGGTGCGGTTCTGGAGGAACTTGCCCGGTCGGGGCGTCCGGACAGGATTGATTTTCCCAGAGCCTACTTGGCCCCCAATTCGTTTGATTTTAGCTTCAGCGGTCTCAAGACAGCGGTTTCCATTTATATACGGAAATGGCGGAATAACAGAGACATATCCGCTGATGTGAGTGAGGAGGATATCGCTGCCTCATTCCAGGAAGCAATTATTGATGTACTGTCCCAAAAGTTGCTTAAGGCGGGTGAAGAATTAGGCATTGACTCGCTAGTCCTTGCGGGTGGCGTGGCGTGTAACCAAGCCTTACGCAGGAGATTGAAAGAAGAGGCGGATAAACGCGGAATCGCTTTCTATTATCCGCGGTCGGAATATTGCACGGATAATGCAGCCATGATTGCCTTGACGGGCTGTTACAGAATTATGCGGGGCGAGCGCTCCGATCTTTCAATCGACGTCAAGTCTCGATATCCCATCGAGGATATCGGCTAGAGAATGGATACCTGGTGCCCGGCATATGAGTAAAAACCAGGGGAAGCAACATAACGCCTATCACAGGGACAGGGATCGGTGTTATAGGAAGCTTGCGGGGAATAAGGAGGGAGCGTAAATCCGGGGCAAAATGAACAAGAAAAGGGGGATAAACAGCTACAGGCCGAAGAAGCGCCTCGGCCAGTATTTTCTTACGGACCGGCGGGTTATACACAATATTATCAAAGGAGCGGGTTTCCGTAAATCGGACCATGCCCTTGAGATCGGGCCAGGGCTGGGCGCCTTGACTGTCCCCCTGGCAGGGTACGTGCGGAAAATCACCGCGGTGGAAAAAGATTCTCAATTAGCGGATATGCTTAAAGAAAGGCTTTCCATATCCGGCATTGATAACGTCGACCTGATAAACGAAGATATCCTCAGGTTTGACCTGGAAGGGTTGAGGGCGAAGGATGAAGACAAGCTGGTGGTGGTCGGGAATATCCCTTATAATATATCTTCACCCTTGCTGGAAAGAATAATGGCCTGCCGGAATTCTATTAGCTGGGCTGTCCTCATGTTTCAATACGAATTTGCAGGGAGGCTTCTGGGTGCCCCCGGCGGAAAGGAATACGGGGCTTTGACCGTGCTGATAAGGTATAACGCTGATGTCTCCCCGCTGGTCAAGGTGCCGAAGGAGGCCTTTTATCCCAGACCGGAGGTCGGTTCCGCTGTGGTGAAGATAGATCTGGAAAGACCCTATCCCGTAAGGACACAGGATGAGGCCCACCTTAAAAGGGTAGTAAGAGGCGCCTTTGCCCACAGACGAAAGACCGTTTTCAATTCCCTTAAGGGTGCTCTTCCTCTCTACGGGGATGATATAATCTATCAGGCATTGGACAGGGCCGGCATCGACCCCCGAAGACGGGCGGAGACTATTGACATAGATGAATATGTGCGCCTCGCTTCCGAGCTCCAGAGTATGGGCAATGTAGGGCCTTGCTGACCCCGGCCGGTTTTTTTAAGATCAAATTCAGGAGAACACCATGAAAAGCTACAAAAAGGAACTATGGTTCAATATCCCCACAAGAAGGGCCTTCGTAAACATAACTTCCCAGGTAAATGAATGCCTCAAGGAGAGCGGGATCATGGAAGGGCTTTTACTATGCAATGCCATGCATATCACTGCCTCTGTCTTTATCAATGACGACGAATCCGGCCTTCACCATGATTACGATTTGTGGCTTGAGAAACTTGCTCCCCATGAGCCGGTTTCCCTGTATCATCATAATGTGGGAGAGGATAATGCGGACGCCCATATGAAGCGACAGGTTATGGGCAGGGAAGTGGTCGTTGCCGTAACAGAAGGGAAATTGGATTTCGGGCCTTGGGAGCAGATCTTCTACGGTGAGTTTGACGGGAGAAGAAAGAAGAGGGTGCTGGTCAAGGTTATAGGGGAGTAGGGCATAGCGCATACCGCATGGCGCAAGGCGTAAGCCACAGGGACAGCTCTTCGGTAACAGGTATTCTTTTCAAGACGACATCTATGGCGTTCAGTGGACGTGGTCTTATTTTCAAAGGTTTGGCAAACCTTTTCCTGTTCGCAACGGCACATTCTACGTGGTGTCCTGGTGGTGCAAACCCTTGAAAACAAGCCCACTGCATACCTTGGGTGGGCTTCTTTTGGAGATGTCATGTTGAAAAGAACACCCGTGACCTCGGGTAAGGCCGGACGTGTAGAACTAAGGCGAAGGGCTGTTCCTTTTATGAGTGACTAGCGGGAGGGCGCTGTTATTTCAGGAGTTACGGCTGGGGGACCCCCTGGCCCCGCCTGTCCCGCCGAAGTTTTAACGAAGGCGGAAGCGAAGCCGAGGGGAACAGCGGAGGGGGTAGGCATCCCACGGCCATAACTCCTTGAAATGACCAGCCCGGGAGATACGGAACGAAGAAAAGGGACAGCCCTCCGGTCATAGCCATTCTTTTCAAGACGACATTTATTAGCATTCAAGTATTCAGGGTTCGGGGGTTCAATGAGAATCTTAAAAACAAGATGAGCAACCTGATCTGACCCTGGACAAAACCCAACCTATAAACCAACCGATTTTTTCAGCGCCAGAACCTCATGGGGTTCGAGATGCCGGTAATGACCGGGCTTAAGTTTGCCCAGTTCAAGATTCCCAAAGCCTGTTCTTATAAGATGTATTATACGGTAACCTAAGGCTTCGAACATTCTCCTGACAAGCCGGTTTCTTCCCTGGGTAACCGTAATCCTGATTACGCTTTTGCCCCTGTATTGCTTAACAGGGGTTACCTTGGACCTGCCGCTGAAACCGTCCTCCAGCATAACTCCTTTCCTCAAGTTTTCCAGTGCCTCTGGCGACAGGGCCGCGTCGATGGTAGTCTTATATGTCCTGGGGACATGGTATCGGGGGTGTGTCAGCCTGTAGGCGAAATCACCGTCATTTGTCATGAGCAGTAAGCCAAGGGTGTCGAAATCAAGGCGGCCGACCGGATAGATCCTCTGGGGGATATCCTTGATAAGATCGGTCACGATAGGCCTTTCTCCCGGGTCTTTGAGGGAGCATATATATCCGAAGGGTTTATTCAGCACAACATAGACCCTCTCGGACGGACTCGGGATCTCCTTGCCATTCACTATGATACTATCTTTCCCCCAGATAGCCCTGGAACCCGGTTTCGAGACAATTTTGCCGTTCACGCTAACCCGGCCCGCCTCAATCATTTCATCCGCCCGGCGCCTGGATGCTATCCCGGCAAGGGACAATATCCTGTTAAGCCGCTGTGACCCGTTTGAAGATCCTTTCACGATTCTCTTTCTTTGTCCGTTTCATCATGGGAAGGCATCTCCGCCGTATCCGGTCCTGAGTCGTTTGTTTCAGGGGGGCTCTCGGGGACGTCAAACACTCCACCGGGTTTTTGCTCAGGTGCCGCCTCTTCATGTAGAGATGAGGCTTCGTATTCTTCTGAACCGAAGGCCTTAATCTCTTTCAGTTTTGGCAGGGAAGATATATCCTTGAGGTCAAACACCTCTAAAAAGCGTTTTGTCGTACCGTATATAAGAGGCCTGCCCGGCAAATTCTTTCGCCCCATGATTTTAATGAGGCCTTTTTCCAGAAGTGTTTTCAGGATTCCTCCCACATCCACTCCTCTTAACCTTTCTATCTCGTGGCGGAGGATCGGCTGTTTGTAAGCTATTATGGCTAGCGTCTCCATTGCCGCTCGTGAAAGCCTATTGGGGGTGCTCTGAATCATTTTCAGGATATAGGATCCATACTCGGAACGGGTCCTGAATTGATAACCTCCTGCAACTTCCTTGAGTGTATAACTGCGGTCCAGGACCTCGTAATCATGTTCCAATACCTTTAAAGCGTTTTTGATATCGGATGTATCCGCTTCAGGAAGGCAGTTACGAAAATCCTTGATGGTAAGGGGTCTATCCGATGAAAAAAGCAGGGCTTCGAGTATCAGTTTCAATGATTTAGCCATTATGTTCTTCCTCATTATCCGTGAAACGGGCCTCCAGGCGTATATCACTGTCGGGAGCGGGCTGAAATACCCTGACCATGCCTATATGAACCAGTTCCAGCAAGGTCAGGAAGGTCACAATGAATTCGGATATTGTCTGCTTTTCATTAAAGAGTTCCTTAAAAAAGACAGTGGATTTTTGCCTTAACTGTTGCAGGATAAAGGTAGTTTTATCCTTTATACTTACGGTCTCGGAAACAAGAAGCATGGGGGTGCCTGGCAGTTTCTGTTCCACTATCCTCTTAAAGGCGTCCATGAGCTGGAAGATGTTGATATCCAGTTCCATGTTACTTCCGTCCAGTTGAGACATATAATCGCTGGGCATATGGCGCTTAAAGACGTCTCTGTCCAGCATCTCTCTGGCGGACAACTCACCGGCCACCTCTTTGAGGCGCATGTATTCCAGGAGGGGTCTTGTTATCTCGGTCCTGGGATCTTCCTCCTCATCCTTGTCGTCTTTGTCCTGTTCCGGAAGAAGCATCCTGGATTTTATGTGGAGGAGGGTTGATGCCATAAGGAGAAAATCTCCGGCCACGTTTATATTAAGGGCTTTCATCATATCCAGATATTCGAGGTACTGGTCCGTGATCAGGGAAATGGGAATATCAAATATGTCTACCTCGTTTTTTCGAATAAGATGGAGGAGCAGGTCCACAGGCCCTTCAAAGATTTCCAGTTTCACTCTATATTCGGTCTGTTCAGTCATAAACAAGTTCGTGTGCCCATAATGAGATTTTGCCTGGAATCTATCACCTTTTTATATCTCCACCGCCTCTTTCACTTCAGACATTGTTCCCTCCGCGATTGATCTAGCCCTGTTATTTCCATTTTCAATAATGTCCTCGACCTTTTTGATGTCCGATTCCAGTTCTCGCCTCTTGTCCCTCACCGGCGCCAGGGCACTGCATAGATTTTGCGCCATTATTTTTTTACAATCAACGCACCCTATCTTAGCGCTGCGACAATCTTTTTGAATCTGTTTTACGGTGGCCTTTGGACTGTATATCTCGTGAAAGGAGAAAACATTACAGATCTCGGGATTGCCCGGGTCCGTCCTTCTGGCCCTTTGAGGGTCCGTTATCATCTCGGCGGTTTTGGCCCGGATCTCTTCATCCGAGTCAACCAAGAATATGGCATTGTTATAGCTTTTACTCATCTTACGTCTGTCCAGTCCGAGTATTTTGGATGTTGGCGCCAGAAACGTGGCCGGTTCCGGGAAGATCTTCTTGTAAAGGTTATTAAAACGTCTGGCTATCTCCCTGGTCAATTCCACGTGTGGGGCCTGATCTTCCCCTACCGGCACGGCGTCCGCCTTATACATAAGGATATCCGCTGCCTGAAGAACCGGGTAACCCAAAAACCCGTAAGTGTAAAGATCCTTATGGGTCAATTCGTTTAACTGTTCCTTGTAGGTGGGGTTTCTTTCCAGCCAGGGCAAAGGAGTTATCATGGAAAGGATCAGGTGCAGTTCCGCGTGTTCCTTGATATGCGACTGAATGAAGAAGGTGGATTGCGCCGGGTCAAGCCCTATGGAAATCCAGTCTATAATAATATCAAAGATTGATTCTTTTATTATTTCCGTATCCGTGTATTCACTGGTCAGGGCGTGCCAGTCAGCTATAAAGAAGAAACATTCGTAGTCAGTTTGCAGGCTTCTCCAGTTGTCAAGGGCTCCATGGAGATGTCCCAGATGTATTTTCCCTGTTGGTCTCATTCCGCTTACAATCCTCTTTTTCATTAATCCTGTCTCCTGCTCTCGTGTCTATGTTAAAACCGCCAATCTTCTAGGCCTTTCCAGAATCAAATTCACATCTAAGGGATATATAACCCGGCCCTGCACCTTACGCCTCCCTGCCGTGCCGACCTGTCCCGCCGTAGCCCTGAGTCCTTCGATTTCACTCAGAATCATGAAGCTGCCGAATGACCTGTCGAAGGGCTGTCCCTTTTCTTCGTTCCGTATCTCCCGGGCTGGTCATTTCAAGTGGTTACGGCCGTGGGATGCCTACCCCCTCCGCTGTTCTCCCGTGTCTTTGACACGGGAGCCAGGGGGTCCCCCACCCGTAACCACTTGAAATAACAGCGCCCTCCCGATAGTCACTCATAAAAGGGACAACCCTTCGCCTTACTTGTACACTTCTAGCCTTACCCGAGGTTACGGCCATTCTTTTCAAGATGACATCTCCAAAAAGAATTCCACCGAAAGCCTGCAGTGGGCTGATTTTCAAGGGTTTGCACTACCAGGACCCCTGGCAGAATGTGCCATGGCGAACAGGAAAGGGTTTGCCAAACCCTTGAAAATGAGGCCACGTCCACTGAACGCCATAGATGTCGTCTTGAAAAGAATGGCCGTGACCGGACGACTGTCTCTGCACCTTACGCCTCCCTGCCGCGCCGAAGCCCTGAGCCTGTCGAAGGGGCGAAGGCGGGTGTGCCCTGTACCTTCTTTTAATTCTTACACCTGTAAATGTTGTCCAAAATGCTCTCTAACAAAATCCATCTCATCTTCCTTTGTCTCCACTTTGTCGTTAAGAACAGCCTCAAGGAGGCGACTGAATATCTCTTTATAGAGGGGGCCAGGTTTGAAGCCCATTTCCTTTAGTTCTTTTCCTTTGAGAAGGACCTTTTTGCTCTTCAATCTTGTAAAATAATTGGAGTTAATTCTTTTTATGTTATCATTATCTTCTTTTGCCATGATAAAAAGCAGTATCTCTGTATCATATTGTGAAAGTAAAGTATAGATTTTGTAGTTATCGTCGCCCTTTAATTGGTACAGTTTTTCCAGAAGCTCGTTAACCCCCAGCCTCTGGGCTATCATCTTACGGCTTTCCAGGTCATTCATCTGCATGTTCTCAGCAAGATTCCTCAAGGCTTTCTCATCCAGGAATGATGTGAGGCCGTACCAGAAGACCTTCCAGGGTTGGTAGGACTCTTCCAGGTAGAGAAGATCAAACCAGGAGATAACCGCTCTGATGTCTTCCAGGACCTTGCGCAGGTCTTCAGTATACTGTATGTCAGGCGAAATGAACTGAAGCAGATCTAATTCGTTTATCCTTGCCATAGCCTGAATGGGTTTGCCCTCCATAAGAAGGAGTCTCAGTTCCGTGAATATACGCCTGCCGGAGAGGTCTTTAAAACAGTCTATATCAACGGCATTCTTTATAAGGGACAGGGTGAGTTTACCTATCCCGAAGCCGAATCTCTGCTCAAATCGAATTGCCCTGAATATCCTGGTGGGATCCTCGACGAAGCTGAGATTGTGGAGGACCCTTATCACCTTCTCCCTGAGGTCCTTTTGACCTCCGAAATAGTCTATCAGGAGACCGTAGTCTTTCTTGTTCAATTTAATCGCCAAGGTGTTTATGGTGAAATCCCGTCTGAAAAGATCCATTTTAAGGGAACTGGTTTGGACCGTAGGGGGGGAGGCCGGGGTTTCATAATACTCCATACGGGCCGTAGCAACGTCTACCTTGAAACCATCCGGGAATATAAGAACCGCAGTCCCGAATTTCTTGTGGCTCCTTACCCTGACATCATGGGCCTTTGCTAATTCTTGTGCGAACCTGATACCTTCACCTTCTATTACCAGGTCCACATCCAGATTATTGCGTTTGAGTAACAGGTCTCTGACCAGACCTCCGACCAGATAGGCGTTATAACCCAGGGTATCGGCGGTTGATCCGAAATCCTTGATAAGGGTGATTATCCTTCGAGGCAGACGTTCCTTGAGCATGGAAGCGATGTTTTTCTTTTTTATCGAATCGGATGAACTGCGTGAGTCGTAAAAGAAATCTTCGATCACCGGTCCTCCAACCAGGATGTTAAGCAGATCCGTCCTGGTTATCACTCCGACCATCTTACCGTCTTCTACAGCCGGCAGGATTCTCAGTTTCTTATTAATGATAAGCTTTTGAATCTCGCTTAGAGGGGTGTCCGGCTTGACAACTGAGAAGTCGATATTCATATAGTCTTTTACAGGGACATGACCCAGACCGAAATAGACGGCCTTTTCCATTATTTGCCTGGTGATATAACCCTTCAATGCCCCTTTCCTGTCAGCGACCATTAGTACATTTATATTGTATTTTGTCATGATGGTAGAGGCCTCTTTAACGCTATTCTCGGGGTAGACATATATTACAGGTGAGGACATCATATCCTTGGCTGTTTTTCGAGGGTTGATGCGTTTTCTGAGAAGGGCTTGAAGGGATCTCTCCACCTGTATCAGCGGCTTTTTCCTGATCGTAGCGGAAGCCGCATATGGATGCCCGCCTCCACCAAACTCCAGGGCAATCTCTGCCACGTTGACCTCTGCTATCCGGCTCCTGGCCACCAGGTATATCTTGTCCTCCATCTGGGCCAGGGCAAAGATGACTTTTAGATTTTCCATTTCCATGAATTTGTGAACAAGCACCGCGAAATCCCCTATGTAATTTTCCCTGATCACAGTGGCTATGACCACATCGATTCCGTTGATAACACGGGTAGTAGCGGATTTTGTCAGGTCGTTTAGTATCCAGATCTGCTCCGCGGAGAGTTCCCGCGTGATCAGGTCCGCGATAACATTGTGATTCGCCCCCTGATTTGAGAGCCATGCAGCAGCCATGTGATCTTCGGGCCTTGTGGAGGAAAAGGTGAAAGAACCTGTATCCTCATGGATTCCCAGACACATAATAGTAGCCTCATCAGGAGTGATGGATATGCCTTTTTGCCTGATAATATCCGTAAGGATGGAGGTTGCTGATCCTATAGGCAAGACAACTTCCTTATTGCCGTGTATGTCATCATCGGAATCCGGATGATGATCGTAGATATGGATATCCAGATCTTTCTTATCCAATATCTTTTTGAACCTCCCGATACGATTCCTCTGGCGGGTATCCACAAGGATAAGTCTCTTGACCTGGTCAAGATCTATATCCTTAATCTTCGTGAAGTTAAAGATGTAAGAAACGGAATGGAGGAAGAAATTACGGAGATTTTTCTCCTGCGATCCAGGAAAGACCATGACTGCGTCAGGATATAGTTTTTTTGCCGCCACCATTGATGATAGGGCGTCAAAATCGGCATTGATGTGGGTTGTTATTACCTCCGTGTTGACACCATTCACCCCAGCCTTTTTTATTCCTTTTTTCTTCCTGGCCGGCATCTAATAACCCTGCTCCTCGTATCTTCCAACTTGGTCATGGATCGACTTTGGCCTTTTGCATTGAACATTAATCTGTGCTTCATTAGGGTGCATTGATACATGAAAAAAGCCGGGCATAGGAAAGACCTGCTCCGGCTTAATTTTCCCTCAAATGGATTAGTCTATATACCCTTTATTCTTTCCTCGTCTTCCTGCTTCTTTTTACATTCAATACATAGTGTGGTAACTGGTCTTGCCTTTAACCTCTCATCGGAGATATCTTCCCCGCAGGATTCACATATCCCGTACGTGCCCTGATCAATACGTTCCAGGGCGTCTTTGATTTTGCCTATTAATTTCCTTTCCCTATCGCGTATCCTGAGGGTAAAATTTCGGTCCGCTTCCAGGGTTGCCCTGTCTGTGGGGTCAGGTGTGTTTTCCTTGTCCACACTCATGCCGCTGACGGTCCTGTTGGCTTCTTTAAGGAGCTCCTCTAGTTTCTCGTTCAAGAGGTTTTTAAAGAATTTTAACTGTTTCTTCTTTAGCATAGCCCTGAAAACTTGTCCCCTGTGTTAAGATTCCAAGATATAAAATATAACCTATAAACATTAAGCGAAAAAGGCAAATAAAATATAATATATTTCCAAGTCTTATTGTTCATTTTGCCCTGAACAGCTTGCCTATCTTATTTTGGCCTCTTGATCCTTCGGCCTCCGCGAACTCTTCTAAAAGCTCTTTTTGTCGTTTGTTTAGTCTTTTAGGGATCTTTACCAGAAATTTTATGAAGAGATTCCCGTGCCTTTTTGTGTTAAGGCCGGGCATGCCCAGTCCGGCAATGGATATAACATCACCGGGCTGTGTCCCCTGGGGGATCTTTACTGCCCGGGGTTCTTCTTCTCCCATCACCGGAATACTAATCACGTCACCCACGGCCGCCTGGACAAAAGAAACCGGTATCTCACAGAAGAGATGTTCTCCATCGCGGGCAAAGAACTGGTGTTTTCTTACCGAAAGGACCACAAAGAGGTCCCCGCTCGGGCTCCCATATTCTCCTGCTTCGCCCTCCCCGCGAATTCGGAGTTGTGAACCGTTGTCCACCCCGGCCGGAATCTTCAGGTTCATGGTTCTGTGAACCTGTACTTTGCCGCGGCCTTGGCATTTTGTACATGGATCGGTTATTATCCTGCCTTGACCATTACAGGTGGGACATGTTGTCCTGATCTGGAAGAAACCCTGGGACCTGATTATATTTCCACTACCGTGGCATGTATCACATCTTTGGGGTTCGCTTCCAGGGGTTATTCCGGATCCGTCACATGCTTCGCAAGGCCCCCATTTTCTGAAGGTTATTTCTTCTTCCTTTCCAGAAAAGGCCTCTTCAAGGGTCAATTCAATATCATAGCGGAGATTGTTCCCCTTTCTGGGACGCTCTCTTCGGCCCCTTTCCGGTCCAAAACCGAATAGGCTTTCAAAGATGTCCCCGAAGCTGGAGAATATATCGTTAGAATCACTGAATCCGCTGAATCCTGTTCCCCTGAGTCCTTCATGACCGAACCTGTCATAGATATCCCTTTTTTCTCTGTCCCTCAGGACTTCATATGCCTCGGCCGCTTCCTTAAAGTATGCTTCAGCCTCCTTATCTCCGGGATTCCGGTCCGGGTGATACTTCATGGCCATTTTCCTGTAGGCCCGCTTGATCTCCTCTTCCCCCGCGTCACGGGAGACATTCAGGGTTTCATAATAATCTCTTTTATACATCAAAATTGCCTTTTAATCTTCCTCATCTTCTGCTTGCACCACCTGGTTTGCTGTTTCTGACTTTTCGGAAATGAGATCCGTATTGTTTACATAAAGCTCCTGAAAATCATCTCCTTTCGTCAGGCTTATGCTACCAGCGGCGATTTCCCTCAGGGAGATGACAATATCCCTGTTCTTGGAGGTGATGGTAGGCTCAACCCCCTTTCTCAACTGCCTTACGCGTCTGGATACCATGTGAATCAGCGCAAAACGGTTATTAATCTTTTTAAGACAGTCTTCCACAGTAATTCGTGCCATGTTCTTTATACTCCTTTTTTATAATTGTCATATAGCTCCCTCAAGCTTGATGAACGCCCAGAAGGCCTTTTATCCCCTATATGCTTTTTTTGAGCCAGTGCCTTGTTATACGCGGGGCCCTAATGGCTGAAAGACGCCCTTTTCAGGCCTAAAACGAGGTAATCAATTTTAAATAAACTCCGCATTTTATCATTCCTGTTATTAAATGTAAAGGTTGTTGGTTTACCGGTAGTTTCCTAATTTAAACTGCCGGAATCTTTTTGGCACAAATATTGAAGGCAGAAAACATGTCAAATCAACCCATTTCAATCAGAACTTATACTTATAGAACAGATTATGCTTGCCAAGGTAATGAGCAGTGCTGTAATAGGGATCGATGCCTATATCGTTGAAGTCGAGGTGGATATATCCAAGGGTCTCCCCTCTTTTTCAACTGTCGGCCTCCCCGAAGGCGCGGTCCGGGAGAGCAAAGAGAGAGTAAAGGCGTCTATTAAAAACTCCGGATATCAATTCCCTTCCGACAGGATAACCGTTAACCTTGCTCCGGCTGATATCAAAAAAGAGGGTTCTGCCTTTGATCTTCCCATGGCCATAGGGATACTGGCGGCAACCGGCCTTATTCCAAGAGAGTCATTATTCCAGACCCTTTTTCTGGGAGAACTTTCCCTTGATGGCCTTATAAGACCAATAAAGGGGGCTCTTCCCATAGCAGTGATGGCGAAGGATATGGGGCTGAAGGGCCTGTTTCTGCCGCCTGAGAACGCAACGGAGGCCGCCGTAGTTGAAGCGATTGATATCTATCCCGTGAACAACCTTTCCCGGCTTGTGCAAGCCCTGTTGGGATTCTCAAACATAAGTCCTTTTCATGAGGATTTCAAAGGTCTTTTTAAGAGTCACGAACATCTGTTGGATTTCAGTGATGTGCGGGGCCAGGAAAATGTCAAGAGGGCCATGGAGATAGCCGCGGCCGGTGGACATAACATGATAATGATAGGGCCTCCGGGGGCCGGTAAGACCATGCTGGCCAGAAGGCTCCACACTATTCTGCCGGACCTTAGCTTTCAGGAGGCACTGGAGACCTCCAAGGTCTACAGCGTTATGGCGTTGATGCCGGAGGACAAAGGTTTAATAACCACAAGACCGTTCAGGGCTCCTCATCATACCATCTCAGATGCGGGCCTTATAGGAGGGGGGCAGAACCCAAAGCCTGGCGAAGTAAGTTTGGCCCATAACGGCGTGCTTTTTCTTGATGAGATACCTGAATTCAGGAAAAATGTTTTGGAAGTCCTGCGCCAGCCGATAGAAGACGGTTGCGTCACCATAGCCAGGGCCAGTTCCACGGTGACATATCCTGCCAATTTTATGCTTGTGGCCGCTATGAACCCCTGCCCGTGCGGTTTTTTCGGAGATCCCAGGAGGGAATGCAGTTGCTCCTATCTGCAGATTCAACGTTACAGATCCAAGATATCAGGACCTCTAATGGATAGGATCGATCTTCACATGGAGGTCCCTTCGGTGGAGTACAAGGACCTTTCCAAAAAGGAAAAGGGGAGGTCATCCGCCGAGATCCTGGAGAGGGTGAAGAAGGCGAGGGAGGTCCAGGCAGAGCGTTTTCAAAGACTGAAGATCCGTGCCAACGCCGATATGAGCAGCCGGCACATCAGGCGGTTTTGCGAGGTGGATTCGGAGTCGGATAATCTGCTGGAAAGGGCCATGGAGAAGCTCGGCCTGAGCGCCAGGGCCTATTCCAGGATACTGAAGATCGCGCGGACCATAGCGGATATCGAAGGCAGTCCTGATATCAAGGCGGAACACGTGGCCGAGGCTATACAGTACAGGAGCCTGGACAGGAAGATACTCAGGTAAGGACAGAGTTGGTAAGCTTTATAATATCTTCAATCATAAAGGGCTTGGGGAGTATCCCTTTTATACCAAGCGCCCTTATTTCCTCTTCATCCATTGAATTAGCGGATCCTGTACACAGGATAATGGGGATATCCGGCCTGATTTCCAGTAATATTTTGGACAGTTCTATCCCGTTCATATGGGGCATGTTCATATCGGTAATTATAAGGTCATAGTCCTCCGATTGTGTTTTTAGCAAGCTGATGGCTTGGCGGGATTGCATCAAAACATCCACTTCAAACCCGAGATGTTCCAGTATCTGCTTGGTAACTTTCATTACTGTCTGTTCGTCTTCAATATAAAGGATACGTTTTTTCCGGGCATGGGTGTCACTGGTCGTTATCTCTTGGTTCATAAAAGGACCTCCTGTGTATTATTAAAAGGGATCTGCGCATCTTCTATATTACAAACTCTGTGCCGGGGGTTTGATTTGGGGGATCCCTTTATTTATGGAAGGCCTGAACCCTTTTACCTGTGTACTTTTCCGGCAATACGGTTAAGACTATTCTGGAAGGCGGCAGTTAGAAATAGGCAGGATATGTAAAAAAAGCACAAAAATTAGTGCATGATGCACAATTTTCAGTGCAGATTTTTTGCATTGAATACCGGAATGAAGTGATTATAATATTGAATAGATAGGGATGAAGTTAATCAACCTTATCGCCGATTAGGCCCCTGAGTTTTCCCTCCTTTCTCCCCTCAGGGGCCTTTTTTGTCCATCATTCCTAGGGATATAGGTATGGCTAATATCCGGTCACGGCGATTCTTTTCAAGAAGACATCTGTGGCATTCAGTGGACGTGGACTTATTTTCAAGGGTTTGGCAAACCTTTTCCTGTTCGCAACGGTACATTCTACGTGGTGTCCTGGTGGTGCAACCCCTTGAAAACAAGACCACTGCATACCCTGGGTGGGATCCTTTTGGAGATGTCATCTTGAAAAGAACACCCGTGACCTCGGGTAAGGCCAAAGGTGTGGAACTGAGGCGAAGGGCTGTTCCTTTTTGGAGTGACTATCGGGAGCGCGCTGTTATTTCAGGAGGTTAAGGGTGGGGGACCCCCTGGCCCCGCCTGTCCCGCCGAAGTTTTAACGAAGGCGGAAGCGAAGCCGAGGGGAACAGCGGAGGGGGTAGGCATCCCACGCCCGTAACCACTTGAAATGACCAGCCCGGGAGATCCGGAACGAAAAAAAGGAACGCCCCTCCGGCCACGGTTGGTCTTTTCAAGACGACAAGCGCATAGCGCAAAGAGCATAGGGCATAGAGGAAAGAGGAAAGAGGGTAAGAGAATCAGAACGTCAGAAGATAAGAAGATGAGAAGGTCAGAAGATCAGGAGGTAAGAAGAGAAGAAGGTAAAGTAGTTAAATAGTTAAATGGGGAATTGGTTAATTAGTTAAATGGGATATTTGTCGAATAGGGTCATAACGATTCGACCATTCGACCATTTAACCATTCGACCATTTAACCGATAACCAATAACCGACAACTGATAACCGACAACTAACAACTAACAGCTAACAGCTAACTAGTAATGCTTTTTGATATCTATGTGATTTTTGTATGATCTTCCTTGATAATATGAGCCAAAACAAGTATAGAGATGCTGAAGAATGAGGGAGCGGAATATAAGGGACAAGCCATCTCCGGTGATAATCCCCTAGAGTACACAAAATGCAACAGATGCCATGAGAAGACACCATAAAGCTATTCTGATAATTACTCTCCTGATCACATTTCAGTGCTATCCGGCACGTGTATCGTTCCTGCAAGAGAATGATGCCGCGACCCGAAGGGCCAAGGAGATACTGCGCCAGGTTGATGATATGTGGCGTGGTGTATCATCCCATTCCATAATAACCATGCGCGTCAAAACCGCTCACTACAGTCGCGAGTTGCGCCTGGAAGGCTGGTCAGAAGGGAAAGAAAAGACCCTGGTACGCATTCTTATGCCGCTCAAGGAAAAGGGCACCGCCACACTGAAGTCAGGTAACAGTATATACAGTTATCTGCCGCGGACCGACCGCACAATCCGTTTGACTTCCGGCATGATGGTGGGGTCCTGGATGGGGAGCCACTTTACCAATGATGACCTGGTCAAGGAATCGCGCATGGAAGAAGATTATGATCCTTTTATATCTTTTGAGGGCGAAAGGGACAACCAGCAGATATTTGAATTCACGCTTATCCCCAAGCCGGATGCGGCTGTGGTCTGGGGCAAGGTGGTAGCCATATTGATTGCGGACGGCTATATACCTTTAGAGTATTACTATTATGATGAAGACATGAATATCGCCAGGACCATCACCTTCAGCAGGATAGAGATGCTCGCCGGCAGGCTGAGGCCGAAGGTTATGAAGGTGGTTCCGGCGGATAAACCCGATGAATATACGGAACTCATCTATGAAGAGCTGGAGTTAGGCGTCCCCATAGAAGACGATTTCTTTTCGATTGCCCGGCTGAAGAGGATGTGAGATACGGATGAAAATCTTTTCAATAGCATCACGCAACGTGTTCCGAAACTGGCGCCGTACGCTGGTGACCACCCTGGCCATGGGATTTGCGGGTTTTATCATGATACTGTTCGCGGCCTTGATGCAGGGTTTGCTTCAGGCAAGCGAAAAAAATGCCGTGGCAATGGATCTGGGCGACATCCAGATACATGCCGAGGGATACAGGGACGATCCTGATCTATACACGCGGATAGATAACGCAGATACCCTGGTCAACGAAATCAGGCAAATAGGGTTGCATGCAACCGCTAGGCTGTACGGCTTCGGCCTGGCAGCGGCAGGGTCGGCATCCGCAGGAGTACAGTTAAGAGGGATTAATACTTCAACGGAGGATGATGTCACACAGGTCCATAATCACGTGCTCCAAGGCGAGTGGCTTAGCGAGAGCGACCCCAAAGGTGTTGTCATAGGCAGAAAACTGGCCAAGACCCTCGGCGTAAAGCCAGGGGACGAAATAGTATTCCTGGGCCAGGCCACGGACGGTTCCATGGCCAATGACCTCTATATTGTCCAAGGCATACTCAAGTCCGTGGGTGAGGAAGTGGACCGGGCCGGTTTATACATGATTGAAAAGGAATTTCGTGAATTGATGGTGCTTCCGACGGGAGGTCACGAAATCGCTATAATGCGGCCCGACAGAAGCAGCGATCTTGATGAGGCCACAGCCCGGGTGTCAAGCCTGGCAGGGGAATATGAGACAATGAACTGGCGGGCACTCAGGCCTGTTATTGCCAGAATACTGGACCTGGCCGACTCACAGATGATTATCATGGTTATTATTACATATACGGCAGTAGCCATGGTGGTTCTAAACGCCATGCTCATGAGCGTGTTTGAACGGATCAGGGAACTGGGTATCATGAAGGCCGTGGGAGTCACGCCATGGCAGTTGATGTTGCTCATATATGCTGAGACAGCCATACAGGTAGTAATGGCGAGCGTTATAGCCGTTGTATTCGGGTGGTCTCTATCCCGTTATTTGGAGGAAAACGGCATTGATCTTTCCTCCGTCGCCGATGGTGCCTCTTTCGGCGGAGTGGCTATGGATCCGGTCTGGAAGGCCTATCTGACGACTGAAGCCGTAATAATTCCGGTTGTTTTCCTGTTCATTATAGCGTTTATAGCTGTGCTTTACCCGGCTGTGAAGGCAGCGGTTATCAGACCTGTCTCGGCTATACATCATCGGTAAGGAAGGGTTCAAGGGGTCGAGGGCATAGAGGAAAGAGGAAAGAGGAAAGAGGAAAGAGGAAAGAGGAAAGAGGAAAGAGGAAAGAGGATTAGAAGGTAAAATAGTTAAATAGTTGAATGGTTGATTCGTTAAATAGGGTCATAACGATTTGACCATTCGACCATTTAACCATTCGACTATTTAACGATTTGACTATTCAACAATTTGACGATTTAACTATTCGACCATTTAACCAATAACCAATAACTGATAACTAATAACTAACAGCTCATAGGTTAATGGTTAAATAGTCGATTGGTTAATTCGGTTAATGACAGGATTCAAGGATTCCAGGGGAAGAACCCTAAAAGATAGTATTAGTACCGTGAACGTAATACGCGAATGTTAGAAGTATCGTATTTACGGCGACCCGTCAGGAGTGAACTTCAGATGAAACTATACAAGATGGCATGGCGTAACCTGTGGCGGCGAAAACGCCGAACCTATATCACCGCCTTCTCCATAGGTTTCGGGGTGTTATTCTCGGTAACCTTTTGCGGCACCGGAGATTATGGTTACACCAAAATGATCAACACAAGTGCTGAAATGGGATTGGGACATGTTGCTATCGAGCCGGTGGGATATAATGATACACCTTCTCTGGATAAGAGGTTATTGAACACGGATGACATACTATCCAGGATGAAGGAAATACCCGGGGTGAGGCATTGTGTTGCCAGAATCACGGGTCAGGCCATGCTGGCCAGCGCCAACAAGAGTATTGGCGGGGCGTTCATAGCGATTGATCCTGCCATGGAATCAAAGGAGCAGAATCTGTTTATTCGGTCAATCATAGAAGGGAGTGTCTTTGCGGGTACGGACGGCCTGGGTGCGGTGGTGGGATCCAAAGTGGCGGATAAGCTGAATATCGGCATAGGGAAAAAGCTTGTTTATACAACAACTGATGTGAACGGAGAGATCGTAAGTGAGATTGCTCGCGTAACCGGAATATTCGAGACAGGCGTAAGCGAGGCGGACGGATCCATGCTCCTTCTGCCTATCGACAGAATGAGGGCTGTGCTGAGCTATGGCCCGGGTGATGCCACACTGGTAGCCGTGGTTATTGAAGACCAGCGGCATGCTGAGAGGATGAGAGAGAAGATAAATAACGCTGTGGGCAGTCCCAGCAGGGAGGTCCTGACCTGGAAGCAGACACAGGCCGAACTGGCCGGAATCATCACCCTGGATAAGAGCGGCAACTATATCATCCAGGTCCTGGTGGGTCTCCTGATCGCGGCTGGGATATTGAACACCCTGCTTATGAGTGTTATGGAGCGAACAAGAGAGTTTGGAGTAATGATGGCTGTCGGGATGTCCCCCTCCACCCTTTTCAGACTGGTGATTATGGAATCTATATGGTTGGGTATACTGGGGGTTCTACTGGGCGTTATTATTACAGCGCCCTGGTATGCCTATATGTATTACAGGGGTATAGACTTTAGCGCTATGATCGGCACTGACTACAGCGCCAGCGGGGTACTGGTGGACCCGCTGTTAAAGATCAGTCTGTTTAAAGAAAGTGCCTTCGCAATCCTGGCGGGAGTCTTTACCCTAACCATCTTTTCGGGAATATACCCGGCATGGAAGGCGGGAAGGATTCCTCCGGTTGAAAGCCTAAAAACACTGTAGAGAAGGAGATGTGATGTCGGATCAGGCGATTGTCAGGCTGGAACAAGCCACAAAACTCTACCGGCAGGGAAAGATAGATATAAGGGCGGTGGAAGGACTGTCATTTAATGTTTATAAAGGAGGCTTTGTCGCCCTTTGCGGTCCCTCGGGTTCCGGGAAAACCACGGTTCTGAATCTCATAGGCGGGCTGGATGTTCCAACCAAGGGTAAGGTGTTTCTGGAGGGAGAAGATATCAATCTGTTAAGCCGTTCCCGGGTGTCGGCTATCCGAAGGGACAGGATCGGTTTTATCTTTCAGGCATATAATCTTATAGCGGTTATGACAGCCTATGAAAACGCAGAGTTCGTTCTGAGATTGCAGGGTGTTCCTGAACATGAGTGCCGGGAAAGGGTAACAGCCGTGGTCGCACAGGTGGGTCTGGAAGGGCTTGAAAACCGGCGTCCGGATGAGATGTCGGGAGGTCAGCAGCAGAGAGTGGCTATAGCAAGGGCCATAGTGACGCAACCGGCTATCATCTTGGCCGACGAGCCTACGGCGAACGTGGATTCCGTTACGGCGGATTCATTGCTGGATCTCATGGAAAGACTGAACAGAGAATCGGGAATGACATTCCTCTTTTCCACGCATGATCAAAGGGTTATGGGGCGGGCCCATCGGGTTATCGGCCTGAGGGACGGAAAGCTGGAAAGAGATGAGGTTCTCAGTTGATACGTTATTTAAGCCATAAACCCCTTTTCCGGTTATCCATCTTTACTGTCATTTTTGTGGCTTTTTCATTACCTGCCGCTGCGTTCTATGAACGGCAGGGTAATGAAGGATATGTGGAATTGAGGGGTATGATCAGGGGTCTGGGCTACTGCCGGAGATATCCTGATAATGATATGTTTTTCAAAGACCGGTCAAAATGTAACATTGCGGGCATCATGCGTCTGATGATGCTGACCCGCATCCGTGATACCTTAACCATGGAGGTAAACGCCTATCAGACATACTTCTCTGATAATACAGTCTTGGATAGCTTTACTCTGGGCGCACCTCTGGATGTGGAACGGAGCTCAGCCTTGGAATGGAGTTTCAGCGACAGAAGATACATACATATGGCCCTGGACCGGCTCAATCTCCGATGGTCGAAGGACCGCCTTGACCTTATCCTGGGGCGTCAGCCCATCAACCTGGCAACCACATTCTATTTTTCACCCAACGATTTTTTCGCTCCCTTTGCGGCCCAGGCCTTTTATCGCGTGTATAAACCCGGTGTGGACGCAATCCGGGCCGAAGTCCGGCTGGGCGATCTTTCCCAATTATCCTTAATAAACGTTCTCGGCTATGATCAGGATCCTGATAGCGATACAGGTTGGAGCAATCGTCCTACGGGCAATCGCTCCTCTTATATCGGCAGGGTCTCCACTGTGTTCAGCGATTTCGAGTGGTCATTACTAGCTGGCTTGGTATGCGACAGTGAGGTTATAGGTGGTTCACTGCAGGGTGATTTGTTCCGTTGGTTGGGCATTCGAGCAGAGGGGAATCTCAGTAATCCGGATGATCCTCTACAAGAAACCACTACTGAGATTTCCGTGGGTCTGGAACATCATTGGGAAAACAGCCTGGATGTGAGGCTGGAATACTTTTATCATGGCAGCGGATTGGGTGAGGATTACCAATATGCGGCCTTAGGTGCGGCCCCAAAAGCCGAAAAGATTGCTTATCTAGGCCGGAATTACACAGCCTTGGGCGTGGGATATCAGTTTAGTCCCCTGTTGAACGGCCAGATGACGTTAATCACCAATCTGGAAGACAGTTCAAGCCTCTGTTCCTTTAATGTCGTGTACTCCCTGTCAAATGAGTCCGAGCTAGCGGTTAATCTCGGGGTTCCTTTAGGTAAAGACCCGGAGAGATACCGGATCAGGAGTGAATTTGGTCTGTTGTCTTGGTCTATTAACGCGGAAGTTCGATACTACTTTTAGGTCATGGCTGGATAAAGGTATCGCTGATTCCGGTCACGGCGGTTCTTTTCAAGACGACATCTATAGTATTCCGTGGACGTGGTCTTATTTTCAAGGGTTTGGCAAACCTTTTCCTGGTGGCAACGGCATATTCTGCCAGGGGTTCTGGTGGAGCAAACCCTTGAAAACAAGCCCACTGCAGGCCTTGGGTGGAATTCTTTTTGAGATGTCGTCTTTCCAAGAACAGCCGTGACCTCCTCTTAGCTATTTTTTGAAAGGGGATGTGTGAGGGCTTGGACTGAGCGAGCGAACAATATGAAAAAGGCGATAAGGAAACAGCTAATAGCTAAAACCTAACAGCCTTCAGCCTAATAGACTTTATTAGTATACTTGACCCGTTCGACACGCTGTTCGACAAGCTCACAGTCCTGAGTAAAGTCGAAGGACTCATGGCCCTGAGTCATTCGGCCTCGAGCGGCTCGACATGAGCTCGTCGACATGTCTCATGGCCGAGAGGCACCGTCGAAGGGCCTTGAACCCTCATTCACTTCTTTACGTAGTCAGTAACCGGATGGAAGGAATTAACATGGTATCCGAACAGGGCATAGTCGAAAAGCTCAATAAAGGAATCGCTGTGGTGCGCGTCCGGCAAAGATCGGCCTGCAAGCACTGCAGCTCAAAGGATTCCTGCGATATCTCATCCCGGGATATACTGGTGGAGATGCCCAATGTTCTGCAGGCGCAGGTGGGAGATTATGTGGAGATAAGCCTTCCGGAAGGCGCGTTGCTAAAATTATCAGCCCTTGTCTATCTGACTCCGATCATTTTTCTTATTTTAGGGGCTTTCCTGGGGAGTTTTATTGCCAAATTTCTCCATACCGACTCAACATGGGGCGCCGTAACAGGAGGTGCGGTGTTTTTGGGAATAGCGTTTTGGGGTTTAAGAATGTTTGAACGCGCCGGAAAGAGGTCCGGGGATAGTTCTTATCCCAGGATGACTCGTATCCTCTCCGCCCCTAATGCAGTGTCCCTTCATTCCTCCGGTAACAGATGAGGCCGCACTGCAGGCAGCGGCTTGCCTCCAGGCGGGCCTGTTCTTCGGAATAGCCTTTGGCGATCTCCATGTCGGGGTTGTTGATGGACTCTTCTTCAGTTAACTCATCCATGTTCACGCGGGCCGCGTGAGATACCGGCTCCAGTTCAGACAGACTCAGGACCCTTGTGTGGCTTCTGATCATGTTTGAAGGAGCTTCCACCGGTTCACCCGTAAGGTACCTGTGTACGGAGCTTGCCGCCCTTCTTCCGGAACCGATAGCCTCAACCACCGCCTTATAATCACTTGCCTCTTCTCCGGGCCGAAATATACCTATATCCTGTTGAGCAAAAGGTCCGGGATATGATGTAAACGTCTCCCACCTGACAGGTCCTTCTGTCTCCCGGACCTCTCTATCCTCACCCTCTTGGAATGAAGGGACATAGATAAGTTCCGGAAACCTGCCCGCGCCCGTAAGCAAGGTATCGACCGGAATGACATCCCTATCGCTGATCTCTTCCCCGGACTCTGAAACACGCGAGACCTCAATCTGTGTCAGCTTATCGCCTTCACCGGAAAGCCTGGTAACTGCGGTTTGAAAAAAGAACTTTATCCCCTGTTCCTCTGCCTGCGACATATCTTTTTCAGGTATTGGAGATCTATCCCGCGCCACACGGTTAATGATGGATACGGCCCTCGCTCCCTCTTCAAGACAGTTCACGGCGGCCTCCAGGGCGGCCTTACCACCTCCCAGTATGGCGATATTTTCCCCCATGGAAGGCCTCTTACCGGCACGTTGATTAAGTATAAAATCTACAAGGATGTGCACGCCCGGCAAAGTATAAGTGGGACTGTCGTTTGTCAGCCTCCCCGACAACTGGGTATCCCACCCGCCGGTGGCTACAAACACGGCTGAAAAGCCGTCCTTTAACAGGGATTCAACAGTGAAATCTTTTCCCAGCCTCTGATCGGTGAATGCCTGGACGCCGGCATCCAGGATGCCGCTGATCTCCCAGTCCAGTACGTCCCTGGGGAGCCTGTTCCGGGGAATACCGGTCCTCAGCAACCCCCCCAGCCTGGACGTGGATTCGTAGACCGTGGAGTCGTGCCCCAAACGATTAAGCAGATAGGCGGCGGTTAATCCTTCGGCCCCTCCTCCCACCACCGCCACACGCTTCCCTGTCTCCGGCGCCCTTGGATTATGGGTGCGCTGGCCGGAATTCATTTCATAATCAGCTACGAAGCGTTTCAAAGGATTGATGGCCACCGGTTCATCCACCAGGTTCCTCCGGCATTCATATTCGCAGGGATGCACGCAGATACGTCCGCATACCAGAGGAAAAGGGTTGGTTTCTTTGATGATCCTCACCGCTTTCAGGTAATCTCCATTTTTTATCTCATTAATATAGGCGGGGATGTCTATGCCGGCGGGGCAAGACCTCTGGCATGGGGCGGTACATTCATCCGTGGTAAATTCGTGCTGAATGCGCCTTGAATAGGAGGAAAGGGTGATAATATTCTTTGGACAGACGCGTTCACATGTACCGCACCCGGTACAACGGTCAACATTAACTACAGGGAGGTTGTCCGGCCCCATTGAAAGGGCATCAAAAGGGCAGGCATCCACACAGGTCCCAAGACCCAGACAACCTATGGGGCAAACCTTTGAGCCGCCGCTTAAAAGGGCGGCGCCTCGACAGTCCATGGCTCCGTTATATGAATACTTGAGGTCGGCTTCCTGAATGCCGTATGTGCATCCTAGTTTGGCTATATCGGGCTCCCTGGCCTCCAGCTTGACTCCCATTATCTCGGCAATATCGGATGCGACCTCTGGACTACCGGCTACACAGGAGGAAGCTGACGACTCTCCTGACACGATGGCCGCTGCGTTAGCACTGCATCCCGGGTAACCGCATCCGCCGCAGTTCGCTCCGGGTAAGGCATCTTCCACGGCCTCGATCCTGGGATCCACCCACACATAGAATATCTTAGACGCCAAGGCCAGTCCGATTCCTACCGCCGTACCCAGAGCACCCATCAATACAACTCCGCCCAGCATCTGCACCTCCCATTCTAATATCTCAGGTTATTTGTAAATCTCTATCAGGTTTGATTTACATCCCCTGTTTTATGCCATTCCCTTGAACGCGAAAAAGGCGAGAGACATCATTCCCGCACCCACCAGGCCGATAGCCGTATCCTGAAGCGGTTTAGGCACCCTGGCCAGGATGATGCGCTCCCGAACCCCGGCAAACAGGACCAGGGCCAGGCCGAAACCCACGGCATAGGCAAAAGATGTCACCAATGCCTCAAGAAAACTATATTCTTCCCTTACATTTATAAGACATACACCCATTACCGCACAATTTGTGGTGATCAAAGGAAGAAATATGCCCAGACCGGCATACAGGGCAGGGATACTCTTTTTTAAGAACATCTCCACAAACTGAACAAGGGACGCTATTACCAGGATGAATGCCAGGGTTCGGAGGTATTCCAGCCCGAATACATCCAAAGCAAAGGCGTTAACCACCCAGGTAATCGCGCCGGCCATTACCAGCACGAAGACAACCGCCATCGCCATACCGGTGGCGGTTTCCATCCTTTTGGATACACCCATGAAGGGACAGTTTCCGAGATATTGCATCAACAGGATGTTGTTAACAAAGATGCAACTTATTGCCAGCAAAATATATTCACCCATATGTGTCTCCTTACCGGTTTATATCTATTTCTTCCCAAGCATGTTCATCACACAGAGCATAAGACCCAGGCACATGAAGGCCCCCGGCGCCTCGATTAGAAAGGAAAAGGGCTGAAACGAGGGGCCCAGGACATTGATGGGACCCTCTATAAAAGGAAGAGTCAGGGTGCCCTTGCCCAGGATTTCCCTAAAGGTGGAAAGGGCCGCCAAAGAAAGGGTGAATCCTATGCCAATGCCCAGTCCGTCCGCCAAAGAAGGAAACACCTTATTCTTGGAGGCAAAGGCCTCCGCGCGACCCAGGACTATGCAGTTGACCACGATGAGAGGTATGAATATCCCTAACTGCAGGAACAGAGGATAGGCATAGGCCTGCATAAAAAGCTCGACCACGGTCACGAATGTAGCGATTACTATAATATAGCAGGCTATCCTTACCTTTTTGGGAATAACGTTCCTGAGCAATGAAATAAGGACGTTGGAGCAGACTAGGACAAAGGTTGTAGCTATCCCCATGCCCACCCCGTTTTCCAGGCTCTTGGTTACCGCCAGGGTAGGACACAGACCCAGGACAAGTCTGAAGGGAGGGATCTCAGCCCACAGTCCTTTGGTAAATTCCTGAACAACGCTTTTTGCCATAGCCTATTATCTCCCTGCATTTCTGATAAAAATCAACATTGTCCGGTTGGAAATTGGCATATAATCAGGTCTTCATATTATTAACAATCTCATGCTTCAGGCGCTTATAGGTGTCCGAGGCTTCCATAACAGCGGCACATACGCCGCGGGACGTTACTGTGGCGCCGCTGAGCGCGTCTATCTCTCCGTCGTCCGCTTTCACCATGAAGGTATCTTCAATTGACATTCCCTTGAACTGCTCGCTAAAGGAGGGGTCGGTCTTGGCCCTTGAGCCGAGCCCGGCTGTCTCACTATGAGTGGTCACACCCACACCCACGATCTCATCCTTTTCAATATTGACAGCGACCATAACACCTATTTCTCCGCCGAAACCTTTTCCGTAAGCCTCAAAGGCCACGGTATTTTGCTTGCCGTCAAATTCTCCTATAAAGAAATCTATTTCCCTTTCACCATCTTTGAGTTTGAATCTATCGTCAAAGGGATTGTTGGAACACCCCTCCATTATCTTGGATATGGTAGGCCCTTTGACAAAGGTGAGCTGCTGAAGCTCGATCCTTTCTTGAGTGACACTTTTCACCGTGGACAATAAACCGCCTGCCACCGCGCTGAAGACGGCCACAGCCACAAAGAGTCTCACCATCTCACGCATAATCAACCCCCTTTCCCATGGCCTTCGGTCTGATCTTGTCCAGAAGCGGACTGGCCACATTGAGCATGAGAATAGCAAACACCGTGCCGTCTAAAAAGAAGCCTATATTGCGTATCAATATGGTGAGTATGCCGGCCATTGTCCCGTAAAGGAGCATGGCTACGAAATTGACCGGTGAAGATGAATCCTCCGTGGCGAGAAAGAAGGCGCCGATCAAGGTGTAACCGGTCAGGAGATGAAAGACGGGGCCTGCGTATTTATCGGGGTTAGCCATATTAAAAATGAGGGACGTGACAAATATGCCTACAAGAAAGGAGATAGGTATCTCCCATCTTATGTGCCCCCTCAGCATCAGATACAATCCACCGATTATCAGACCCAGCCCGAAAGTGGAACCTATTCCTCCAATCTGTCGGCCCAGGAGCAGGTCAAGGGGGCTATAATATCCAACGGAGGATACTCCGTGATGTTTTAATGCCCCTAATGGATACGCCGCGTAAAAGCCCAAATCATAATTTACCAGGGCCTCATCAAAATTGAGCAGTCCTTCCCATGAAAGCATCAGTATGGCAATAGCAACCAGAGCAGGATTCAAGAGGTTGCAGCCAATCCCTCCGAAGATCTGTTTTCCAACAACTACCGCCACGAATGTTCCGGTCAATACGGCCCACCAGGGAGTGGTAGCCGGTATCAGCATGGCGAACATAAGGCCTATAACCGCGGCGTTCCCGTCCCCGATACTAAGATCTCTTCCCATGGCGAGATTCATGAGCAGTTCCCAGAGCATGGCAAAGGATATGGAGAGGGATACAACACCCAGGGCAGGTGTTCCATATTGATAGATACCCGCGACCACGGCAGGGATTGAGGCCAATATAATATTATAACTCCTGGCTTTTATACTGCTCCCGTTGTGCCAGAAGGGGGCTGGTGAGCCGAGGAGCAATTTCTGGTCAGGCATTGAGTTCCTCCGCACTTTTCAGCTTTTCAAATTCATATTTCCCCAGCATGATGAACTGATAAACCGGTATTCGCGCTACGCAAACATAGGCGCAGAGACCGCACTCGATGCAGGAGAGCAGATCGTATTCCTGCGCAGCCTCTTCGTAAAGCCCGTTCTCAAGGACTCTTACCAGCATATTTACCGGAAGGTTTGCCGGACAGGCCCTTACACACTCGCCGCAGTTGAGGCAGGGCGTATCCGAGTATAATATGACCCGTTCCTTGTCCTGGATCATAATCGCATCCGTATCCTCAGAAACGGGCGTATCCTCGGAATAGATGCTTTTCCCTCTCATGGGACCGCCCAGGACCAGCCTGTCACCGGCATAGGTATGGATATCCAAAAAACCAAGGACATCCTTTACCGGTGTGCCGATCCTGGCCTTTATGTTGACACACAGGCCTTGCTTGTTGATCAGGGCAAAGATCTTATGGACCGGTATCCGCCCTTGACCGAAGGCATCTGCCAGAGAAGCCACGGCTTCGGAAGAGATAAAGCCCACTCCCATCTGTTCACAGGTTTTGCCCTCCGGCACGGTCCTGTCAAGGAGCTTTTTCATTACCATTTCGGGTAAGCCTTGGGGATAGACAGGATCAACAACCTTCACCTCGGTGCCGGTCTCTTCCGCTTTGTTCACCAGGGCAGGTGGGACAACCAAGATAATCCTTTTTGCATCGGTAATCCTTCTTAGATAACCTATACCTTCCTTCAGGGCTTCGGTTCTACTGTTGATGATAAATTGATTGGTGGTGATCAGGAGATCCTCATCAATGCCTTTAATAACGATGGTATCCAATGTTGGAGCTGCTTTAACAAAGGAGGCGAAACTAGAACACCCCGGCAGCCTTCCAAGGAATTTTACGGCGGTTTCAGAAGAGACCGTTCCGCCGGAGTTCCGGAACTCATCATCCCATTGTTCATCCTTTTCGGTCTTAATGGAAATGGATGTTTGGTTTACACCCAGATATCCGATATGTTCCGAGATCTCGGTAACTGTGCCTGTAGCCGGCGAGATAAAGTATTCATCATCAGCATCACGAAGAGATAGCCTTTGCCCTGTCTTTACCCGGTTACCTACTTTTAGAAACCCTTCATCAATATCGGAGCATGGTTTCCCAAATAGGACGATAACCTTTTTACCTAAAGCCAATTCAATGAGATCCGTTTCATGCTTCTGGATCACCGGGTATTTAAGTTTTGGACGGCCCCAACCGAAAAACGGTTTTTTTATCATATCGGCCTCCTGACGGCTGATAGGGAATAGGCTAATATCTTTGCCTTAACTGTTATTTATGAAGAAAGAGATTATCGAATATGGCAATCCGAACACTGTACCGGGCCGCTGCCGCAGTCTTCGTGACAGCCCTGGCATTGAAGATGGAAGGCGTCGGATCGGCCGGGCATATATTCTTCCTCATTATCCGCAAGATGACATTCTCCACATGCGAGAGGTTTTTCACCCGAGTCTTCTTCCCATAGATGATGACATTCAATGCAATCAAAACCATACCCTTCTTCATATGACGTGTGTATTTTATGGGTAAACAGTACATTACCGGCAGTGGATTTCAGCATTATTCTAACAGGTTGTTCTGGTTGCCTTTCGGGAAACGCCGCGTAACATACTACCCCCACTACAAATAAGACCATAGCAACACAAAGCGGGATAATATTTTCTCCTTTTAGTTGCATTTCTATTTTCCCTTATTGAACCTGGATTTATTATCACCTGAATTTTGCAAGAGTCGAGTTTGCCGGAGATACAAGGCACCAAGCGCGCAGCTGTAGCACTTTACCGCAAGCGCTTGATAACGCAGTAGATCCGGTAAAATCGGCACTCCCGAAGGGTAAACAATCTTGAATATTTTTCCTATGATTTATAATTACCCGCATGGTATTTATAGTTGTATGGTAAAAAAGCTGCAAATTGCTCATTACTAACCTTTCTAACAACCATTCAAGATTGTTTATGCAAAATTCAGGTATCAATCAGATGCCATAATATGCCTGAACTGCGAGGCTGCCTTCCAGGAGCGGCTTTTAAGATGAAATAACGGAGAATAAGCCGGTGTATTTAATGCATATTGTAACAAGAAAAAAGATTGATGAAGATTTACACAATATGGATTTTTATAAAAAAGCCTGTTCCTTTGTCAAGCAATATATGGGGATTCAGGCAGGGAAGGCGGGAAAAGGTAAAGGCGAAGGAGATGACTCCGGGGATTTGTCTCTTGACTTGCTCAGTATGAATTCATTATATAATTTTATTCATATTTTTGTTTGTTGCATTCGGTTTGAGGAGAGAGGAAACAGAAAAGAGGAAAGAGAAAAGAGGAAAGAGAAAAGGGCTAGGGATTAGGAAGTTATATTCTTAATCCTTACCCCCTAATTCTTAATCCCAATTAACGATTTGACTATTCGACCATTTAACCATTTGACCAATAACTAATAACTAAGAGCTAACAGCTAATAGCGTTTTATTTATATAATGATATTAGTAATACATTGATAATAAAGGTCATATACGCCATGCCCCCATCGGAGAAAAGGGATATTCAAGGCCTGCAAAGAAAGATACGGGAACTGCTGAAACAAAAAAACGCGATTCTCCTTGCCCATAATTATCAGCGTCCCGAGATCCAGGATGTGGCTGATCTATGCGGCGATTCATTGGAGCTCTCCATGAAGGCTTCCCGGACGGATGCTGAAGTGATCGTTTTTTGCGGAGTGCATTTTATGGCTGAAACCGTTTCCATCCTTTCACCGGACAAGATTGTCCTGCTTCCTGTGTCCTCGGCAGGGTGCCCCATGGCCGATATGATAACGGCAGAGGGCCTTAAGAACAAGCGATCGGAGATGCCCGATACCGTGGTGATAAGCTACGTAAACACCACGGCGGATGTCAAGGCGGAAAGCGATATCTGCTGTACATCGGCCAATTCGGTAAGTGTGGTGAATTCCGTGGATAATCGCAGCAGGATATTCATGACACCAGACAGAAACCTTGCCCAATATTCGGCAAAAAAAAGTGGCAGGGATATACGTTACTGGGACGGTTATTGCCCTTTTCATGACAGACTTACTGTTGCTCAGGTTAAAAAAGTAAAAAGGGAAAATCCCGGTTCCCTTTTTCTTGCGCACCCGGAATGCAACCCGGAGGTACTGGAACTGGCCGATGAAATCAAAAGCACCTCGGGCATGCTGTCCTTTTCCCGGCATTCCAAAGAGAAGAGATTCATTATCGGTACGGAGACGGGGATTCTCTATCCTCTTTCAAAGGAAAACCCGGAAAAGACTTTTATCCCTGCCGATCCCCGGATGATCTGTACTGACATGAAGAAGACGGAGTTGGAAGATGTTTTGGAATCCATTGAAGGGATGAAACACGTTATAAAGGTACCTGAAGAAATCAGGATCAGGGCGAAAAAGGCGGTCGATCGAATGCTTGCTGTTCCTGCGGATTAGTCTCCGGAAAGGTTTGCTTTAGCCTGTCAGGCAACTGCAGATAGTATCGGCCTTCTTCCTCCTTTCCTCTCTTTATACATCCTTCTCCATATATCCGGCATTTGGCCTCCAGCTCTCGATAGAGGGCAGTGATTTGTGTGGGCTTCAATCTGCGGCTTTCCAGTAGTTTTATCATGGATCTTATTCTGAATCGGTCCATACCCTTCCGGCTGGCGGAAAGCTGATCCGGAGCCCCGCCCTCCCTGACCACCAGGGGCTTTTTGATCAAATGAACGGCATACTTGCAGGTTATCCTCAACCACAGGTCATAGTCTTCACAAACAGGAAAATCATGATCAAAGGGCCCCACCTCTTCAAGAAGGGATCTTTTGAGCATCACGGCGGAAGGGCTGACCATACACAGTTTCAGGGACGGTCCAAAGATATTCCCTGACCGCTTGAGGTGTTTTTTCCCCGGGTTAACCCGCACACCGTTCCTGATCCAGAGTTCTTCTGTCTGGCAGATCATGGCATCGGGGTTCTCCCGGAAAAACCTTTGTTGAACACCAAGCTTTTCGGGCATCCAGTAATCATCCGAATCGAGCAAGGCGATTAAGGGCGATTGCGCGGCCTCTATCCCGCTGTTTCTTGCCTCTGAAACCCCCCTGTTTTGTTTGTGTCTGATGACTCTTATATCTTCTTTGAATCCGGCCAGGGCATCAGGGGTTTCATCAACAGAGCAGTCATCCACCACGATTATCTCAAAATCAGTGAAGGTCTGTGACAGCACGGAAGAAATGGCGCGTGAGACCTTTTCCGATCTGTTAAAGGTAGGAATTATAACGCTTACCTGTGTCATCACAATAATTGCCAGACCATGGCGAGTAGGCCTGAAAGGATCAGACTGCTTTCTACAAGGTAATCCAGGAGCGGGCCCGGATAAATGAGTCCGGTTTCATAGGCCATAAATAAGGTAGTTAAGATCAGGAAACAGATCAACAGCATGAGGGAAAAATAGTTGATAAAACCAAAGATCGGCGCAATCATAAGAATCAGGCCTGCCGACAGGATAATCCATTTCAGCAGGCTCATGGTCCTTTTCTCTCCCAGGGTGATGGGAAGTGTTTCCAGCCCGACTATCAGATCACCCTGTACGCGGAATATGTCAAAAAAGGCGACCCGCACAAATGCCATGGAAAATACGATATAAAAAGAGATTATTACTGAGATCCATTTTCCTTGAAAGGTTTCAAGTAGCGGTAAGAGGGTGATTACCGTGGCCCAGGCCAGGGTCTCTGAGAATGTTTTTGAGCCGGGGATATCCTTGATTTTGGAATATCGGTACAGATGTCTGCTTTTTGAGGGTACAACCGGTATACTGTAAATAATGCCGAGGACGCTGACACCTGCCATTGCCAGGAACGGCACAGTCCCCAGGGTTAGCGCAATGACCAAAGAGCCTGCGATGGCCCCTATGCCTGTCAAGATAAGGAATATCCTGTGTTTTCGATAAAAAGCCGCTGTTTCCGGGTCATTGTATGCGCTGGCTCCCTTATCCAGAAAACGATTAAGGACATACATGGCGTAGACATAGAGAAATGTCAGCAGAGGGTAGGAAGCATCGGGCTTTCTATCGGAAAGTACGGCCGCTGCATATGATAATGATGAGGCGCCCAGGGCGACCAGCAGGTTGCTCAGGAGAATAAACTTGAGGCCTTCCTTTATCCATCGGGCGATGAGGGTCTCACCCCGGCCGCGAATGGCTTCTATCTCCTTGACCACATTCTTGATCATCCAGTTGGGAGTGGAGGCCCCGGCTGTTACTCCTATGACCTCCATGGATGCCAGTTCATCTTTCAATAACTCCTTTTCGGTTTCAACATGAAACGTGGGTATACCCATTGATTTGGAGACCTGTACAAGTCTGCGGGTGTTTGCGCTGTGATATCCACCCACTACGACGACCCCGTCCACATTCTCCGCAAGGGTTTTAACTTCCCGTTGCCGTTCTCTGGTAGTCTCACAGATGGTATCAAATACCAGGGCTTGGGGATATCTCTCTTTTACGGCATCCACTATCTCATTAAATACCTTCTCGTTCTGCGTGGTCTGGGCAACAACGAACAACTTCCCCCCCTCCGGCATATCCGGGATCTCGGCCGGGTTGCTTATTACATGGGCCTTGCCGTTACCGTAACCCATAAGACCTATCACCTCCGCGTGGTCCCTGTCTCCCACTATAACGGGGGTATACCCTTTGTTAGTGTGGTAGCGGATAATAGACTGGACATGTGCTACGCGAGGACAGGTGGCGTCGATGATTTTCAGGGGGGAGGCTTTAAGTATTTTGCGCTGTTGGGGAGGGATCCCGTGAGCCCTGATCAACAGAATGCCTTTTTCCAGGCCGGTTATATCATCAATAGCCCTGACGTTTTTTAATTCCAGCAGATCAAGTACCTGTTTGTTGTGGATTAGAGGCCCGTAAGTATAGAGAGGCCCTTCATTCCGATTGGCCGCTGCCAGCGCTATTTCCATGGCCCTTCGCACACCCATGCAGAAGCCTGCTGTTTTGGCATGCTTAACCTTCAAGACCTTTTCTCCTCTAAGACCGTAAAGTATCTATCCACAACTTCCATCAGGGTCTTAAAATCTTGGATTTTGGTAAACTTTTCCCTGAAACGGCTGCTGTGGGGAAGACCCTTTGTATAATGAAGAAGGTGACCTCTCATACGAAGGGCGGCTCTATATTCGTTTGCGGAATCTGATAAGAGGTTATAGTGCTCAATGATCAAAGATCTCAGCTCCGGCAGCTCCGGTTCCCGCACCGGGAGACCCTTTTCCAATCGTAGTATATTCCTGAAGATCCAAGGGTTACGTACGGCGGCCCTGCCGATCATTACGCCGTCACAACCGGTTTGTCTAATCATGTTTAAGGCATCCCAAGGACCGAGGATATCCCCGTTGCCGATAACAGGTATCTTCACCCTTGCCTTCACCTTTCCTATCAATGCCCAGTCCGCTTTGTCCGAGTATCCCTGGGTGGCGAATCTGGGGTGAACGGTAAGGGCGTCCGCGCCACAGTCTTCTATCACGCGCGCGATTTCGCACGCCACAGGTTTTTCAGGAGACCAGCCGGCCCTGATCTTCACAGATAAAGGGACGTGGCAGGCAACTCGTACCGAAGAGACGATCTTTTCAACTCTCTTGAAGTCTTTTAAAAGGGATGCTCCCGCGCCTGTCTTGGTAACCTTTTTCACAGGACACCCCATGTTTATGTCAATTATATCGGCACCTGTTTGGGCAGCCATACCGGCGGCACTGGCGATTACATCAGGCCTGGAGCCGAATATCTGCACCGCAAGCGGCATATCATTAGAACCGCTCTTAAGATACTGCCAGGTCTTTTTTGCCTTTAAAGTGAGGCCCATAGCGCTCACCATCTCGGTAAATGCCAGGCTGGCCCCCATGCCTCTCATAATAATACGAAAGGGCATATTTGTTATGCCGGCCATGGGCGCCATGATCAGACGGTTTTCCAGTTTCAGGTTCCCGATTTGCATTATGTATATTATTCTATCTGAATTGCGGGAGAAAAACAATTGGATCATCCGGTTAATGAGCACGGAAAGGACTTTATATAAATACTTGGTTTGGCCCATGGGGTTCTTTTTGCGACAGGCGAACTTGTTTATGTGCAAGGCGCTGGCACTAAGCCGGACGAGGCGGGCGGCGGGCTATTGGAATAATGTACCAGGACCGGAAGTCCGGCCATCATCTCAGAAGTTACCCGCCCGCCTGGCAGGCACCTTATGCTATTATCTTGCTTCTAACCTTTTCGCCGCTGCAAAGAGAGCCCCATGGGCCGAATATCACCAATCTTGCTATAGTTTTATCATTAAGCGTAGTCATTTGCCGGAAGAACCAAACAATTACCCGAAATTCTATTTTACGGATCAAGCATTATCCTGTGGTGGCATTCCTGTCTTATTATCCGCCTTCGCAGAAGACCACGTGCTTGCCCGTGATTGAATGCCCAAATGATCGCTTGCTACGGGGCGATGTCGCCCCCAGTTTAGGCGGATAACCACGTCGTAGCCGGAGGCGAAGACGGGTATTTTAATGTGACCACGGGTTTACCCGTGGGGCTCCACTGATTCACTAAAAGCTAAATGCCAACAGCTAATAGCTAATAGCTGACGCTCGATATTCCATATAGAAACGGTAAAAAGCCGCCAGGACCAGGGAGTGTCTTATCTCACCCCTTCTGATCAATCCGGGGATATCTTCAAGGGGTTTGATCACTATCTCTATGTCTTCGTTAGCGTCCTGATCCTGTTTTCCGGTGCGGGATACGTCACGGGCAAGGTAGGTATGGCACCGGTTGTTCAGAAAAGCGGGATTCGGGTACACAGTTCCTATGAGAAGCATCTCCGATGCAGTGTAACCTGTCTCCTCACGCAATTCCTTCCGCGCCGTGTCTTCGGGAGAATCACCTTTTTCAACGATACCGCCCGGTATCTCCAGGGTTACTTCCCTTATCCCGTGACGGTACTGACGTATCAGAATGACTTCCTCTTGCCGGGTTAATGGTATGACATTCACCCAATCGCTGGATTCCAGGACATAGAAATCATGCTCCCTGCCGGTGCGTGGTGATAATGCCCTATCGGTCCTAAGATTAAAGATTCTAAATGATTTCTCCATTTTGCTGGAGACAATCTTCCATGGTTTAACTGCCAAGGTCCTTTCCTCCTGAGTTCTTCAGACAGGATAACAATACTGTCAGCATAGTCTCAGCCTGTGCTTGGTCTGTTACTACCGGTTTATTCGACTCAGGTCAATCAATACTTACCCACCTCATAAAAAATGCACATAAGAATGTGCATTAAGCACAATCTATTGTGCATATTATTAGCCTCGGATTAGATCCTTTTTGTTAATTTGTATTTTTTTAAAGGAGCCCGCATAGCGGAAACACATGTCAAATAACGCTTCTTAGCCGTTTGCTATTCTTGTTTGATAATGGAAAGCCCAACACTGGCACGAAAGATGAGTATATCTTAATTGTTAAATGAACAATTGACGGATTTTCGCTGGGATGCACATTGCATTCTTCAACAACCTCTGTGGATCGGCGCCTGCTCTATATCTGTCAAATGTCTTAAAGGGAGCAAATAGCGTGGAACATAAGCTGTTCATATTGATTGGAAAAGGCCAGGGACAATCCTTCTGCCTGGAGCAGGGAAAGGAATACACTGTAGGCAGGCACTCTGAAAATGATATAAGAATAGTGGATGATAATATCTCCCGCACTCATTTCAAGATCCAAGTCAAGAAGAATAGATATTTTATAACAGACCTGTACAGCAAAAATGGCACCTTTGTTGACGGAAGGGATCTAAGCCCCGGCGTTGGAACTGAAGTAAGAGAAGGCGTTCCGATAGTGATTGGGATGACTGTTCTCGGACTCGGCGAGTTGTGTGAATCATGTCTTAAGCCGTTTCTGGATTCTGCCGGATTTGATAGTGAAAGAGGGGGAGACGCAGACTTAGCTGAATCAGACAGGGTTATGGCTATAAAGAAGAATATGGAATTTATCTATAACGTAAATAATTCCCTGACGGAATCCAAAGATCTTAATGAGATATCCCAAAAAACAGTGAATAATATTCTCGATCTTTTCAAAAGAATTGACCGGTGCGTTATTGTCCTGGTTGATGCTGAAACAGGAAGGATTGAAGATATAATATACAGGTCAAGAAAACCCGTTGATGACCCGAAAAAGCTTTATAACAGGGAATTAGTAGAAAAGGCCTTGATAATGAATAGGCCTGTGATTGTCAAAGATTCAAGTATTACGGAAGATGAAGACGCGAGAGTCACTGAATCCCTCCAATTAATGAAAATTCGATCAGCCATGTGTGTGCCCATAACCAGCCCTTACAGCATCCGAGGAGTAATCTACGTAGATTCTCTCGAAAGGCCTAACGGATTCAGGACAAGCGATGCCGCACTTTTAAAAGACGTAAGTGGAAGGGTCGCTCTTGCCATGGATAATCTGTCACTCCTCGCGTGAATACATCAATGGGGCCTGGCACTCTACATGGGCCGAATCGTGCTTACCGATCGCTTCAGGTGCTCAGTAGGGCGCTGACTGACACGGCCCATCCCGGCTCGAAGGACGGAAACATTTGAAAAAGGCCGATCTGTCTCCTTATTTGTATGTGTTAATCTCTTCCAGCAGCATCTCTTCGGGCATGGCGCCGACGATATCACCTACCTTGTTCCCCTCCTTAAAGACGAGGAGGTTCGGAATGGATCGGATGTTGTATTTGGCCGAGGCATTGGGATTGTTGTCCACATCAAGTTTCCCGAAGGCAATGTTGCCTTTCTGACTGGCCGCCAGGCTTTCAATAACAGGGCCTATCATTTTGCACGGCCCGCACCATTCAGCCCAACAGTCCACAACCAGAAAGGGATATTTGTTAATGGCCTCATCGATGTTTCCATCGGTAATGACAACCGGAAAATCGGGGTCATCGTGTAGTATCTCTCTTCTTTTCCTCTCCTCTTCTTCTTCCAGCAGGATGTCTTTTGCACGGGTGGAGCCATATTGGAGCACCTGATTGACAAAGGCCCTTTCCTGCTGAACCCCTATGGTGATGGAGCCTTCCTGTTCGTTGATAACCTGCTGGGGAACGGAAGAGACCTTGAACATTCGCGCCCGGTCCATCATCTCCTGAGCCTCTATGCACCGCGAGGTTATCTTTCCGCCCGACTCGATGGCAATCTGGTTGGAAAGGACAACCGCCCTGGGGCAGTGAGGACAACCGGGGGTGACATAGGTTTCTATGAGCAGGTCTTTATCAATACTCTTGAGCTTATTTCTGGATGATGCGTCGAGGCGGCTGTCCCCGCGTGAAATCATGGATATCGCCTCGATGAAAGAACCTGCCTCGTGTCCTGCCGGGGCCCCGAAATACTGAACCGGATACCATCCGTTGCCGTCACCGATTATGGCCGATGGAGAAACGGTGATCTGTCTCTTCTTCGCCTCCTCTCCATACATATCATCAACATCGATATGGATTTTTGGGTGTATCTCAGACAATTCCTTCAAGAATTGCTTTGTAAAATCAGTATATTCACTGGTTCCTTCCCCTGTGATGATATTGCTCGCAAAGAGCCTGATGTGGACGTCTTCTATGAGTTCCGCGTCCAATTTTTCCCTGATTTGCTCACGCGTCTTGTCGTCAAATATCATGTTCCACTCTCCTCCCTTATATTAATTGGCCGGTTATGATCCTATGATATAGGCCCTATGCGCTTCCGGATCCCTGCAAAACACGATGTCCTTTCAGGTGCCATAGGAGGCATAGGGCCTTTAGGCATTAATAATCTTGTATATTCCGGTTTATAAAGATAGATCTGATCCATCCTTTGTCAAGGTCATATTTGGGGCCTCTTTAAAATTTACTAGCCATGAAGGCTTATCCTGGATTAAGATACGCCCCCCTCTTGCTCAGATTTAATAAATCCGGAAAGCCGGTTCCACTATAATATCATTCGGCCGAGTTTGGTTTGACGTTTAAGGATAAATGTTGATATAAATACATCTTTAAAACGGGCTCATGTCAATTCAGGCGCTTAGCGGGCCGCTGGTTCATCCCCACGCATGTGGGGCTATTATAACCTAACGGCCTACAGCCTATAATGCTAAATAAGTTTCAATCCACGCCCCCGCACAGGGGGCGACCTATCATCTGCTAGCGGTTGCTTGCAATTTCCTGTTTCAATCCACGCCCCCGCACAGGGGGCGACTAGGTCAAGAGAGATTGAGAACACAACCTTATCAGTTTCAATCCACGCCCCCGCACAGGGGGCGACTCAAGGTATATGACGCCTATTTCATCTACGAAGATGTTTCAATCCACGCCCCCGCACAGGGGGCGACATGAGGGCCGGATCGCTCACTGGACAAGGGTTTTGTTTCAATCCACGCCCCCGCACAGGGGGCGACGAGAAAGATTTACGGTTACTGGCAGCCCTTGAGGTTTCAATCCACGCCCCCGCACAGGGGGCGACCTATCGAGGCTCCATCGTATTTCAGCATACAACCCGTTTCAATCCACGCCCCCGCACAGGGGGCGACTTACAATAAGATGTGGCTTTAACCAAGTTATATGTTTCAATCCACGCCCCCGCACAGGGGGCGACCGGTCATGATGTGACAATTATCATCGGCCTTATGGGTTTCAATCCACGCCCCCGCACAGGGGGCGACATGCTCAGTCTGGACGGCATCGTCTTCTAAGGTTGTTTCAATCCACGCCCCCGCACAGGGGGCGACCATAATTCGGGACGCGATACCTGTAGGGGCATTAAGTTTCAATCCACGCCCCCGCACAGGGGGCGACAGCCGTTCATTATATTTCAAAACCATGAAGGTTAGTTTCAATCCACGCCCCCGCACAGGGGGCGACTAGTGCCCCATAGAACCGCCCCTATTGGTATCAAGTTTCAATCCACGCCCCCGCACAGGGGGCGACATTGTGTCCTTAATATTACGGACTTCAACATTCAGTTTCAATCCACGCCCCCGCACAGGGGGCGACACGGCCTGGTGGTTAACTGGGAGACGGACACCGAGTTTCAATCCACGCCCCCGCACAGGGGGCGACATGGGTGTTTTTACCTTGATCGCTGTTATAGTTCTGTTTCAATCCACGCCCCCGCACAGGGGGCGACTCAATATCGATTTCCGTTGCGCCGTCTGTAATAAGTTTCAATCCACGCCCCCGCACAGGGGGCGACACAGATCCAGGATGGACGCTTACGGCCATTACACGTTTCAATCCACGCCCCCGCACAGGGGGCGACTATCGTTTTTATATTAATGTTGGGATATCCAACGGTTTCAATCCACGCCCCCGCACAGGGGGCGACACCTTTCCATACACTGGAAATCTGGAAATAAAAGTTTCAATCCACGCCCCCGCACAGGGGGCGACAAGACAAAATTATTTACCTTTATTAGCTTTCTTCTGTTTCAATCCACGCCCCCGCACAGGGGGCGACCAAAGGAGGTCAACAAACCTGCCAGACCAATGCCGTTTCAATCCACGCCCCCGCACAGGGGGCGACTGTCATGTATGATTATGATTGCAGTCAGTTAGGAGTTTCAATCCACGCCCCCGCACAGGGGGCGACTTTAGGAGCATGGATATGCTTCTCTTCGAGACCCTGTTTCAATCCACGCCCCCGCACAGGGGGCGACGGAATAAAAAACCCCGCCGAAGCGGGGCGTGAGGTTTCAATCCACGCCCCCGCACAGGGGGCGACTAATGTCTGGTAATGCCGACGTTTGAGTACATCTGTGTTTCAATCCACGCCCCCGCACAGGGGGCGACAGAGATCAATAAAGAGGTTTTAAGGCGGATAAAAGTTTCAATCCACGCCCCCGCACAGGGGGCGACTAATAGGATTTACCAGACCCAGGCGCACCAGTCAGTTTCAATCCACGCCCCCGCACAGGGGGCGACTAAAAATATACGCGATGATGGGCCGGATGCATTGGTTTCAATCCACGCCCCCGCACAGGGGGCGACAGAAGTTGATCGCGCTTCTGAACAAAAGTTAAACTGTTTCAATCCACGCCCCCGCACAGGGGGCGACCATAGCAAAAACAAAAGCCCAATGCGTATTTGCATGTTTCAATCCACGCCCCCGCACAGGGGGCGACGGCGTTAAAGCTATAACTCCAAAAGTAATAACCCAGTTTCAATCCACGCCCCCGCACAGGGGGCGACTCACACAACCATTCATAACATACCTCCATAATCAAGTTTCAATCCACGCCCCCGCACAGGGGGCGACATGCCGAGATGCCGCTCACGGTCATGGGAGATAGTTTCAATCCACGCCCCCGCACAGGGGGCGACTCAACGCCCTGGCCGCTCCGACGCCTGAAGCCAAGTTTCAATCCACGCCCCCGCACAGGGGGCGACGTAAAAAAATTGTCCAAGGCGATCGACGACCACAGTTTCAATCCACGCCCCCGCACAGGGGGCGACTAAAGGCCGAGGACGAGGCCCGACAGGAGATGACGTTTCAATCCACGCCCCCGCACAGGGGGCGACTTCCGCATGGCGTCTATCGGGCCGTTGTCCTCGTGTTTCAATCCACGCCCCCGCACAGGGGGCGACCCCCCTAGTTGCATAGATACGGGGTTATGCATCAGTTTCAATCCACGCCCCCGCACAGGGGGCGACTTCTGATAGCGGTTGTTATTGGTCAAGATAGCTCGTTTCAATCCACGCCCCCGCACAGGGGGCGACGTGCTTGCTGTTGATGCTGTATCTAGGTCGCACAGTTTCAATCCACGCCCCCGCACAGGGGGCGACGGACCTCCAGGACAAGGAGGAGATAGATTATCTGTTTCAATCCACGCCCCCGCACAGGGGGCGACATAATCATAAGCGTTTTGTAGTTCTTTTACCGTGTTTCAATCCACGCCCCCGCACAGGGGGCGACTAAATATTTTAATAATGAATCACCAGAAAAAATGTTTCAATCCACGCCCCCGCACAGGGGGCGACCTCAACACCAGCGATGGATCGACCATACTCGGCTCGTTTCAATCCACGCCCCCGCACAGGGGGCGACCCGAGATGGTCCTTGTCTAAGTCTTAAGCTGATTGGTTTCAATCCACGCCCCCGCACAGGGGGCGACCTTGGGGTGATGAAATTGACTGAATGGGATTTTGTTTCAATCCACGCCCCCGCACAGGGGGCGACAAAACAGCTTTCAGGCTACATTCAGAACAAATGAGTTTCAATCCACGCCCCCGCACAGGGGGCGACATGGGTAACAGTGGGGTCATTTATGGTCTCTAGAGTTTCAATCCACGCCCCCGCACAGGGGGCGACAGATAGAGGTGGAGGATTATGGCGTCTCATCCAGTTTCAATCCACGCCCCCGCACAGGGGGCGACGCAACCCGATCTCCGTCAGAAGGGCCGCTCCCCGTTTCAATCCACGCCCCCGCACAGGGGGCGACCCCGCCGGCGCCAATAGTTTCAGGCCCTGCTTTTGTTTCAATCCACGCCCCCGCACAGGGGGCGACGGGATTTACCGGAAACAATAACAAGTACACAATTTGTTTCAATCCACGCCCCCGCACAGGGGGCGACGAGCGACACAAGTTGTTAGGGCTAATTTTGTTGAGTTTCAATCCACGCCCCCGCACAGGGGGCGACTAAGAAGACAACACCATAATAATACTTCAACCGCGTTTCAATCCACGCCCCCGCACAGGGGGCGACTGCCATTATGAGCTATAGGCAAAGACTATGGAGTTTCAATCCACGCCCCCGCACAGGGGGCGACTCGCTGACGGAGATGGGCACTATGTACAAGCATTGTTTCAATCCACGCCCCCGCACAGGGGGCGACTGGAGATACCGATTATTGCGAGATTGATATGTGTTTCAATCCACGCCCCCGCACAGGGGGCGACCAACAATCTTATGAGATATATTGAGAGCCGTAGATGTTTCAATCCACGCCCCCGCACAGGGGGCGACCTAAAGCCTTGTCTAGCAAGGTTAAAGAGATAATGTTTCAATCCACGCCCCCGCACAGGGGGCGACCTAACCACCTTCGTCTCTCTTTTTATCCTTCATTTGTTTCAATCCACGCCCCCGCACAGGGGGCGACCCCTTTAAATTCTTCTCTTCAAGCAATGTATACGTGTTTCAATCCACGCCCCCGCACAGGGGGCGACACAGACTGTCCGGCGCGGCACGAGATACGGTGCTAGTTTCAATCCACGCCCCCGCACAGGGGGCGACGCGATATTACGGTGATGATTGTCATTTGTGAAAAGTTTCAATCCACGCCCCCGCACAGGGGGCGACCTGAATCTATGCTCCGTCGCATATGGTGGAACGGGTTTCAATCCACGCCCCCGCACAGGGGGCGACTGTTTACTTCTAATTTGTTGTAAATCTTAAAAATATGAGCTTGGTTATGCGAACCCGCAAAGAATACATATTTATAGATATTCAATTGTCAAAGAGCAATTTTATAACCTGTTGGTTTAATTAAGATTATCTTAAATGCGAACGTCTTATGCACAAAATGCCCGATAATCTCAATCTATTTAAGGTCATAGACCGGATCAGCTATCCGCGAGTTTGAGGTTCGCAGACGGTCTCACACAATCAAGGGTTCGTCCGGGTCATACGATATTTTTGCTCCAAGCTGTTCAACCCGCCTTCTCCAGTTGGCGCCAAGAAAATAAAATCTCAGGCTATCCTCTTCCAGATTGACTTCATCAATCAATTTTTGCCGAAGAGACGTCCATTGAGCAGGGTCCACTTCACACTCAAAAACGGACAGCTGCACCCTTTGCCCGTAATCCTTGCAGACCTTTGCCACCCTGCGCAACCTGCGCTGCCCTTCAGGCTCAAGCGTAGAAACATCGTAGCATACCACCACCAGCATCTTTTTCCCCTACTTCCATATAAACGTCGGATAACCGTCCAGGTCCCCCCTCAAAAACCTCGCCAGTAATAGCGCCTGAATATGAAAAAGTAAGCCGATCGTTATCTTCTCCCCGAGAAAGGGGTGCATTATCTCATCTTGCTTTCTCGTTTGATATGCAACCAGGACCGCCTTCCTCGTCTCATCATCCATTAGGACAGCCCCGGATTCCATCTCTTTAAAGCCTTTCCCTTTCACCTGGTTCAGGTTTATCAGGGAGAGAGTCAGACGATCCGCCAGAAAAGGCCTGAATTCCTCCATCATATCAAGGGCAAGCCCCGGCCTTCCAGGCCTGTCCCTATGTAAAAACCCTACCGCGGGATCAAGACCGACGGTCTCAAGGGCCGAACGCACATCGTGCATTAAAAGGGTGTAAAGGAATGACAGCAGACAATTCACACGATCCAGGGGAGGCCTGCGATTCCTCTCCTTGAAAATAAAATCCTCTTTTTGTGAGACTATCAGGTGATCAAAGGCGCTGAAATAGGCATGCGCCCCGTCACCTTCAATACCCCTGAGCCCATTTAAAGGGATATCTTTCTGCAGTAGCTCCAGGGAATACCCGATCCTCTTTGATGCCTCTCCAACGTCGTTTGCGTTTAACTTTTCTGCATGATCCCTGAGAGCCCTGTTAAGTACGGTGCGGCAGTTGGCGAGCTTTCCGGTAAGGACATATCTCGCCATCCTGGCGGAAAAATCCATGTCGTCGGCTCTCCGATATTGCTCACGTCTTAAAAGTACATTTCCCGATACAGGCCCTTTGACCCTCGCAAGAAACCGGCCGTTCTCTGTCAAAAAACTCATGGCGACATCACGTTCAGCACAGAAACCCATCAAAAAAGGGCTGCACATGACATTGCCGAAACAGACAATCCCTCCGATAGTGTGAACCGGGATTCGCAACCGTGTCTCTTTCTCCACGCTGACGACAACAGTTTCTCCTTCCTTGGACAGATAGGCCCCCTGGGTGGTCACGAAAAGGGTGTTAAGATGTTTTTTCATGCCTCCCTCACAGAATTCAAAATGTATCTTTTTATCGACCGGCCATGTTCAACAGTCTTGGGCATACAAAATTCATATACTGAACAGCTATCGCATCTCTTAGTATACACAGGTTTGGGTGTCTTTCCGGATTCGACAAGTGAATGGAACCGTTTTGCGGTATCCTCAGTTTGTCTTCTTAATTCACTATCAAAGGTCACATCCTGCCTCCGCCGGGTCTTGCCGTAAAAGATGGCGCCTTGCGGGACATCAACACCCAGCATCTCTTCCAGGCACATGGCCTGGGCGCATAGCTGAACCTTATCAGAGTTATCCTTTTTCGGCTTGCCATGCTTGTATTCCACCGGGAATGGCTGCCATTTTTCAGGAGTTTCTTCTCCCGGAAATATCCTGCGGTGAAACTCCACCACATCCGCCTTGGCAATCAACCCCAGCCTCAGGGATCTCAAGGGCATGGCATATTCAACTTTCACATCACCCCTTGAAACACTGTCCGCGTCATGAACCCGATCATGCATGATTCTGCCTTCCGCTGTCAGACGGTTCTCGGCCCAGACCTGCTCAACATGGATCAGGGCGCACTGCCTCTCGCAGAATATTATGTGCTGGAGCCCTGAAAGGGGCAACAAATCATCCTCAGTGTAGCTCACTTTTTTATTCTCCAATCTCGAGCCCGTGATCGGGCATGGTAAAGCCTTTCGGTAAAACCACTTTCCTGTAACAAAGTCCCCTTACTTGTTTGGCCTTGGGATTGTTCTTTCCCCAGAGGGCCAGCCCCTTCTGTCTTAAAAAATCCTCATAGTCCAGCAGCAGCTCTTCCAGGCTTGCACGGGCAACGCCAACAAGTTTAAGCTCAGTCTTTTTTGAAGTTCCCGATGCCATGCAACCTTCGGCGATATTCTGCTTGCCGCTCCGGCCTGCCTGCACCATCTGATCATGGGTGCGGGAAAACTTTGAAATGTATTTGTCACAGAATGCCACAGTAGCATCATAGACAATTTCAGACATCTGGTAGGATTGCAGCTCGCGATAGCCCCCATGAGGAGGGATGAGGGTGGGTCTCTCCGTGGCTCGTTTGCTTTTTTGATCATTCATTGCTAACCTTTTCTAATTCAATAGCGAAAAAATAAACCCGGTATTAGCGCAATTTGTCTCCCTGAGTTTCCCGTCCAGAGCAACCAGCTTCAACCCGTGACAAAATGTCACGACTTCACTTCCCTCTTTCTTTAGTCTTTGTTTCAGCTTTCTCCAGTATGCTCCTGGATCAGCAGAATCAGTCAGAGCAGCCCCTACATCCACGATGGAAAACCACCACTCATTATTATGAATTGTTTTCCTGATTTCCTTACCACTGAAAACGGCTATCCCTGTCTCCATATTAAATTCTCCCTGTCAGCTCTCCATCCTTATATTCGCCTCCCGCAACCAAAGGCCCTGAGCCTTATTTAGAAGAAATGCCAATGTTGGCATTTCTTCTAAATGACTATTAATTGAGCAACAATATTGGAACAAAAGGCTAAAATAATCGCTATTTGGTAAAAAAGGCAATATTGGCATTTTCACCAAATGATGTAATTTCAATATCTTATACCATCTCAACCGCAATTCAACCTGATTTCACAGGTTTTAATTCCCACAAACCTCTTCCGATCCGTTTTGGGCTTAAGAAAAACCCTCCATCAACCTTCACCATTTGATAAAATCACAGATTGCCCTACCATCCGTGGGAAGGGATGAGTTTTGGAGTCTTTCGTTGGTCAGTCATTTTAGGATGCTCTGTTGTTCATGTTATACTTCCTTTTTGCAAAACCGATATTACTTGCAAAATACCCTTCATATACCCTATGAAACCGTCATAATAATCCCGATAACAGAAGAACAAATCCTCATATCCCCTGATTCTTGGTAAACGCAATGCGTTAATCTGATCTTGTCGCATCCTAACAGTTAAAATCTGCATCTCCTTCCTTGTAGGTTTTTCACCATTTTCAAGCCTTTCTTTAAACCCCTCATCAACGACAATGGTAAACCTCTCATCATCTTCGATCACCTGAAACAGCTTAGAGACGGTCGGATAATTGGCTCGATTCTCAGCTTGTACTATCGGATCATCTTTGGCCGCTCCTGTATTCTTAGTACGAACCTCTCTTTTTAGGGCTTCTGTGCAGTAATCGGGGGATATGTTCTTTCCATCGAACAGTTCCTTTAATACCTGAGCGGAAGCTTTAAAGTGTTTATGATCTCTTAAGGAATCATCCTTTTTTATGTAAAAACACCAGACCTCACATTCCGAACCATATTCACACTGCCTGTTTACGCGGCCACCAAGTTGGAGGGTGCTTCCAAGACTGCTCATTTCTCTCGCTCCTGATCGGAAAGACAAATCAAGCCCAGCTTCTGCGCATGTAGTAGCAACAAGTGTCCAGTCTGCATCTTCCTTATCCTTCAGTCGAGATTTAATTCTTTTCAGGGTAAGTTCACGATCAACGGGCGTAAGAGCAGTTGAGAGATGTTCAACCTTATCTTGTCCTGCCTCATTAGCAATCTTGTTGGCTAAAGCCGCCGCTGACTGCACCGTGTTCATAATAACGATTCGAGGTGCTTGCAGGTCATTACAGACCCACTGATATAGTGCATCAAGATCAAGTAGGTCTTTCTTCAAATGGTAAACAATCCTATTAACTTCCAAATGTGTAGCTTTTTCATAAAGGTCATGCCCTGCAATTTCGGGAACATCTATCTTCGCCTCTGAAAATTCTTTCAAATTCCAAAAATGCGAAAGAGAGCCGGAACCAAGAACGATATGACAGCCCCAGTTTTTTACAAGATCCTGCAACCACTTCCACGCTTGGGGCCATAAATGTGCGGGCAATGCGGCGTGGGCCTCGTCAATAAAAATAGCAGAACCGGGAAGATGATGGAGTTTCCTGAGCGACGCTGGATGATCACCTGCAAGTGTTTCAAAAAACTGCACGGCAGTTGTTACTGTAATAGGCGCATTCCATCGGAATGAAGACGTCATTAATAACTGGTTTTTGTATTCTGCTCGGTGATGATGAGCCGCTACTACAGCCTCAGGATTCTCATCTGAGAGAACAAGAGATTTGCGATAGGTGTCGACAGATTGATCAATGATATTAGTAAATGGCAAAACAACAAAGATTCGCCGCAGATTGAATTTGTGTGACGCTTTTAGAAGATGAGCCATAACTGAAGTTGTCTTTCCAGTCCCCACCGGCATGCTACAAGCATAAATACCTCTATTTTTCAGTTTTCTTTTGCATAATGAATAAAATTTTTGCCGTATGGCAAACCTTTCCGGTGTGATATCCTCTTCAACAATCAACGAAGCAATATAGTTTTCAAGACATTCCAGCCTTTTTATAGGAGAGAGCGGAATAACAATATTATAGGCTCCACCTCCATAGTGTCTTGCTGTATCTGTGTAATCAGCATCGACCAAGCAGGATAGTGCCATTCGGTAAAATAGTGTGTCTTTTGGCTTCCCATTCCTCGAGAAGTCTCGCTTTGCATTGTTTATTGCTGCCTTATGTTTTAATAGATATTCGTTCAAATTCTCATTCGTAATATCCATAACCGTCTTTTGTCCATTTACTTGCCGAACATCCCTAAAACTATGCGTCTTGATTTGCTCCTCGGCAATTGATGGAAGACCCCTATGGTGGGCGAATACACAAAGAGCGGATGGCAGATGGTGGTTCAAAAGAAACGCTGTGCCCGCATCTTCGTGTTTGACTGGAAGACTTTGCTGTGGTTTCTCAGAGAGGACTCGTTGATTGGCAGAATCGATTTTGCCCAAGTCGTGGTACTCCGCAGCCATTTTTACAGTGTACATAAAGAGATCACCTGATGCGACATATGGAACAATACGTGAGGCAAAATCTTCGCTCATTCTCATTACTTCAGATGAGTGCTCTCTGTAACTCTGCGGTGGAAAGCCATATCGCGCACTGTGGGCCAAAAGTTCCATGCTCTATTTTTCCATAAGGTCCATAAGGTTTCGGAGCGTCACCTTGCCACTGAATTTGTCTGGCAGGGATGCCGGTATGTCATATTCCTCTCGTGAAAGGGATGGTTTATCCTTGTTTTCTCTCTTTTTTGGCATAAGAGCGTCTATAAGGTCAAAATCACTGCAAGAACCTTTCTGATTTGCGTGCTCCATGTACCAGGCATGTAAAATTTCCACCTGTGTGCGTACCAGCGAGCGGTTATGCGAATAGACGTAGGGGATAAGTTCAATAGCCACATTCACATCATCCTTTGTGCAACCAGTATGGTTCGCCTGCGTTGGATTAACAAAAAACGGAATGGCATAGATACCATGTTCGACGAATTTGAATGCACCTGGAGCCATCCCCGCAGTTTTCTCTTCTTCCACGCCCGACTTGTTGGTAAAAGTAAAGTCTGTACGAACAGTTATCGGAGCCACAGAAAGACCAAGTCCGAAATGGAGCACTCCGGTTTTGACGTTTTTCTTTAGAGCAAGTGCTTCTTCTGTTTTCTTAGTTTTGCCCCTGCCTGTCTTTTCCGATGTTTTCTCTTCAGATTCGCCTTCTGCTTCTTCCAGGAAAGTGTTTCCAAAAATGCGTCCATCCCAATACATTTTGACAAACCGTTTGTCTTCAAGGGGTTTGGAGTCGTCCTCAATAATTATTTTCTTAATTTCTACCCGCTTTCTGTCACGATCCTCAAGAATTTGGAATCGAGCCTCATCCAATTTGAATTTGTCCTTGAGGTAAAGCCAGATCGGCCCTTTCTTGTTGCCAATAAGGTCCCGCATCTTTCGTTTAACTGATACCGGTGAGACTTCCCCCATGTCACCCCTACGCTTTCTTGGCGCACCGTCACGCTCCGGGTCGCCGTTAGGGTTAGAGTTTCGTACTTCCACAATAATCAATCCTGTTGCCCTTGGAATACTATTGTTTCCTACCGTTTCGGTTGTCATAATTATTTTCCTCCTTCATTTTTTTGTTCATTGTTACCATCTGAACTATAATCTTTCTTTGCTCCATAAGAAAGATACCCCAGCAACACCTTGGCTTTTTCTACATCATTAATCTCTGTAGGAAGCTGTGACTTCGACAACTCGTCTGTTAATTCTGCAATTTTCCTAATGCAATACTTTGCTATTTGTCCCGGTTTTTCATCCGTAGTAACGCGTTTTGCCCAAGAAAGATATGGATGCGCAAGCCTACTGCTCAGCGTCAGGAATGCCTCTAATGGATTCTGCAAAGCCAATTTCATGTGATCGTTTCCCAAAAGACTCATAGGAACATTGCCCGACCTTACATCCTTATGATATTGGATGTATAGGTCATCAATTACCGCAAAATACCTTCCGAGATAAAACAAACTTTCATTCATGTAATCCTCCTTTCTTATTCCTTTCTTAAATAAGAGCAGTCCGTATAGAGATGGGAGCATGTGCAAAAAAGGTTTGTTCGTGAATTTGATCTTTGTTCCTGTTTTATGGTAATCATGGCGGGCCTTCAATGCTCCATAAATAATAACACGCGAAGTTTTCTCAACAACGAGAGTGAGGCTTGTCTCAATGCGTTGCCGAATAACCTCATCTTCTTCAAAAAGAAAATCCAGTGCCTCATCCGCCGTAAATCGCCGTGATTGAGTACGCAGCGTACCGTCTTGATCCCAATCGCTGTTAAGAAGTTTGATGGCTTCTATAGGATAAATAGGAATGGCATCTCTCGTATTTGTCTTCTCATCGCTGCCTTTCTTCTTATTAAGAGTGATCCACGGCAGGCTTACACTTGGAATGTTGGCATTGCCTGATTGCCAACGAGACACACCTTCCATAAGCTGGGATAATGAATACTTGCGGCTGGCAAGAATTTTAGTGTTTCCGCGGTCTACAGTAGCCAAGACGTTGAATGCTATTTTCGCATCCGGCTTTTGTTGGGCTATGCCATCGAAAGGTGCCAATGCAAGTTTTGTGGCTGCCTCGCTTCGGTATATATCTTTGTAGGAATTATTTTCATCCCTGTCAAAAAATTGCAAAGCATTTGCATCTTTTAATGCCGTGCAGTAGGCGAAGACAATAGTTTTGCGATTATTTTTTTTGGGCTCATACTTTGTAAGCCTCTTCCATGTGGTTCCTTCCATTTTTTGATTCATAATGTAATCTATGCCTTTGGCTGCTATTTTTCTAATTTCGGAACCGGCAGGGAATAACGAAGATCCTCCAAGCCCATAACGTCTAAGACATGGAATCTCGGTGTTGGCTGCAAAAGGAACTGTCGGGCCGAGTCCCCCTACATTAACTGGAGAAAATTTCTCGGTTGCCCCGGCAGAATCTCGCCTATATGCATCGGGCTGGCCAGTCGGAACATATTTCATTTCACTATAGTACTCAAATTGTGACCTCATCCAATTTTGAATTACCGGATGATTTGGATGATACTTGTCTATGTTTGGATCGGACGGATAATTATTCCAGTCCGCGATTGTCAGAAGGTAAAGAAAATCTTTTCCATGCTCCTTCCCTCGCCGTTTTTGCTTTCCCTTGACCTTAAGTGCAAAGAGAGCTTCGGCATAAACCTTTTCACCTGTTTCTATCAATTTCTGCATTAGGATAGAACACACACTTCTTAGTAGTTCCTCTGGCTCACATTCACGTGAGCGCCTGATAAGTTCCGCCAGGACTTGATAGGGCTTAGGAATTTTTCCGATCATAGTTTTTATTGTATAGGGCGTATCTTTGAGACACTTGCCAAGCCACGCCATATCATCACTCCAAAGGACATTACATTTTGTTGTCAGTTCATTTAATATAAACTCTTTGACCGGTTTTATTGACCTTGTGCGTGAATTCGTTAAGTTTTCTATAAACGCAAGGATGTCTTTTTTATTATCCGATGAGAAACCAGGGAGGGGATCGGGTATTTCAAATAAAGCCCTGACATTGAAGGCTGGGAAAGTAGGTGTTTTATTATCTTTTTGCCATCTATAAACCTGCTCGATTTTAAATTCTGTTAGTGCACTTATGTCGCTTACCTTGCCACGTTCATCCAAAGACACACTAAATGCAGTCTTCCCTTTGGGGCACTTTCTGAAATGAGGATATGGAGTGCTAAAATCACACCCGAGCCTGTCGAGTGCGTCGTAAAGATCTACCAGTTCATTCAGCATATTCAAGCCTTCCTTTCTCGATCCGGCGACCGGCTTCGGTCTGAACATAACGCGGGGATTGGACGCCGGTGACTGGATCAGAAACACAGTACAAGAACGACGGCAGGATCTCGTTAATCGATGTTTGAACCTTTCTTTCGTCTGTATCTTCTCTTACAGGACCGATGTAGTCCGGGACAAACTCCCGCCATCCAAGGCAAGGAGTATCGTGGTACTGTCCTCTCAAGAGCCGTCTTTGAAAGCGTTCTTGGGCATAGTGGCGTGAATTGACATTGGCAAGTTTTGCTGCTTCGGTAAGCGTTTTGGGAACATAGCTAAACGCCTCAATTCTGGCGTAGAGTCTGTAGCACACATTAATCAAAACCGTGGCCTTGTGCTGAAAAAGATTACCCTTGGCTATCAGCTCCCCCTTTCTCAAAGGGCCACCATAATTCGTGGTGTAGTCATGGTAAACAATAGGTGCACATATTTCCAAAGAGGTAGGAATGACAACCACGTTCTTTAGGCGAGAGATCGATTCAAACAGACCTTTAGCAGCAGACCACGGCGGGACGGGATAGCTTATCGGGGTTGCACCTGTATCAGGCCTTGTCCACATTGCCGTTTTTCCTGATACCTCCATCGCAATCTCGTAGGAATTATCCATGTTACTGGTTCACCTCCTTAACCTTTTTTATTAAATATGGCCAATTTGTCTATTGATCATGGAATCCAGATTTTACTCAATATAAACGTCTAGGCTTTTCAGTACGTTAAGGCTTTTTTGTAATGTTTCTGAATGCTCCTAAAATCATGCCACAACCCGGCCAGATAGCCCCAATCGCCTGCCCCGAAGGAATCGGCAAATCTCCTCTTGCCATTTCAGCGACATTTTTTAAATGCTCCTCAAGGGGCCGCCATTCCGACGGGGGTCTTCCTTCCTTACTGTGGGCGTAATAGTCAGGCATTATGGTTTTGTCCTTTTGCCATAGGGTCTCTTCGGTTCTTTAACCTCAAAACCGATCTTTTTCTTTGGCTTGTTTTCCGTTATCGTTAATTGCCTTATTGCCTCAAATACGATCCTGAATTGTTCATCATGTTCACCCAATCGGTTTTCGAGATCCTCTAACTTTCGGGCAAGTTCGGTATGAGACGAGGCCATCTTTCTTAACTGTACGAATGCCCGCATGATAACAATATTCACTTCAATGGCACGGTCACTATTAAGAACCGACGATAGCATAGTGACCCCCTGTTCAGTGAAAGCCATGGGATTATGACGCAGGCCCATTTTATCTCTATTGGAGGTCACAAATTGTGACCTCCAATTTTGAAATTCATCTTTTGCCAATTCAAACATAAAATCGTCAGGGAACCTCTTTATGTTTCTCCTGACAGCCTGTTTCAACGTCTTTGTCTTCACCCGATAAAGCTCTGCTAAATCTCTATCCAATAAGATCCTTTCACCACGGATGAAGTAAATCCTGGACGCTATCTTTTCTACAGGGATAATTTCTATTATTTGCCTCCATTCTTTTGTTCAAATTCCATTATCTGATGAAATGTTTCCCCAAATCATGCCACAGGCTGGCCAGATAACCCCAATCGCCTGCCCCGAAGGAATCGGTAAATTCTCTTGCCATTTCGGCAACATTTTTCAGGTGCTCCTCAAGGGGCTGCCATTCCGATGGGGGTCTTCCTTCCTTGCTGTGGGCGTAATAAATAATTAGCGCTCATGGTATCCTTTGCATTTCTCGTGCCATTCGCAGATCAATTATACCATGCCATGTGGGTCAGGTAGTGTCCTATATCGAAGAAAATTATCCGGATTTATACATTTCGGTCATTCTTTTTATCTCGTTTTTTACCTCTTCCCGCAATTCCTTTGGCTCCATAACCTCCACATCCGCGCCGAACTGGAGGATCTTGAGCTTGACTTCCCTGAAATCCACGACAGGAAATGAAAGGTCCAGTCCGCCGTCAGGGAGTTCTTTCAGGGTCTGAGCGGGATGCCACATCTGCTCCCTTATCCAGCGGGCGCGAAAGGGATTAAACCTCAATATCACGGGTACATCCTCCCCGCCCTGGAATATGCCGAAGGTGGACTGGAGCATGGGCTCCCATTCCTGCTTTGACCGGGGCTCAAAGGTTTCACCGGTCAGTAAAGGATCCGACATGCGGGACAGGAAGAATTTGCGCCAGTCTCTTCTCAGCCGGCAGTAGCCGATCAGGACCCAGCTCCCCATATAGTGCTGGAGGTGATGGGGCTCTATCCTGCGCTCTGTTGTCCGGCCTGTTACCGGAGAGACATAAACGCACTTAAGGAGTCTGTTTCTTAAAAGGGATTCCAAAACGGTCCGGAAGATATGGGCCTGGGCAGGCGAATGACCGTTCCAGACTGCCGAAAATGTGTTTTTAAATCTCTTCTCGCTAAAGGCGCTTTTATCCATGGCGGCAAACAGTTTCCTGCCGAAGGACTGAATTGTCCGGCTGATCATGCCTTGGGCGCTGCCGGATAGAAGGTCCCTGGCAATAAGTATGGAGATCAGCTCTTCCTGGGAGACCGGAAGAGGGGGCAGAGAAAAGCTTTTATCCGTGTACCTGTACCCCTTCCTGCAGGGGTTGTATTCCAGGGGCGCCATGAGCCGGTCACGCATGAATTCAATATTGCGGCGGGCGGTCCTCGGCGAGATCTCAAAATTGTCGGCGATTGATTTTGCATTGGGGAAAAGATTGGCACGAACCTTGTTGTCAAACCAGTAATAGCGTTCCATTATGAGATGTTCTCCCATGTTGTCCTCCAGAGTGTAGGATAAAAAATCACAGCTTGCGGAAAAGACGATATCCCGCCTCTCACATGCGGGCACCCATCTTTTGTTTGCTTTGCTTTCGGTTAACGTTAATTGCCTTGAGCAAGGGTTCTATGAGTTTTTCAAGTACATTCCCGGTGTCAATATTTTGAGCCTGGAAGGCGGATTCTCTATTTCAAGGAGATCCTTATCTCCTGTTACAAGGAAGTCCGCTCCGGCTTCAAGGCAACATTCGAGGATCAGATTATCTTTCGGGTCACGACAGATAAGCAATTTGTTTTGCGGGGAAACAACCTCAGCTTTGGATACAAATGCGGCTATTCCGGAGATCAGGGCTTTGAATTGCTCTTTATCAATCTTATTCTTTGAAAGGAGGTCAATGGGGACATAACGATATTCGTTCAAGAGTGGCGGGGAAACAAAAATCCGTGCTTCTTCAAATGCCTTTATCACCGCTCCCCTGGGCGTTCCACCAAAGGCGAATGCAGAAATAATTACGGTAGTATCTATTACAACCCTATTTTTTCTTTTCGTAGGCTTTCCTCCTGACCGTGTTTACCGCATTTTCCACATCATTAATAGTCAATGTTGATTTCTTAAATGCTTGGCTCGCAACCTTTAAAGCAGCGTCAAGCCTGTCCCTAGCGGATAGAACCGCAAGTATATAATCTCCGGGGTCAATCTTTTCTGCTGAATTTCTCATTACCATCACCTCTTTTTTAAGCGGTTTTATAATTCCTCATTATATCGCCGACCTTTTTTATCTTAGATCTTTCAGGCAAATTTTATCAAATTTTATCAGGCATATACATAATAGTCAAGGAGGTTATTCAACCTCCATAAACCATCAATGCATAATGCCCGCCTTCGCAGGGACGGGTTTTTGCGGTGCATGGTTTAATACACATCGGTCATCGGTTCTGGGCGGCTTGCCTGATTATTGTAGAGAATAAGATGGCGCTAATTAAGGGGATATCGATGATCATGCAAGAAAGACCTCATATCTTCCAGGTCGCGACTTACGGTGAGTTCGGGGAGGCTTTGGAAAAAGAACTGCCCGTATGAGCTGGTTAATATCCTCACATCCAGGACGGCGAGTATACCCCGATCCGAGCTTTTCCTTATGAGTCTTCCCAGGCCCTGTTTAAGTGATATGATGGCGGATGGAAGCTGGTATTCCATGAACGGATTTCCGCCGCGGGAGCGTATTGATTCAATACGTGCGGCAACCAGGGGGTTCCCCGGCGAATCGAAGGGCAGTTTATCCACAATGAGGCAGGTAAGAGACTCTCCCGGCACATCCACACCCTGCCAGAAAGAACCGGTGGCGAGGAGCACGGAATGGGTTTCCTGCCGGAACTTTTTCAAGAGAATCGACCTGGGCGCTTCTCCTTGCCTGTAGACAGCATAGGGCATGTTCCCCTTTATTAAGCGATGGACGATATCCAGATTGAGGTAACTGGTAAAGAGAACCAATGCCCGACCAAAGGTAATCCTCAGTATGTTCATAATCTCTCTTGCCGCCTCAAAGGCAAAATCCACGGCGCCGGGGACGGGCAGGTCCCGGGGCACGTACAAAAGGGCCTGTTTTTTAAGATCAAAGTGAGTAGGATAGATTCCCTCAAGGGCGGTTTCCGGTATTCCCAGGCGGGATCTTATATAATCAAACTGGCCGTTTGTGGAAAGGGTAGCGGAAGTAAATACAATGGTCTTTACTCGATCATAGAGCAGCTCGCGCATGTTCAGGGATATATTAAGAGGAGAGGAGTGAAAGATCATCCCTCTGGTCCTCTTTTCATACCAGTTAAGCCGGTCAGGGTTGTTGTAACAAAAGATGGTTTCCAGGGCCTGCCCCAAACCCTCCGCCCTGGCAGAGAGGGCCTGGCCGAACCTCTGTCGGATATAATCAAGTTCATTCCTTATGTCCGCGGAGGGACCCTCATGTATCTTTGTCATGATATCCCCTTTCAACCTCGCTTTTTCCTCGGACTGATGAAATTGATTCTGAATCTGTTCCATACGGCTCCTTATAACATTCAGGCGCTTCTGTGCCTCCTTCCTGTCATGGTGGCCGGATCTCTCAACCTCTCTTTCCACGTCTTTAACAAAATCCGCCACTTGTCCGATACTCAGGCTTGTGCCGAAATAGGTTGTGGCAATCTCTTCAATCTTGTGGGCTTCATCAAAGACAGCCACATCAAAGCGAGGTATGATCTCCCCGAATCCGACCTTTTTGACCATGATGTCGGCGAAGAACAGGTGGTGATTTACTATTATTAGGTCGGCCCGGGCAGCCCTTTTGCGAAGCACGTTTAAAAAGCAGTCTTCTCTGTAGAGACAGTCGCTTCCCAGACACTGGTCCGAGCTGGATGAAACACAATCCCAGACGGGGTCGTCGTCGGCCAGCCATTGCAGTTCGGCACGATCTCCGAATTCCGTCTCCTTCAACCATTTTTCAAGTCTTTGTTTGATTTTGTGCTCGGCCGTACCGGCAACCGGAGGAAGAGAAAAGTGTTGGTGATATCTGTGAAGGCACAGGTAATTTTTCCGGCCCTTCATCAACAATGCCTCTACCTTTAGTCCTGTTGTCCTGCACAGGAGGGGGATATCCTTGAAGAAGATCTGTTCCTGAAGGGTTTTTGTGGCCGTGGATATGACGGTCTTTTTGCCGCTCAGGATTAGAGGCACAAGATAGGCCATAGTCTTGCCTGTACCTGTGCCGGCCTCAATAACAGACTGACGCCGGTTTGTGATGGCCTCGCTGATCAGTGAGGCCATCTCTACCTGCACGGGCCGGAACTCAAAATCCTCAAAGGAACCAGCAAGGGAGCCTTTTTCCCCCAGGATGTCTTCTATTAATTTCGGTCTGGGCGGCATGACTTAAATATAGTGTGAGAAAACGGCGGGGTCAATTATGAATAACATAAACAGATATGGTCATAAGAATACGTAGAAAAGGGGCTCCTGTTTGGTCTTTCTATTTCCGCAGTTTTTCAAGATTCTTCCTTGCAAACTCTATAGTCGGATCAATCTCCAATGCGAGCATATAATAATGGACGGCCTGCTCTTTGTCGCCCATATCCCTGTAGTTGGAAGCAATATTCGCATAGTCCACGGCGGATGTAGGATCAAGGCGAAGAACGTTCTTGAAACACTCGATGGCTTTTTCGTGCTCTTTTAATTTGAAACGGCAAAATCCCATAAGGTTATAGATGTCCGTCCTCTCATGGTCATATTTCTCCGCCTCTTCCAGGACCGTGATGGCGTCATTATATCTTTGGATCTCCTTTAAACATTGCCCCATGTATGAATAGACGCTGGGAATATCTTCCTCTTCAGGGTCAAGCCGTAAGGCCTCTTCCAGATACCTTAATGCCTGGGCAGGTTTATTCATTGAGAGATGACATATACCCAGAAAAAACTTGACGTAATATTTACCAGGGATGATCTGATCCATCACTTTCAATCTATGGATAGACCACTCAGGATCAGGGTTATTTGATATCAGTTTTGCCAGGTACATTCCCACGCAGGCCGCCGTTGCCCTTTGCCTGAACCGGGCCCCCGGAATAATGGTATAAAAAGCCGGGATTTCGAGAATAGGGTGAGATATATTCACTGTAATAATCTCCATGCCTTTTTCGGATAAGCATGAAACACAGTTTACAATCTCAACCTTTATATTGTCATTTGACAGATCGGGCATATGGTTAATATCCACGGTTCGGCCAGGCTTGGTGACAAATGCGGCCTCATCAAGGGATCTGAACTTAGGTAGTCCGCTGGCAACATAATTGGAGCCTGAGTTAAAGTCGCCTGCAAGCTGGGCGACTTCGGCAAGAGCCCGATTTAAGGCCTTTTGGGGATCTGGAGCGGTTCCCGCTGTCCAGACTATCTCACTCCTTGCGGGAAATGTGGAAGGATCATAGGCAAGGGCCCCTGCTGTGGGTATGCCCGTGTCAAGGGAGAAATCCTTCATAAACAATTTTATCCCCTCTTTCCCGTATTTTTTGATCATCTCCAGGGATAGGGGATCGTTTAAAGAGTCTGTATCTATGGAATCGGTTTCCAGTCTGTTTCGGCCTATTATGTCCGATACATGCCTTTCTATGACTTCGCAAATGCCCTGGATAAGGGCCTCTTCCGAACAGTTTCCAGCGGAGGAGCCGTTAAACTGGTTAATAGTAAAAAACCAGTCAAAGGGAACAAGTACCTCTTCCTGCCGGGTGAGGTTGTATGCCCAGGTCCATTTGAGCGGGGTCATTGAAAAGATATCCTTGGCCATATCCAGGTCACCGGAATTGTCGTGCACGGACTGGGCTATTGCTTCAAAGGGGAGGGCCTTTTCCTTCAGATTTCGATATTCGTCAATAAAAAAATTACCCATGTTTTTCAGGAAGCTGAAAAAGCTGAATCTCTCGGCAAGCTCCATAACGGCGCTTGCCTCGGCCTGCTGAGGAGTCCCTCCTTTCCCCATCTGTTTTTTCGTACCGATAATACCGGCCGCGTCTTTGCCGCACATACTCAAAAAGACGGGTATATTTAGCCGTCCGTTATCTATCCTAACCGCGCTTTCCAGGATGTTCAGATCAATCTTTTGAAGTTTTTCCTTGAATCTCCTTATAGTCTCTTCCGGAGGAAAAAGCTTGTCTTGATCGTGAGTATAGCCCTTATATGCGTCTTTCAGCACTATTCTATGGCTCATAGATCTACCCCTGGTCCTCCAGATATCTGTTCATGCTCCCTGACACGTAACCTTCCAGGTCGAGGGATACATATGAGAAGCCTATTTCTCTGAGTTTTTTCACTACCTTATTTCTTAAATCCTCTTTTGAAAATCTGTTTATCCCCTTTTGGTCCATTTCCAGTCTGGCAACCGGGCCATGATGTCTCACCCTGAATTGTCTGAAACCGTTATCCCAAAGAAAATTCTCCGCCTCTTCGATCATAGTCAGCTTCTGTTTCGTAATGATACTCCAATAGGGAATCCTGGATGCCAGACACGGCATGGACGGCTTATCCCATGTGGGGAGGCCCATTTCCCGGGAAAGGAAACGTATCTCATCCTTACATAGATTGCTGTCCAGGAGTGGTGAAAGGAATCCCATCTCCTGCACGGCTCTCATACCCGGGCGATAATCGGAAAGGTCATCCAGGTTGGCGGCGTGGGCTATATGCGGTATGTCCCTCTGTTTGGCTATTTCAATAAGGCTCCGGGCAAGGGCTTTCTTGCAATGATAACACCTGTCCGGCGGGTTTGATATAAACTCGGGCAGCCCTGTTTCAGTGGTTTGGAAGATAATATGCTTGATGCCCCTCTGCCTGGCAAATTCAGCGGCACTATCCTGTTCACGCGAAGGGAAAATCGGGGAATTGCCGGTCGCGGCTATCACTTTATCTCCGAGGTATTGATGGGCCAGGGCAAGAAGAAAGGCACTATCCACACCACCAGAAAAGGCGATAAGTACTGAACGCAGATCTTTAAGCATGCGAATCAGGTTTTCTTTTTTCGATATTGCGGTATGTTTATCCATAAGAGATTAACAGGGATGAGCCAGACTGGCTATTAACATATTAGGTGTGCCGAGTCAAGAAAGGCCTTTTGAGCTATGAGCTATCAGCTATCAGCAATGAGCTACTTAATCCATAATCCCTAACCCTTAATCCCTATTTGCTTTTAACCATTTAACCATTCAACGAATCGACTATTTAACCTATAACCTCTTACCTTCTGATCCTCTGTACTCTTTTGCCCTATGAGCTATCAGCTATGAGCTAAGTTGCCCCATGGCCCATATAGCTCAAAATATTTGGATATCATTAACTAGTGTACTCATTAACCGGATGAACCTAATATTTTAAATATACCATTGACCATTCTGTCCGGTTTATTTATACTCCCGCTAAAATTAACATCTGTAAAAACCGTTAGCGGTTATCTCTTTTAAACAAGAATATAAGTAACCCGTGATGTTCTGGCTATATTGGAAGGTATCTACAGCAGGTGTTGTGTTGAATCGGATAAAAAGGGACAGGCTATGAAGTGGAGTCATGGTAATCGGGTGTTTCTCCTGTTTTGCGTGTTTTTGTGTTCAGGATGCGGTGTTTTAGAATCACCGTTAATAAGGAAGGCCGGCGGCCCTGCTGAAAAAAGGGAGATTGAACAGGCGGTCCCAGAGGATTCAGATACTAGGAACAGGAGTATGGAGGCTGTATCGAGTCCAAGTGATGAGATCGTGAGCAGTAAGGGATCCCTTGCTACAGAAGATGCCCCTCCATATGGATTCGAGGAGGATATTGATGAGTCCATACCATCGTCGGATAGTACTTACCATCCCACAGACCAGGAATTGATAGACACTGCCCTGGAATATTATCAAGCCGCAAATAATTTTTGGGAACAGGGGGAACTGGATCATGCCATTGGCGCCCTTGATAAGGCATATTCCAACACATTAGAAATAGATGGGGATAATCCGGAGACCTTGCAGAGTAAAGAAGATTTGCGTATTACTATCTCAAGACGGATTATCGAGGTCTATTCCTCCAGATTCACTGTGGCAAACGGATCTCATACAGAGATCCCTCTCGATATGAACGAGTATGTAAAAAAGGCTATTGCCTCGTTCAAGGGTGATCAAAGGAAGTTTTTCCTGGAGTCCTACGCGCGTTCAGGCAGATACCGGCCCATGATTGTCAGGGAGCTTAAGGAAGCAGGTTTGCCTGAAGAACTTTCCTGGTTGCCTCTTATTGAGAGCGGTTTTAAGATCAGGGCCCTTTCCAGGTCCAGGGCGCTGGGGATGTGGCAGTTTATCGCCTCAACCGGGTATAAGTTCGGCCTTAAAAGGGATAACTGGATTGATGAAAGAATGGATCCGGAAAAATCAACCAGGGCGGCCATCGCGTATCTGACTGAATTACATCGTATATTTGGTGATTGGACCACCGCTTTGGCCGCGTATAATTGCGGGGAAGGCAGGGTATTGAAATATATCAGCACCCAGAAGATTGATTATCTGGACAACTTCTGGGACCTTTATAGAAAGCTCCCCAAGGAAACGGCCTTTTATGTTCCTCAATTCCTTGCGGTATTACATATACTGAATAACCCTGAGAAGCACGGTTTTGAACTTCCTCCCCTGGAAAGAGAGTTGGAATATGAAAAAGTAACAATAAACAAACAGCTCCAGATAAAGACCATCGCTGAGGTCCTTGATTTGGACTCCGGGCAACTGGAGGATTTGAATCCTGAGCTCCGGCAGGATCTGACCCCTAAAACAACATATGAGCTAAAGGTCCCTGTTGGGAAGGGAAAGGTTCTGATGGCAAAGATTAAGGATCTCCCCGCATATACCCCTCCCGTGGCAACCTATGTTGAACACAGAGTCAGATCCGGTGAATCACTGTCGGTAATCGCGGAGAGATATAGGACATCAGTGAGGTCTATTATGGAAATGAACGGGCTTAGAAATAGAGACTATCTGAGAGTGGGCTGGAAATTAAAGATACCGACGGGAAAGGTATCCGCTTACTATGCAACAGGACAGGGTGGGCAAACCGACTATGTCGTAAAAAAAGGTGATTCTCTTTGGAAGATAGCTAGACGTTATAATACAACGGTTAACGCCTTAACCTCCCTTAACAACCTGCAGAGCACAACTCTCCAGATCGGGCAGGTTTTAAGGATATCCGCATCCGTCGCCCCTTCCACCGCGGCCAACACCAGGGAATACATGGTAAAGAAAGGAGATTCGCCTTATTTGATAGCAAAAAGGAACCACATGGATCTCTATGAGTTTTTAAGACTTAATAACCTAACCGCTCAAAGCACCATTTTTCCGGGTCAAATCGTACAGGTGCTGGCTGATTGACACCATGGTGCCCCCCGCCCTATACCAAAGGCCAGATTTGAAGGACCTCGATCATTTCGGCCAGAGACCAATTCATTTTCCTTAAGGAGATAAATATCTTTCGATGGGTAAAGTCGCTACCGGCCTTGATCGTTTCAGGGAAGAGCATTGGGAAAAACTAAAGGGATTAAAACTGGGTCTGCTGTGTAACCAGGCATCCCTTGACAGCAAGTTAATACACGCCAAAGACATAATCTCGTGTATGTTGCCGCGGCAGTTAAGGGTGCTTTTCGGTCCGCAACATGGGTATGCAGGTGAAGACCAAGATAACATGACTGAGACGGAGGATTCAGTTGACAGGCAATTGAAGATTCCCATTTACAGTCTATATGGCAGACACAGGGAACCCTTGATGGAAATGCTTGATCTCCTGGATATCCTTATAATCGATCTTCAGGACGTGGGAACAAGAGTCTATACATTCGCCTCGACCGTGCTTAATTGCCTGAAGGCCTCAAAAAAAGCAGGTAAAAAGGTGATTATTCTTGATAGACCCAATCCCCTGGGGGGAGAAATAGTTGAGGGCAACCTCTTAAGACCTGAACTCTATTCCTTTGTGGGGGCATACAGCCTTCCCATGCGTCATGGGTTGACCATAGGCGAGCTGGCTATGATCTTTGATCGGGTTTTCAGGATCGATTCAGATTTAGATATCGTATCGATGCGGGGCTGGACCCGTGACATGATGTGGCATGATACTGGTCTAAAATGGATTATGCCTTCTCCTAACATGCCTGGTTTCGAAACGGCCTGTGTATACCCGGGGCAGGTAATATGGGAAGGGACCAACGTGTCTGAAGGCAGGGGTACATGTCATCCCTTTGAGATATTCGGCGCACCGTTTTTGGACACAAATATGATCCGGCAAAGGCTTCTAAAGGAAGCTATGGAAGGATGTTGTCTGCAGGATATGACATTTCGTCCTACTTCTAATAAGTGGGAGGGAGAACTCTGCAGGGGATTTATGATCCATGTGCTTGACTATGGGAGGTTCCGTCCTTATTTCACATCTGTCGCATTGTTGAAGGCAGTTATAGAGACGCATAAAAAGGACTTCCGGTGGAAAGAGCCGCCCTATGAATATGAATTTTCAAGGATGCCTATCGATATTATATTGGGAGATCGCGATTTGAGAAAGGAATTGGAATCCGGGGGAGACCTAATGGATATGCAAGAGAGATGGCTTTTGAAGCATGGAAACTTCATGGAGTGGCGCAGGGATTTTCTCCTGTATTAATGCCTATGGACAAATTCCTATTTTTTACCCATTAGCCTCAATAAATTTTCGCCTATTTCAATATATTCGTCGCCCAGTTTTCTAACAATCCATTCCCTTGCGTTCTTAGACTTCAGAGTCATGTCAAGAAGCTCTTTCAAAAGCTTCCGTTCTTTCTTATCCAGCATTAATAACGCACCAGTGGTGTCATGCAGTGCCAGATTAATATCTTTTTTTTGGTTCATTTCTGCATAGTCTTATTTTTTTGAGCCGCCGCTTATCCATTTATCGATTGCCTCTTTATCAAACCTCCATACCCGACCAATCCTGATAGCTGGAATCTTACCTTCAGCGGCGTATTTACAGATAGTAATCTCATGTAGTTTTAGGTATTTTGCTAATTCTTTTGTTGTCATTATCTGTGGCATAATATAATCCTCGAAAATTGTTAAATAATACTTCAGTATTCTATAAACTTGTTATTATATATAATACGTGAAGGGTTTAAAGTCAATAAAAAATAGCAAATAAAAGATAAAATTATCCTATGTTTATAGATTTAATTTGGATTTCATTTTTACATGCTTTATTCTGGCAAATTAAGGATACAAATGGGATGAAACAAAGAATATCATGACTGGATAAAGGCATCCCTTATATCCGGTCACGGCCATTCTTTTCAAGACGACATCTATAGTATTCAGTGGATGTGGTCTTATTTTCAAGGGTTTGGCAGGCCTTTTCCTGGTGGCAACGGGAAATTCTGCCAGGGGTTCTGGCGGAGCAACCCTTGAAAATAAGACCACTGCAGGCCTGGGGTGGAATTCTTTTTGAGATGTCGTCTTTCCAAGAATAGCCGTGACCTCAGGTCATGCTATTTTGTGCTATATGGCCCATGGGGTTCTCTTTTAAGCGGCGAACTGGTTTATGTGCAATGACCCTGCACAAAACAAGACGAGGCGGGCGGATAGCCTTTTCCAGACTTGGCCGGACTCGAGAATTTTGTATTAGCTCATAAGTATTCCGCCCGCCTGGGTGGCACCTTACGTAGTTGGCATGCTGTTAATGTTTTTGCCCCTTAAAAGAGAGCCCCATGGGCCATTAAGGCACTTATGTATTTTATGTGGCACAAGGAGAATAATCTCCGGGAAGAGCCGGTGATTTACCGGCTAGGGGTGAGGCGCCTCAGATCGTTTTTCCAGTATCTAATGATCTAATCCTCGGCTTTAAATCCTGGGTCTTGAGGTTATGAACAAGAGATTGCTCTCTATTCAAGGGTTTTGAGCTTGGTCCGGGCTGTCTCGGCCTCGGCGGAGTCGGGAAACTGTTTGACCACCTTCTGCAGAACGATCTCCGCGCTGGGCTGGTCGTCGATTTCCAGGAAGGCTATGGCCTGACGAAACATGGCATTGGGGACCTTATTCCCCTTTGGATACTCTTTTATCACATCCTGGTAGGCCAGAATGGCCTGCTTGTATCGTTCAAGGGCCATAAGGCATTCCGCGGTCCAGAATTGGGCGTTGTCCGCCAGCTCTGATTCAGGGAATTCATCCAAGAATGCTTCAAAACCCTCCATCGCCTGCTCGTATCTCTCCTCCTTGAAAAGGGAGAGTGATTTATTATACATCTCTACCGCTTTTGATTCTTGATCATCCTCCCCTATGGTTTTTCCTGTAGCCTCCTGGGCGGATTCTTCGTCTTCCTGATACTCAGGGCGCTTTTCCTCCAGATCAAAAGGCTCCAGGCCGAGGTACTCTTGTTGTTGTTTTAGCGCCCTCTCCAGGGCGGCCACTCTTTCAAGCGACGCCCGGATTTCATCCTGTGTGCTAAGGTCTCCTTCTACTATATTTTTTATAATATACTCGTTATCTTCAACGCGGCCTGAAAGATCCCTGATATCCTCCTTCAGTTGATCGATCTCCACCATTATTTCGGCCTGATTTGAGTTGACGGAGTTCAGGTCTTCGTCCACAGCCTTCTGAAGAGATGCGGTGTTCCTGTTAAGTTTGGTTATCTGATCATTGATATAGGCGAATTCTGTGTCATGAAGGCAAGAAGAGAGGAAAGGGGCCATAGAGATAATTGTCCATCCTATCAAAAAGAGGTGTATTTTATCCCTTGCGCTGTTCATCGCCTTTTCCCCCATGGCCTGCCCTGTAAGGGCAGGCGGAGAGGGCCCAATACAGGACAAAGATGTTCTCTGTCCTGGATTGGGCCGGTTCACGCTACATTAATAAGATATTATCTTTCCATCAAACTAAATTCGTCACGCCTGTTTTTTGCCCACGCCTCTTCGTTGTGTCCGGGATCAGCAGGCCTTTCTTCACCATAACTCACCGTAGAGATCCTGTCTTCCCCCACACCGAGGGCGATTAGATATTTAGCAGCGGAATTGGCCCTTCTTTCGCCGAGTGCCAGGTTATACTCATTGGTGCCCCTTTCATCACAATGACCTGCAATCCTAACACTATAATCGAGGTTGGCTTTAAGCCAAGAGGCCTTTTTGGTTAGGGTTTCCTGAGCCGATGGTTTTAATTCCGATTTGTCGAAATCAAAGCATATAAGCTCGGATTCAAAGTTGCGCATCTCCCTGGCCTTTGCCTCTGCCTCGGCCCTGGCCTTTGCCTCTGCCTCGGCCCTTTCTCGCTCGGCTGCCTCTAATCTTGCCCTTTCCTCCGCCTCGGCCCTGGCCTTTTCCTCCGCCTCGGCCCTGGCCTTTTCCTCGGCTTCCCTTTCAATGGCAGAGGGCGGTGGTGCCTCCTCCCTTACCTGTTTTTTAGCGCATGATGCAGTGAACAAGAATGACGATAAAATAAATCCTAGTATTAATAAAACGGTCATAGATCTTTTCATAGTTTTTTACCTCCTGATCATAGAATTTGAAAAACAGTAAATATAGAAACAGCCTCCTACGGAAAACCTCCTGCCTGCTTAAAAATGGTCCCTGTGGCTCTTCCCGGGATAAAGACTTAATTGAGTTTGCCCGCTTTATACACTATGTATTTTACTGTCGGCGCCCAAAAAAAACAAGAAAATTGCACGCCTTTGGCAATTTTTAATCCTGCCTGATATCTTATTTTCAAAACAGCCGTTCTATTTTTTGCCTGTCAGCTTGACCTGGGATGTCGGTTATATTCAAATATCTGAAAATAACTTAGTGCATCAAAGGCTTCGTCTTTTAACCTATCTTCGCACATTAAGAGATTGCCGAGTGCCGTGATAGTATTTGAGAGGATAAAGTGTTATAAAGAATCAGAAAGGGGACCATGACGGAGATGTATGCTCACCCTTTAAGAAGGTTATTCTATTCTGGTTTTGTCCGTTTGAATTCATGATATACAGGTGGTATCCGCCGTCCCTGTTTGAAGTAAAAGCGATATACCTGCCGTCGGGAGACCAGCAGGGATCCTCGTTATCCCTGTTGTTATAGGTTAGTCTTGTCAGATTGCTGCCGTCCGGATTAATGGTGTATATATCAAAATGACCGTCATTCATACCCGTAAAGGCTATCTTGTTTGACTTTGACCACTGTGGAGACGTACAATATTTCAGATCAAAAGTCAACCTCTCTTCGCTTCCGGTATCAAGGTCTTTTACGTAGACCTGGGGGTTTCCGGATCTGTTGGAAACAAAGGCCATTTTGGTGCCATCGGGTGAGAAGGAAGGCGAAACATCGATCGCCCAGTGGTTTGTGTAGCGTTGTATAATCTTTCCGCTCAGGTCAATGGAGTATACATCGGGGCTTCCCTGGTGGCTGAGGGTTAAGGCAAGTTTCTTACCGTCGGATGACCAGCACGCCCCGATGTTCAGGCCGGTCCTTTCCGATACCCTCCTGACCTTGCTGGATGACATATCATATAAATAGAGCATGGGGCTGCCGTCTTTATATGAGTTAAATACGATCTGCTCTCCGGTGGGAGACCATCTGGGCAGCATGGCGATGCTGTCGTCGTGAGTAACCTGTTGGACATTACCACCGTCAAAATCGCATAAATAGATCTCCTTGTGTCCTGTGAAAGCATTTACAAAGGCGAACCCCGTAAGAAACAATCCATCGTATCCTGTAATGGCGAAGACAATCTCATTTCCGATCCTGTGCATAAGCCTCCTGTAATCATCTGTCTTGCCCAGGTACCTCTTGGCCATAATCTGAGTCCCATAGTAAGCGTCGTATAACCTTACGGTTATTTCCAGGTACCCGCCGATACAGGTGTATCCGCCCTTCAACAGGAGTTCCGCGCCGATAATTGACCAGTTCTTGAAATGTATATTGTCGGAGGTTAAAAGGGGGCCGTCCTCATCTATGAAGGCCTTTTTATCCATGGGAATAAAATAACCGCTGAGATCAAGATCATAAGAAATCACCTTGGTTAGGGCTGAAGTCAATTCTGGATTCTCTCCTGAATCCGAAAAATTTTTAAAATCAGGAATGGCGATCTTGATCTTCTGGATGGAGGGTGCATTTATATCTATAAATATCCTCGCGGATCCTTCACCAGGCAGAAACAAGGTGAATACTAATAGGATCGTGGATAGAAGATTAAAATGATTCCTATTCCAAGTCTTCAAGATTAAAGTTGATTTCGATCTCTTCATGGCTCTTTGGGTATCCTTCGGGAAGGGGAGGCAAGGGATCCGATTTTTCGATTGCCTTCAATACTGATTGATCGAAGATGGTGTCTCCGGAGCGCTGTTTAAATTGGCATTCCATTATAGTGCCGTCATCTCTTACCTTCAAAAGCACTATGGCCTGTACCTTTTTAGCGTCCTGAATCGCCACAGGATATGACCAGTTGCCGTATATCCGGCCTTCAACCTCCATCTGGTATATCCTGATGGCTATGCCTGTAGGGACTCCGTCTCCTGTGCCGGCCTGCCGCCCGCTATGGACTTCAGATGTTCTCCTCAGTTCGGAGAGGGCCTTTTCAACATGGTCGCTATCCTCAGTACTTACCTCCTTTTCTATTTTTGATATGGCATTATCAATAAATTGAGAAGAAGAAACCTTTGGTTTTTCCGGTTGACTCTTTGTCCTGTTAACGGTTTTTTTAGCCACTACAAGGGGCGGTTCTTTCTCCTCAGGTGCACTGATTCGCCTGGCCTGGCTGCCTCTATCCGTAGAGGGCATTTCCTGTTTTTCATCAGCAACCGTTGTGACTTCCCCCTTGCTTTCAGCTCCCATGGAGGAGGGCATATCAACAAGATTAACCTCATATACCGTCGCCCCCTCTACTTGGTGCCAAGAGGTCGGATATTCAGGCACGAACAGTATGATGCAAAAGAAGATAATATGCACGCATATCGATAGGGTGACCATCGGAGGCCATCTAATCTCCGGCAGATTATCCGGATTTCCCGCAACCATTGTCGCTGTCATAACTCTATAAAGTTGCTGTGGTTAATAGGACATAAAACCTGACAACCCTAAACGCACTTAAAGATTAGGTTCTTCTCCCCCCGTCCTCCGTAGCACTGCGGAGGGTGGACTAATTTGCAGATGATCCAAGTATTATTATATATCCCCGAATGCGGGGATATACAGCATTTTTTCACAGATTATCAGTTTGTTTTCAGTGTGTTAGAGGGTCTTCTACATCTAATCGGTCGGTTCGGTAATCATGCCCAATTTTTCGATGCCTGCCCTTTTGGCGGCCGCCACAACCTTTAATACAAATCCATATGACAGGTCTTTATCGGCCCTGAGAAGAACCTCTTTATCTGTTCTGTATTCGGAGATGGTCTTTAGCTTTGCCTCTAGGTCCTCTAGCTCGATAATATGTCTCTCAAGGGAGATCTCGCCCTTTTTGTTCACTGTCAGTATGAGAGGATCTTCAGGAGTCTTTAACTCTTTTGTGGTGGTCTGGGGCAGAGTTACTTCCACGCCTTGAATCATCAACGGGGCTGTCACCATAAAGATTATCAACAGCACAAGCATCACATCCACAAAAGGGGTGACATTTATGTCGGACATGAATCTTTTTTCGTTGCCGTTCATAATCAGGATACCGACGTTTTACTAATTACAATCAATCCTTTCCGGTTTTAATGCCTCTTCTTATGGTTTGCCTTACTACCAGAGATAAGAAGTCCGCAGCAAACGTATCCATTTCAGATCTTAGTTGAGATGCCTTGTTATTGAAATGGTTGAAGGCAACCACAGCCGGAATGGCAGCCGCAAGACCTGCGGCCGTTGCGATGAGGGCCTCGGAGATCCCGGGAGCCACTACCGCCAAGCTCGCGGAGGCCCTTAGCCCTATTCCCCTGAAAGCTTCCATTATCCCCCACACCGTCCCGAAAAGTCCTATAAAGGGAGCGGTGTTCCCTGTTGTGGCCAGGAAGGATAGTGCCTTGTCCAGCCTGCTGCCCTGTTGAATAGTCGTCCTTTTCAGGGTCCTTTCAACGGAATCGGTAATCTCGTTCCTGGTCTGTTCCTGGTCAAAAGAAGTACCGTCGGCCTTGATCTTTCCTAAACGGATTACCTCTGAATAACCTTGCTTGAAAAGCTGCACCAGCGGGCTGAATATCAGCTCATCACATTCCTTATAGACTTCCCTTAAGTCCGAGTTGCCCCAGAAGAGATCGAGAAAATATGCCGTCTCATGTTGAGCGTTTCGGAAAAACCTCCACTTTGCGAATATAATGGCCCAGGAAACAATGGAAAAGATTATCAGAATCAAGAGTACTATCTTGACAACCAGGCTGGCATTGAAAAACATCTGAATAATATTATTTCCAAAGGCCATGTCAGCGGAAACAGATACTGTAGTGGAGATTATGGGAACGATCGATGTCATTGCCATATTGTCTAACCCCTTATCGGTGATAACCCAACACCCTTAGACCTTCTTTTATACCGGCAAATCAAGATAACTGAACTTATTCTTGTCGTCAAGGCAATTCAGCCTTCCCTGCTTCACCATCAAGGCATGATCCCTGTCCGGGCAAGGACAGAAAAAGGCGCCTTGTCCTTATAGATAATGGCGCAATTTGATAGTGAATTTTATAACTTTAAGGGGGCTTTACATAGGAGATTCTGTGTAATATATTTAAAATTTACCGGTTTCGTTATTGAAATGCGGGGCTTAATAGCTCCTACCCGGCCCGGAGGACCAGGATTTGTATATTGGCTGAAACAACCATGTAAAGATAGAGGATTGTTTAGTTGAGCAGGATTACGCGAATTATATTATGGGTTTTAGCGGCCGGATCCATCGTGTTAGTCGCTATTGGGGCAATGTTGTGGTATTTCTGGTCCAGCAATCTACCCTATATAGGTTCATTAAGGGAATACAATCCCCCTATTATTACGGAGGTATTCAGTGATGATGGGCAGGTTATAGGCAGGTTCTGGAACCAGAAAAGGATTGTCGTATCGCTTGACCAGGTATCAAAGCACTTGATAAACGCCTTTGTGGCAGCGGAAGATGGCGGATTTTTCGAGCATGAAGGGGTTGATTTTCTTGGTATTTGCAGGGCCTTTATTAAAAACCAGTTGGCCGGAGAGAGAAGACAGGGCGCTAGCACTATCACCCAGCAGGTTGCCAGGTTAATGCTCTTAAAAAGTATGGAAAAGATCTATAAGAGAAAGGCAAGAGAGGCTCTTCTCTCCATACAGATTGAAAAGAACTTCTCAAAGGAAAGGATCCTATTCCTGTATCTTAATGAGATATACCTGGGAAGTGGCGCCTATGGTGTTGAAGTGGCGGCACGGACCTACTTTGATAAAAGTGCCTCGGAGCTAAACCTCGCGGAATCGGCCATGTTAGCGGGTGTGTATGCGGCCCCCAGCAGATACTCGCCTATCAATGATTTTAACGCGGCCAAGATGCGGCAGAGATACGCGTTGAATCAGATGGTGGAAGAGGGCTTTATTAGTGAAGCCCAAAAGGTTGAAGCATTGGAGACTTCCCTCGTTATAGGTGCGGAAGAAGAAAATACCTTTCAGAAAAGCCCTTATTTTTCGGAGCATATTCGCAGATACCTTGAGCGGGAATATGGAAGAGATCTCTTATACGGGGGAGGGCTAAAGGTATATACAACAATGAACCTGGGCATGCAGGAAAAAGCCCGCGAGGCATTGGAAAAAGGCCTTCTTGAACTGGATAAGAGGGAGGGATACAGGGGACCAATCAGGTCCCTTTCACCTGAAGAGATAGAAGCATTTAATGAGGAGGCAGAGGAGGAATCGCGCCTTGATCCCCCTGAGATTGGCTCGATTGTTCAGGGAGTTGTGGAGGAGGTGGATGATCAGAATAATCAGGCTACTATAACTATTGGCAGAGAATCGGGACTGCTCCCCTTGTCGGATATGGAATGGGCTAGGAAACCTGATCCAGAGGAAGCCTATTATGAAGCCACTGTCAAACGTGTAGGAAAGGTCCTAAAACGGGGAGATATTATTCTATGCCGGGTAATGGAGAAGGCTGAACCCCCATATAGCTGGATGCTTTCCCTGGAGCAGGAGCCTGTGGCCCAGGGTGCTGTTTTTGCAATGGAAGTGGGGACCGGCAGGGTTAAGGCCATGGTCGGGGGCAGGGATTTTTCCGTGAGTCAGTTCAATAGGGCGATCCAGGCCAAGCGCCAGCCAGGCTCCGCTTTCAAACCTGTCATTTACTCCGCCGCTCTTGACAGCGGGATGACTCCTGCTACAGTGATCCTTGATGCTCCCTATGTATCCGGCATGGATCCGGAGGAGGAGGTGTGGAGACCTAGGAACTATTCCGATACCTTCTATGGCCCCACCCTTTTCCGCACCGGACTGATCCTGTCAAGGAACGTGATAACGGTAAAGATCTTACAGACTATAGGTGTAAACAATGTGATCAATTATGCCAGGAGGATGGGAATAGAATCTGATCTTAGTCCAGATCTTTCTCTGGCCCTTGGCTCATCCGGACTTTCTTTGCAAGAGATAATCACGGCCTACTCGGTTTTTGCCAATGGAGGTCTATTGGTCAAGCCTTTCTTCATAGAGAGGATAGAGGACCGGAGGGATATGATACTGGAGGAGAATCAGCCGTCCTTTAAAGAAGCCATTCCTGAAGATACCGCATATGTAATGACCGACCTGCTGAAAGGGGTCATTAACGAAGGGACAGGCTGGAGGGCGAGGGCGTTAAATAGGCCGGCGGCGGGAAAGACAGGCACTACCAATGACCTGAGAGACGCATGGTTTGTAGGATATACTACCGATCTGTTAACCGGCGTATGGGTAGGCTATGATGATCGAAGACCTATGGGTAAAGGAGAAACCGGTTCGAGGGCGGCCAGTCCCATATGGGTTTATTTTATGTCAGAAGCCCTTAAGGACCGCCCGGTGGAAGACTTTATAGCCCCTGAAAGCGTTGTTTTTGCCAATATAGACGCGGAAAAGGGCCTACTGGCCAGCCCTTATTCAGAGGAGACGGTATTTCAGAGCTTTAAGGAAGGTACGGAGCCCAAAGAACACACCCCAAGACCGGATGCTGCCAAATCAGGGCAATTCCCCCAGTTTGATATGGATTTTGCGGAGTGACAGAAAGCATCTTGGCGGGACGTTGTTGACTAGCTTAACTAATTCATTCCACCCTATTCTTTTCTGGTCATTATTTTTGAAATCGCAGGAGTTGATACTCCCAATTGTCTGGCTGATTCCGCCAGACTTAATCCATGTTCTGATATCAGTTCTATTGCCAACCTCTTTCTCAAATCGGAAATATGCGCCCTGC
>Ga0315543_1000169_pt1 | contig 81845 bp, 68 predicted proteins | sample SalMarSW160210MG_2_FD_203098 | JGI IMG/M metagenome (GOLD analysis project Ga0315543, IMG submission 203098) | Salt marsh sediment microbial communities from the Plum Island Ecosystem LTER, Massachusetts, United States - Salt Marsh Sediment SW1601-210 ... | reverse complement strand
GGGTGATAATGTCCAATCCCGATGACAAAGGACAAGCCGAGATACCCGCCGATACACAGGGTGAGGGTAAGGTAAGGATAGACGGAAGCTATCTTGCCGATGCCTTAAGGGCTTGTGGTGGTATGGTGGAGCTAAAGCTCACCGATGGTAAATCGCCAATGCTCTTTACCGCTCCCGACTATGAGCTGGTGGTAATGCCAATGCTCACCAGTGAAAGCCAGAAGCCAGAGGACAAGGCAGAACAAGCAGAAGCCGAACCAGCCGAGGACACCGAGCCAGAAGCCGAGACAACCGAGGTTGAGCCAGCCGAGGTTGAGGGTGAGGAAGCCGAGAAAGCCGAAGCGGTAGCCGAAGCCGAGACAATCACCAAGACCGAGAAGCCAAAGCGGAAGCGAAGCAAGGCAAAAGAACCAGTCGCCGTAGCCTGATAGCCTAAAATTGAACGCTTGAACTCAGAAAACAGCCAACGCAGAGAAGCGGGGGATGACCCCGCTTTTTTGCTATTTTCAGGGGTATTCGTTTCCCCTCAGGGAGAACCCTTTCAGGGTGAACCCCGTGCGTGGGAACGGATACCCCTTCTTTTTTGGCTAAAACGGGCAGGGAGTGCCGATGCCCGAAGGCAGAGGCAGACCTCAGTCAGACGTAAGACCTCGATGGCAGGGATATACCGGCGGTTGCGTGCTTAATGGAAGTCCGATGGGACTGGTGCACAGTGCGAATAAACAACCAAAGCGAGTAGGCGCTCCAGAGACTTACCAGTAATTCATTTTGGAAAGGGGGTAATACCGATGGAGAAACGCAAAGAGTATGCCGAGGGTGAAATTATCACTTGCCCCAGGTGTGATGGTGATGACCTTGACTGCGATGAAGCTCCCGACAAGGGGAAGTGCCTCACCTGCGGACTGGAGTTCACCATCAGACAGCTCGCTGTCTGGGAGGAGTAAGCAAGCTCTAATCAGAATAGAAAGGAGGTAGCCAACTATGGCTGATAAGGACACTATCTTTGTCCTCAGCAGGGAAGATGTTGTCGAGTGCGCCAGGGAGATGGGGATACCCGAAGAGGCGATAACCGATGACATTCTCGCCCAGGTGAAGAAGGGTGTGGAGTGGGGACTGGAGTGCTGGTCTGAGGTCGTCAAGGAAGCCATCAACATGGCGCTTAAGAGCTAGGTCAGCTCACCCATGCCCATTCTTGCAGGGGTAACTATGCCTAAAATCTGAGATAAAGGAGGTGAAACTATGCCTATCAAATGGAGTCCGCTGATGGTCAATGAGGCGATGGATATGGTTGAGGAATACGTCAACCAGGCCGTTGAACCGCTGGAGCAGGCCAGGATTGTTGCCCGCGAAGCTAGGAATATCCCGAACCTGCCTCAGTATGTTGACCAGCACTTGCTACGCATTATCGGTGAGATAGACCGAGCTATCGGCGGCAGCCAGTGGGAACCAGAAGGCCGGCTTAAGACGGGGATACAGTCTGTTCGCAACTCTCTACCCGATGGTGCGGTCGACGAAGAGAAAAAGAGGCTAGAGAACGGCAGCCAGCTAGCCTTGGTGGCTTAGAAAAACGCCGGTAACTGAAGGGGGTACTATGCCCAAAAATTGAAGGAAAGGGGGTGAAAGTATGACAGGTCAGCTTGACTTGTTCGAGGGGGTGAAGCTTGCCGAGCCTGAACCGACCACTATGGTAAGACTAGGGCGAAAGACTATCCAGATACCTTTTCGTAAGAAGCGGCGGGAAGCAACAAATCGCTTGATGGAGATATTAGGGGGGCTTGAAGGTAAGGACATCTACATCGGCTCTTATGACGCCGGTGGCCGGCACTTTTGGCTGGATAACCTAAAACTACCTAGGCTTCAACTGGAGTGGCATCCTATGAGGCTCAAGAGTGACGAGAACTATATCCCCAGCGTGATTGTGCTCTGGGGAAGCAGGTCGGCTTGCGTCAGGATATTCACCGACTACCTAGTTGCCCTAAGGGAGCAAGAGTACCAGGGCTATTGGCACTATCTGCTGGACTTCCGCAATGGCTTCTGGCAAAGCCCGATTGACAACTTCAGGTCGCACTACGCCTGCCTGCACATAACCAAGTTCAAGGACTAAAAATATTAGCCCAAAGTTTTTGAAGGGGAAACTATGCCCAAAAAAGGAGGTATATGGACACACTGTTCGTAATCAACGCTGTTTTTAGCACCGGCCAGATAGTCGCCACGAGAGGCGTTTACGACTTGGCGTGCGAAAACCCCGACTTTGCCCAGTTTATCCAGAAGTCCCTCAATCGCCACGTCAAGGGCGACTGGGGAGACGTGGATGACGAGGATAAGCAGACCAACGACCAGGCACTCAAGCAAGGTACTCGGCTACTGTCTGCCTACAACGATGACCGCTTTCCCAAGAATGGGGTAGCCACCATCTGGATAATCACTGAGGCCGACAGGAACGCTACGACTATTCTCTTCCCTGACGAATACTGACAGAGAAAGGAGATAAATTGACAACTGAGAGGCAAATTGAAAAAGGCATCTCAGACATAGTGGGATGCCTTACCGACCCCATTATTGTGTTTCCTGGTGGCTGGGGAGACACCATTCCTGAATGGCTTAAGACTGCTATCACCCTTGAGAGAATGATGGGGAACATGAGAGCACTGAAAGGTGAAGAGCCGACCGGTACGGATGCTGAGGCTTGCGCCTATCTAATGACGGTTTCCCTTACACAGCCAATGGACAGCGATTGGACCCAAATTTACCTCTATATCGCTGGCCAGATTTACAAACGGTGGGAAAAGGGTGAGATGCCGGCGGATATCGTGGTAGACTCAATCAGCGTCTACCAGATGGGAGAGCTGAACAGGCTTAAATCGTGGCTTTATCACCAGAGGGTTAAAGCGAGGCAAGAGAAGGACAGGGCAGAGCGGAGGCAAGAAAAAGAGGAAGCTAAAGCACAGCGAGAAGAGGAGCAGCCAGCTTTGTTTGAATTCTAATTAGTATAACTTGTCCACATTGAGAAGGGGGACCGGAATTTCCGGTCCCCCTTTTTTTTGTCTTGATTTATTATTGATCAAACTTCAATTTCTTGCATACTTTGGACACAGCCTCATTTAGCTTACCAAGTTGGTCAGCTGTGGGCTTTTTCTCCTTACCTACTTCCAATCTGAGCACTAACCTCAAATCGAGCCCGGCCCCGGCTTTCAAGATATCACTCATGCCATCGACAAAGTCTTGAAGTTCCGAAGGCTGCAATTCAGCTTCAGTGTAGGTACGTTTCTCTGGTGGTGGAGGAGGGGGCGCCTCAGCGGGGACGCGCAACTGTACATTCCCAGCCCCCGCCCATTCACATGGCCATGTCTCACCACCCGCGACCACTTCCAATAACCTACCCCGAATAGCTGCATCAATTGCAGGAGAAACAATAGTCCAGGGCAATGATTTGTTGTATTTTGTCGATAACGCAGTACTGATGGCTGCTACCGTAGTGGTCTCGTGCTCCCATGCGTTCGGAAGATTCTGAGGAAGAAGCGTGGTAGCTGGTATTTCCTCCGGAGGTGGATTGAGCATAGCCTCCTTTGTTAATATACCTAGAGGGATTGGTTCTTTAAAAATACTGGCAGGCATGGCAGTTAACCATAGGACTCCAGACTTAACTGCTTCCTCAATGGAGGCCTCTATTAATTTGTTAGCCGCTCGTGGAATGGGGAAAGTTTCCTCGTAACCCTCACGTGCCACTTTGCTGACGTGTTTTCCGTCAAAGAAATTAAGCACCTGTCCCACGTTGATGCTAGGATTGTCCTCCTTTGGCCATAGACCTGGTAATACACCTGGGGCAAGCAACGAACAGCTCAAGTCTGTTAATTCTGCTGCTTCGGGTAAGACTACTTCAAGGCTCCGTTCCTTCAAGTCTGCCTCAGTTGCTTGTTCATGCCAAACTGTCCGCATTGATTGGTCAGGGCGTGTCAGTTTGAGCACAAAATACCCGTGCTGGCAGCCCAGGAAAAGCGTGTCAATTATATCCTTTTGCCGTAGCATCTTAGGTAAATGGGGAAATTGGGCAAAAGCGCTTATAAGGTCGGAGGCGCGACGTGAAGTCTCTCCAGGACGCCAAAGGTTGTATGGACCTTCAGGAAGCAGGGCTTCCGGGCTGATTGCAGATTCCTGAATCCGGGAGCGTTCATCTTTCTTGATCGTTTCAAAGAGAGGTTCACCTCCCGTAGAAATGCGAAAAGCTTCAATTTCTCCCTTCTTTGAGACCGTAATCACAATGTTATATGCTTGTACAATAGCGTCAGGAACGCCGTTTTTAGCCTGGTCGGTGTACCCCTTTAGCAGCACTTTACGCAATTCATCGAAGCCTTTGGACTCGGGGAAAGTGGCGACATCTTGCCATGCTAAGTAGTCTCGAACTCTGTTCCTCATCAATTCCAGCCCATCGTGTGAAGGTACAACCAGCAATATAGCATTCTGGAAAACACGCGGGTTTTCCGGCGACGTCTTTTCACTGATAAAACGCTTGGCTTCGAAGTTCGGCTTGCCTGGTTCGGATGCGGCCGATGGTCCAAGAATAACGTAATGAAAATCGCCATCGTCTTGGACATCAGATGGTCTTATGGGAAGGTTATGTACCCGGATGCCAGCCTGAGTAGCACCTGCAATCAGCCGGCGCTCCTTTGATATCATATCGCGCACCGTCATCTCTACGAGGTCTGGAGCAACACGCAGTACTGCTTGGCTATGCATTTGCTTGAGATTCGGCTTTGTCCCGAGTCGCCAACTTTTAGGCAGTTCTCTAATGCCAGCTCCATTACCAGTAGCAAATACAGACTCATCTAGGAACCATGATAAATCCGTCCACCGAAGCAGTGCTTTTTCAAGTTCAATACGGTCTGGTCTAGCAGACCCTAAGAGTACCAGCAAGTCTCGCGCCAAAGCACGTTGTCCAATGGGCTGAGAGTGAAGGAATGTAGCTATGACTGCTTGTTCCAACTCCCTTCCTACAAGGGAAGGAAACTCTTGTTGAATGTCTCGTGCTTTCGCCAGTTCGCCCTCCAGAATAGCAGACCACTCCTGACGCTTGCCCTCATACTCTTCTGAGGCAGCAATTGAAGTCAGTTCTCTCGCTGCTTCTGAAAGTACGGATTTCCCACTAGCACCCAGCAAGACATTGGGACCAACTATAGGCGATGTATCCCATTTCTCAGCATCACGCAGTGCCATGGCGAAGGTACGGAGCACGCCACGAGTACGTTGAAAGCCCTCAAGCTGTGTCCATTTGGTATAGAAAGTCTCTGTAAGTTCCGGATGGAATGGGTAACTCGCCAGGTAGCGTTCCTCCTCAGCTTTTCTATTCTTCTGTGTGACTTCGTCCAGAGCTTGGATACCTTCCAGGGCAGAGACAACGTGCGAACGGAACTTCTCTCGGTTGGTGATAGACTCCGGGGTAAAAAAGCGTCGGCGGAGAACCTCGGCCACATCTTGTTTCTCCACTGGCTGGATACCCTCTTCCTTTTCCCGCCGGAATATGGCATAAAGTTCCTGGATAAGCTCTTTCCCAAGCTCGTCACTCTTCCGGGGGTCAGTAGCTAAAAGCGAGGCAACCACGCATGCGCGGTCAACCTTTGTTGCCGATTGAGTTAAACATTGGAAGAAATCCTGAAGACGATGCCGCCAGGAAGGATCAAGGGCAACCTTCTCGCGGGCATACATTAAAACCTCATCGATTAACACTAAGGTAGCCAATCCTTCCTTTCTTGGCAACTCCAATAATTCTCGCAGGAGATTCTCTGCTGGTGGAGTCTCTCGTTCAGCGTCCTGATTTTCAGCATGTAGAAGTCTTAAACCTTTGTCACCAGCAATTTGGTAGGCAAGGACGCTCCATGGTTGACGCAGCCACCTTTCTTTACCATCAGGTGAGAGCACTTCCATGCCCTTCTCGACGTCCAGCTTATCAAAGGATAGCACCGCAACCCTTGCCTTGGGCGGGGTGATACCGCCGGCATGCTGACGGAACTCTTGGACCGATGGCAAGTCTGGTAGCTTCTCCGGATTATTTACCAGATGGTATAGTGTGATGAGAGCATGTGTTTTACCACCGCCGTAGGTAAGCTCGAGCTGGCGCACAGCTTTGTCATTCTTACCGGATAAACGCAGTAATACATCTTTCACCATCTCCCGCAAGTTGAAGGTAGGATAAGTAAGTGCGAAAAACTCGACCGGGTCCTTGTAGACGGAACGGCCGCGGCCCATAGCCACGTCATAGAGGTCGGCAGCAAATATCGAAAGAGCAAGTTCGCCGCTACGGAGGTCATCCCGTAGTTTAACCACCTTATGCCACGGAGTATGAATTACCTTAGCCATATCTATGCCTCCTCATCATCCAGCAGGCGCATCTGCGGATGAGCGCCTCTTGCTGTGATGTGATTCATAATACTTTCCAGGAGGGAGCGCTCCTCCGGCTGGTTATTCTTCCCAGAAAGCTCAATAAGCGCCTGGAGTAGACGCGGGAAAAGCGGATTACGGCGAAGTCCCTGGTCTTCTAAGTAGCTGTCAACCTTCTGTACGTCTCCAGCCCGCCACAAGTGCATAATACGATGTACTTGATCAATGAGTGGGGCAACACGACCGCCGGTATTTATTCCCAAGTCTTTACGTTGTCGTTGCTCCCATCGTTTTAGTCTTACTGTACTGCCCGAGGTTGCAGATTGTTCCTCGGCCTCATCATTTTCATCGGTTTCATCTTCCTCAACCTCAGCAACGGCCTGTTTCTTACCGTAAGAAAGTAGGTCATAGCGGTCAACGAGGTCGCGGTCAGCCAAGTTGCAGGACTGAGCGTAGAGGATGCAGGCACCCACTGGTGCTTCCTCTAAGCCAAAATCATGGCGGTGAAGTAGATAGTAGAGAGTAAGGTCATCCAGCCCTTCGGCGGTCTGTCCGTTACCGTTGCGGGATAACACTTTCCCTACCACATAGTCCACCACAATACGCCGAACATGCCGGAGAAATTCGGGTACTTCCATAAGAGCATTAGGTTGGTCCGCTTTTTTCACTACCGGATGTTTGCTGTAAGCTTCTAAAGCCGGGCCGGTTGCCGCCCAAACAAAATCCGGTCCTCGAATACCAGCATCCCAAAAGCCTCGTAGCTTTTCATTTATACGGATACGCATATCATCCAATACTTGGTTATCCCAACCTGGACGGGCCATCTCGGGACGTTTACGGCAGACAAGCCAGACAGAAGAAGAGAGGGCGGCGGATTCAAAGCTACGCAGGCGGCTAGGCTGTTCAGTCTGTATTGGCCACGAGCCAGTAACAATAAAGCCTGCCCGTATTACGGCTGAAACTAAAGTCTCCCATGCGTCTGGCTGTTTGTTTGCGAAAACGATTACCATATGGCCATTGTCTACTAAAGAATTTTTAGCAGCATGGAATGAACGAAACATACCGTCTTCATAAGCAGCCTTTGATCTCTGATGGTCATTTCCAAAACGAGTAGCATCATCTACTAGTTCACCGTCGTTCTCTTTATGGTTCCATTTAGGAGTAAGAGGTTCCTCGATGGATTCATCAATTCGTGGAGAAAGACCATATAGTGTACGACGAAGCCATACATAAAATAAGTCCATTGTGTTTGAATATGGTATTGCATCATAGTAGGGAGGATCGGTAATAACCACATCATATTTCTCACGTGACTGCACGCATATTGCTGATGTCTTTATAACTTCTGGTCTATGTGCTATGGATAGAGAGAGCAAACAACGTCTTAAAGCTTCTGAACACAAATTGACCGCACTACTCCAACTTCCACCACCGCTTTGAACTGTATTAGTTTCGGCAAAGTCCCAAGTCATGGGTAGAGCAAATCGAACAAAAGTATGCTTAACGTTCTCTCCTGGCAGGTACCAAGTTGCTAGTGAAGTTGACTGGTCAATCAACCTATCAAAAGCAGATGCTAAGTATACACTTACAGCTTCTATCCATTCAGAGTCATAAACTTCTTTTCGCATCTGAGCTCTAACAAGGCGAATGTAATTAACAAAAGTACCCAAGGCCATAAGCTGACGTGCTGTAAACAATTTATTGAATGTATCTAGTCCGTACTGAATGCACCAAGTACTACCTTTAGCATCAATATGGATTTTCTCTTGTGGAAGACCAAATGGTACTTTTTTGAATACATCCTCTATATGAGAAGCTGCTTCTTTCACCACGTTTATCTCTTCTGGTTCGGGTTTGCGGTACTCTTTCCCATTTGCACCATCTACAACAACAGCGGTCATTTGCACACAAGGCGAATTCTGAGTGTGTTGCATTATTACGTCAGCTCGTATATCATTGCGAGTCATAGCTACAGTTCCGAATGTACCGCATACCGGGCACCACACACCACTACGCGACATAGTGCCCCGGCCAATTTGTTGGTCATGGGCTCGGCGCTGAGCGGCGTTACCACCTATAACAGGCTCTTCCACCACTTCAAAGTCCACGCCAGAACGGTCACTGTTCGGGTTCATTTTCAGACGGATGCGTTTTTTATCCTTTCTACAAAGCCAGAGGGTCTTAAGTAGTGGGATAGTAGCACGGCAGTTCTTGCAGGTAACAGTACGCGCCCAGAGATAGGCTACGGTGGGCTTCCCATCTATCGTAGGATAAAAACGATCTAGGTCTTTGCGAGCTTGGACTAGCACCCAATGACCCCACGCACGCACATGCCAAGCAAGGTCAACTTCCGGCGCTTCGAGCATGCTTGGCTGAATCGACGGCTCACCTGCCCTTCTCCCTTTCTTTCCGTGGCCTGCTGCTTTCCAATACTCTTCCATAAACTCGGAGGACTCAAGGGCAAACTGTGGAAGTGGCCGTTTTCGTCCAGCGAAGCGCTGGGGATATTCCAGGGTACACTTCAAGATAAACCAGGCGACCGGGTTAATATCTATTGCCGTAACATCACAGCCCAGTCGCATCGCTTCAAAAGGAATTGCACCGCCACCGGCAAAGGGATCAAGCACACGTGGTGCCTTGCCGTCACACGCTTTTATGAGCTCTTGTCTAAAAAGGTCTAGTTCCAGCCCGTTTTCCTGCCCCCAGTGAAGGATGCCACCCTCAGTGTATTCCTTTAATACAGGAACCTTAAGGCCACCAATATTCTTGAACGTATTTTTAGTCTTAACCGAACCCCCCAGCGTCTCCATCAAGCGGCGTCGCTCAGCGTCATTGCCCGGGTCGGTAAGTAAAGTAGCAATCAATACCGCGCGGCAAGCTGCTAAGGGACGACGGGCTGGCCAAAGATGAAAACCAGAGATATGCCCTTTTGGACCATATTTCTCATTCAGAGACAGTAGTGAAGTTTGCTTAAGCGGAAAGGCGACTTCTATTAAATGAGGCTTATCTTCTGTCATTATGCACTCCTAATGTCTACGCCGCTGTGGTTGTCTAAATTTACCGCCTGACTGCTCCGGCATGTGAGACGGGTGACCTATGGTTCCATCTGCTGCTGAAGCAAACCACATAGCCCAGCGTTCGATGAATTGGTCTTCATCGCCTTGGTCAAATGGGAGAGGTTGCCATGCTAACTGGCGAATGTCCATAACTGGGCAGAAGGCGCGCCCAGCGAGTTCGTCTGTTGGTTGCAGAGCAAATGGGTCAAGTGTGGACCGCTGTGGGATGATAGGGCTTATCATGAAGGCTATTTCATGCCAGCGATAAATGCCTTCATCCTGTGCGTCACAGAACCACAGCGAGTGTGCACGACCTTCATACTCGTATATGTCTTTCGGTTTTCGAACTGCGATCGCACTGTAGGCAATAACATCAAAGGGCGGCTCGTAGTCGAATGCAGCCAGACAATCTGCAGGTGCCTTTTGAACAGGGTCAACAATAAGAGCACCTTCTCCAAGTTTGAAAACCTTGCCACGATTTAATGATACATTTGTAGCAGGTGCGGCTTCAAGAATACGCCCCTGAAGCATCTCTAGAATACGGGTGAAAGATTGCTGCGCAGCCTCGAAAAGTTCGCGTCTAGATTCATCTCTTGTTTGCTGAGCAGAGATTTTCGCTACCTGCTCACCCAACTTTTCAACAACTGACTTATTGACTTCTTGGAGTCTCGCTACTGCTGGCGTGGCTGATTTCTGGCCTGCTTGAAGGCGGGCGAGGATATTCGCTGGCTTAGGACGAGCCGCTGGAGCCTTGAAGAGACACTCGTTAATTATGCTAGCGAGAAATGATGGACAGCCATTAATTGCAGGGGACGGTTGGTTTAGATGTTGCTCGCGAAAGTCTGACCCAGGGAATGGTAGCTTTCCTTGTAAAAGCTCAAAAGATATCACTCCAAAGGCGTAAACATCTGTTGCGCTTGTTGCTCGCTCCCCTCGCCACTGTTCAGGCGCGGCGTAGGGAGGTGTCATTGCGTATTTGCGGGTGTCGGGTGATGTCGTTGCCTCGGCATATCGAGCGATACCGAAATCTGCTAAGCACCAGTGACCCTTGTAAAAAAGGATATTTTCTGGTTTCAGGTCGCGATGAACTACCCCTACTTGGAGAGAGGCGAGAGCCTCGACCATATCGATCAATACGGGCATAGCCTCTGTGACAGCGAGTTTCCCGCCAACTTCAGTTAGGTGCTGGCGAAGCGACTTCTCAGCGCGTGGCATTACCAAGATGTAGTAATTTCCCCACTCACCGGAGTCGAAGACCGGAACTATGTTGGGCAGTCCAGAAATTGACTCGAATAGGAGTTCACGTGACGCACCTGGTACCTTCGGAATGAGTTTAATTACGGCGACTGTCCCGTCCTCCCCCTCGGCCTCAAAGATTTTCCCGAAGCCACCACTGGCAAACGGGTTACCAAGCTTCCACGAGCGATTGAGTACAATTGTCGTCATACCTAGCTTATCCTTTTGCTGCATGGGTAGTTTTTTTATGACAGTGCTTTTTCCTCCTCTGCTACTTCAAAGACACTTGCCTCGTCAATAATGACTCCACCTTTAGCTTTTACAATTAGCTTCTGAAACGGGTCCTGAACACGAAGCAAGCGGGGCTGTCCCGTTGCACAATCATAAACAACATAAAGCCAATAGTCCTGTCGTAGGTTAGCTGCCCGGGCCCATTCGTTTTCGGTCAATTCGATATCCCCAACAGACCTTCGTCCTTTTACCTCAATAGATCGCCTCTCTTTGCTGGGACGGTGAGATAATAAATCAAAACCGGGAGACTGGCTCAATCCAGCTTGGATTGCTAACTGTGGCGTTGATACATCCTCTACTCTTGCCCCAAAAGACTCCTCAAAGGCTCTTGCTACCTGCATGGCAATGCGCTCGACCTCCTGGTCATGCCTGAGTTTGTCTTCTGGATCCCTAGAAGGTAATACTAATACATGAGAAAGTAACATTACCTCTCCAAAATCAATAAGTTGTGGTTCACGCCGAATGGTCGACAACAATCGATCTTCACGTGCCTTTAGTTCATGCTGTTGCCTTTTTATCTCTTCCAGTCTTCTTACCGCAGCCCGATCACCCTGCCGGGCTTGCTCGCTTAGCTTCACCCGTGACTGTAGCAACTCAGCTTCCTGATAGTCGAATCCCTTTTTAACAAACTCTTCGCGGGTAGTAAGTGAATTCTCTAACTGTTGCCTACGCTCGGCAACCATCGGTTTTAAGACTGCTTCCCGTAGATAGTTCTGTACTCTGGCAATTGCCTGTGTAACCTGATAGTCAGGCGGAAGTGCCGATGGAGGTACTGACGGTAAAGGGCGTAAGAGCATCAATAGCTCAACAGGACATTGACGCGGCTCTCCATTCAAGGGCTGGGCCAATGCCACAAGCTGCAGATCAACCACCTGTTCTTCTTCTATGTTCTCAGAGAAATCAGAGTCCGCCTTCCTGACTGCCGTCACCAATGCTAAGTGGTATAGGTACGGCTCTGAAGTGTAGGGGTCAACGAAAGCAGCCCCACGCAGAGCTTGTGATGCAATCCGATCACAGAAATAAGCACGGTAGCAATCGAAGAAATGTTCCCCTGGGCGGAGAAAAAGGGCATCCTCATCAGGCTTGGGTCGGTTTATGGTCATAGAGAGCGGATTCCCACCCGTAACTTCCTCCAAAGAAATTGCTAGCGTTATAGGCAGACCATGCAGCCTGAATCGCCCGTTAAGGTCACCATTTATGTGAATACCAAGCTGTGGAGCAGTCTTCTCGACGAAATTTCTCACGTAACCTGGCAATAGATAACGAAGCTGGTCATGCTCGCGCTGAGCAAGTAGAGCCGGCAATAACGAGGCGACATCTCCACCGGTACCTAGCAGTTTTGCTTCAGTTTCCTCAATAGCTTTCACTTGCTCTTTCGTCAACATACCATCGAGGTTCTTGGCTTCCTCGTCACTGTCTTCCATTACAGCTCTCATGATGAGTTCGCTAAGAGAGAGGCCCTGAAACTGCCGCCCGATAACATCAAATACCTTGTCAGAATGAAGTTCCTTCCGGATGGACTCAAGCTTGTCCAGCAACGTCCGTAGCACTTTACCTTCACGAGTCCTGTTAGCAACCAGATTGACTAGTATCACCGGATCATGTTCCTGCTTGTAGCGATGAATCCGCCCGAAGCGTTGTTCAATACGAGCGGGGTTCCATGGAATGTCGTAATTCACCATAATCCAACAGAATTGAAGATTTATACCTTCACCGGCGGCATCGGTAGCAACCATGAAACGGCAGAGATGTTGGAAATCGTCCATTTGTTTCTCTCGGTCGGGATAGGGCATGCCGCCGTGAATGCGTGCTACCTGTCCGGTGTAACCCATGCCTTCAAGACGTTGTACCAGGTAGTCCATGGTATCTCGGTGTTCTGTGAATATCAGAAATTTCTCATCTTTGAATTGTGGATCTTGGACGACCTCGTTGAGTCTTTCGAATTTTGCCTCCAAACCGAGGCCATAAACTTCTTGTGCCTGGGCTAACAACTCTTCTACCTGTAACTTCTCTGCCTGCAGTTCGGCCAACGTGGTAGCAGTAGTGCCTCCCATGGCCTCGTCCTCACTGGCTTCTCTTTCTTCACGGCCGTCTACAGTGGTTTCCTCATCGCTTGTCTTTGTTTCTTCGGTGTCTGCAATAGCGAGGCGCTCTTGACGATACTTCAGCTCCTGTTCCGTAAGCTCGTGAACGAGAAGAGCAGCAATGAATTGTTCCAGCCGGTCACGGCGTCTTTCCAGCGACCGTAAAAGAGCCCAAGTTGAACTGGCTGCTCGACGCTGGAGTATACTCATTGCCAGGCGTGCCGCTGAACGGTTCAAAATACGTGCTTTGTTGTAATGGACTCTCACATAAGAGGTCGTTGCCTCATACAAATCCCATTCTGGCGTTGTGAGATCATAGCTCGCGGTATCACTAATCCTTGTGGGATAAATTCGAGAATGATCAAACCGTACCATCTCTTCCTTGGTACGGCGGATAAAGTGTTGCGAGCGAGCTTCCCTCGGGAAATCATTAAAAGCTTCTACAGTACGCAATAAGCCCGGTTCTAGTAGACGCCAGAGAGCGTAATAAGGAAAGTCCTTCCCCATGTGAGGTGTTGCCGTAAGCAGAAGCAAATGGTGAGCATGCCAACGAAGCTTACGAGGTGGGCGAGTTTCCTGTAACGGCTCGGCACCAGCTAATAGTTCAGCCAACTTGTAACGATCCGTGGTCTCATAGGTAAGGTCAGCATTCCGTGAAGCTGCTAACTTGTGTGCCTCATCAAAGACAACAAGCTCATATGGCTCTGTGGCTTCATCGGCTAGTCGTTCAAATGCACGCCCGCTTGATATCGTGTCAAGGCTCACGATTGCCAGATCACTACCAGTTCCGGCGAAAGGGTTCTCGTCCCGGCAATCCGCTCCAGTAACTTCTCTAAGATATAGCGAGAAAAGTGTGCGCATTTCCCTTTTCCAGTTACCTACCAACCCAGCAGGGGGGACGATTAACACACGCCTAATCAGCTTCCGGTTCAGCATTTCTCGGATGTAGAGCCCGGTCATAATTGTCTTGCCTGCTCCGGCGTCATCTGCCAATAGAAAACGTAGTCGCGGCTGGGTGAGCATATGGTTGTAGACGGCTATCAATTGGTGAGGAAGGGCATCGATAAGTGCAGTCTCGGTTCCGAAAGAGGGGCTGAACAGATGGCCAAATTGAAGGCGTTCTCCCTCAATAAAAAGGCGAACCATATCAGGGTCCGCCCGGAAATCGACTAGACTAGGGATGGTAGCAGCGCTATAAGGTGCTCTTGGTTCAGCTATTGACGGATGTTCGGGACTCTCACTCTGGTTGGTAATGGCAAGTGCGGTGAGAGCCTTGAGAGCAATTTTGTTGGGACGAGCTTGACCATTCTCCCATCGGCTTATGGTGACCAGTGTTACGCCAAGACGACTAGCTAGTTCAGACTGGGTTAGTCCATAAGCGGAACGTAGCCCTTTTATCCACTCTGGTGAACCAATTCTTGCAGTCGACAAAACTCCTTCCCCCTAGCATTTAACAAACTATAACACAACCTAAAAGCTTAAGCAATTACTCATATGTACTTATATTCTAAAGTAAAGTATTGACTTTACTTCACTATACTATTATAGTATTTCATAATATAACTGTGTACATGAGGTATATAAATGAAGAAACCACTTTCAGTTGAAATTCCCGAGAGTCTGGCCTTATCTTTAGATGAGCTTGCAAAAACGACAGGCAGAAAAAAGAACCTGCTGTTGGCGGCATCTTTAAGTGAGTTTTTAAACCTGAAAGCAGAAGAGCAGGAAAAGATAATACGAAAGTACCTTGATACTTACCAGAAATAGGTGCTGGAAGAGACGATGAAAATCCTCTTAGATACTAATATCGTCATCCATAGAGAAGCCTCCACAGTTGTGAAGGAAGACATCGGTATATTATTCAAGTGGTTGGATAATCTGCATCACATTAAATGTATTCATCCAATAACCATTGAGGAAATAGAAAAGCATGGGGATCCACGGGTTCTCAAGTCGTTCAAGGTGAAGCTGGCAAGCTACAACGTCCTTAAAACGACTGCTCCCGTATCAGATGAAGTCCATCGGTTTCTTGAGCCTATGGACAAGAATCAGAATGATCTAAACGATACGCTTCTCATCAATGAACTATACTGCGGAAGAGTTGATTCACTTATCACAGAGGATAAGCTACTTCTTAACAAAGCATCGTTGCTAGGAATCTCGGATCGCGTTTTTTCGATCGATGCTTTCCTGGAAAAAGTCACCGCTGAAAATCCCGAACTGGCAGATTATAAGGTGCTTTCAGTCAAAAAAGCCCTTTTCGGCGATCTAGATCTGGCAGATGATTTCTTCACATCTTTCAAAGAAGATTATCCCGGCTACGAAAGGTGGTTTAACAGGAAGGCTGACGAAACGGTCTATGTCTGTCTTACAGAAGGTAGGCCAATCGCTTTTCTATACCTGAAAATTGAGGGGAAAACAGAAGATTATTCTGATATAAACCCGCCTCTTCCTCCAAAGAAACGATTAAAAATCGGCAGTTTCAAAGTCGCACTAAATGGCTTTCGCTTAGGAGAAAGGTTTCTAAAAATAGTATTTGACAATGCTCTCCGCCTAAAGGTCGATGAGATATATGTAACGATTTTCAATAAGCGAATTGAGCAACAACGTCTCATAAACCTGCTTGAAGAATATGGTTTTCATTTTCATGGCATCAAAAAAGGTCCAGGAGGAAATGAGCTCGTCTATATTCGGTCTTGTGAAAAAGCCGCTGACCGCTCGCATCCAAAGGTGACCTATCCTTTCTTCTCCACAGCCGGACACATTTTCTTGGTACCGATCCGCCCGGAGTACCATACAGAACTCTTTCCCGATTCGATTCTGAGAACAGAGTCACCAATGGATTTTGTGGAAAATGAACCACATCGTAATGCCATAAGTAAAGTCTACATATCACGTTCGATAGAGAGAGCCATCAATTCAGGAGATGTACTCATATTCTATCGTACCGGCGGTTATTACAGGAGTGTCGTGACGACAATCGGCGTAGCCGAGAACATTATTGATGGCATACCGACTGAGGTAGATTTCATTCGCCTTTGTAGAAAAAGAAGTGTTTTTTCTGACGGGCAGCTATCAAATCAATGGAATCTCTATTCGACAATTCGTCCATTTATTGTCAATTTCTTGTATGTTTATTCCTTCCCAAAGCGAATCAATCTACAAAGGTTAATCGAGATTGGCGTCATTCCCAGCGTCAATGATGCACCGAGAGGTTTCACCCGAATTAGCGTTAGCAACCTAAGAAATATATTGAGGGAGTGTCAAGTAGATGAGGGTATTGTTGTCGATTAAACCAGAATTTGCTCTCAAGATATTCGATGGGTCGAAACGATATGAATACCGTCGTACCATCTTTAAACGTGAAGAAGTGAGGACAGTGGTTGTTTATGCGTCTGATCCGATTAAACAGGTAATTGGGGAATTTGATATAGGCGATATTATTCACGGCGAGCCATCCGCACTTTGGGCGCAGACAGGCGATGCATCAGGGATAACAAAAAAGCGATTCTTAGAGTACTTCGGAAACAAGGCGAAGGGTTACGCAATAAGGATAAAAACCACGAAGATTTATGATGACCCAGTGTCTCTGAATCGTTTTATGGTATCATCTCCACCACAATCGTTCTGTTATTTAGATGAGTCTAATAGCAAGCTAACAACTTATCCTAACTCGGTTAAATCCCTAGGCTGGGAGTCACTAAGAATGTGTCGTGTATAGCTATTTGGTTTCATCAACGGAATAAGAACGCTGAATCTGCGCTTTCGTCTGCGGAGGCTCATTTTAACCTTTGGCGGTTGAGGAATAGCAAGTCCCACAAGACAGAGCCGTTCATCGATATTGGTTTGATGATAAACGAACCTCAAAACATCGCTTCTCTCCTCGTTTACGTACCTTTTGCTGTGTCTGAAAAAATCCAAGACTTGGGCAGAAAACTTGGGAACACGAGCACGCTTCAAGCAGTATTTAACGAACCATGGCGCTCATTAGTTGATCCCGAACTTAATACTATAGACGTAGTGGATTTCGAGAAGAAGAAACTATTTCAAATCTATCGAATCCGTGAGGATGACTGTATAATCGAACCCGCTTACGACGGTTCGATTTTGCGGCTAGACATTCCTGATGATATACGCACCAAGACGTATTTGAGGTTCAGAATCCACGCAAACAACTTTTCACCGGTTATGAAGGAAGATAAGCCAACCAATTCCTGGCTAGAGAGCGCTTTCTACGTTACAGAGACAATTGACTTGCACGTCAATGAGAAAAGGAATTTACCGGAGGAATTGCTGAAGACAGTTCACGCTGAGGGCGAGATAGGTTTCACTAAAACACACTTATTCCTCATGCGATACGACAACTTCGACCATGTGTTCTCATATCCAGCTCCCATTGACTCAAGAACTCTTGAGCCGATGCTTTGGATGGATTATCTGGGTCCCGAATACATATCCGATAGAGTAATAGCCTACCACTGGAAGCAGAAATCCGAAACGACCGCCTCTGATGGCTCGGTTTGGCAGCGCTTGTTCAAGAGTTTCAACGTATTTACTAAATTCAGATATCAGAAAGCTAGCGTAATAACAGTCATTATATTCATTGTAATTCTACTCGCAATCAGCATCGTAGGCAGCCTCATTGCGACTTGGCTTTTCAAACTCGTAGTACCTTAAGGAGAAGTCTTCCTCAAGGAAATTGGTGCGGGCTGCAGAAATGGGTATGCCTAATAAAACAACTAGAACTCTAATGGGAAGACCTTCTCGAAGAGCCGAGCTTTACCTTTTATCCACGGTGGGCCCGGCTGGTGTATACTCGGCTAGTGACTCTGACTAAGGTCTTCCATTATCCATCTTTTTGCGAGTTCCGCGCGGCTGATATGAAGCTTGTGTGCTTGTTTATCTATTTGGCTTACGATATTCGTAGGCATGCGCACGCGAATTTCTTGGATTATAGGCTCCTCCACCTTTAAGTCGGCGACGTTTTCGGAAGTACGATCTCGGTAGCGTAGCCACGGGTTCCGTTGCTCCCATATTTGGCGTATTTGATCCTCCGTTAGACCACTCTGTAATTTGCCCTCCCTTGCCAATATTCTGAGAGCGATATAAACGAGGGTACTCAATCTTTGCCGGATTAGTTCCGGGGTATCGCTTTCAGGAGTCTTGTCTACGGTGAGTTCGACTTCACGCAAGTCAAGTGGTTCAACTTTCACCTTTTTCGATCTGTGCGGCGCTGGCTCTTGAGCGCTGGCTTTTGCCTCTTCTTGCATCTTTCCCTCCTCAACAGTTGTTGTCCAGTGATTTTGACAAAAAGGGAATGGTAAGAAAAGTTCGGAGGGTCTTAAGTTGGAAAATTGAAATGACATCACAAATTGTGATGACAAGAGGATTGTGAAGAAAGTAAAATGAGGTCGAGAGCCGCGGTTACCAAGTCTTCACTGGAGGGCTCTAGGGGCGCCTGATGTTCGTTTTTAAATATAATCCTGACTACAATAAAAACACTGAAGAGATAGAACTATTTTTTGAAAAGCTCACTGATCGTAAAGCAATACCTGGCCAATGGAAGACATTATGGATATCAATTAATCAAATAGCGGCTCGGGGTTCTTTGTTAGAAAGAAAGTGGAGAGGCCAAAAAAAGCAGATGGGGAAACTCCCTTTAGGAATGATGAGACGGGATATAAATCGCCTAGCTTTTGATGTTGGAGTCAATATTGCTCCCTTCAGGAATGTCATTGAGTATGGCATCGAATCATCACAAAGATTATTGGACGAACTTCCTTCTAGACTATCCTATCTTAAAGATACCAGGTATGTAGATTACATATCTGAACTTACCAATCTTTTATATTCCCTTGAAGACCTCACTAAACGCACAGATGTTAGAAGAATACTACGAGAATATGGAGAACACCGAGATTTAATTACTACTTGCCAGTTTTACTCGAATGAAATGGTCGAAAACTATAGATATCTTTCACAGGATTTTCAGAATAGGCTGTTGGATAGGGAGGAGATAATTAGATATCTGGACATATATCAAAAGCTTTGCGCCTTATTTGACCGGGATATGTGCCTAACCTATTGTTTATTGGAGCTCAGAGATAAAGGTGATAGAAATTCATATACTGAACTAAGAAGAAATCAACGAGAGCCGATTGATAAAATTAACCACGTTGGAAAAGTCTCTCCTTTACTCGTCGAACCGTATGATCGGATATTACGAAACGCTGAAGCTCATAATGACGTTGAGACAGACAAATTAGCTCAACGTGCAAGCATACCCAAAGGTGATAACACAAAACCATATGCATATCTTACGATAATCCGAAAGACGAGAGAGATGAGCGCCCTTGTTTCGGCTTTTAGATTAATAGCCGTTATCTTAGGCCATGTCGATTGGCAACTCATTAAATCCATTCTTCATTACGAAGAAAATTCGTAATTCAAGGACTGAGTGACCGCAAAACGTTCAAGCCAAATTACTCTTCATGATTTCTGGCTCATCGATACTCGGGATAAATCAAAGCTCAAGCGGAAAAATGCGGGAAAAAGTTTTACCTTTTATCCACGATGGTGGGCCGAAGGGGACTCGAACTGTGTGTCAGGTCCGTCATGTGTAATGTTTATGCGTTTGATTGTATTTATACGCTAGGATAGGATAATGTGTACTTTTGTTAAAGGCGTCGCTCAATAAGCCTATGTGTTAAATCCTCAATGACTGATATACCGATTTCAACACCGTTAAACGCCTCAAAGACAATCTTTGTAATCGGATAGACATATTCCGCTATAGCTGAACTAGGTGTTTCAAGAGGAACGATAACCTGCGAAGTAATGTCATCCTGATATGCAACGTTACCATGGGACATGTGACGATCAATATTAGCCCAAGAGCTGAGTTCGCGGCCTTTCATTTTTGTCCATCTAAATACGAATGAGAGGCTTGTCGTTTCAATGGGACACCCCATAGCTCTAGCAAACCCGAGCGCAACAGCAATGGCTTCAGCCGTACGAAGTATAACCAAGCCAAAATCGAGTTGCTTCATAGGCTCCGGGGCTCGTTTACTCTCTGAAAGATCATCTTGTAGAGCACGCCGCAGATAGAACTTTCCGGATGGATCCAGCCTCCAAAAATCAAGATCCTTTCCACCCCACTCAGGACTTAAATCACAGATAAAAGCTTCCCAAGCCCCTTGGAAAACATATGGCCTAGCCTCTTTCTTAGTGAAACTGCGACTATCAAGCCAGACCGGCCATCCAGTGTAACGAGGATTACTTGAATCAAGCAAATTTAAGAAAGAACCAATAGCTGAATGAGGTGGTACGGTACCTGTAATGACTGCTGACACCTCCCAGCTTCCGTGGTCAGGTACACTTAGGTTTCGTTCTTTGACTACGGTATTAAATCTCGTGGCACCTTCCTCTAGGTATTCCAGAGCCATTGTCTCGGTTCTTTTCTCCGGAATTGGTGGTAACGTTCCCAGTTCTTCACGCCGGCCTTGCGGTATTGTCTGATCTATCTCCTTAGGCTCTCTCTGAGGAATCAAAGAAGAGATAGCACGAAAAAGTTCTGGTGGTAAGGTGCGGAGGTGACGGCGAACGAAGCTACCAATGTCCGCTTCCCTGTTGTCAAAACAGACTTCGACTATATGTGGCCAATCCTTCCAAGTAGCTTCTGTAGTGCTGGGAGTATTATTGGCTTCCAAAGAACGAATAAACACTTTGTTTTCCTGGAATAATAGTTCCCCTTGACTATTTTTCAAAAGCCTCTTTGTCGCCACAGGTGTCTTGACTCCCGCTCCAATTTCAATGACCGGAAATTCAATTCCGTCTCTTATTGGAAAATGAACCTTAACCTCGAATAATTCGGATGAATATTTTGAGACCATTCGCTGGATATTATCTTGGTGGAAGAGTCTTCTCACATTGGACGGGATGTTATCGGTGTACGGCTCGCCAGTATCGTTATGGAAGCCAATCAACACATATCCACCACCATGGTTTCTCATTGCTATAGCGGCTCTGACGATCTTGTCCTTTCCTTCGGGCGTATTGGGATCTATCCAACCCTTAAGCTCAATAGAGAGGCTTTCCGTAGGTCGGTTAATGAGGTCTTGCAGAAAATCAGAGTCAGCTACCATAAGACCATTATAACACGACGCGTAATTGCAGTTTAACGCATTGAACAATGCATCTTTTGGTGCAGGTCAAATCTGGGTAACCGGTAGCAACCTTGCCTCCGGCCACTTCAGGCACGCTTCTAAAAGTGCCTGCTGTCTGATATAGTAGTTTCGAGATGAGGCATAATAGTCAAAGCAGCGGCACCACGATTAGAGAACACTCCACCATAGAGGGCATCCTCGAGCGAATAGTCTATTTCAACGAGGAGAACAATTTCACTGTGGCCAGACTCCAAGTTGGCAGAAGCCAGGACCTGGTCACCATAGTGGGCAGCATACCCTGTCCCAACCCGGGAGAGACCCTTAGACTGAAAGGCGAGTGGACTGTTGACGCCAAATTCGGGAGGCAGTTCCGGGTGGAAAGCTGCCTTTCCGTACTGCCCGCTACCATAACCGGTATCGAGAAATACCTTGGCTCAGGGCTAGTTAAGGGCATTGGTCCCATCATGGCGAAGAGAGTGGTCGGCAGGTTCGGGCTGGAGACACTGGATATCATAGAAGAGATCCCGGAGAAGCTGCTCGAGGTAGAGGGAATCGGCCCAATCAGGGCAGAGAGGATCAACAAAGCATGGCAGGAGCAGAAAGAGGTGCGTGAGGTCATGGTGTTCCTCCAGGGTCATGGTGTCAGCTCCACCTATGCGGTCAAAATATACAAGGCTTATGGCGACAAGTCTGTCTCGGTAGTCAAGGAAAACCCATACCGCCTGGCGCTGGATATCAGCGGTATTGGCTTCAAGACGGCGGACAGGATCGCCCGAAACATGGGAATTGATCCCGGCTCTCAGATAAGAGCTGAGGCCGGCATCATCCACGTGCTCAGTGAGCTGGTTGATGAGGGTCATGTCTACTATCCGCAGGAGAAGCTTATAGACACCGCGGCATCACTGCTGGAGGTGAATCGGGATGTATTGGAGACAGCCCTAACCGCGCTCGTGGAGCAGCACCGGGTAGTGGTTGACGAACAGCAGGATGACAGGGCGGTCTACCTCACCCCGCTCCACGTCGCCGAGGTCAACGTCGCCAGGAGGTTGGAGACCCTGATAAACTCGCCGAGGCAGCTCATCCAGATAGACGTAGAGATGGCTATACAGTGGGTACAGCGGACTATCGGGATGGATCTGGCCGAGATGCAGAAGGAGGCCATCAGAAAAGCAGTCGCCAGCAAGGTGCTCGTTCTCACCGGCGGGCCTGGTACCGGTAAGACAACCCTGCTCAACTGTATTATCAGGATACTAGAGAGAAAGAGACAGCACATCCTCCTGGCTTCACCTACCGGTAGAGCGGCGAGGCGGCTCGCCGAGGTTACCGGCAGGGAAGCCAAAACAATTCACCGTCTGCTGGAATATAGTCCCAGCGAGGGAGGTTTCAAGCGAAACGAGGAAAACCCGCTGGAGGCGGACCTGGTCATCATTGACGAGGCGTCCATGGTGGATATCCTGCTGATGAACCATCTCCTCAAAGCGGTGCCCCCAATGGCCACGTTGCTGCTAGTAGGGGATATAGACCAGCTTCCCTCGGTAGGTCCGGGAAATATGCTCAAGGACGTCATCGCCTCAGGCCGGGTGGAGACGGTGAGGCTGACCGAGGTATTCAGGCAGGCGCAGGAGAGCATGATCGTGGTCAATGCCCACCGGGTAAACCGCGGTGAGTTTCCTGTGGTGAGACCTCCAGAGGGGAAAAGGTCTGACTTCTACTTCATAGAGAGGGATGATGCCGGGAAGGCTCTGGATATGGTGAAAGACCTCTGTGCACGCAGGCTGCCCCGCTCCTTTCGCTTCGATCCCTTTGATGACATCCAGGTGATGACGCCCATGCACAAAGGCGTGGTTGGCGTCGCCAACCTGAATGCCGAACTGCAAATGCTACTTAATCCCACTGGTAAGGAAGTAATCCGGGGAGGAAGGTGCTTCCGCATCAGCGACAAGGTGATGCAGATGACCAACAACTATGAGAAGGAAGTCTTCAACGGCGACATCGGAAGGGTCGTCGGTATTGAACAAGAGGAGCAGAAACTCGCCGTCAGGTATGAAGACAGAGTGGTCGAATATGACTGGAGCCAGCTTGACGAGCTAGTTCTGGCCTATGCCATTTCTATCCACAAATCACAGGGCAGCGAATATCCGGCGGTGGTGGTACCGATTTTGCCCCAGCACTATGTCATGCTGCAACGTAATCTTCTTTACACCGCAATAACCCGGGCGAAGAAACTGGTGGTGCTGGTTGGAAGCCGACGGGCCATCGCCATGGCCGCCAAGAATAACCGGGTCCAGCACCGGTACACCGCCCTGGCTGCGAGACTGGCAGCTGCTGACGTCTAATACACCCCTCTTCTGATGGAACGGCCGGCTTATCTAGCTCTTGCCAATGCGGAACATCTTGGTGCCACATGACGGGCAGACGCCCTGGGTGGCCGGCTTGCCGTTTTTCATGGTTATTGACTTGGCATCTTTCATTTCCTTTTTGCTGCGACACTTCACACAATATGCTTGCATTTGGTTTCTCCTTCCGCTTCGGTCTACGAGCTAGAATAGCAGAGCGAAGCTACAGCGTCAATTCAGACACTATTTCGATAGCATAAGTCTATTGATTATTTCCTTGATGCGGGTACTATCAGCGGCTACCCGTTCTAACAGCGTGTTTAGCTCAGCCATCAATTTATCCCTCTCTTCCTTTGAAAATGTGGAAGGGTCTGGCAGTAGATGACCGGCCATAACAAGCAGTTCATACAAGTCAAAAGCAAGGGGTTTGGCTATCTTTTGAAGAGTGCGCGTTGATGGCTGCCGCTCTCCCTGCTCTATCCGGCCTAAATGTGCTACAGATACGCCGGATATTTTGGAAAGCTGGCTCAGAGAAAGAGCTTTGCTTTTTCTCTGCTCTCTGATTATCTTGCCTATGTTTACTTTACTACCCATATAGAATCAATAATAGCGACAGGCTACAGTAGCCTTTCTTTAAGTATCCGGAGATTTACTACATCCTCTTTGTTATAGGCTAATAGCACATTAAGCGCATCCAGGTCAAAGGACTCGACATATCTCCACCAGAGAAGTACGGCTTGATAACCGTTCACTTCTGTCAGCGCCCTGGCTATGCCCAATTGCCTCTCCACAGCCTTGAAGCCACCGTAGAGGTTATTTCTCCAGCAGTCATACATTAAATCATGATGGGTGAATATCTCAGACAGGTTTATCCCGACCCGGCGGTGAATAAACGGCAGGTCAAACTGTTGGCCATTGTAGGTGTAGATTATATCAACACCCTTTAGAGTCTCCAGTATGCTTTCCGGAGTTATGTCTCTGCCGACAAGCTGGACGCATTTAGCTTCATCGCCATTGCAAAGATGAATGCCAACCACGGTTATCTCGCAATCTGATGGTGAAAGCCCTGTCGTTTCGATGTCAAGATATGCTTCAATGAGATGTGACAACAGTAATGCTCCCGGTAACTCTTCCCTGGCACTTTTTATGATATCCCCATATTGGCGGCGCCTGTAGTATTCTCATTTGTCAGTCTTCCGACCCCGTTGCCGCAGCCTTTCCATCTTAGCTGTGATACGAGCTTTGACCTGCGCTGTCTCTTCGGCATCAACTTCCGCGGCAACCAGCTCGTCTCCTTCAAACTCCACTCTCAGCCAGGTTCCTTCACCCGCTCCGGGTGGCAGTTTATCTACAGAGACAATCTTCTCAACCTCGCTCTCACCCACAAGAAGGACCGCGTGTCTCTTATCCACGATTCTGTCGACCACTGCCTTTTCCAATTCCTTTACCCCTCTTTACCACCGAACTCGCGTCTTACCTGGTTACACAAGACATACAATGCTCTACCTTCTTTGCGCTTGTACCTCGTATGTCTGCCCATCGGTAATAACCATAATTGTACCATTCACATCGGTGCCGTATATCTGGACGCCCATCTGCCTCAGCCTATCCAGGACAACCTCGTGAGGATGCCCGTAGCTGTTGCCCTCGGCTGCCGAATACACCGCTACCTCGGGCTTAACCGCCTTCAGAAACTCGGCTGAAGAGGAAGTGCTTGACCCGTGGTGACCGAGCTGTAGAATAAGCGCGTTAACATCATGCTGGCGTGCCAGGATTGCCATTTCGGTTTCTGCCTCGGCGTCCCCTGTGAATAGCGCGGTGAAGCTGCCATAGACTATGCGCACACTGATCGAACCTTCATGGAGTTTGCCTGTGAGGCGGGCAGGGTTTAACACTTCTATGCGAGCAGAGCCGAAACTAAAGGTCTCGCCAGCACGGGGTTCGTGATAGCCGGCATCAGAGGCTTCAATGGCATCAATAGCGCGCTCAAACGTCTTGGTCGTCGTGGTATCTCCCGACAGCCATACCTCTCCCACGGCAAAGGCTTCTATTACCTGGGGAAATTGGCCGATATGATCGGCGTGAGGATGGGTACCAATAAGTAAGTTTATTGTCTCGACCCCGGCCGATTTAAGATAGGGCACCACATCGCTGCGGTCATGGCGGCCAGCGTCTATCAAGATGGTGAAATCAGGCCCCTGCAGCAGGGTGGCATCACCCTGACCCACGTCAATGAAGTGGACCTTTAGCTCACCTTGCATCGGGGTCGAAGGCGACGGTGGTTCCGGCGTCGATGCCGGCGTAGTTGAAGGCGCCGGAACGGTTGGCGACTCCGTCGTGGCAGGTGATGTATCAGGACCCGGCGCCAGAGTATACTCTGAGGCACAGCCAAAAGCAAGACCCAGAATGACTATTAGCGCTAATAGAGGGAGAGCAAATTTCTTCATTTGACCAGCCTACGATTTGTAGTAGCCCAATGCCTACCCTGACCATATTACATCAGCAGCCTTCACCGGGCAAGAAAAACCGAGAAGAGTCAAAAAATTGCGACAAAAACCTCTTGACAAAGCTCCTTATTTGTATTACATTTGTTCTATAGAACGCCAGTAATAGGAGGTGTTAATGGACGAGCTATCGCCGAAAAGAAAACTAATCCTGGATTTCATCGCCAGCTTTGTTGACAGGAAGGGCTATGCCCCATCGGTGAGGGATATAGTCAGAAACTGCGACATCAGCTCAGCGTCAATCGCCCAGTACCACCTGAAAGTTCTGGAGAAGCAAGGATATATCCGCCGTGAGCGTGAAACTCCCAGGAGCATCAGCCTGACCCGCAAGAGACAGACCGAAGCATCTGTGCCTGTCTTGGGCACTATTGCCGCCGGTGAGCCGATTCCTGTCCCCACCGAGGATACTTGGCATAATGTCGCCCTTGGTATGGTAGAAGTTCCAGGTGACTTTCTTCCAGCAGGAGCTCAAGCCTATGCCCTCAGCGTGAAGGGTACGTCGATGATCGACGCCCTGGTGGATGATGGCGACATTGTTGTTCTTGAAGCTACCAGCACTGCCGATGACGGCCAGATGGTAGCCGCCTGGCTGACCGATAGACAAGAGGCTACCTTGAAGAGGCTTTACCGCGAGCCGGGGCGCATTCGGCTCCAGCCGGCGAACCGGAACATGGAGCCTATCTACGTTGATCCCAAGAACATCGAGGTACAGGGAAGGGTCATCGCTATTCTGCGAAGGGTTAAACAAGAAAAGGCAGGAGCCGGTGCTGAAGGAGGAACACTCTAATGCTGTGGGAGCTTCATGTAAAGAATCTCGCCGTGATTGACGACCTGAGGTTGGAGTTTGGAGCAGGGCTGACCGTCCTTAGTGGCGACGAAGGTGCGGGCAAGTCTTTGCTGGTGGACGCCCTCTGCCTGTTAACAGGGGGGAAGGCGTCTACCGCCTTAATTCGCAGCGGCGCAGCCAGCACCCTGATTGAAGGCATATTTCATGTCCCGTCTGATAGCAGTAACCTGGCTTCTGTTTTGGAACAGGCCGGCCTGGAGATTGAGGCGGATGGCAACCTTATCATCGCCCGTGAGATACACGAGCAAGGGAAGAGTGTGGCCAGAGTAAATGGTCGGGCAGTACCCGTGTCCCTACTTCGTGAGATAGGGCAGAATCTTATGGATATCCACAGCCAGATGGAGCACCTCTCCCTGCTTGGTTGGCAGCGCCAGATGGACCTTCTTGACGGGTACGGCGAATTGCTGACGTTGCGGAGTCAGTTGGCGGGAAAAGTATCAGCGTTGCGTGAGAAGGCTCGTGAGTTCAGTCTCATGTCAGGTGAGAATCCGCAACGGGAGCGGGAACTGCTGGAGTACCAGGTTGCCGAGATTGACCGGGCGAATATCCAGCCGGGCGAAGACGAAGCTCTCGAGCGGGAATACCGTATCCTGCAGCGCGCTCAGGAACTCAAGGAGCAGTGCTACGCTGCCGGCAGTATGCTCTACGCCGATGAGCGCTCGGCAGCGGGGCTGGTCCATCAGGCGGTAAAGGCACTACAGCGGGCGACGTCCATTGACCCGGCTCTGCAATCACAGGTCGAGGGGCTTGAGTCCGCGGTGGTAGAACTGGAAGAAATAGCTCGAGGCTTGAGCTGTTACATTGAGGCGATTGAAGATAGTCCCGAGCGCCTCCAGCAGGTGGAGGAAAGGCTTGACCTCCTCCGCCAGCTCAAACGAAAATATGGGCGAACCCTGGAAGACGTGCTCCGATTTGCTGACGAAGCCAAAGGAAAGCTCCAGAGTGTCGAATCACGGGAGGAGCGGCGCCGCCAGTTGGAGACCGAGCGTCAGAGGTTGCGAGCCGAAGCCGGTGAACTGGCCCAGAGTCTTTCTCTTGCCAGGCAGGAGGCGGCCCGCAGGCTGGCAAAACTGATAAATTCGGAGCTTTCCGAGCTGGGCATGCCCTGGGCCAAGTTTGATATCAGCTTGACCCGGGAGGAATCCTCAGATGGCTTACCCGCCTATCAAAGCGCCTACGCCTTTAGCCAGCACGGCATTGACCGAATCCAGTTTCTGGCGAGCACCAATCCGGGCGAGCCGCTGCGACCACTGGCTGACATTGCTTCAGGCGGTGAGACCTGCCGCTTCATGCTGGCATTGAAGTCTGCCCTCAGGCAAGCTGATTCGATACCTACCTTAGTGTTTGACGAGATAGATGCCGCGGTAGGAGGGCGCAACGCGCATGTTGTCGGCAGGAAGCTAGCTGCCCTGGCCCGGGACCGGCAGGTAATCTGCATCACGCATCTCCCCCAGATTGCCTGTTTTGGAGATAAGCACTACCGGGTGGTGAAGGATGTATCCGCGGCCCAGGCGGTCGCCTATATTGAGCATCTGCAAGGCGACTCCCGGGTACAGGAGCTAGCAGCCATGCTGGGCGGCATAAGAAAACCAATGATGGAAAGCGCACAGGAGCTATTGAAAGATGCCAAGGGAAAACGCGAACTGGAGCTTGTTGGTGTATCCAGGCGAAGCGGTGAGTAAGGAGGCTGAGAAATGGTAAAGAGCAGTACAGGTAATAACGGGAGTGGTGACGGCAAACTCAAAGCCCTTGAGGATGCCATTAGCCACATCGAGAAGAGGTTCGGCAAAGGGTCCATCCTGCGCATGGGAGAATCAGGTGGACGGATGGCGGTTGAGGTCATTCCCAGTGGTTCGCTGTCTCTCGACCTGGCGCTGGGCGTGGGAGGGATACCGCGAGGCAGGGTAACCGAGATATACGGGCCGGAGTCCTCAGGTAAGACTACCCTGGCCTATCACGTGGTAGCCGAAGCCCAGAAAAAGGGCGGAACCGCCCTCTACATTGACGTGGAGCATGCACTTGACCCTGGCTATGCCGCCGGGTGTGGCGTGAACGTGGAAGACCTCCTCATTTCCCAACCCGACTGGGGCGAGCAAGCGCTGGACATCGTCGAGGCAGTGGTGCGCAGCGGCGCCGTGGACATTGTGGTGGTCGACAGCGTAGCCGCTCTGGTGCCGAAAGCTGAGGTCGAGGGGCACATGGGTGATTCACACATGGCTCTCCAGGCCCGGCTCATGTCGCAGGCGCTGAGGAAGCTGTGCAGCGTCATTGCTGACAATCATACTGCCGTTATCTTCATCAACCAGCTCCGGGAGAAGGTGGGCATCCGCTTTGGCAATCCGGAGACAACCTCGGGCGGGAGGGCGCTGAAGTTCTACGCCACGGTGCGGATTGACCTCAGGATGAAGGATTCCCTGAATGAAGGCAACTGCCGGATTGGCAATGTTGTATCCGCCAGGGTGGTGAAGAACAAGGTGGCAGCTCCCTTCCGTCAGGCAAGGTTTGATGTTATGTTTGGCCAGGGTATCAGCCGTGAAGGAGAAATCCTTGACCTTGGCGAGGGGCTAGGCATATTGAGCAAGAAAGGCGCCTGGTACCAGTGGGACGGGCAGCCACTCGGACAGGGCCGTGAGGCAGCAAGGAGGTTTCTCAGAGAGCATCAGGATGTTGCCCATCAGATTGAGAGCCTCATCCGGTCCAGGGCGGCAGCGCCTGCTTTTCGAATGGAGGAGACGGCCGAGTACCATGTTCAGAAACCTGATGATCAACTCGAAGCGAGAAGCAATCACCAGGACAACGCTGAGGCAGAGACTACGACAGCCGTCCTGTTTGATACCGAGGAATGGCAGAACCAGAATTAAGCAAGAGGGCATTCGCTATCTATTGGTGTTGACTCCGACGAGGTTCAGGTGCAGGAACGAGTGATAGGTTTGCTCTGGAAATACTCCCCAGGCTCGCTCTAGCAAATGACCCCCCAGCGTCTGTCCCTCCTCAAGTTGACAGGAGGGGACTGTGTCGGGAGAAGAAGGACGTAAGACCAGGATACTTCTTGCCGATGGCCACCACATGGTACGGCAGGGTATACGGCGTCTCCTGGAGAGTGAGGCAGACTTCGAGGTGGTTGGTGAAAGCGATAACGGCTCAGAGGTAGTCAGGCTGGCTCGTGAACTCAAGCCACATGTAATTGTAATGGAAGCTCGCATGCCCAAGCTGGACAGCGTGGACGTTATCAAGCGGATTAAGGCGGAGCATCCAGAGGCGACCATACTCGTCCTCACTTCGCACGACGAAGAGGAATGTCTCGAACTGCTTAGAGCGGGTGCCGGCGGCTATCTCCTGAAAAGTGCCAAAGGCGAGGAGCTGGCGCAGACCATCCGGATGGTGCGAGCCGGACAGTTTGTCTGTGACCCGCTAGTGGAAAAGAGACTCCTGAAGCACGCCGTCAGGCCACAGCCAGTAGCGCTTGATTTTGGTCAACACCTCACACGAAGAGAGTCCGAGGTGTTAAAGCTAGCGGCAAGAGGTATGGGCAACCGCGACATCGCCGGATACCTCGGCCTCGCCGAGCGGACTGTGAAGGGTCACCTCATGAGCATTTTTAGTAAGTTGGGGGTTGGCTCACGTACCGAGGCGGTGCACGAGGCGTTAAAACGTGGCTGGGTAAGCCTTGAGGACGAATAGCTGGCTCCGAACGAAGTCGGGTTGACAGCAAGCCAGCGGCATGTGATAGACTGAACCATCAGAGTGGGGTGGGTTAATGACCAGGGTAATTATCAAGGTAGATGCAGTGGCGGATGCCTACGCAAACCCCACGTTCTGAGATTGGTTGATAGTATGTCAATGATAATATGGGCTACGCTAGGAGAGTTCACCACCACGGACTTTCGGACGGCGACCTTTCGTACGGGCGAACAGAAATACAACATGACAGGGTGGCATGTTGTATTCACCCAAAGACTTACTAAAGTCAGTACCCGCCGCGGCACCGGTGGTACCAAACGTTTGTTTTACGATCATGATATGAAATGCCTTTCCAACCTTGTCCCAAGTTCACGATTTCCTTCCGCTGCCCTTCTTTAAAAAGGATGGTGCCTGACAGCCGACAGTTTTAATATCGCACCATTTGATATGGCTGTCAAGCGCCTGTCCACCGGGGTAAGCTATTCGTTATCTAGACTGACCCAGCCGCGTTTTATGGCCTCTAGGACCGCCTGGGTCCGGGAACTTACTTCCATCTTGCCGAAGATATGCCCGAAGTAGCCTTTTACTGTACCTAGAGTGAGATACAGGCGAGCGGCGATTTCGCTGTTGTTCAAACCCTGCGCCGCCAGCTTGAGGAGTTTCCTCTCCAGGGAGAGGTCGCAGATAAACTGGCCTACCATTATCACCCGGATTGCCTGCGCCAGGTTGCCACAGGAAGCAGTCTTAAAAATACAGCCGTCAGCACCGGCCTGTAACAATTCTAGGGTGTGGTTCTCGTCCCCGGGCGCAGTTAATATCAGAACGGCTTGGGGCCTTTCAAATTTCTTGATCTGCCTGACGACGTCGGCCGAGCCCAGCCCGGGCAGGCGTGCCTCCATGACTATCACGTCCGGCTTTAGATCACGGGCCAACCTCACGGCACCGGAGCCGTTGTCTGCTTCACCAACCACTTCCAAGTCCGGCTCCCGCTCCAGTAGATGCCGCAGGCCCTGGCTAACCATGTGGTGGTCGTCGGCTAGAAGTATTTTAATCCTAGCGCCCTTCTCGCACTGCACGGTTGCACCTTTAAAACCCCGGAGGCGGCGTGTCGCTATTCATACAACCTGATCCCACGCCGCGCATTTTACACTTCCCGATCGTTTATCCCGGTTTCCTGAACCAGTTGACGGATAATAAACGTATTCCCGCACTGGCGACAGGCAACCTCGACCTGCTCCCCACGATAAGGTGGTCGGTCGACAAATACGATACGCTCTACCTCACCACAGGCGGGACATCTTCCCGACCAATCGGCAAAAGGTGTTTGGGAGGTTCCGACGTAAACAGAACTGGCCCCTAAATTCACGACGAGGTTGGTATCGCACCAGGGACAGGGAACTTGCACGATCGTGGCTTGCTCATCCGCCAGGGCCATGGGGAAAATCTGGTTGCAGTTAGGGCACTTAACCTTCGCTGACTTTTCGGTTCGTTCGGTGGCTTTGGCGAGGCCATAAATCCCGAGAGCCGCCAGACCCAGCAAAGATATCGTCTCAAGGAATTTACCCCAGTCCCCGCTATCACCGGTTTTATCCTGATAACGGCGCTTCTGGTCCCATAGTGCCTTGTGCTCTTTACTGGTCACCGAAATTGGTTTTTGGCGTCTTGATTTAATTTCTTTTGACATTTCAAATAAAATATAACATGACATTTCTCAATTGTCAAGTAGCTTCTTAATATATGGAACAATGTAGAGTGGTCCGGAGACTTTGTTCTAAGTCAACGCTAATCTCCACATAACACTTTGGGTAACCCTCTTTAGCCCTGATAGTTTCTTCTTCCTAACAGCCAATATGTTTCCGGATTGACTCTGTAGATAGTTCTCTGTACTAAGATAACTCAATACCGAAATCAGTTTTTATTCATGATAATATTTCACCTAATAGTTTAATAAATTCCACATCCTTCTAATAAATTTCGTTTTCCTGATATAAAATCAGTATATAGGGCTCTTATGGGATAAATTGTGGGCGCCAACTTGGTTTCAAAGCTTATGATACGCACCATGTCAGGGCTATAATCATAGTATTACGTACAGAAACGGGGTAAAGTCGTGATTATTAATCGGAATTAAATAAAATTAAACGGTTTTAAGCGACCAACTTAATTACCTTCGAAGGATGACGTGTTGATGTCCCTTTGGTAATGTATTCAGGCATTATTATAAGAAGCAAATACTATTTCCCAGATGGTTTAACTCCTTTTTTGGCATATATTGCCTGTTATCTGCTAAATAATTGTCGCTATCTAATTGATATAAGCCACTAATTTATCCGCTAGGCATATTGTTGGAAGGTTAATGGCGTTTAGTATCCTTCAGATTATTGGATGTTGGTTGGAAGCTCTCCCACCACCTGAAGTGTGTGGTTATAGTGGCCCTATTTGTGTCCCATTATCGCTGACGGTCTACATGCATATTTTAAATACTTTGATAGTTACGCCACCCTGGCGAGGATGTCCTTCGGTTCGGAATTTATTGCTGTGGAGATAGGGTGCAAGAGCTTTGCTATCGGTGAAGAAGGTTGGGATTGTTTTGAACGGCATGACCATTTCGCCTGAGAACCATCCATTGTTGTCGATATAAATCCTACATTGCTCTCCGTTTTTATCAACACCTTCGAGCATATAGCGCGCAGACATATGCCTCACCCCGTTTTGATCGACTGTTTGGGTGTCGACTCCACCGGGAAGGATTCGTCCATTAAAGAGCTCTCCATCAACCGTACCGCCGAATGGTATCATGAGTACTTCTCCTGCAGGGCCCTTCAACTGAGAGATCTGTGTCGAATCAATTTCCACGGCTACTTCAAAAATAAGCTTGTCATGCATTTTTTATTCCTACTTTTTCCTTTTTACAGATGTGATCTGCCCCAAATAGCGATACCAGATATTAAGTCACAGGTAGGAATACTTGGAGATGCCCCATTTTGGGTACCATTTTCAGTGAGACTTTTATGGCTTTTTAACAAACCAGTTCCTTGCTTTCCGTGACGTCTCTGATCAGCTCTACCACCCGTATGATGTTGCCTTTCCGGTCGCGCAGTGGGTGAGGTTCTTTTCAAAGTATCTGCCTTTGCCGGTGCTTTCGCCGTTGCCGTTCTATAGCTGGAGGAAGCGGAGTGGTGTGCCGGTCTGCCATACCTGGCTGGCGGGACAGTCGCGCAGGGGCGACCGGCACGGGGCGTCCAGCCCGTACATTACTTCGTAGCAGTGTCGCCCGATGGTCGGCTGGTCCTTGTATTTGAGCTGGAAGTTGGTGTTGACGTCGGTGATGCGCAGTTCGCTATCGAGCACCATCAGTCCGTCGTCGAGGCTGTCGATAATCGACTGCAGGAAGTCGCGCGACCGCCGTAGCTGTTCTCCCGTCTCTTCGAGCTGCTGCGTCTTTTCTTCCATAACTTTAATGGATTTGCGCAGGCGCTCCCGCATGAGTTCGTAGGTGCTCACGAGCAGTCCGGTCTCTCTCGGGGCGGGGCTTAATCGGCCGATGAGATTAAGGACGAAGTTTCGTGTGCCCCTCCCGATGGAGTGGACGATGCTGACCCCGATCAGTATGCCGAGGTTTCCCAGAAGTCTTACTTTATACCAGGCGCCCTCTCGCTTCCCCACCTTGTCCTCGGCCGCCCTTGATATTTAAATTATACCATGCCCGTCTCTGGTCATCACAATATGGCAACTACCGGTTCTGTTTCATAAGGTTTATTCTCGATACTTGTCCCCTTAATTCCCCTCTCAAACAGGTTTATCTACTCATATTTCGATATTATTCAACTTTTAAGAGGGGGAGAGAATTTGAGAAGACTCCTCTTGAAGACCCTTGAAGTTTTGGTCTATTGATCGCCATACAACAGGCTTTTTCTTTTTTATAGTCTGAGTTAGAACAAACCACTTTCTAGCTGTAGCACGTTGAACTATCGCGTCTTGAGAACGGTTCAGGTTTAAAGCTATTAACGAAAAAGGAGCCCCTCCCATATGAAGTTCCTGCGCCTGCTTTTCTTCACTTTCCGTCCATCGACGTTGTATCCTGGTCGGGCTTATTTGCCTCTGGCGCTTCAGGTCGTTGCCTCCGCTTTATCGCCATTGGTCCACGCTGGTAGATATCGGTAGATTGGTATGCCATGCCTGCGCGATGGGCTGGCTGGTCTCGCCGCCGACAACGATTATTTTGAAAGACGGCCCGAAACCGGATAACCCCAGCGTATCTTTCTTCTTTTCTCCGGGCTTCGGTGGCTTACGCCGCGGCATATCGATTTTATACCAAGTACCGATATAGTCTTTTCGCTGCCTGCTGACATGCTCATCAAGATATTTCTCGATATCTTCTTTACTCATACCTTTGCTGTGATAAAGTCTGGCTGCTTCCAAGGACATCAGCACCGTAGCTCCGCTGATTTCGGAGAAATTAGCGATCGCCCTGGCCAAGTGGTCGAGGTCCGAACTGAAACTCCAGTGACACCAGCCGCCGGGCACAAGACTAACGACACTTTCATTTTTCTTGAATCCCATCGATACATGATACGGCTTCCAGGGGCTTTCCTCTTCATGCTCCGGGAAGCAGAAACCGTATTTAGCAGGGTTACCTTGGGCGCTGAGGTCGTTAACGCCAGGTACTGAACCGCCGAGGCAAAGAATAGCTAGCCTGAGAAACCGTCCTACGGTAGCATTAGCACGGTTGCCCGGCCCCATGGCGTTCGAACCTTTATTCATGCCTATCTCATTTCGTATCGGCCCATTCACGACAGTCATCACGATAAATGTACTGTCAGAGCGAGCTACCTGGGCGAAGATGGAGCTGCTTCCCCAATTTTCGATTATGGAAACTAATAGCGGCATATACTCCGGTTTGCAGCCAGCCATAACTCCGACAATAGCTACCTTTTCTATGATTACGGTCAATTCCTCGGGGTACATCATTTTCGTTACCACTTCATCAGGGGCATGGCTTGTTCCCTTGAGCATTTCTTTAACCTTTTCTTCAGTAGGAGGAATGATGGGCAGGCCGTCAGACCAGCCACGCTCGATAAAATATTCCTGGACTTCCTCAAAAGTGCCGGTCATGGCAAACCGCGAAGGCTTTTTAGTGATGATATCATCTTTCCGCTTTTCTTCTTTAGTTAACGGTTCGGTAAGAGACTTTACCAGGCCAGCCACTATACTTGAATACTGTTTATCAGCTTCGGTAACGTTTTCTTCACCAACCAGTTTAATGAAGACGGTACGCAAGGCAGGTATTCCGCGCATCGCTGCCGACATTTTAATATCACGTTCATAGATCTCCCCCGCTAAATACACGCTAGGGATACCTTTTTTCTCCACTTCCCCTAACCAAGTCACCGCGGTCATGCCACTGCCGCCCCCCATGCACGTTCCATATATAAGGGCATCAGCGTTTTTGAATATCTCGTCCCATAATTCCTGGTCAGTCTCCCGTATCCAACCCGGCTTTTTCCGGTAAATGACTTTTGTTTTAGGTAGGGCTTTGGTCAGACGTTTGGATACTTCTTCTGTAAAGAACGGCCTGTCCTGGGCCACAACATAGACCGTTTTGCCGTCCAGACTTTTCAGGCGCGGGCTAATGGGTATTCTTTTAATAATTTCCCGTACTCCACACGGATTCAGGACTTTATATTTCATGACATCCCCCTCTTTTATTCTTTAATAGCCGCGGATATTATCACATTAAATACAGACACCAATACTAAATGGTCATGCCATTAGCGCCCAGCTTTAGTTAACGTAGCCCCACGTATCACTTTGGTCATAAATGGTTTTACGGGGTTTTTAAAATTATCGGCCATATCAGAGTTGATAAATGTCGAGCCAACGGGGGAGTTCCACAATACCGTATTACCTCCTGCATCGCCGGCTACCAGGATGGCTAACTGCTTTGGGTTCTCAAAAGCGGGTAAAACCATTCCCGGCCCAATATCCTGTGCCTTCATACCTGGAATAGACCCTGAAGATACGAAACGTTTTATCGTTTCTTTTTCTTCTTCCTTAAGCTGGTCCCACTTAATACAGGTCTTTTGATAGAGCCATTTTGCCAGAGACTGCTTGGTAAATCCGGTATCAGCCAGCTGCCGGGCGAGAGTGGGATTTAAAGCCAATTGGTAACGTAAGCCTTTGGTAAACATTAATCTATTGATAGTGCCGCCCGTACCCATTATCATCCTGGCTATAGTATCCAACGATTGTTCCATTGTTTGAGAACTCATGCCGCCGCCGGGACCGTTCCGGTTATATGCCATGGTCTCATTAATCGTCACCGTACTTTCCTCCGGTTTGTAGCCCAGCTCTGCGGCAAAGGACTCCCAAGGGCTTTCCTGCTCGTTTTCCGCGAAGGTGAAATTACAGAATCCTTCCGGGTCTCCGGTATATCCCGGGTCGGCGTTCATCAAACGCCAGCCGATGTTAATAAGACAAAGACCGATAGCACGACCGATGGTATTGTTGGCCCGGTTCCCCCGACCTAAAAAACCAATTCCGGAGTTCATGCCTATTTCCTTGGCAATGGGCCCATTCACCCAGATCAAGGGTGTGGGACTGCCTGTTGAGGTAGACAAGTGATAGAGATTAAAGCTCGGCTCCGCCACGCATTCAATAGCGGTAATTATGACTGGCAGATATTCCGGTTTAGCTCCTGCCATGACAGCATTGATAGCGATTTTTTCTATGGTTGCCAGGCCATTACGCGGAGACAAGACACCGATTTTTTCAGAGGGCGAACGGCTGGTCCCGGTGAGTATCCAGGCAACAGCCTCGCGGGTGGGTGGTATTAGCGGCAGGCCGTCTCCCAGGTAATTATCTACACAGTATTGCTGGAATTTCTCTGCCGCTTCAGTATAGCTATCGCTGGAAAATTTCATAGGTTTGTAGTCATAGGTGAAGGGCTTCGGATGTTTCTCTATCGCGCTCAAGGGAGTCGTCAAAGCTTTAATGGTAGCATCGAAAACAGAGGATGCAACCGGTTTCATCTTTTCTGGATATCCTTCGGCACTTAAATACTCGATACTTGGTATCGCAATAATGCGTAGCGTGGGCATGCCGCTGACTTCTGCCAGACGCTTACGCTGGCTTAGCAGGCTGCTAATACAGAACGATGCCCCGGGTTTGCCGAGTTTTTCCATTTTGATATCATAATCAACGACGCTTGAGCCCGAGGTCTTAACACCCTGCAGCCAGACATCGCATTTTGCTGCTACTTCAGCGGTGTTATCGGGACGTGCCGGATTTGCCGGAGAATCGAATCGTAAAAAGGTTGCGTTGGGGTATTTCTTCTTCAACAATGCCTCGAGTGCATTAAATAAATGGAGCGATTCTAATTTCTCACTCATTAGAGCAATTTTCTTGCCGTTCAGACTTGGAGGCCGAGGATTGTTCAATCCAGATATCGGGACAGATTGAAGAACGCCGCGTGGATTAAGGACTTCCAACGTGACTTTTTTCTGCGCCGCCTTATCTTTCATTTGAATATCTCCGTTTAGTTTTTCGTAACAGTTTCCGACATTGACCTGCCTTCATCCCGGGCTTATCGTAGAGTGATCATTTTAATATTATGCAGTAGAACACAAAAGGCATGTTCTAGGTGGAGTTTAGCATTTTTTAAGCGTAGCATCATTTCTGAGGGCAGATCATCTTTGGCTATCAAGATTAATATGGCCCGTCAAGGTATCAGGGGCAATTGTAGATAAGAATCATACCGGCCGCCGGTGTGGATAACATGGTATCCTTTATTTCGCGTTACCGGGGCGGGTAAATCCATGTTGAGGGGTCCTGTCCGAAAGCGGCGGAGAATATTGTACCCCGCCAAAACAAGTCGTAGTTGTTCGCCGGCTTTCCAGTGCATCCCAATGGGACGAATTTCGATATCCAACGGAACGATCTCACCGGGCTTAAGTAGTTCCTCTTTACGGTGAGGATGATAGGGAAGCCAAGAAGTCGATCGTTTGATATCCAGCTTACGATGGGAAGCCCGCAGTCTACCATCGGGTCCGACAAAGCCATAGCCTCCGGTTATGGGTCTCCCCTTAGTGTCTAGCTTATAAACAAGCACAAAAATATCGGCATCATTAGCACCTTCAGCCTCTACCCATAAATGCAGTTTAACATACCCTATAAAATCGGTGTCTTTCTTGATATCAATATCGAAAGTAACTTCACTTTGGCCATCGTCAGACTTATAGCGAATCGAGGATTCATTAACTATCGGTTTATGAATAAGCTTCCCACATGAGGCATCAAGATAGAACTTCTCATACTTGGTACCAGCCAAGGGCCACTCTTTCTCCGGACGGTTGACCTGATCAGTACCACCAGGGTCCAGAACCGAGAGGCGTACTCGCGGGGTTTGCTCCCATCCGTTATCTATCCCTTTCAGATAATAATCAAAAAAACGTCTCAGGTCTTCCGCGTGTTCGTAATAATCGGGCCACTCCCCAGTGTTATGGACACGGAGCCACTTCTCTTGAGAGGAGATACGGCGAAACGCATCGATAGTGTGATGGCCTCCCCAGCTAGCGACAATATAAGCCGGCACATTGATAGCCTCCAGCCTAGCGGCCTTATCTTCCCAGTATGCGTTCATCAACGGGTACTTTACCGCCATGGCAGACATATCCTCAACACGGCTCTGGCCTATCTGAGTGCCGGTATTAAAGTTACAGAAGCCCGTATCGGTAATCCCACCACGGAGGACATCGTAGCGGTATATGTCAATATGGCCTTCCCAAGGAGCGATTGCTGTTAAGTGCAGCGGGTTTTGGGCAGCTGCGAACCACTGGATAATACCCAGCCAGGAGTTGCCCGACATCGCTATTTTGCCGTTACACCATGCCTGAGTTACCGCCCATTCAATAAAATCGTTACAGTCATCAGCCCCAGGTGTACCCCAGTATTCAATGTCCCCCTGGGAGTAGAAAGAACCCCGGGAATCCACGTTGATTACAGCGTAGCCATGATTACACCAGTAAGCCGGGTCCTGGCCCTCAAATTTTTGCAGACCGGAAATCGCACTGGGATTTACGCCCGGGGGTGCCTTCTGTGGTAGCGTTTTACCATAGGGACTCCAGCTTAATATAACCGGTAGTTTCTTACCGCCCACCGGGCGAAAGATATCAGCGTACAGGGTAATACCATCCCGCATTTTCACCCCTGTATCACGTTCCCAGATAATATCGCACGGCAGCGATACGCCGTGCTCGATAAATGTCATGCCTTTTTTGAGAGTGGTTGAGCCTGGTTTAAATTCCAGCTTGGAAGGCGTCTGCAATTCGATGCCAAACGTTCGCGTGTCGAGTGGTTGAGCTTTGCGGTAAATGACTCCGATGCGCTCATTACCGAATTGGCGTATCACAGTTGATTTTTCACGGCTCATCTTTCTTCTCCCCGCGTGCATAAACAGAGACGTAAAATGGTTGAATTCCAAATTTAGCATCTTCTCTCTTAGAACGGCAAAGCTTGTGGAAGATGTTAAATATGACTTGCTAACTCAACCGTATGTTCCTTATGGCTTGATTTTGTATTTATTTATGGGTACCGGCTCGGTAGTAATTACCACCTTGCCTGCTTCTTGTTTGATGACTATCCATTTCAGCCAGTTCTTGTCATCACGTTTCGGGTAATCTTCCCGGACATGAGTCCCGCGGCTCTCGGTCCTATTCAAAGCCGCTGTGAAGGATAGCTCCGGACCCAGTGTCATGCTTACTGCCTCGTGGCATTTACACAGATTGTGATAGTCCTTGGCATAAAGGTCCGGCAATCTCTGCCTCACTTCTTCAAGCCGGGACAGCAATGTCTCAAGATTAGCCTTGTTACGGTGCAGGTGATATTTGGGTATGGTAATGGCATTTCTTAACGCAGACATAGCCTCATCGGCGGAAATACCCTTATCACGCCGGATCGGGGCAAATATACTCTCTTTGAGTTTTTTTACCTCTGCGTAATTTACTTCGGGTTTTGGTGCTTGCGCAGCATAACGGGCGGCAGGTGGAGCTCCTTTGAGCGATGCGAACATAGCGTTTCCCAGGCCAGAGCCGCACATACCACCCGGCGGTGCCATTATCGCTCCTGGCCAGCCTGACCCGGCAATACTGGTATCGCCGATAGCCCAGAGGCCATCAAGGGTAGTCTTCATATCATGGTCGACTTTCACCGCAGAACAGTGACCAGCCCCGGCGCTTATTGCTCCCTCGGCTCTTGGCACCGGGTTTTTACCATATTTCTTGACTTTTTCTACATGGCGGTTTTCAATCGAGGTGAATTTCTTCCGGGGCCAGTAGTCTTTTGTCCCCAATATCTGCTTCTGCGTCTTTCGCATTGACTCATCAACATCAATGTAGACTGGCCCCCGTCCTTCGTTTAGTTCCTTTTCTATGTCCAGGAGAAAGTCTGGCCCTATCTTTGTCTTGTTGTATCGCTTGGACAATCTCTCTCCAGCGGCGTTAGTCAGGCTGTCATAGCTCATGGGTGCGTGAATGAAAGAGATGGTATAGTAGGTACCGCTACTCGTGTAGCCCTCGCGAAGTCGAAAGCCAACCATACTGCCGAACTCAGCATTCCTCATCGCCGCACCGGCACGATAGGCGGCAGCGACACCATCGCCACAACTGGCGGCAAATAAATCTGTGCGGTCACCGCAGAGGCCGTTGGCTAACACGGTTGATTTAGCCTTAAAGATATAGAATCGGCCATCAATTATGTTGAAACCAACCGCTCCGACGACACGTTCTCCCTGCTGCAATAAGTCGACCACCTGGACTTTGTTCAGTATCTTCACTCCTCTTTTGCGGGCTGTGTTGCGTAGCGGTAGGAGCATATCACTATCAACACAGACATATGACCAGTATTCAGGCAAAAAAAACGGTGGTTGGAAAACCTTGGTTATCTCGATGTTTCCCTTGGCATCTCTGGGCATGTCCACTCCCCATTCCGCAAGCTTCTCAATTCGCCCATACGCTCCGCTGGCATATTCGTATAGAAGTTCCTGGTCGTTCACATATTGACCGAGGTTACTCACATGGAATTTCATCAGTTTATCTACGTCATCTTCAGGTGATAATACCCAGATAACCATACCTCCCCTCGGCGCTGCCCCTGCCCAGCCCACAGTCTGTTTCTCGACTATGAGGATACCCAAGTCAGGTGACTCTTCTTTTGCTTTGAGTGCTGCGGTCAATCCAGCGATACCACCGCCGACGATAAGCATATCCGTGGAGATTACTTCTCCCAAATCCTCAAGGTTAGCCATTACTCCCTCCTTAATAATTCCCTTATGTATCAACAACCAGTGAACTGGCGGTTATTACCAGGGTGGTATCACTTCTATGCATTGTACAGGGCAAGCGTCTTCACAAAACAAACACCATTTACAATCCTCAGGATAAGCGGCGACCGGCTTTTTTTGTTCATTATCCCAGCGTATCACGTCCATAAAACAAGCCTCTACGCACATCTTGCACCCGTTGCACGCATCCTTATCAATCTCTACCTTGGCAATCTTCTTCGTACTTTTCACAGATCACCTCCGTTCTTACAATTCGGTCGTTTTCAGACCAATGAAACCATCGTTGTACATGATTTAAATGTTAAGAATAGGTGCATCTTTTTCTATTACACAATATTCCGGAACTTTTTGTGCTTGACAAATTTTGAAATTCAGAATATGATTGTGTATATTATATATGACAATAAATATATAGTCAAATATTAAGTGCAATATAAAGAATTTATTTTTTTAACATAATAAATACAAAAGAAATTATAGTAAAAATATCGATCTAACAAGTTACACAATTTCACTATGTAATTTCGCATTCTTAAGTAATAGGCAAAATTAACCGTATAGGAGGTGGGATAAGAATAGAGAATATATAATTGATTTCTGATAAGTATATAAAGGAGGTATTGTGAAAAAGAAGTTACTATTTGGTTCACTATCTATATTGATAGTGTTGGCAATTTTCTTAGGCGCTTGCTCCAAGACTACCACACCGGAGCCAACCACTACCACACCGGAGCCAACCACTACCACACCAGAGCCAACCACTACCACACCAGAGCCAACCCCAGCGCCACTCAAAACATTAAAAATTGGGTCACTTCTTTCGCTAAATAACCCGCAATTTATTCAGGGCAAAAAGTGGTCCGATCTTTATGCCAAACTGGTCAATGATGCGGGTGGGTGGAAGATCGGCGATGATACTTACAAGATAGAATTTATTATTTATGATACTCAATCAGGTCCGGCGGCGGCCAAAGACGCGCTAACCAAACTGGTGCTACAAGATGGCGTGAAGTTCGTCCTGGGTGGGACCGGTTCTCCGGCTGTTGATATGACCGTCACCGAACCGAATCATGTAATTGTTATCGATAATGATCTGACTAATGATGCTACCATGCCCAATGTCCAATATTATTACACTACCGGAAACTTTTTCGCTAGTGCCCTAGTCTACAAAATATGTAAAGATATGAGTGACAAGGGTGTAAAGAGTTACGTATCAGTTAAGCCGGACAGTCAAATGGGACGGTTTTTCGATCCCCAGATTAACGCCGCGTGGAACATTGCTAGCAAAGGTAGTGTAAAGAAGCTTGAAACAATTTTCGTTGACCCCTCAACGGTAGACTTTGGTCCGGTGGCGACCAAGGTTTTGAGTTACAATCCTGACTGTGTTGACATGATATATCTTGGAATGATTCCTAACTCTGTCCCGAATATGTATCGTGCTTTAGCCGATGCTGGTTACAAGGGTACTGTACTACCGGGTATAGCATCAGTAAATGATGTGGCCAACCTGGCGACCATGGTAGGAAAAGAATTTATTGAAGGTGGCGAAGTGTTCTCTCAGGACCCCACCGGTTACCAGAAAGACCCCAGGATGCTATCTCTCCTTGACGCTTATGTTAAAGAATATGGCGAGCTAGATATGGACAACACGGCGGCATTAGGTGGAATGTTGTTACTAGAAGATGCCATCAATGCCACTCAGAGTGTAGACGTTGAAGTTATCAAGGCATACCTCGACCACATGGATCACGCAGTGAGGACCACTACGGGTTTTGTCCAGCTATTTGCCAGGCCGGATCTGAATAACTTTCGGACAACATCCGGGGGTAATAGTCATCCTGTTGCAAGGATAACCGATGGTGTCTTGAAAAACTTCTCACAAGTTACTATGAAGGACCAATATTTGTTCTCGATCATAGCTAATAATCTGGTTGATATCTATAAGGCATATTGGACTGAATACGGTTATCCTAAATTTCCTGCTGAAGAAGAAGCTGCGAGCTCACTTCATTTCTCTGACCTTGGCATAACTGGACAAGATTGACTATTTGAGTAGCCTAGACGGTACTGAGTCAAATGCCGTATTGCCTTGAATATTCAGGGCAATACGGCATTGATGTGATTTATGTCTTGGGAGGTTTTTTGTGAGTGCAAGTTTGTTTTTTCAGATCTTGGTGAACGGTATTATGAGTGGTGGCCTGTACGCATTGGTTGCCTCCGGATTAACTTTAACTCTAGGTGTGGTCAAGGTATTCAATTTTGCCCAGGGTGATTTTCTAATGCTCGGAGCTTTTTTTACCTTCACAATCGTGGTTACGCTGGGTATGCCTTACACCGTCGCCATCCTCGCGGCGCTGTTAAGCATGGCGGCACTGGGGGCACTAATCTATATCGGCATAATTCAACCGGCGTTAAAGTATGGTTTCTTTAATTCAATGTTAATTACTGTTTTACTCGTTACTATAATTGAGCAAACCTCGGTGCTGACCTTCGCCGAACAGAACCGAGTTGTACCAGCAGTAATCCCGGGTGTTCTTAATCTGGGAGGAGTTGTTTTAAGTCGGGGGAAGTTATTGGTTATCGGCTGCTCTGTTGCTGTGCTGGTGGCATTACATTATTTCATGAAACTTAAAGTGGGTAAAGCCATGCTGGCTTCAGCTGAAAATAGTGAAGTGGCTACATTGCAGGGAATTAATGCCAAACAAATATTCTGGCTGACGATGGCAGTTGGCTGTGGTTTGAGCGGTATTGCTGGAGCTATCGTGGCACCGGTATATGGGGCATATAGCATGATGGGGACAATGGTTTTCTCCCGAGCACTCCTTGTCCTGATGGTGGGTGGTATAGGGAGTATGTCTGGAGCATTGATTGGGGCCTTTTTAATTGGCATTGTGGAGAGTTTTGCTTTCCAGTTTGTAAGTGACTTAAACCTTCTCGTAATCCTCGTGTTAGTAGGCATATTGATGTTCTTCCGACCAGGTGGTTTACTGGGTAAACCGATGCCCATACCCGGTGAATAGTTGGCAATAAAGTTCAGGAGAAGTTAATGTCGAGGTTAAATATTATAGGGTTAACCTTTTTAGGCTTAATATTATTAACGCTTCCGCTATATATTAACCCTTACATGAACCAAGTAGCTATAACGACAATTACGTATTCTATGCTGGGATTGGCTTTTGCACTCGGTATGCGGGTCGGGCTACCACGATTGGACATTGCAGCTTGGTGGGGTATCGGCGGCTATACTACAGCTTTACTGATGAAAGCCGGCGTATCTTTCTGGTTAACCCTATTAGCCGGGGGGCTTGTCGCGGTGATACTAGGCGGTTTACTCTTCTCATTAGCTTTGCCCCGGGGTATGATAGCCTTCTTTACGTTTTGTTTGGTTCTATCAATGGCAATTTACCAGATGTTCGGCTCAGTACCGCTTTTCGGCGGCTGGGGAGGTATCACTGGTGTACCAGCACCAACCATTTTCTCCTTGGTAATCGATTCGCAACGTGAAGTATATTATGTAGGTCTATTCTTACTGGTAATAATCGTGACAATTTATTACTTACTCTACCATTCGAGGATTGGTAGAGCTTGGAATTCAATTAGTTCTAGCCTACGGCTAGCTCGTTCGGTGGGCGTTGATGTGGTGAGATACCGCCTGGCTAATGTACTGATCGGGAATTTCTTTATTGCCGTAGCAGGAAGTTTTTTTGTCAGCTATTATCGCGCGGCAATACCAAGTATTTTTAGTTTCCAAGCCGGAGTTAATACAATCGTCTTCCTCTTTATCGGCGGCTTTGGTCATAGTCTGATTGGCCCCATTATTGGGGCCATCATCGCCACCTTCATCCCAGAATATCTTCGTTTCGCCCAAACCCTACAATCAATATCCAGCGCTGTTGTTGTGATACTCATACTGATGTTCTTGCCCATGGGCATTATGGGTGTAGTAGACCAGAAATTATTGCCCTGGCTTTATAAGAAGAAATGGTACGCTCGTTTGAACAACTGGAGTTTGAGAAGAACAGAAAGCCCACCTGGCTTAGCTGAGCACTGAGAGAATAAACATGAGGATGAAAAGATCGTGGCTTTATTAGAGTTGAAAAATCTTTGCGTGAATTTCGGCAAATTACAGGCGGTTACCAACCTGGATATGACGGTCAACGAGGGAGAAATAATTGGTCTGATTGGCCCTAACGGTGCTGGAAAAACGACCGTGTTTAACGTGATTACTGGTAATTACCGAGCGACAAGCGGTAGCGTATTTTTCAAAGGAGAAGATATTACACGATTGCCAGCCCACAAAATAGCTCAGCGGGGAATCACGCGCTCTTTCCAGCAGACATATCTTTTCCAATATTCAACCGTATTGGACAATGTGCTCATGGGTTTTCATATCAACTGTCGTGCGGGGGCTTTGCGGGAGTTCTTGCACACGCCTCTAGCGCGGCAGAAAGGAAGCAAAGCCAAGCGAGAGGCCATGGAGATAATTGAGTTTATGGGATTAAGCAACCAGAGGTATGAGTTAGCCGGGAGTTTACCTCACGGGCACCAGCGTTGTCTGGGCGTAAGCATAGCCCTGGCTTGTCACCCCACTCTAATATTACTGGATGAGCCGGTCACCGGTATGAATCCCACGGAAACGCTTGACATGGTAGAACGGATTCGCAACATACGGGAGAGAGGCATTATGGTGATACTGGTAGAGCACTCGATGAAAGTAGTCATGGGAATATCTGACCGAATCATCATATTAAACTTCGGCCATAAGATAGCCGAGGGAGTACCTGAGGAGATAAAGAAGAACCCGGAAGTGATTGAGGCATATCTCGGGAAGGAGAGAAAGTAGAGTGCTGTTGGAGATAAAGGACTTATGGGTGCATTACGGCAGAGCCGAAGCACTTAGGGGGATATCAATAGAGATTGAAGAAGGCAGTATCGTTACCCTTTTAGGTGCCAATGGTGCCGGTAAAACAACCACATTACGGACGATATCCGGTCTTAAACGGCCGACTTCCGGTGAAATATGGTATCATGGTGAAAGGATCGATCACGTACCCGCTAATGAGATTGTCAGTCGTGGTGTTGCCCATGTCCCTGAAGGTCGCCAGCTCTTTTATGATATGACGGTGCAGGACAATCTTGAGATGGGGGCGTATCTGCTGAAAACGAAGCGCGAGTTTTTAAAGAATCTAGATACGCTATGCGAACACTTTCCGGCTGTGAGGAACCGGATAAAACACAAGGCTTCTGACCTGAGCGGTGGTGAGCAACAGATGGTTGCTGTGTGCCGTGCTCTGATGTCCAATCCCAAACTATTACTAATGGATGAACCAAGTCTGGGATTATCGCCAATAATGGTGCAGGAAGTGGCTAAAATCATCACCCAGATCAACCAGACCGGTGTATCCATCATACTGGTGGAACAGAACGCTCGTATGGCGCTTGAACTGGCAAAGACGGCATACGTCATGGAAGTCGGGAGTATCACCATGAAAGGTGATGCTAAAATCATCGCTCAAGATAAAAACGTTATCCAAGCTTACCTGGGCGGTTAACAGGTCAGAATAAGAAATGATAAACAATGGAACGAATGGAGTTAATATGGCGACACAAAAATTTCCTCATTTATTTTCACCGATCAAAATTGCGAATCATATTTACAAGAACAGAATACTCTGTGCGCCACAACTTTTTGGTTTCTATGCTCTAGAAAAGGATTCGGCGGAACGAGTCTACAAAATTGTGGAGGACCGAGCAAAGGGCGGTGTTGCTGAGGTAATTGTGGGTGAAACTCCTATTAACTATGAAGATGCCTGCGATGCCATGGTTCCCTCGGTTAATACGGATTATGCGAGACCTAAAGGTCCTGCATTCGAGGCATATAAGAAGTATGCCGATATTATCAAAAAATACGATACCATTGCACTTATCGAAATTTTCCATTCGGGTATCAATAGAGTTCCAAAAAATGGAGTTAATCCCTGGGGTCCGGTGGCGACAGTCCGGCCAGACGGCACTCGTATCGAGCCGTTTAATACGGAAAAAATGAAGAAGGTCCGTGATGATTTCGTCACTTGTGCCGAGTTTATGAAAGCTGCTGGTTACGACGGTATCCTGATACATGGCGCACATGGTTATCTGTTCACTCAATTCCTTTCTCCATTGATTAATCGCAGGACAGATGAATACGGCGGAAGTATTGAAAACCGGGGCCGTTTCCCACGCGAAATTATTGCCGATATCCGGAAGAACCTTGGCAAAGATTTCATCATCGAACTGCGCATAAATGGAGCCGACATAATTGAAGGCGGCACAATGAATGAAGACGTAGCCGCTTTCTGCAGTACACTCGAAGGACTTGTGGACATTATTCACGTTTCCGTAGGTATGCACACGGATTCTTACAACACTCACACTTTTTCTTCACACTATGACCTACATGGTCTTAATGTCGAGCGAGCTGCAAATATTAAAAAGAAGACGAAAATTCCGGTCACCGTTGTCGGTGGAATTAATAGTCCGGAGTTTGCCGAACGCATCATCGCCGAGGGCAAGGTGGACTTCGTTTCTTTAGGCCGGCAATTGATTGCCGACCCTGATTTTACCAATAAAGCAAGGGAGGGGAGGGAAAGCGAAATCAGAAGATGCCTGCGGTGCTACCACTGTTATGGTGATCGGCCTGGACCCGGGCAGAAAGAAAGAACGGCTGCCCCCCCAATGTTTAGTATTTCTTCGCTAAGTGCGTTGCTGGACGGTGTCAATTACTGCACCGTTAACCCAAGGGCAAATAACGAAGTAATAATCGATAAAATGCCAAAGCCGAAAGGTTCGAGAAAGGTGCTTGTGGTGGGTGGTGGTCCTGGAGGTATGCAGGCAACGATTACCGCTGCGGACCGGGGGCACAGGGTTACTCTGGCGGAAAAGGATAGTTCTTTAGGGGGGATACTCCATTTTACTGATATGGATGCACATAAAGTAGACCTTAAGAATTTCAAAGATTTGCTGGTGCGAGAAGTCGGACGAAGAAAAATCGTGGTGTTGCTCAATACAGAAGTAACTCCCGAGTTTATCACGAAATTCAAACCGGATGCACTCATTTTGGCTATCGGCGCATCGCCATACACACCGGATATTCCCGGGTTAGAAACAGCTATGCCGGTCTTAGATATTTATAAGAAGGATGCCAAAATCGGTAAAAATGTTGTTATGGTTGGTGGTGGTCTCGCCGGCTGTGAATCAGCTCTGCACTTAGCCGACACAGAACACAATATAACTATAGTTGAAATGCTCAGCACATTAGCTTCTGAAATTGCCGGTATGCCTTATGACGCGTTAATCGATCAGATAAAGAGGCGAAAGAATATTACCGTGAAAACCAGCGTGAGGTGTATCGAAATTGCCCCTCATAGCGTGAAAGTGGAAGGCTCTTCAGGGAACATTGAAGTCATCGAAGGCGATACCATAGTTTATTCACTGGGTATGAATGCAAAGAGGGTTGAAGTAGAAATACTGCGTGCTGCTGCGAGTAAGGCTACCGTATCTGAAGTTGGGGATTGCGTCCGTGGAGCAAAAGTCTTTGAAGCCACCAATGAAGGCTTCATGGCGGCGATGAAAATAACATGACCCGAATCTAAGAACAATCGGGAAGTCAACAGAAAAAATATGGCATTCTTATTGATCCAGCCCTGTAACAAATAGTTGATTTTTAGTGTAAGGAGTAAAAGTGAAACAGCTGAAAGCAGATGTCGTAGTCATCTCGGCGGGCACCGCCGGGTTAGCGGCAGCTGTAACAGCCGCCGAAGGAGGCGCCAGTGTTATAGCCTTTGAAAAATCAGGCCACACCGGCGGTACAGCCCTAAGAGCCAACCAGTTGTTCTGCGTGGAAAGCAAACTGCAGCGTATCAAACAATATACGCTTACCCGGGAGGAAGCTTTTAAAATCTATATGGATTTTATGCAATGGTGTGTTGACGCCCGCTTAATAAAAACCCTGATAGATAAATCACTCGACACATACAAGTGGCTGGAGGGAATGGGGGTGGAATTTGTAGATTTGACATCTCATGGCCCGGGGATGAATTATACCGCACATATTATCAAGCCAAATCCACCCCACCCCGGTCTCGGCGGTGCGGCTACCCTGATGAATGCCCTGGCCGAGAAAGCTAAAGAGCTTGGGGTCCAGATACTACTGAAGACACCGGTAAAAAAAATAATCAAAGATGACTACGGGATCGCCGGCGTCATTGCCGAGGACAAAGACGGGGTAATCATCCAGGCAAACGCCAGGGCAGTCATCTTGGCGACCGGAGGTTTCGGCGGACATCACCGGGCACCCTTCGGGATTCCCGGTTTAGAGGGTGATGGAATTCATATGGCGCTAGAGATAGGAGCGGATGCTACGGAAGGAACTTTACCTCCACCGTACGGGGGCAGCTTCAGAGCTTCGGCAGCCGATTTGAGTAATACATTTTTAGCGTCATTTCACTATCCTCATCTTATGGTGAATTTATTAGGCGAGCGGTTTATGAATGAGGAAGCGGCTATAACCACCCCCTTCAGTAGCAATGCCATCGCCCGGCAAAAGAACCACTGCGCTTTCCGTATCTACGATGAAGATACCAAAAGATACTTTATCAGCAACGGGCTGGAATTTCCGATGGGTTTTGGTATTGCTCAGGCCGGGGAGCCTTCAACAAAAGTTAGGGATTTTGACGCGCATATCAACAAAGCCATCGGGAAAGGCTCCGACAGCATGTTCGTGGCAGATTCGCTGACAGAACTAGCCGACAAGACCGGAATTAATCCAGATGGCCTCAAGAAAACCTTAGCGGAATACAACCGTGCCTGCGATACAGGCCGTGATGAACTCTTTAATAAAAAGGCCAGATATCTAAGACCCGTTAAACAGCCGAAATTTTATGCCTCCAAGAGTTTTGCCGTCACCGGCACCCCGGAGGGAATTAAAATCAACTACAAAACAGAGGTCCTAACCAAGGATTTCAAGGTAATCCCCGGCCTTTACGCCAGTGGTATGGATGTCGCCTGCAACTTATATAAGGATATCTATCCCAATATATTACCGGGTAATGCTATGGGTTTTTCCCTGGGTACCGGGCGTATCGCCGCGGAAAATGCACTGGAATATATAAAATTTATTAAGGGAAAGGACACGAAACGGGGTGGGAAAACCGGGCGGCGATGACCCCGGATAAAAAAGAGCGGCGATTCCGTATTTCTCGCAAATGTCTTGAATTTGAGTTTTACGAAACACCAACCTCGTAATAAACAAGTTAATAATTAGCATCATGCTGATGATATTAAGTTTATTATCGAAGGTGACGGCTTGAGAGAGGACCTGGATCCTAAATCGAGAGGCACACTCTTGACATCGCGAATATTCATGAACCCTGGTCAAAAATATTGTGATATCGCTTTAGGGAGAAACAAATATGAGTCAAGTTACAACTGGTTATGATGAGAAACGGGTCAAAGTACTTAATCCTAGGGGAACTCCTCCTCTCATAAAATTAGTACCCATGGCACCTCGTCCGAATACCTTGGATGGTAAAACAATATACATTGTCGATGTCAACTTTCAATTAACAGAACCGTTCTATACAGCGGTCAAAAAACTACTTACCGAGAGGTATCCCCAGGTCAACTGGGTGGTGAAAAATAAAGTGGGGTCTTTCTTTGATGATGACCCTGATCTGTGGGCTGAAATAAAAAGAAAAGGCCATGGTGCGATAGTAGGGCCGGGCCACATGGATACCCTGGGGCCAGCGGTGGTCGGCTGGTGCGTTGAACTAGAAAAGCTGGGCGTGCCCACCGTACCTCTCATCTGTGCTATCTTCCCCGGGCTTGAGAGGAGGGTCGCCTATTTGAAAGGCATGCCCCATGTGCGTATAACCTTTATCCCCTATGAGATAATCGGCGCAACAGAATCGGCATGTCGGAAAATTCTTGAGGGCAATGACCCGGTAAGTGGCAAATTGGTTATTAAAGAAATGATCGACATACTAACCAGACAGCCAACTGCTCAGGAAAGCAAGACTGGAACGATTAAGAGGGTAGAACCGAGGCTTTTAAAAAAGGATACCCGTGAAAACCTGCAACGTCTTATCATCGAAAAAGGGTGGACCGATTATTTACCGGTAGTACTTCCCACGGAAGAAAAAGTAGCTGAAATGCTCATGGGGACCAGCCATAGGCCGGATGAGATAGTGGGCAGGATGCCAGTATCCGGTCCCTATGAGTCGCTGGAATATACCGTGGAGCAGGTAGCGGTGAATGCAGTGATGGCGGGAGTTAGACCAGAACATTTCCCTGTGGTTCTCGCGATAGCCTCCACCGGGCAAACTTCACTATGGTCTTCGGTTACTTCTCAGACTAGAATGGTAGTGATCAATGGACCAATACGGGAAGAGATTAATATGAATTCCGGAATAGGGGCGCTGGGGCCTTTCAACGAAGCTAATGCCGTCATCGGCCGGTCCTGGACATTTATATCTAAAAATCTGGGTGGCATTGGAGGCATACCGAAAGTAAATTATCTGGGTGCTTTCGGGAATGGCTTAAATTATAATAATCTCTGTTTTGCCGAGAATGAGGAAGGATTGCCGAAGGGATGGAAACCCCTGCATGTACAAAAAGGATACCTACCGGATGAAAACACTGTTTCTTTATTTGCCGGCTTTGAGATGTATTCAGGTGTTGGCCCCAGTGAAGCATCCATTCACGAAAACATCAAGAACCGTTTGGCGCAGTATTTTAAGCCCAGTACAGTCTTTTATCGGGGCGTTGGTTTCGGGCTACGTGCTGTTATTTTGGTAACCCCGCAGGCAGCCAACGCTCTGGTAAATGAAGGCTTCAAAACCAAAGAGGAACTCAGTCAATGGCTCGGGGAAAATACCTTTACGCTAAAGGGTAAATCCAAATCAACAAAACCGCCGGTCAAACCTGATATTCATTTTGATATAATCGTGGTTGGAGGAACAACAGCAGGCTTCGAACTTGGGAATCTTCATTATACTACAACTGCCTCAGTAGATAAGTGGAGATAATTATCACGTGCCATTTGGATCTAGTTTTCGTGTGATTTCCGTTTTAGCCGATAAGAGGTATAATATAAGAGAGAGAGCTCAATCATGTATACCTTATTCCGAAAGAGAGTCAATGGTGAGCAGAGATACGGGTCCGAATTATATGGGTAATGAAAAAGGACTTATATTTCACATCATACACGGCTCTTTTGTTGACGGCTACGGTATAAGAACCACAATATTCTTGAAAGGATGTCCGCTGCGGTGCCTTTGGTGCTGTAATCCCGAGGGGCAATCGGGATATCATGAACTCAAATACACGGCCTCGAATTGTAACGGCTGTGGAAAGTGTGTTGATGTCTGCCCGGCGGGCGCTATCCGGCTCGACCCCCTGCTAGAAAAAGCCCAGATTGACCGAAAATTATGTGACAATTGCGGCAAGTGTATTGATGTCTGCTACGCGGGCGCGTTGGAATATTTCGGCATTTACTACACCGTGGATGAGCTTTTTGAGATTATTAAGAAGGACGAACAATATTACCGTTCATCCGGCGGTGGCGCCACAATCGGCGGAGGTGAACCAGTTTTCCAGGCCCATTTTACATACGCTCTAATGAAAAAATGCCAGGAAAATTATATCCATGTCGCGATCGATACATGCGGCTACGCCACTACGGCAGAGCAGTTAAAAATTCTCGCCGAAGCAGACCTGCTGCTCTATGATTTGAAGGAATTGGACTTAAATTCACATATGAAGAACACAGGTGTTTCCAATAAAATCATACTTTCCAATCTTAAAAAGCTGAATGACATGGGTAAATCCATCATTATAAGGGTACCGGTCATACCGGGGTTAACCGTGACCGAAAAAAACATGGAGACAATTGCCGTATTTTTATCACGATTAAAATCTATTGAAAGGATCGACCTTTTACCTTATCATACCTACGGAACAATAAAGTACGAACAACTAGGGAGAGAATATAAGTTGAACACTCTGCTTAACGCTCAAGAACTGGCGGACGATACAAAACGAGTGTTCGAGAGATATGGGCTCAACGTACAAATGGGCGGATAATGTAGCGTATCCGAATATCGTTATAAAATATTTTATAAAAAAATATAAAAGGAGCACAAATGAAAACCGGGAAATTTGACAAGTACTTCATCACCAAAACGCCACCTAACCCGCTACATCCACAGACACGGAACAGGGTCAGTGATTTTCCCTGGATAAACCTTCCCATCAGCGTAAGCGGTGAGTTAGGCGGGACGCTGCCAGGAGCTTTCTGGATCGAGCCAAACATAGTAGTGCGGACAAACGAAGGCGGCCCGGAAACCGGGACCAAACCTCACGCCCACGATTTTGACGAGTACCTGTTGTTTATGAGTCTGGACCCAGACGACACAAAGAACCTTGGAGGCGAGGTGGAGTTCTGGATAGAGGATGAAAAACATATCATCACGAAGACCACGCTTGTTTTCTTACCGCGCGGCTTATACCATTGCCCCCTCTATATGCGCAAGGTGGACAGGCCGTTCGGGTTTATCGCCATAGCTAATACACCCATGTACTACCACAGGGGGTTCAGCGAGGATCCGAAATATAAAGACTATATAGCGCTTGATGAAATAACCACGCTTAATTACGGCGGTAAAAAAACTCAGATTACCAAGACATTCACCGAATATCTCCGCTGGATAAACGAGAAAAACCGGAATATTATTCCTTAAGAGACGGTATATTGTTCCGGCGTTTAAAATCGGCGGTGAATACTGACTGATAAAATATCATATTCCCGAAAACATTCCCCAATAGGAAGGACAGGAGAGTGGTTAAAATGGAATACACAGTATTGAGCCCACGAGGAAATATCGACCCGATAAAGGCCATCGCACTGCAGCCCAGGGTTAAAGATCTGAATAAAGCTACCATCGGTCTGTATACTACGTTCAAAGAACACTGGGTACTGGTTCTTGATGAAATAGCCAGACAGCTTCAAGAAAGATACCCGGGTGCAAAATTTACCCGTTTTCAGTACAAGGAAGACCTGAATGCTTATACCCAGGTAGCAGAGCTCTCCAAAGATAAAAAGGTAAGACCTGCCTTTGAAAAATGGCTCAAACAGTGCGATACGGTGATTGTAGGTAATGCAGACGCCGGTTCCTGTACACTCTATTTAACTTACAACACTACCTTCGTGGAGCATATGGGCAAGCCTGTGATCATGACGGTAGCCAATGAGTTTGTGAATCTCGCCCAGCGGGCAGCTGAACTACGCGGTGTCCCGGCCCTGCGATACGTGAGGTTGAATCTTATAGACATTTACATGGAGCCGGACCTCACTAAATTCATCGAAACGATTATCCCTCAGCGTGTCAGCGAAGTAATCGATGATATTATCGATGCACTCACCAGACCGCTTACCGCCAAGGAAAAAACTGTCCCTCCACCCACTGAAAACACACCCAGGATAGCTACTAAAGGCACCATCGAGGAAATAAACAGGTATTTTTACCAGAAAAACTGGGCTTACGGTATGCCGATACTGCCTCCCACGGAAGAAGCCGTCAAGGAAATGCTGAAAGGTACAGATTTACCACCTGACCATGTGGTGGCAAAAATGCCGCCGATGATGGGTAAAGCTACAGTTGAAAAAATTGCCGTTAACGCTGTTATGGCGGGCTGCCTGCCCACCTATATGCCCGTATTGATCGCCGGTGTAGAAGCCATGACAGACCCGCATATGTGGCTTGAAGCATATACCTGCAGTGTAGCATCGTGGGCGCCGCTGATGATTATTAACGGACGCGTAAGGAAAGACCTCAATATCAATGATAATACTGGACCTCTCAGTCCTTATTGTAAAGCTAATGCCGCCATTGCTCATGCGATGGGACTTATTATCATGAATATTGCCGGAATCAAAAGCGGGCGCGAAGATATGGCCATCTTCGGGCACGAGGGACGTTTTGGTATATGTTTCGCGGAAAATGAAGAGGCGTCACCATGGGAACCGCTACATGTACATTACGGGTTTGACAAGAAAGACAGTGCTATAACCGTCTGCTGGCCTAATACCCGTTCACTTGATATAGTTCCTGAAGATATTAGCGCCATTATGAAAAATATCTGCGACCAGATCCCTGCATTCGGATTCGATGCCGGTTGCACCATGATTGTGACTCCTGAACTTGCTCAATTATTCCATAAGCATGGCTTTTCCAGAAAAGATGTTTTGTCATACATCGTTGAATACGCCCGCAGGCCGGCAACAAGTGTCAATATACGCTGGCTGATAGGCAACCAGCACAGGCCAAAAAACATACCTTTGCCCTTAGATTCTACAAGATCGGTACGTAAATTCTGGTCCGACTTGCATTTGCCGATTGTTGTTGCCGGTAAGAATAACCTGGCAATGGCATTCTACGGCGGTGGTGGTGACCACGGCGGCCCGATTACAAAGAAGATATATTTACCGAAAAATTGGGATATGCTGGTTGCCCAATATAAAGACTATTAGAAAGGAAAAACAGGAGTTTGCTGGAATATTGAAATACCAAGAAACAAAAACTGCTGATAGATTCAGTTAAATCCAGACGGATAAACAAGAATCTTGTCGTTAAAATTGGTTTTACCTGGATCCGGCTTTGTATTTAATTAAAGGTACCCCAAGTCCTTTGGAGGGTCAAAAATGGTAAACATTGGAGTTAAAGAAAGCAGGGTAGCCAGATTAAGAGTTAAAATGCTGCACATGCCCGATATCTGCATTCAAAGAGCCTACTGGTGGACAAAATCTTACCAGGAAACCGAGGGCGAGCCGGAAATTATCCGGAGGGCTAAGGCCTTGTCTAAAGTCCTGCAGAATTTACCCATCCATATCGACGAGGATGAACTGATTGTCGGCAGGACTACAAGCAAAGAGCGAGGCGGTATATTGTTTCCGGAAATACAGTGGGAGTATATCCTGAAGGAAATTGAGTTGTTCTCTTCACGGGACTGGGATAAATGCGGAGTTATTTCCGATAAAGAAAAGGGGATGATAAAAGAAGCCCTTCCCTATTGGAAATCGAAATGCACCTGGGACAAGTTTAATGCTGCCTTGCCGAAGGATATTCTGGCGTTACACGGTGGGGTGTTTTTCATCGGTACATCCTCAATGAGTGGCGTCCATTACGGTCATGAGACAATTGATTATTCGAGGCTACTAACTAAAGGTCTAACAGGCATCAAAAAGGAGGTGCAGGAAAAACTTGCATCCCTGGACATTACCAAACCGGAAGATTTTAAGAAATACCAGTTCCTTCAGTCGGTAGATATTACCCTCGATGCCGCCGCCGCTTTCGCGGAACGTTATGCTAAACTTGCCCGGAGCATGGCGGCGGAAGAGCTAAATAAGGAAAGAAAAACCGAGCTGGAAAAAATAGCCGCAATATGCAGCAGAGTACCACTCAACCCCGCCGGCAATTTTTATGAAGCCCTGCAATCTATATGGTTTACCCATATTGTCATAAGTAATGAGGGGTGGGGACCAGGACTTGGATTCGGCCGGCTTGACCAGTACCTGTATCCTTTCTACAAAAAAGATATTTCAGATGGAATTATAACTAAGGAAGATGCCCGCGAGTTAATCGGTTTGTTCCTGATTAAAGCAAATGACCTGGCATTCATTGCCAGTACCGTGAATATTGAGACCCTCGCCGGATTTCCGACGATGGTGAGTATGACATTGGGCGGTGTCACGCCAGGCGGCAAAGACGCCGTTAATGGACTATCCAACCTATTGCTTGAAGCAGAAGAAGCGGTAGCTTTGAATGCCGAAGAGATAACCATCAGGATCAATAGTAACAATCCCGATGCTTTCTTGATGAAAGCACTTGAGGTGTCCAAGAAACTACGAGGTAAGTTCAAATTCGTCAGCGACAATACGATTATCAGCTTACTTCTCAACGAAGGCAGACCTGTAGAACATGCCCGGGATTATGTATTGGTAGGCTGTTTCACTCCGGCGGTCCCTTCCTACTCGCTCGATGTGACCGGAGGCATGGTTAATGCTCCCATGATTATGGAATTGGCGTTGAACAACGGCGTGTCCCGTCTAACGGCAAAACAGGTTGGCCCAAGGACCGGAGATCCGAGGAAATTCAAATCTTTTCAAGAGGTATGGGATGCATTCAAAAAGCAGGTGGAATTCTTTGTTCCCAGGATGGTGACGGCCAGAAATATTGATACGCAATTATATGCGGAATTTGCACCATGCCCGTTTATGTCTGCGTTCTTTACACCATGTATCGAGAGTGGTAAAGATATCATGGCCGGCGGGACCGCCCCCAATGTGCGGGAATGCTTCGGATTCTCCGGACTGCCAAATGTGGGTGATTCTCTGGCGGCTGTTAAAAAGGTCGTTTTTGAAGATAAATTAATCGACATGGCCGGATTGATCGATGCATTGGATAGAAATTTGAAAGGTGAAGACCAGTTATTACATGCGCTATCGAAAGCTCCCAAGTACGGAAATGATATCGATTATGTTGATACGATTGTCAACGATATCATCGTTTTGTTTGAAGGGGAGCTCGGTAAATATAAAGGACTTTTTGGCTCAAAGCCGGCTGTCGCAATAGCAACAGGTACAGGGCACCTGATAATGGGCACCCAGGTGGGAGCCACGCCGGAGGGCAGAAAGGCCGGCGAACCATTTGCCGAAGGCGGTATATCACCGCACCAGGGAAGAAACATCAACGGCCCCACAGCTACACTCCGGTCTGTCACCAAGCTTGACCACTTAAAGGTGCGCGGCGGCTCCGTACTCAATATGAAATTCAATCCCGATGTCTTTGCCGATGAAAAAAAGAAGGCCAAGTTCATGTCCATGCTCCGGACGTACTGTGAAAGCGGTGGGTATCATGTACAGTTCAATATCGTCAGCAGCGAAACCCTCAGGGATGCACAAAAACACCCTGAAAATTATAGAGATCTGCTAGTTAGAGTCGCTACATACAGCGCTTATTTCGTCGAATTAAGCCCGAGAATGCAGGAAGATATCATCGCTAGAACGGAGTTCCAGGAAATTTAACATATTGGAAAATCTCATAACTTACTGAGTATATCCCCGGTTGATTTTCGTTCGGAAATCATACAATTGGAGGATTTTAAATGGTAACCATCGAGAAGCGAGTCGATCGCCTTAGAAGAGAAGCACGCCGAAAACCCGAATTATGTATCGAGAGGGCAGTACTCTTCACAGAATCTTATAAAGAAACCGAAGGCCAGCCGGAAGTTATCAGGCGGGCTAAATCATTGGAAAAACTTTTGAGCAAAATGACCATCCGTATCGAGGACAGCGAGTTACTCATCGGGAATGCCACCAGCAAACGTGTTGCTGGCCCGATGCTGCCCGAGGTGACATGGAAATGGTACCTTGATGAAATGGAAACCCTGTCCTCGAGAGAGGTAGACAGTTTTCAACCCATGTCTGAGAAAGATAAGGCTAGGGCGCGTGAAGCTCTTATTTACTGGAAAGGCAAATCCCTTTACGATAAATGGATATGCGCTGTCCCGGATGAAATTAAGAGGTTGAAAGATAAGAGCTGGGCGCCGGGAGGAGCTAATCCTTACATGGGTATTCATCTGGCTCACTGTTGCCCCGGGTTTGATAAAGTCACCCGTGACGGATTGAACAAAATACTTGAAAAAATCGATGATGTGAAAACCAATCTGGATCTGACCAAGATTAAGGACTTCAATAGTTCAGTATTCCTTGACGCTGTACGGATAGTGGTCAACGCAGTCGTGACCTTTGCCCACAGATATGCCGACCTTGCCAGAAAAATGGCGGCCGAGGAAGCTGACTCTCATAGGAAGCGGGAACTGGAAAAGATTGCCTGTGTGTGCGAATGGGTCCCTGCTAATCCAGCGCGAACGTTTCATGAAGCGATGCAAGCGATGTGGTTTACATATATAGCAACTATGCTGGAGGGATGGGGACCAGGGCTCGGCTTCGGTAGGCTGGACCAGTATATGTATCCTTTCTATAAAAAGGACTTAGAAAAAGGTGCTATGACCAGGGAAGAAGCCCGCGAACTGGTAGCCATGTTTTACATTAAGATAAACGAAATGGTCATGCCCTTCAGTGGTAAGGCTAAAACCCAGGGCAACGGACAGCTCACCCTCTCGGGTATCACACTCGGTGGTATCGATAGTAACGGACATAACGGAGTAAATGACCTGTCTTATGTTTTTCTCGAGGCTGAAGAAGATGCCAATCTCCAGGAGGATCTTACGGTCAGAGTACATAACAGCACGCCCGATGCCTTCCTGATGAAAGCCTGTGATATCGCACGCAAGATGAAGGGGAAAATCAAGTTCGTCAGCGATGAAACCATTGTCAAACAGCTGCTTAAGGATAGCAAGCCCATAGAATTTGCCCGTGATTATGCCATCACCGGCTGCTTTATCCGCACGGTTCCCGGAGTATCTTTTGACCCTGGCGGCGATTTCATCAATCTACCCATGATGCTGGAACTCGCTCTCAACAACGGCGTTTCCCGGCTGACAGATGAACAACTGGGGCCAACAACAGGAAACCCGCGTAAATTCAAGACTTATGAAGAAGTCTGGAACGCCTATACCAGACAGGTGGAACATTTAGCCCGCAATGTGGTCATGGCCAATAACCTGAACCGGCAACTTTTCGCACAGTACTTACCTGCCCCGTTACAATCGGCCCTTTTCAGTGGATGCATTGAAAAAGGCCTTGATATTACTGAAGGCGGGGCAAACCCGTATTCTACTCTAGGCATGTGGATTACCGGTATTCCTAACGTTGGAGACTCACTGGCAACACTGAAGAAACTTGTCTTCGATGACAAGAAGATAACCATGAAACAGTTGATCGATGCTCTGGACAAAAATTTCGAGGGTGAAGATAAAATCCTTCACCTCATCAATATGGCTCCCAAGTTCGGCAACGACGTGGATTCCGTTGATTCTATCGTGAACGACGTACTCGTCAACATTAGCGACGAATTTTCCAGGTACGAAGGCTTCGGTGGTTTCAGGTACACGGCTGCCGGAGGAACAGTCATTGCCAACATGCCGCTGGGGCAAGCAGTTGGGGCATTGCCGGATGGACGGCTGGCCGGGCTGCCACTTTCGGATGGCGGTATCTCTCCATATCGTGGAAGAAATATCAGCGGCCCCACGGCAACGATGAGATCCGTCGCCAAACTTGATCTCATTAAAACGAGTGGAGGTAATGTACTCAATATGCGTTTCAACCCGGATAGTTTATCTAGTGAGTCCAAAATGAAGAAATTCGCACTTATGATAAGGAAATTCGGGGAAACGGGAGGAGACCTGGTACAGTTTAATATCGTCGATAGCAGTACATTAATGGATGCACAGAAACATCCTGAAAATTACCGGGACCTACTGGTGAGAGTTGCAACCTATAGCGCCTACTTTGTCGATTTACCTGTTGAACTCCAGAATGACATCATTGCCAGAACGGAATTCGGCGAAGTGTGAATCCCGGGTATAGAAAGGCTAATCACCAGCAGGGTTGTATATAATCTGGACTTCTTGCTTTTAAAAAATAACCAAACAGGTATATATTGGAGGAATAATTGCATGTTTAATGACCCTGATATCGAGAAACCAGCTAAACAGCTTAAAAAGGAACGGTACGACCGGATTCATGCGGCTACGACCCTCAAGGTGCCTGACAGGGTGCCGGTTACCTGTCATATAGGTAATTTTCCTGCCAAGTACGTGGGGGTACTCTGTTCTGACGCCTATTATGACTTTGACACATGGTACGATGCTAATGAAAAAACACTAAAAGATTTTTGTCCCGATTCATTCGGTGGCGGTATGTACAGCTCTGGGAAAGCCCTGGAATTGCTGGACCTGAAAACAATGAAATGGCCCGGGCATGGTATCGAACCTCACCAGGGTTTCCAGTCGATCGAAATCGATAGTCTCAAGGCCGATGAATTTGATGAATACATGCATAACTCGAACGATTATTTTATACGGAAACACCTGCCACGTATCAGCGATCAATTAAAGGGACTTGGAAAGGTCCCACCGCTTTTCGATGTATTGCATGGCCCCGAGCCAGCCCAGGTGCTGGCTATGGTTGTCTCCGACCCCGACGTAGCTAAATCCCTTACCGTACTTCAGAAAGCCGGCCGAATTATGAGGAAAGACCTGCCTAAGAATATAAAATTCGTGAAGCTGTTTCAAAAATACGGCTATTATTCTTCTCCTATGGTTGGCGCGATGCCACCCTATGATCTCGTCTCTCATGGGATACGCGGCATGACCGGCATCATGCATGATATGTTCCGCCAGCCGGATAAACTTCTCGAGCTTATTGATTTCATTCTTAAAGAGACGATAGCAAATACGCCGTTGGTGCCGGATGAGAACGGTGAAATCCGCGTCTTCATGACTAACACCCGTGGCTCCGATGATTTCCTCTCGAAGAAGCAGTTCGATACGTTCTATTGGCCGGGCTTTAAAAAACTGGTCACCTACCTTTGCGAACACGGAGCCACGCCCTATATCTTCTTCGAGGGTAAATTCGATTCGCGTGTAGAATATCTACTTGGCTTGCCGAAAGGGAAATTCGTCGCTCGCTTTGATACGACGGACATCTTCAGGGCTAAGGAAATACTCAAAGGTCATTGCTGTATCGAGGGAAACGTTCCATCTACCATCCTCCAGATTGGATCCAAGGAAGATGTCATCGCCTACTGCAAGAAGTGTATCGACGTAGTAGGGAAAGACGGCGGCTATACTCTTTCTCCCCGCTCCTCCATCGATGAGGTTAAGCCGGAAAACCTTAAAGCTATGATTGATTTTAACAAGGAATACGGCGTATATAACTAGAAGGCTGAATATTATCTAAGCCCAGTGAAGCTTATTGATAAATTGTTCCGGTGCATCCCCTATATTAACCATTTATATCACTTTTTTTAATCCTGAGTCTAACATGAAACCGGAATATTTTTAGGCGTCAGGTGAGTTTTTGTCCCGTGTCCTTTCAATTATGGGTATACCCTGCAAGAGATAAAGCCATAAGTACACCAGTTTGATATGTTTAACATATTAGTTTTGTCTGAAGTGCTCCCCGTAAATACGCAAACCCGAACGAATAACCCGATATGCCGCCAGCTACAGCGATGTGGATATCTTGAGGAGTTAAAATTACGGGGACCTTGCCTCCCGGTTTAAGGGCTTCTTCAAAAACAGGTATACGATCCGGCGGAATAAGACCAGACCCGAAGAATATATCGCTCTTATCAGCAATCCTATCTCTAATACCTCTTATCTCTTCCTTGTTTAGGTCTTCATATGGAACGCTAGTGCTATCAATTATATGGTCTCGGAGACTTTGACTGGTGAAACCTTTACGGTGTAATTCGCTGACCATCTCCGGATGGAGCACAATGACATGGGTTTGTGGATGAGCTCTATCACCCTTCCGGGGATTAAATTGGAACATTCTACGGTCTTTAGCCACGTCTTGAATGATTTCATGTAAAACTTCTTCTTCGGACCAGGGTAATACTGTTCCTCCTCCGTAGATTCTTAAACCCATACCGCCATAACCCATAACTGCGGCAACCGTAACGCAAGATTCTTCAGGTTTAAAACCTAAATTTATATGAGAAGGCTGCCATGGGTTTAATTCTTCGTTTTCGGCCAAAACATAAAACGTGTGCGAAGACGGCCGGCCAATTAGCGCCAAATCGTGTTCGCCAGGCCAAAGGTCACCGATATTGATTAGGCAAAGTCTAACAGCACGCCCGATAGTATTATTAGCCCGCCATCCGTGGCCCAATAATCCTATCCCTGAATTCATGTGTATTTTCTTCGCGATAGGGCCACTCACGATTATTAAGAGAGTGAAAGAACCTTCTGAAGTGAAGACATGAGGAGAGAATTTTTTGTCTACCAGACTTTCGATAGCAGCAATGATCACCGGCAGGTACTCTGGTTTGGCTCCGGCCATGACTGCGTTTATCGCAACCTTTTCAATCGTTGCCATCCCGATGGCAGCAAGACCATCCGGAGAAGCAAATGTCCCAATTATTTCATCGGGTGACCGCTTTGTCCCGGTAAGCATCAGCTTCACAGCTTCTTCGGTGGGAGGCACTAAAGGCAATCCATCTCCCCAGTGATTATCGAGATATATTTGGTTAAATATCTCAAATGCATGCTCATAACTGTCTGCTGTAATATTGACCAGTCTAGGCAACTTTTCCCGTGGTTTTACCCTTGGGTTTATCTCTTCTGGTGTTAGCGACCGGGTCAAAGAATCGATGATAGCGTCAATAGTTTTTTCGGCAACCGGTCTTAATCTTGCTACACTTACCCGGTTTGGATAATACTCCGAGCTCGGTACAGTCACCATACGTACCGCCGGCATTCCTTGCGCATTAGCTGATGCTTTTGCGTTAGTAATAAGGTGACTGCCAACGATCACCACTCCGGGTTTGCCAAGTTTTTCCATCGCAATCGTTCTGGCGGTGCTTTCCCAGGCTCCGATTCCTGAATCTCCTACCCCATAGATGAAAGTGTCTACTTCTTCAAGTAGTTTCTTTTCTATTCCCGCGGCCCAGTTCATGCGTAAAATCGTTGTGTTAGAGAATCTTTTATCCAATAATTCCTGGACGGCATCGAAATAATGTTCTCCGCCTCTTTTTTCACACCAGACAAGCCCTATCCTCTTTCCTCTTAAGTCTACAACACGAGGAACTGTAAGCCCCATGATTTTTTTAGGCACGACAATTTCGGCCCGAGGATTAAGACATGTCAACGATATTTTTTTCTTCAATATAATTCCTTCTGGTACACAAATTTATCTTATTTAATAATTTTCGCTGTGAACTCTTAACCGTTATCCGACATTGTGTTACGGAATACCACGAAAGATGAAGAGGTCAAATAATATGCTCCGGCAAAGTTAGGAAGGATGTGCGATTGATATCCCTCCTAACTTTGCCGGTATCGCTTAACTATTTGCCAATTTTAACCGTTATTCAATCACAATCTGTGACGGGTCAGTAACGTCTATTTTCAAGCCACCGAAACCACTATCGACAATTTTACCGGTTACTTTGAGGGTCTTACCGACAAAGGTACCTGGAATGTCCGCCGGGAACTCGCTCAAAATATCGTTACTGATAACTACTCCAAATGCGGTCATTTCCGTACTGCCTATTTGTAGAATATTCATCCCGAAATTCAGTACTCCGGCGCACGGCCCTTCCACAGTGACCGTTTGATTAAGATATGTCGAGACATCCTGCCAGTTGATTATTTCCTCTTCCGCTGGCGTGGTTTCGGTCGGCGTAGGCGTTTCAGTCGGCGTAGGCGCAGGGGCAGGTTTACGTGTCGGTGGCGGGGTGGGTTTTATTCCCGTCATTTCCTCTTTCAGGTCCTGATCAATCCAGACATATTTGGGCCAGCTAGCGTTATAGCCTAAGGCAACTTCGCCATGATAGTTCTTGACCCACGGTTGCCAGAAAGTATATGTATAGGGAGCCGGCCGAGCAATGTACCAAGCTTGCTCAAGGACGTATGGCATGATGTCGCGGTGCAGCTGGTCAACTTTCACCTGGTTTATGAGGTTATTATTCATCATTTCTTGATAGACCTCATCGACATGAGCATCGCTGACAAGACTCCGGTTGAAGCAACTTGGCCCCCTGAAAGCAAACAACTGAGCGTAAGGTCCAGGTTGTACGTAGAAAGAATATATCATATCTTCGTACTTGTTGGTCAAAGACTCGCCCAGGTAGGCACCAAACTCCAAGGGCTGGATGGTTAGATCCACGCCAATCTTGGACCACATGTCCTTTATCAATGACAGAAAATCAATATAATCAGGGTAGTTCCAGGTATCTATTGTACACTCGAAGCCATCTTTATAACCTGCTTGTTCCAGTAATGCTTTCGCTTGTTCGATATTATAGCTATACATCGCCTTCACAGTATCGGGCATTTGGTCCATAGGCGTATAGGCATCTTCATATCCCTTGATGTTCTCTATTGGGAAACAAAGGACCTCGGATTCACCGCCGTCAAGTTGCTTTATAGACTCAAAATCGATAGCCATCGTTAGAGCCTGGCGCACTCTTACATCATTGTACGGTAGATCCTGTTTATCTGTTCTCATGCCGATTATCATATTCCCACCGAAAGCTTTGTGCCACTGAAGCTCCGGGTTAGTCTTCATCAGGCTGACCGCATCATCGTGGGTGAGATTTTGCAATACGTCGACTTTCCCGGTGCGCAGCGCCGCAATCTGGGTGGAAACGTCGGGCATAATCAACATCTTGACTGCATCGGTGTAGGGTAATTGATTCCCCTCTCCTGGGCCACACGGGTCATTTTCCCAGTAATCCGGGTTTTTAATAAAAGTAGCCGAGCTACCGGGAATATATTCCGCTGCGGTGAAAGGCCCTGTACCCACCGCATTGTGCCAATCTGTAAGATCACCGTACGTTTCAACTACTTCATGAGGAACAATTTCTCGCTCGGGAAGCAATAACCACATCGGGTCCACGCTATCTATCGGCGTCTGAACCATTACTGTCCAATCATCAATTTTTGTCACTGTTGTTGATTGTGCCATTATTGGTTCGCTAACAGCCAAGAAGGACATCGGTGATTCAAGGTGACGTTTAAAAGAATAGACTACATCATCGGCCGTGACCTCCCGACCGCCTACAAGTAGACTGGCCGGATTGCTGGGATCCACAGCAAAGTGAACACCATGGCGTATGTGGAATATGAATGTCCCTGGTTCAGGTATCTCGAAACTCTCAGCAATATCACCGGTAGTAAACTCGATACGTTTCAGGGCGTTTATATCCCAATCGATTTGATCGGTGCCGGCCGGCCCTTTTGACCAATCGCCTACTACGCCACTGTTATAAACCAGATACAATTGGAGAAGGAAACCGGCTGGGTATTTGGCATTGTCCCAACCCTGTATATCTGTAGTCATTGCCAAGGTTAACGTACCACCGTACTTTGGCATCTCAACCGGGGTTGGTGTGGGTGTAGTCGGAGTGGTCGGGGTTGCAGGAGTTGTGGGTGTAGTAGTGGTTGTGGGCGTTGCGGGTATAGTAGGGGTTGTGGGTGTTGTGGGTGTTGGTGTTGGCTTGGAGCACGATGCCATCAGTAGAGCTGCCACCGCCAAACAGGTCAGGAAACAGGCTACGTACAATTTTTTACCTTTCATGACTTTTACCTCCTTCATTATTATGGTTTTACCTTGTACGTTTCTATCGGTACCGGCTTGGTTGAAAATGCTACCTTTCCTCCCTCTTGTTTGAACACTATCCATTTGAGCCAATTCTTATCGTCACGCTCGGGATAATCCTCACGGAAATGGAAACCCCTGCTTTCCGTTCTCATTAAAGCAGCCCTGAACGTGATCTCGGCACATATCGCCATGCTCTTTATCTCATGACATTTACTCAGGTAGTGACCATCTTTCGCCCACAATCCGGGTAGTTTTTCCTTTACCTCTTCAACTTTGGACAGGGCTTCTTCCAGCCGTTCTTTACTGCGGCGTAGGTTATATTTCATCGGCGCGGTTACATCTTGCAGGGTGGAAATTATTTCCCACGGAGAAGGTCCATTACGACGCTGCATCGGGGCAAATATCTCTTCTTTTAGCCGCTTTACCTCAGCATTGCTGACCTCAGTTGGCTTACTCCCGGCCGCATAACGTGCGGCGGCTGGGCCGCACCACCCTGCGCTGATGACGGCGTACCCTATACCCGAGCCCGGCGTTATACCCGGAGGCGATGCCACCGCTCCGGCTACCGCTGAACCAGCGTAGCTGGCGTCTCCGATTGCGAACAGACCATCAAGACTGGTTTTCATATCATGGTCGACTTTGATGCAGGAGAGTTCCCCATGTAAAGGTACCTCCACCTCTCGCTTCGCTGTTGGAGGCGGCTCGTATTTGCGCTCTTTGGCTTCCATACGGCTATGCCAATCGCCCAATTTGGGCAGAGCTGTCCCCATCTGCATAGATGGAGATGATGGAGGTGGCTCAAATAATATTGGTCCTCTCCCTTCCACGACCTCTTTTTCCATACCTAAAGCCAGTTTTACGGGTAAAAATACACCTGTTGGACCCATATTAGGCCAGTATTTCTTGACTATGTTTTCACCGGAGGCATTGACAAGGAAATTGCTTTCCACGTTGCCGGCATCGGTGTCGCTGAATACAAGGTGGCCGTAGAGGTTACCGAACTCGGCGTTTCTCATCTCAGCTCCCGCCCGGTAAGCCGCCGCAATTCCATCGCCACAGCCAGCGGCCCAGAACCGTCTCACTTTGTAGTTGCAGCTGCCGTTAGCCAGTATAGTAGCTTTAGCCTTGAAAATATAGAAGCGGCCATTAACGATGTTAAAGCCAACTGCACCGATAACCGTACCGTCTTTTTTCAAGAGGTCGACTACATGGATTTTGTCAAGTATTTTAGTCCCCAGTTTACGGGCTCTGGTCCGTAACGGTAACATTATGTCTATATCAATGAAACCAACCGACCAATCCGGGGCCCAGAAGGCCTTCATCGTTGCTATTTTTCCTTCTTTATCCTTGGCTATGTGCACCCCCCACTCTCCAAGTTGTACAAATGCCTTATACGAGTCCCGAACATACGAAGTCAGCAGTTCTTGGTCATTAAGGTAGATACCGGTATTTCTGACCTGAAAATCAATAAAGCTATCCGCGTTATTCTCTGGCGCAAGAAATGCCAGGAAACCACCTATCTTAGTGGCTTTTCCCGCCCAGCCGGTAGTCTGTTTTTCTACTATCAGAACACTGGCGTTCGGAGATTCCTCTTTAGCCTTAATGGCGGTCACTATACCGCCGATTCCGCCCCCAATGATAAGTACATCAGTTGAAACTATTTCTCCCAAATCTTCTAGTATCGCCAATTTACTCCTCCATTTCCTGCGATGGTGATATTATCCAGTTTTATGTGTTATTGAAAGGACGTTCGTAGCGGCGATGGTATAATAGGAATTACTTCTATGCATTGAGCGGGACAGGCGGTTTCGCACGCTAAACACCAGACACAATCCTCTGGGTAAGCAACGACTGGTTTCTCTTGTGTTTCATCCCAACGGATCACGTCAACAAAACAAGCCCCCACACACGTCTTACATCCCTCACAAGCATCCAAGTCAATCTTAATTTCCTTTACCCAATTCTTATGTGTTGTTACCATAATGGACCTCTCTTGCGACTCCGAATTCCCCATCCAGTCTCAAGTATCTCTTTTTTATCATCAAGAAATTCTTTATACCAAATATTTGATGGTTGCCTTATTTGGTATAAGTTATTTTTGAACCTCCTTTCTTAATTTTTAAAGAGCATTGTCGATTGATAGCCGGGTCATCGACAACCTGCCACATCTTATAAAGCGCTGGTAAAAATTCCTTAAATGTACTCACTTCAGCTTTGTTGTGGGCAATCCAACCGCCACCCGTGGGGGACTTACCGCTGGGGTGTTGCGTTGTAGGCTTGGGGGGAGTAAAACTACCTGGCGGCGGTTCTGGAAATCCATGCATGCAGGAACGCATTTTACATCCGCCGGGAATGGCTTCCCATTGATGGGAAAGCATTACCATGGCTTTGGTGCCTGGCTGCGCACCGGTTGAACCTGCCGTTAGGAGATGTTCATAAGTCCAGAAGTCTTTTTGTTCTTGAGTCCCGATATTAGGGTCTACCCACTCAATGCGGAGGTTCATGACGGGACCGTAATCAATGCTCTCGGTGGCAATCTGGACCGCGCCGATATGACCACCTAAAGGTGGTTTGACCTCCCACTTGAAACCCTTATGCTCGTCAGGGCACCAGAGTTCATAACCCTTTTCCATGTTCACCCACCACCAATCAATCATGTCCGGGGTGATACCAGGTATCTCATGTTCAACAACTAACCATCCCTGGGGCGCTTTCGGTTCTGCCATCTTTTTCTCCTTTCCTTTTAAAAATAAGTAATCGATGATTACTATCCTCATGGACAGTATCGGGTAAAGCCTGTACATTGGGTTGACGCAGGTCATCATCATCTTCAATGCGCTTTTGGCAGGCTGAAAAATCCGGAGACCGTGTAAATTTTGGGGTTTGTGTTTGATGTTTTGATTGAGGCATATTACTTTCAACTATTTTTGATAAATATGTTATATGATTTCATTATTAATACTCTGTATGAAGTTTTTAGATATTACATCATATATATCGTAATGTCAAGAGATTTTTTATAATATATTATTTAACGTAAAATACAGGTAAAACCGATTGAACTTACAACAGGATATTTATTGAATTTCTTCATTTAACTTTTTCACCTGATCCTTAACTATATACTTTTTTACATTAGAGCGACATAATATCAATGGCAGGCGACCCAGTGCTCACCACCGATGTCTTTGAGTTCGGGGGCTGTCTCGCGGCAGACCTCGGTAGCCTTGTGGCATCTTGGATGAAAATGACAGCCGCGAGGCGGGTTTATCGGACTGGGGACATCGCCCGTCAGTAGAATGCGCTTCCGCTTTCTATCCACGGAAGGTGCCGGTATTGGAACTGCAGAAAGTAATGCCTTGGTATAAGGATGGAGAGGATTACTGTAAAGCTCGTCACTGTGAGTAATTTCCACAATTTTTCCCAAATACATCACAGCAACGCGATCGCTGATATGGCGTACCACCGAAAGATCATGAGCGATGAAGAGATAGGTTAGACCAAGTTCTTCTTTCAGATTCTTCAGTAGCTTGATGATTTGTGCTTGTATTGATACATCCAGTGCCGATACAGGTTCATCGCATACAACGAATTTGGGTCTGACTGCTAGTGCCCGAGCAATGTCTAAACGTTGCCGCTGTCCTCCGCTGAATTCGTGAGGGTAACGTACCGCCATGCGCGGTTCAAGTTCGACCATGCTTAAAAGATCAACGACTCGTTCTTTATAAACTTTTCCCTTTGCCAGATTGTGTTCCAAGAGCGGTTCACCGACAATATCGCCAGCTGTCATCCGCGGGTCAAGAGAGGCATAAGGGTCCTGGAAAATAAGCTGCATATACCGACGCATTTTTCTTAGAGCTTCACCGTGGAGCTTGGTAAGGTCTACACCTTCGAAAGTTACCTCTCCTGAAGTGATTTTATATAATTGTAAAATACAACGCCCGAGAGTAGTTTTACCACAACCACTCTCGCCGACAAGTCCTAATGTTTCTCCTTCACGAATAAAAAAGCTAACGTCATCCACTGCCTTGACGTCAGTGATTTTCCGGCGCATCACACCAGCGAGTACCGGAAAATACATACGTAAATTTTTAACATCGACTAGGATATTGTTATCTGCCATTATCCCTCCTCTGCAAGTTGCTTGGCTTCATGACTTCTGAAACAAGCAGCGTAGTGGTCTTTACCTACCGGTTCAAGTTCAGGTCTCTCCTGTGTACATCGGGCGATTGCCAATTTGCACCGGGGGCTGAAAGCGCACATATTCGGCGATAAACGAGCCAGATCAGGCGGAAGGCCCTCGATAACACTCAAGTCTTTCTTCTTAGGAAGGTCAAGGCGCGGTACCGAGGCAATTAATCCAACAGTATATGGATGGCACGGTTTTTCACAGATTACTTCAGTAGGTCCCTTCTCTAATAGTCTACCGGCATACATAACGTTAACGTTATCGGCATATCGGGCTACAATTCCCAGGTTATGAGTAATTACTATTACGGCCGTATTGAACTGGGTCCGAAGGTTGTTTATTAGGTCTAGAAGTTGTGCCTGAACAGTGACGTCAACTGCCGTTGTCGGTTCATCGGCAATGACTAAGGATGGCCTGCAGCTTATTGCCATAGCGATCATTATTCTCTGCTGCATGCCACCGCTAAACTGGTGAGGATAGTCATTAATCCTTCTTTCCGCGTCGGGTATACCTACCAGCTTAAGTAATTTCATCGCTTCTTCAGCAGCAGATGCCTTGTCCATGCTAAGGTGTAGTTCCAGTGATTCAGATATCTGACGGCTAATGGTCAAGACCGGGTTAAGAGAGGTCATCGGCTCCTGGAAAACCATCGCGATACGGCCTCCCCTTATATGCCGCATTTCCTCCTCGCTGATTTTTAGGATGTCTTGACCTTCAAAAATAATCTCACCCCCAACAATGATTCCTGGAGGATAGGGGATGAGCCGGATGATCGAAAGAGCACTCACACTCTTACCACAAGCGCTTTCGCCGACCAATGCAACGCATTCCCCCCGCTTCACACTATAGGTCAGCCCATCAACGGCTCTTAATTCACCCTCCTTCACATAAAAGTAGGTTTTTAAGTTTTTGATATCTAGTACTACTTCTTCGATGGTGGTTCACCTCTTTTTGATTTTTGCTGCTCTACCGTAACGTCCCAAACCACCCCTTAAACGTGGGTCCCACAGATCCCGCAAGGCATCCCCAAACATGTTTACGCCATATACTGCTAAAGCCAGGGCAACACCCGGCCATAAAGCCATCCATGGAGCTTGGATCATATAACGGCGTGCTGAACCTTGAAGCATACCGCCCCAGGTAGGTGTAGGAGGCGGGATGCCATATCCAAGAAAACTCAACATTGCCTCAGAGAGAATCATACTGCCCACTGTAAGTGTGAATCCGACTATAACCACAGGCATTATGTTAGGCAAAATATGGCGGATGAGAATACTCGATGTTTTAGTTCCGGTAGCTTCCGCGGCTTGAACATACATATTCTGTTTAACCCCTATAACAGCACTTCGGATTGTCCTGGAGGCCATAAAGCCAGTTGTAACACCTAATACCAAAATGACCGGCATTAATCCTTGGCCGATAATAGCCATTATAGCCAGGTAAAGGATTAAAGATGGGAAACACATAATGGCATCAACGAACCGTTGAAATATAATGTCAAATTTTCCACCGAAATACCCTGAAACACCACCGACGAGAAACCCAACAACTGCACTTATGGCCGCTCCAGCCAGACCTACAATCATTGAGATACGCGCGCCATAGATGATGCGACTAAGCATATCGCGCCCCATGTTATCGGTTCCTAAAAGGTGGGTGGCAGAAGGCGGATTTAAACGTTCACTTACAATTGATTCGTTATAACCATATGGGGACAGCAAATTGGCAAAAATACCCACCCCGAATAACCCAACAACGATAATTGCCCCAAACAGACCAAGCGGTTTCTCCTTGACCAGCCTGATGCACAGGTCGACAAACATGCCGTGTCTTTTTCCTTCAGCTTTTTTTATCGGAAGTCCTTCTGCAGTGGCTGATGGTGATATGTTTTCGGTTCTCCTGTTCACTATGCAATTTTTCCTTATCTATACTGAACTCTGGGGTCTATCCAGGCGTAAAAAAGGTCAACCACAATATTGGATAATAACACTATGACTGCTAGAAGCATGTTAATTCCTTGAATCAACGGATAATCTCGCTGGCCCAATGCTTGAAAAGTCAAGATACCAACTCCTGGTAATGCAAATATCTGTTCCATGATCACTTCACCGACGATCACCATAGGAATCATACCCCCTATAATGGTAACTATCGGTAATAACGCATTTTTAAGCGCATGCCCCATAATGACCGCACGTTCTTTCAAACCCTTTGCCCAGGCAGTCCTTATATAATCCTGTCTTAATGTTTCCAGCATCATTGTTCGTATCATTCTCATTAATGTGCCGCCCATCACCATACCCGTTATAAAGCCTGGGATGATAAACTGCGCCAGGTTTCCTAAGAAATCTTTAGTAATTTGGATGTATTCCGTGGGAGGCGACCATCCCCACCAGATAGGTGGATAGACAAATATCAAAGTAGCGATCCAAAAGGAGGGAACGGAAATAAATATAATTGCAATGCTACGGCTAGAATAATCACCCACCGTATCCTGCCGTATCGCTGAATAAATGCCGATAGGAAACGAAATCAGGAGAGCTGTTATGATAGCAATAAGGCCAAGTTCAACGGAAACTGGAAGCCTTTCAACCATGAGCTTGATTACATCTTCATTTTTCCATAAGGATTCCCCTAGATTCCCCTGAAAAACACCCTGGAACTCACCTGTTTCTTGAGGCGCTACCCCCAACCAGCGAATATACTGGATATGCATTGGCGCACTTAATCCCAAAGCCTTTTCAAGGTTCTGTCGGGTCATATCTGATGCCGTTCCGGATGTGCTCATCTGGGCAAGCATCATATCAATCACATCACCAGGGATGAAGCGTGCTGATAAAAAGACCAAAATTGTAATTAGTAAAAAAGTGGGAATAATAAGCAATAAGCGTCTGATTGCATAAGCAGCCATTTCATCCCTTTCTTACTTAATACACCATAACTCCAGCTGAGATTGCTGCTATATACAGATACTAATTAGAATAATATTAGTATGTTTATAATGAAAAACCATATAGTTCATATATTATTTCATTTATAAGTTTATATATGATGTTATAAACACTAATATATTTACACGATAATGTCAAGCAAAAAACGGTAGGAAAACCATTTATCCTAAAATGAATCTTTATTTACTCGAACATATTAGGAATATTACATCTCGGTATAAACACGATTTTGAGCTAACATTTGAGATGTGGGACGTATGAGATAGTGGTGCGATTATGTTTGAAGTGAATGGCTATGTAGTATAGCCGAGCATAATCGGATATCTTCTATAAGAAAAAAACTACCAGAAAGTTGTTTCTGTCCACATAGTGACCTGTTCTCTTCAGAAAACAACTATTTGATATTTTTTATGGTAAAAACGGTGGCTTAAAATCCAAACCCAAGAAATTACTCGTGGTGTCGCGTACCTTTTTCAATATATTATAAAGCTGTTTCTTTTCCTCATCCGATAGTGTACCAAATATTAGATGGATTGATTGTTCTTTGACTTTCTTATGATACAGGACATTGCCTTTTTCGGTTGGAACAATATAGGTTTTTAAATCCTCGTTCTTTTTGATCTTCTTTATTAAACCGCGTTTTTCCATTCTATTGATAAGAGTGGATACTGAGTTAAACTCCTTAAATGTCCAATTAGACAACTCATCTATTGTGACGGGCCTGTTCTCCCGAGAAAGCATGCTCAGAATTCTCACCTGGGCTTGGGTAGTTCGTAGACATTTGAGTTCAAGCCCGACTGCAGTAGTTATAACACTACTCGATTGATCAAGCATAATTAACAGATTAATGTCAGGGTCTTCTTTTTTAGTAATTCTGTTTTTTTGTATTTCATCTGGAACTTTCTTGACCACAATAATAAATACTCCTCTCTTACGTTTTAATACGGCTCATATCAAATATATGTTCCTATATAGTATTATATGTAATTATACAACATATTCAATTATACAACAAAATGTAAATTGGTATAATATTTCAAATTACATATAATATTTGACATTTAATATTAATTCATCTATAATTATCGGGATTTTCCCTATTGTTAAGAAATTTATCCAGTAACAATTCTTAGGTGCACACTATGTCATGTCAAACTAACCTGAGCGTCTTTGGTTTTCTTGATATCATTTTGGTATCGTGTATATCTCAGCTCAATGGGAGGCTTTAAGCTGTTCTAGGTATAGCTCCTGCTTTAGTGAAAGAGATCTCGTAGCCTCGCTAAAAATACTATTACATAATTTCGAGTTTAGCTGACAAAAAGGAAATGGAGTTAGAAATGAACAAGATGTTTGATCTGAATGGCAGAGTAGCCCTGGTAGTTGGTGGTCATGGAGGCATCGGCAAAGCGGTAGCCTTAGGACTAGCCGATGCTGGCGCGGATGTAGTAGTAGCCAGCCGGAACTTAGATGCGCTTCAGATTACAGTCGCAGAGATAGAAGCAAAAGGCCGCAAATCGCTAGCCGTTACTGTCGATATCGTCGATGAAAAACAGGTCAATAACATGGTCACAAAAATTCTAAGATTTTTCCCACGTATCGATATCCTTGTCAATAGCGCTGGGCTGGCCATACGTAAGCCAGCCGATACCTTCCCCATTGATGAATGGCAGAAGGTGATGGATATTAACACACGCGGTACTTTCCTGTGTTGCCAGGCAGTAGGCAGGGTGATGTTAAAACAGAAGGGAGGGAGAATCATTAATATCTCCTCCGTGAGAGGCAGATATGGTCTGCCATCGGGCTACGCGGCGTATTGCCCCAGCAAAGGTGCCGTGGATACCCTCACTCGTACCTTGGCCTGCGAATGGGCTAAATCTAATGTCCTGGTAAATGCCGTAGCCCCGACCATCGTAGAAACCGACCTGACTAAAGATGCCCTGGCCGAACCGGCATATGCAAAGCAAATGAGAGACCGTATCCCGATGGGAAAATGGGCGTTGCCGGAAGACATTGTTGGCCCTACTATTTTCTTTGCTTCCGATGCATCCAGTTTCGTAACCGGGCAGATTTTGTATATCGACGGGGGAGTTACTACCTGGTAATACAAAAATAAATAAAGGAGAAAAAACAATGGGAAAAGAAGTGCTAATAGACTTAAGCCATCCGTTTGGGAACGGCTCGCCGCTGTGGCCGTATTTTGCCGATGTTAAGATTGAGAGAATGCAGTATATGGCTAAATCGGGGGTACTCTCACAGACGGTAACGACCGTTATGCACTGCACCACCCACGCCGATTCACCGGCCCATGTCTTTGAAGGAGGCCGTTTCACCCACGAAATTCCTCTCACTTGTTACTACGGCGATGCCGTAGTTTGGGACATACCCAAGGGGAAGTGGGAGCTGATTACCGCCAAAGACCTGGATGCTGCTAACAAAAAGCTGCCAATGAAAGAAGGCGATATTATCATTATACATACTGGTTGGAATAAGTATTGGGGCGATAGCACGCAATATTTCTGTTATTCACCCGGATTGGGCAAAGAAGTCGGTGAGTGGTTTGTCGCCCATAAAGTCAAAGCTGTGGGTGTAGATCAGCAAGCTCTGGATCACCCCCTGCACACTGCTATCGGTCCCCATGGTCCCGGACCATTAAGAAAAGACATCTGTGATGAATATAAAAAGCTTACCGGCCATGATGTGCTTCAGGACTTCCCCGAGTGGGAGCCCTGCCATAACCTGATCATGCGTAACGGTATCCTCGGCTGGGAAAATGTGGGCGGGGATATCGCCAAGGTGGTCGGTAAGAGATGCAAAATTTCCGGTTTCCCCATCCGCTGGTATATGGGAGATGGCTCCATTGTCCGTATGGTGGCTTTCATCGATGAAGAAAATATTAACAAAGTTCCTGACCGGGTCTACAAATACGGAACACAATAATTTAGGGTATAAAAGAAATTAAGCGAGATTCATAGAAGAATCAAAGATGGATAATGATTTTTTTAATACGAAATCACAGGCATCGGTTTTTTTAATGCCCAAATCTGGTTATTGTGTTAATTTTATAGAGGGTAACTTAAGAAATGGTAAGACAGTGTTTTTAGTTCCCCACATAATTACACATAGAGACTATTCAGAGATTATTATATGGCGATGTAACTGGGGTAATATTTGTGATTCCAAATGCATATATGCCATCAACAAGAATAAAAAAGTTACCACCCAATATCCAGGTTAACTAAGAGATTACTAAAAACAGGAATATTAGTAACATTCTGCATTTCAAAAAAGGTACTAACAATGTGTTGGTTACACCGAAAAACCTCAAAGGAGAAACGTGAAGAAAGTCAGTTTATCTCAGGTTAAACCGTATGCTGCCGCCAAGCATTACAATATGACGGCTATGCGGCTCCAGGGTAAGGAAGAAACCGGCATTCAAAAATTCTGGGTGGGCTTATCCTACTTTCTGCCCGGTGGCGGAGCCGAATGGGCATATGAAGATAACCCAAATGAGAAGGTTTACATCGTTTTGGATGGAGAAATTACCGTAAGAAACAACACCGAAGAGGTCAAGATGGGGCCGATGGATTCACTTTATCTGGCGCCGAATGAAGGTCGGGAAATAATCAATAAAACCAATAAACCAGTAACGATGATGGTGGTAATAAGTTATTAACATGATTTTCCTGAGGGAGTCAAGGTGCCTAAATTACTAGAAGGTGTCAAAGTAATAGCTTTCGACCAGGTGGTTGCCTTGCCGGCGACAACGGCGGTGTTGGCGGACTGGGGCGCCGATGTTATAAAAATCGAGCCTCTCTGGGGTGACTGGCAGAGAAGTCTGAATAGTTTTAACCGGACTCCACTCATCATAAAAAACGATAAAGGGGAAATTGAGCTTCATTTTGAGTTCCTCAACCGCAGTAAGAAAAGTGTCGCTTTGAATTTACGGACTCCAAAGGGTCAGGAAGTAATAGCCAGGCTTCTTAATGATGCTGATGTCTTTATTACCAACTATTCCGTTGATGTGCTGGAAAAATTTAAACTCACTTATGCTGACCTCAAGGATAAATACCCGCGTTTGATACATTGCCTGCTTACAGGTTACGGGACTAAAGGTCCCAAAGCTAAAGACCGGGGATATGATTACGTAGCCGCCTGGTCCTACGGCGGGCTGATGGGTTTAGTTACGGCTGGCTCGCATATTCCTCCGGCTATCCAGCGCCCGGGCATGATGGACATGGTAGCATCTGCCCACATGACCAGCGGCATTTGCGCCGCCTTGTATTACCGACAAAAAACCGGCAAGGGGCAGGCGATCGAGCTTTCTTTGTATCACACCGCTGTCTGGACGTTGGGTTTGGATACACAGATTAATCTTTACGGCTACCCGCCCAAAATTTGGGAGAGGACACGCAATCCGAACCCAATGTATAACTCTTATAAAGCTAAAGACCGATGGATGATGATGGTCCATCCCAACCAGGAATACTGGACGTCGTTCTGTAAGGCCATCGGCAAAGAGGAATGGATTAACGACCCGCGCTACGACACCATGGAAAAGCGGGATGAACACGCAGAGGAAATCATTAAAAAGCTGGACAAGCTCTTCGTCAAGAAAACCTGGGTGGAATGGGAAGAGAAATTTAAAGAATATGACCTTATCGTCAGCGGGAATCATTTCATTCCTGAAATTCTGGAGGACGAACAAGCGCGGGCTAATAATTTCTTCACAAAGATTGAGCATCCGATTATGGGAGAGGCCAGATTGTTGAATAGCCCGTTACAGTTCAGCGAGACCCCCGCAAAAATTACCAGTGTTGCGCCGCAATTGGGCGCTCATACTGAAGAGGTGTTATTAGCTGCTGGCTATACCTGGGAAGACTTAGAAGAAATGAAGGAGCAGAAAGTAATCCCGTAACCTGTTGACAAGGGTACGGGATACCAACTAACGACGAGAGGCAGTAGATGAAATTTCAAAACAAAGTAGCCCTCGTAACCGGCGCTAGCCGCGGTATCGGGCGTGCTATTGCTCTGGCTTTAGCTAGAGAGGGAGCTGATGTGGCGCTGAATTGCTCGACTTCCGTAAAGGCAGCCGAGAAAGTCTCTCAGGAAATTAAGAGACTAAGACGACGCGTCATGGTAATTCAGGCCGACGTATCTAATAAGTCAGCAGTGGAGAAGATGATTCAGATGGTAGTGGGGCAACTCGGAAAAATCGACATACTGGTTAATAATGCCGGTATATCCGTCGTTGGCCCTTCTTCGGAACTGGAAGAAGATAAATGGAGACGGGGTATCGATGTTATGCTGACGGGTGTCTTCTTTTGTAGCCAGGCTGCCGGCAATGAAATGATAAAACAGAAAAGCGGTAAAATTATCAATATAGCCTCGATTAACGGTATTGTGGCTTTCCCGGAGAGGGCCTGCTATTGTACTGCCAAAGCCGGAGTTATGGCTCTGACTAAGGTTTTAGGCTCTGAGTGGGCAAGATATAACATCAACGTTAATGCCATCGCTCCCGGGTATGTGGAAACGGAGTTGGTAAGGAATCTTGTAACCGCTCGTACTCTAGATTTAAATGAACTGGCCAATCGGATTCCCAACGGTCGGTTAGCTAAACCTGAAGAGATAGCTGATCTGGTGGTGTTCCTAGCCTCAGAAGAATCTAAATATATCCAGGGTCAGACCATCATAATGGATGGGGGCTGGACAGCCTACGGGTATGTTGAATCTTGGCTGGGAAATATAAGTAAAGAAAAATAATGGTATCAAATTTTCCAAAGATAATTGGCCAATTTCACCACTTTCTCCATAAAGTAAGAGGAAGTGTCCTGCCCCCGATAGTGGTACCACTTCTTACCTCGTTGCCATAGTCAAAATAGCTTCAGGAGCTGGGGGCTTATTGACCTTGTATCTCAAATAATATGATAGAATGTCTGCCGGAGGCTGGGTATGGCAGATCGATTGACCTTGGGTCCAACAAGACCGTGGGGCAGCGTGGTCGCCATACCCGAATCTCCAGGCTATTCAGGTAATTTATTTTCAGACTCATCTGGATTGTGTTTTGTGATAGTATTAGGAGGTCGATAAGAATAACTCTTGGGAGAAATTTCCGGGGGACGAGGCCAGCCTTGTGCAATTGCTAATCTGCAGTGGTGCCCGAATAGAATCATCTCCTCGAGTTCTTCAGGCTTGAGCCCCAATCTCATAAACTTCACAACCAGTTGCCGGGTAGCCTTATCAATGCTGAAGCGGCGAATTCTTTCCATTTCCAGAACATCGGCGGCTTCCGCGTCATACCTGGCGACTTTTTCAATAGTTCTCATCTCAACGTGCACCTCGGTAAGGTGACGCCGCAATTCTTCGCGTTGTTCGGGGTTATTATTCACCTCTTCTAGCTGCATCGCACCCAACTGAAGCACATGTTCCGCCAGAGCAAATAGGGGGGCATGAATTTGATCTGAAAGCGATTTCAAAGACGCCTGGATCGCTGGAGAACACAGAAAACCAAATACCCTGCGTTTCGAATCTTTCCCCAAGACCTTTCGAACCAGTTTTTCATTGGCTCGTTTTTCCTTTTCCCGATCTTTCTTTTTACTGAACATAGCTCTCCTTTACTGGGATTTTTCTTTAATATACCGTTTTTTTTCATGTGGATTATTTAGTCCGTATGGTGAGTACTGCCGTCATCTCCTAAAGCGTCAATGTCTTTTGAATTATTCAATATGGCTTCGGCTTGTTCTAATACACCATTGCTATCAGGCAGGCTGGCTGGCTCGGTTGCGCGAGCCACGTTTAGCGGACTAAACTTGCGGTGCTTTTTAATGATGTCGCTGAGATTGAGTGATGCGTACTTCTGGGTAGTTTGAATGTCGGCGTGGCCCATTATCTCCTGCAAGGAGCGGAGGTCTCCGCCTTGGACGAGGAAGTTCTTACCGAAGGCGTGCCGCAGGCGGTGGGGCCCCATTTTCGGCCCCTTGATGCCGGCCCGTTCCAGTGCCCGGCGTACAATGGCGTAGATGAGATGCCTGGTGATGGGGCCTTTTTGTCCCTGAAATACGTGGTCGTCGGGGCTGAGAGCGGCAACCTGGAGCAGTAGGCGCTTGGTTTCTTCGGAAATGGGCACCTCGCGCCAGCCTACTTTGCCGTGAACAATGATGGTCTCTTGCTTGATGTTGTGTTTCAGCAGGGAGCATACCTCGCCGGCCCGAGCCCCGCAGTCCACCAGCAGGGTTATCACCGCCCGGTCGCGCGGGCTTTCCGCCGCATGGAGAAGACGGGTCAGTTCGCCCAGTTCCAGTGTCGGCATAAGCGTCTTGGGGCGCCGCGGTGCTTGGACCTGCTCCATGGGATTGGGCAGCCGTCGGCGGCCGCTCATAAACTTGAAGAATGTCTTGAGCGCTCGGTAGACGTCGTACTTTGTCTCCGGGCTTCCTTTAATGGTTGCAAGATAGCCTTCGACTGG